>Ga0265313_10000286_pt1 | contig 55498 bp, 84 predicted proteins | sample 4123metaG_FD_203122 | JGI IMG/M metagenome (GOLD analysis project Ga0265313, IMG submission 203122) | Rhizosphere microbial communities from Carex aquatilis grown in University of Washington, Seatle, WA, United States - 4-1-23 metaG | ecosystem: Host-associated > Plants > Roots > Rhizosphere >... | reverse complement strand
AAGGATAATGACAATGTCAATTTTTAAACCATTAAACTCAAAAATCGAAAAATCATCGTATGATATTACACTTCAAAATCTCCATGTCGCAAATGATCATTGGGGAAATGAAAAGAACATTGTTCCGTTTTTAGAGGAGATTGAAATATTGTCATATGATCGCGAAAACTTCGACCGAGCATTAGTTAAGCATTGTGTTAGTATTCTTGATTATAATCTTCGCACACAGGATATGATGTTTTACAGACAAGGTCGTAATATTATATTGCTAACGATATCAGATCGTCGCAGTTTTAGTGAAGACGAGTTTCTTTCTCGCAAGTTAGAAATTAACTTGAAGAAACAAGGATTTAGTTTTAGCGTTATTGAATTGCTAAAACCAGAATATGAAGAAGTAAAAGCTGGAACGAAAGCGTTGCCAGAGGCTTGGGTATTAGATGAAGATTTAAATAGGCGTCTTTCGCGTATGAAGAATTTTGTTAACTCAATATAGTAGTATTATACTGATGGATCATTATATAATAAAAAACTCAAACCAAAAAGGCAACGGAGTTTTCAGCGTAGTAAATCTTCCTGCGAATCATACAATTTTTGAGTTCGTTGGTAAAGTTATTTTAAGACAAGATATTCCAGATTTTACTGGCAATGTTGCAGCCAATTATTTACAGATTGGCCCAACACAATATCTTGATCTTGGTAAAACGACACCGTTCTTCCTTAACCATGCATGCCTACCGAATTGTTGTGTAAAAATATTGGTAAATAGAGCCTTCCTTGTTTCCATTCAACCAATAGCAATTGGCGATGAATTAACATATGATTACAGCACAACTTCAACCGAAGACGCTACAACATGGCTAATGGCTTGTAAATGTGGTGCTGGGCAGTTTAATTGCAGAAAAACAATAACAGGATTTTCTTCTATACCAAAATTACAACAACAAAAATATATTGCGAATGGGATGGTTCCAAATTATGTCATTGGATGATAGCGGGCAATGTAAAATATGTGGTGGATGGAATTGTAATGCAGCAATGTATGTAGAAAATGGCGCGTATATAAAATGTAATTTTTTAAAAGGGCTGATTACAGAGATTGTTATGTTAAAACAGTCTAATAACGATTTAGAAATAAAAACACTTACAAAAAATGATATGAACGAACTATTCATTAGTTTAGATCAAAATCTAAATGTATCGCCATACTATGACCAGAAAATATCATATTTACAAAGATCACTTCAACATAAAAATCTTTCAGTAGAAAATAGACATTTTATTTTTCAACGAGCAATAACGAATAAATATCCATTTTTAGTTGAGGGGCAATTTACAAATATAATAAATGAAAATATGTCAGATTTTATTAATTTTCTAAAACATAATATGGATGATGAAGAAGAAAACACGCTAATTGAATTTATTAAATGCAGAGCTCATAAGATCTTTTATGCGCTCACATTGTTTTTTCGATTAGACCGTCCAAAACTATCAGAGTTTTTAGAAGAAATCATGTATGAAACAATTATTGAGAGGCATGTGCCAGGACAAATTGCCCACTTCACAAGCGGGAACTGGTCAGTATATAGAATTGTTGAAGAATACAAAAACGCAAATCTTGGTAAAGCATTACTTACAATAAAAAAAATAACATCGCCAGTATATATAAATTATGAAATAGCTAATTTTATAAAAAGATATCCCGAAGCAACAAAATACGGAATGTTAGTATAATGCCAAAAGTATATCATTGTAAAAATGTGCCATATGATGTTGATGCTGTGTATGTGGCAAGACCCACAAAATACGGTAATCCTTATAGCCACAAGGACGGAACGCTTGCCAAATTCAAAGTAGAGACACGCGAAGAGGCTATTGCAAAGTATGAAGAGTGGATCCGAAACCAACCAGAATTAATTGCTATGGTGAAAAAAGAACTGAAAGGTCGGGATGTGTCTTGCTGGTGTTTCCCAGCACGATGCCACGGCGATGTTTTAATAAAAATCGCAAACGAAGACTAAAAAACATTATACTGGTGATATAGTATGATGTATGCAACTAAACTATATCCTCAACGATCTCGATCGCCAAATAACAGTAGCTAAAACCGAATTAGTCTTTCTTGAAGAAAGAAAACAAGCCCTTGCAAAACTTGCAATAGAATTCCCTGACGCACACTATGAACGAAATTATGTGTGTGTCGATAATCTATGGGAAAAAATGACTTGTATGCGTATTGCCTGGGGATATGGCAACAATTCATATGGCTATTATTCTACGATAAATGTTAGATTTTCCGTTGGCAAAAAAGATATGGTAAATAATGTTAGATTACACTCATATCCATACAACAATATTGTGGCAAACATAATGACATTGCCAAGTCAAAGTCGTATTCAGCAGAGAACAAGAGAACTAACAGTTTTAGATTACGGTAGTCTAATTCCATTAGAATGCCCAAAACGAAAAGATTTTATGAAAAGGGTTAGAAACTATTTATTGAACTTGTTAACAGAAAAAAATATGAAACTAAATGACAATTCATATAATGTAGATGAATTTAATAAGTTAATGTTATTGAAATGAAAAAGATGTATTTAAGTCCATATATTGACACAAGCGGTCAATCACAACTATTTTCGGAAATGTATAAAAGAAAATTGCTCGCTAATCCAAGTGAAAATTATTGCTTCATATGTAAGTTTTCAGGTCATAATTATTATGAAGCAATACCGTTTTCTTACTTATATTATAAGTTACCACAGGTAAAATATTCATCATTGGATGAGGCTACAACCGCGTTGGATAAATTATTATTAGATGAGGGTTATATTTTTCTAACCCAAAATCAATGGGATAACTTGCAGTTATTAATATGAATAAACCTGAATGTAAAATTTATACTAGTGGAAACAAATTTTGGGTTCTCAATGACAAATATCATCGAGAAGATGGTCCTGCTATTGAGTATTCTAATGGAGACAAATATTGGTATCTCAATGGCGAACTTCATCGAGAAGATGGTCCTGCTGTTGAGTATGCTGATGGAGGAACTGAATACTGGATCAGTAATAAACACATTCCACAACTCGATAACAAACGAATCTATGGAAAAAACTTGCAAAAGTTTTTGCTACTAATATGAATAAGTCTAAGTGTAAAGTCCTTGCTAATGGAGGCAAATCTTGCATCTGATGAAATATCTTTCACCTTGGTGGGGCGAAAATGACGAAAATATAACACGGTGCAACATAAAAACAGGCCATCCAATAATGCTTATATCCTTTTACAACAATGCATATGTGATATATGTTGCGGATCATTTACCCATTATTCATAATAATGAATTTACCACCATTGAAAAAGCAAAGCAGTATGCGGATAATTATATAGTTAATAACGGTTTTATATTATTGACACAAGAACAAGTAGATAAGATGAGTATATTAATATGAAAATATATACATTAGGAAATGGGTTTATTGCAAGCCATTTACAATATAACATTATATTAGAGCGAGTTTCGCCAAATGAAAAACAAATAAAAGAATTGCTAAATTGGTATAAGCCAGATATTTTAATAAATTGTATTGGACGAACAGGTAGCCCAAATATAGATTGGTGCGAAAATAATAAAGAAGAAACATTTACAACTAACGTTGTTATTCCAACAATGATAGCAGACGAATGTGAAAAATTAAATATTCGTTTCATTCACCTTGGGAGTGGGTGTATCAACTATGGGGCTTCACCAAACTTCCGTGAAGAAATGCATCATACAAATTATAATGAAATTATTCCATATAAAGTTCGTATTGATACTGGATGGAAAGAAACAGATATAACTAATCCACTATCATATTATAGTCAAACAAAATATATAGCAGACAATAATTTAAAAGAATTGCCTAATACAACAATTCTTCGTCTTCGTATGCCAATATCAGCAAAGAAACATCCGAGAAACTTACTAAACAAACTTATAAAATACAAACAAGTTTTGGATGAGCCTAACTCGATGACATTCGTTTCCGATTTAGTGAATGCAATAGATTTTGTTATAAATAAGGAATTACTCGGTATATATAATGTAGCGAGTCCAAAACCCCTTAAACATTCGGATTTATTGGAAGAATATCGAAAATATGTGTCAAGCCATTCGTATCAAAGAATAAGTAAAGAAACATTGGAGAAGATGGTTGTTGCACCAAGATCAAATTGTATATTAGATATGTCAAAAATACAAAACGAAGGATTTAAGTTTGGTGATACGGATATGCTTGTGCGTGAATGTATTAATAATTATATTAAGGAAATTAATGACTGATAGTAAATTGCGTGTTGAATTAGAAAAAGCAATAGATGGAAACGGAAACACTTATTACATAGGAAAACTAAAAGCACCTATTACAATAGATTGTAAAGATGGTGTATGCTTCGTAATTTTCACTTCGGTTGAAGATAACGAAGAAATGCAAATTAATAGTATTTTACCACCAAAAGGCAAGATCAGATATGATGACAGACGAAATCAAAAGTTTTGAGCAATTATGGAACGAAGTAGAAAAGCGTTCGCTTCAAGTAAATAAAAACGATGCATCAGTTCATTTATTAGATGATATTGGGGTTATACTTGGTGAAATTCAAAGAAATATTCACGAAGATAACGAATTACCAGAAGATATAAAATCATCAATTACATCCGATTTAATCGGAGAACTGCTATATAACATATCAACAATAACTGCTCGTGAAAATGTTAATATATGGTTAGCACTGAAAAAACATATTTATAATTTATGAAAAACATTCAGACAAAAGATCGTTTAATTGTCGCATTAGATGTTGATGGAGCAAAAGAAGCCAAATCACTTGTATCAAAATTAGGTGATTCGATATCTTTTTATAAGATAGGACTTCAATTATTTATGTCATCAAATTATTTTGATGTTATTGAACAATTGCAATATATGGGCAAAAAAGTATTCGCGGATCTTAAATTTTTTGATGTTCCACAAACAGTCGGATTAGCCGTTAAATCACTTGCTAAACATAATGTAGATTTTGCAACCGTTCACGGCAATGATGAAATTTTGCGTTATGCAAATAAAGAAAAAGATAATATAAAGATTTTAGCAGTTTCAGCGTTAACAAGTCTCGATCAAGCAGATATTAATTCACTTGGATTCCATTGCAATATAGAAGATCTTGTTCTATCTAGATCAAAAAGAGCATTGGAAATTGGATGTGATGGCGTGATATCTTCGGGGTTAGAAGTAAGAAAATTACGAGAAAGCCTCGGGGATAAGTTTTGTATCGTAGTTCCAGGTATTCGTCCAGTTGAAAATAAATTAACTGATGACCAAAAACGCACGGTAGATATTGAAGAAGCGTTTTTAAATGGTGCTGATTATATTGTTGTTGGTAGACCGATTAGAGATTCAAATGATCCATATGCTACTGCTATGAGTTTTCAAGAAAGAATTGTTAAAATAATATAACCGCATCCATATATGCGTAAATGTTTTATATTATTATGTTTTCTATGTAGTTGCGGTGGCACATTCAGGATTTATGACGACACGCATGTAGGCTATTACAAAAGCCCCGATGGTCAATTTTCTTGTCGTGCAGCTTCTTGCTGCTATCCTTACAAAGAAAAAATGAGAGTGTGTATTATTACTGATATGAGTGGTATTATGATATCAGCAAAATACATTCCTGAAAAGTAAATTATTTTACCATTGATACAAAATAAACACCAACAACAAAGTTTTTCATATTGTCAGGCAGAATACTATAAGCGAATTGTTGAAAGTTTTTCTCAATTTTGTCTTGTATGTCTGGTGTGGTCATTTTTGGAAGATTTATTGTAGCACCTATGTTTTTATTTTGCGTATCAATAGATACAGTTATATCAGATGAGTTATATTTTCCTTGGACATAGCTTGGAACTATTGCAAAAAGTCTATCTTGTAATTTTTGTTTAAGACTGTTAGGATCAACGGATTGTGTTGCAAGACGATTTAGAAGCATTTTACGAGCAGCAAACTTGCTGCCAGATTGTTTTGATGTTTGCCCAAGTAGATATACCGATTCCTCACGATTGCTTGCTATGCTCATAATTAAATCGTCAAGTCCAAGTGATAACTTACCTTCTTTTTTCATCGTGTCATAAAACGACTGACTAAATTGTAAAAATTGTTTCTCAATCTTCATTGAGGTATCCAGTGGATCGTCGCCACTCGATTTTTCTAAAATCTTGTGGATAAATTGTAATTGAAGTTGGGGGTCGAGGGCATCGCTACCAAATAACCCGATCATTCGTTCGGCTGCACTATCTGCATTTTCAGAACTCGACTTGTAGATTCTTTCGAACAGAAGGTGATCGCCATAAAATGCCTGCCCCTTCGTAATCCAATGTGAGTTTTGATGAGTTAAATATATTGCTCGCAAGTAAGCAACATACATATTCGCTAATTCTTCGATGGTTCGCATAGAAATATCCTGAACATATACCATAATATACCTAAAAGTATTTTGATGTAAGGTATTGTAAAATAAATATCTTTTACAATAAAACTATTTAAAGTATGTTCATTTAGCTGTTATTGACATATTTTGTAGAAAATCACACATTCAGTCAAAATGCTGGGGGAAAAGAACCTTTTTAGGAGATATGGGGAAATAGATATATACGTTAATTAACGTTAACAGTTAACGTTTAAGGATTTTTTCTACCTGATATAGTAAGGTCAGATGTTAGAAGATCTACCAGAAGTTTCACTAAAACATATTCTTCCGATCATAGATCGTGTTCATAACCGCTATCCTACAATATCTAAGATAGAAGTAATACTAATTATTAAAGCATTATTAGAAATAATTAGAGAGTTATTAGTTTTAGGAAAAATTGTTTCAATCAATGATTTATTCGATCACGCACATATTTTACATTACATTGTAAAAAGAAACGGAAATATTTTTCCGTCAGTGAAAGTTAGAGTTCAAACACCAAGAGATATGAAATGATAAAAACATGGACTAATGAAAATCAAAATTGGTATCAGGGAATAATTGGAGATACCTGCTGGTTCGGTGCGGAAAAAATATTGATGTCAAGTGGAAATAGTTATTATAGTTATATTAGTTATATTAGTTATATTAGTTTTGTTCTTAAAGATGGAAAAGTAATTACAAAAAAATATGAATATATGATGATTGATAAATTGATAGAGATAGCAGAAAAATATTTATTACTAATATAGGAAACATATGGAAGAGGATAATATACAAGAAAACATAAAACAATTTTCAAACGAAAAACTATGTGAGATAATTGTTTCTAATCGCTACCTCGGTGTTCTTCGAGAAGAAGCGCTTGCGTGCATGCATGAACTTGCATGGCGTCGAGAGCAAGGTGAAATTTTCGCTTACGAGCAAAAAATAGAAGAATTATTATTGTCGCTCCCAAAAATTAACCTCAATCTGAAAGAAGTTATGAACTATAATAAACTTGGAAAAATTATATGAATAATAATTTAAAAAAAGAAATCATTCTAAACATTTTCAATGTGATGGGGGTATTCAGAGACAAAACTAATTTTTCGGCTTCAACGTTAAATGAGCCACTGATTGAAGAAAAGTTTCTTCTAAGTAAAAAACTTGGTTTTGAGACAGAAGATGGAAAACGGGAAAACCCAATTTTTGCTGCCATGACTAAAATTGAAAATAATGTTATTAAAATTATGATTGCCGATATTATTGATGAAATACCCGAGTATGCAATAATTATGCAGATGGATAACTTCCCGTCGATCGCAATGCGGTTGTCGCTGGATGATGAGGATTTTGGAACGATTGCGTTTTTGGTAGATGATCATTGGATAGAAATCGGCACAAACGCGCAAGCACGCATACTTATGGGTGTAGAAAATTTAAGTGAGATTTTTTGTATGTGGGAAAAGATGACAAGTTATGATGATATGTATAAAGTGTTGGTTAGTTTTGTTAATTATGTAGAGGGTATATGAAAAAATATCTTTTGCCTTGGGAAAAAACTATTGATAAAAGTAATTGTAATGCTCCATGTCTTATTAGAAGTGTTTATGGTAGAAAAACATCATATCAAATAGTATTTATTGATAATAAATGGTGGGCTTGGGACGATGATTCTGGTGATAGTTTGCCATATGATTCCGTAGAAGAAGCAATGGAAGTGGCGGACGATTGTTTTCGTAATAGAGGCTACGTATTATTGACAGAGAAAACGGCATTATTGATATGAATATAAGTAGTCGAAGTTCCGCTATTAAATATATAATTAAAGATTGGAAACACATTACAAAATACAGTAAAAGAAGTTTAAGATCATTTTGTAATGATAGTTATATTGCCGAAACATGTATTCATTTAATGTATGAATTCAATATAACCATTGAAGATATAGAGAAGTATATATTATTACTATGAAACCAAATCATTATACAAAACGACAATTATTCCAATTAGTAATAAATAAACTAAAAGGTAAGCGTATTCATAAATATCATATCATATCAGTAATTAATATATTCGTTGATGAATTGATAAACGAATTAAAATCTGGCAACAAAGTAAAGATAGATAATTTTGCCACATTCCAGTTAAATGTTCTTCCGCCAAGAATTGTATGGAGCATTGTTTCAAGAAAAAAAATGATGACAAGAGGTGTTCGAGCACTGAGAATTAAGTTAGGTAAAAAGTTGAAAAAGTATTTATTAAATGCGTAGAAAACAAAGATCAATATACTATACTTGTTCTGCTATAAAAGATAATAAACTTATATCTATTCAGTTAGAATCTGGCAATAGGCAAATCGCAACAGATATATTCCAAAAACAATATAATATTTTACCAGAAGTAATCCTTGGACCATTTTATGAAAAACAACGAACTAACGACCCCAAACCGCCAAAACAAAAAATCGATCCAAAACCAAAAAAGATACAGCAACGCCATAATAATGTAAAATTAGGTATGTTGAATACTAATCACGGAACATATGATGGATGGAATATTACTTATATTCCGGTAAAAGAAGAACCAGATTTAGCGTTCGTGTTTTATAACAGTAGGATTGATAAAGTGAAAATACCAAAACCATATAAGACAATAATAGAAATTAAGGATATTATATCAAAATGAAAAAATCGTTCATCAAACAAATGAAACAAAAACTAATTGCACAAAAAACCGAGATATTGGAAAAGTGCAATCGCCATAATACAGAAATAGATGTTGCTGGTGATGAAATTGATATCATACAGGCGCGCGTGATCGCGCTCGCTGATGCTCGTCTTGCAAATAGAGATAAAGATAATCTTGCTAAAATTGATGCAACATTGAAACGAATTGAAGAAAATACATTCGGTGAGTGTCAAGAATGCAATGAAGATATTGATGAAAAACGATTGATGATAAATCCTGCGTTTATTACTTGTATATCTTGTGCGGAGCATTTAGAGATGTTGAAAAGGAAGCACGGTGGCTAATAATTGCGCATATTTAGGATATGCCACAGCCATCAAAACCAAATAGAGCCAAAGATCCTAAGGCGGAAGCCGTTAAGGCAAGTAAGAAAAATTGGTCAAAAGAGGTTAGTGATTTAATTGCCAAACTTATAGCATTTAAACGCGCGGTTAATGGTAGAGGCGATGCCAGATATAGTTTGCCACCAAGCAGATTGAAAGATCCGCTTCCCAGTGAAGTAGGTTCTACGCTACAACAGTTAGCCGGTGAGTTTCAAAAAATGGTTAGTGATGCAGAGGGAATAATTGCATCACAACAAAATTATTCTGCCACTCGTAGAAAACGCCAGCCAAAGAAACCAAAAGTTCCACAACAAAATGTGCAAGCCCCTGCGCCAGCAGAAGCACCAGCAGCGCCAGAAGCAAATCCGTTGGCGAGCCTTAGTTCATTTAATACTGAGATTGAAAAACTTGCGTCAAATCGTCTAACAAGATTTTGGCAATACTTGACTTCCGTCTTTTCACGAAAAGAATATAATCGTGAGAGACTTGGAATGCTTAGTCTATCTGCTAAATTGTTTTATGATATATTAGATTTTGAGAATGATATACTGAAACTTAATAAAAACAGTATTCCCGGAATGATGAATAAGTTTCAAAATATGAAGAATACATATCTTGCATTAGAAAAGCAATTTTTAAATGTATCAAAATTGCTGGCAACTACTGCTAAAAAAGAAGGCGTTGCCGTGCCAACAGTAGATGATACGAAAATAGATATTAAATCCATTAAAATGGAACTAAATAAATTAGTTCAGCAGTATCAGGCAGAGCAAAACCCACACAATAAAAAATCATTATATGATAAAATTCAAGAAAAACATAGAGAATTAAAATTATTAGAAAATGTAGAAAATTCCTTAGTCGAAAAAACAGTCGGCGCACCACCAAAACAACAAAAACCAAAACAGCAAAAACCAGAAGTAATAAATCTTGATGAGAGCAGCGGTAATAGCGATGATCCGAATTCAACATATTTAGAGCAGGTAAAATTTAATGTAAACAAGATTAATAATAAAGGATTGTTAGAACCAAAAGATCTTAAAGAAATAGCTCATATGATTAATTCATATGAAAATGATGATGATAATGGTAGAAAAGATTTATGGATGAAACAAATAAGAGAAGAATTTAATAATTTAATGCAACTAATTAAGAATAAAAAAGCGGACATTATTAATGATAATATGGTAAAAGTTTCCCATAACGCCTTAACAAGATTCTTACGAAGACAATTAGTTAAAGCTAAGCCTTATGATGAGACAGCGGCTCCAAGATTACAGGCTGCTGATATGGCGGTCAATATGAAGAAAACAGACAAGAGATTGATGGATGTTTTGCAAAAAGATCTTGCAGTTGAAGAGGTAAGCAAATCACTTGGAGAAATTAAAAATCAAATTATTGATGTTTCCGATGTTGTTGCAGTTCTAAGTATCTTGTATAAAGAGAAGTTTTCAGGTGAAGCGCATGAAAGTGATAAAGATCTTAATGTTGCGTTGAGGCGTCGCGTGCGTCGTGATCTTTTACAGGGTATGATGTAATGGATTATATAAAAATAAAAAATAAGAAGTTCCCAGTATTGGTTGCAATAGGTTATGATGAGCAACAAAAAGGATTAATGTATAGAGCTCCGCCACTTCCTGCGATGGTGTTTCCTTACGCGCATCCTCATTATAATCAATATTGGATGAAAAATGTGAAGGCAGATTTAGATATAGTTTTTTGTCTAAAAAACAAAATTGCATCGATATGGAAAGGTGAGGCAGGGTCAACCAATATTATTGGCGGAAGAGAGATAAGCGATCTTGTGCTTGAACTTCCATACGGGGTGTGTAAAACTGAAGGAATTAGCGTAGGGGACGGAATAAGTCTTGAATTAAGCAAAGAGGCGGAAATGAAGATCCTTATGCTAAAAACTGGATTAATTTTCTGACCCTTGGCATCAAAGCCTACCAGCACTAAATTGTGTCTATGGTAGAAATAAATACGCTAAACAATATATTAAAGTCATTCAAAATAAAAGCAGAATGTGTTCGTTATACAAAAATAAGGAACATAGCGCTATATGATATGTTATTGGAACCGTTAACTCGTGTTCAACATATTGAAAAATATGTATCAGAAATCGCGCTCGCATTAAAACTAAAATCAGTTCCAGTAATTAGAGTTATACCGGAAGAAGGGGTTGTTCGGTTAGAGGCGGTAGAAGAGGCGCCACATAAAATATCGTTTTTTGATAAAATGGACAATCTTGCTATGCCGAAAGATTATAATGTCCCGATGTATTTAGGTTCAAGTATTTATGGTAAAGAGGTTTTTACAGATCTTAGTAGGCATCCTCATACCCTTGTGGGCGGGGCAACAGGAAGCGGTAAATCAGTATTTTTGAGTCTAATTATGGCGAATGCACTGAGGTTATTAAATACAGATATTTTTGTTATAGATACAAAGCGAATAGAGTTTGAGCCTTATAAGATTTTTGGTAATGTAAAAGTTGCCAATGATTACAAAGAAGCCATAGATATGATTGAATATCTAAACAAGGAAATGATATGTAGATATGAGATGAGTAGTTTTGGATTAGATATGCAATTTAATAATATAATTTTAATTATTGATGAGATGGCAGATATAGTTTTGAGTGATGAGGAAAAAGTTTTCAGTAAATCGTTGTGTAGGCTGGCTCAAAAATGTCGTTCTGCTGGTATTTACATTGTCGCTGCCACTCAAAGACCAAGTGTTGATATTGTAAGTGGTGCGATCAAAGCTAATCTTTCATCTCGAATAGCATTCCAAACAGCATCGCATATCGATAGTAAAGTTATACTTGATACGGTGGGCGCGGAAGATCTTGTTGGAAGTGGAGATTGTATAATCAGAAATTACAATAATGATTTTTTAAGATTGCAAGTTGCATATACAACAGCAGATGAGATACTCGATCGGTATAGTAATTTTACATTTAATTTAACGAGGCAAAAATGATGACAGATAAAGAATTAGAACAATTAGCACACGATTGTTGCGATGAATTGCGTCGGGATTCGTGTATTGGAAAAGCACGATACGAAATGGTTCTATATTATTTAAAGAAAGTTAATACAATAAATCAAAAAGAAATAGATAAATATTCAGTAGATATAGATAATCTGCAAGTTAATACGGATCGCGGTTAGTAGGAAATAATATGGCTCGTGCTTGGCGCCCATCGTATTCGTGTAATTATGTAATATCTGATATTTTTGGAAACGCTTCTTCATTGGAAGTGTTACTTAATAGAATATTCCCATTAAGATTTTCTGAGGATCAAAAGGATGTCGTTATATTTTTAGGTAATTACGTTGATATTGATGAAAATGGTTGCGATGTAATTGAAATCCTTATTAGGATAAAACAAGAGTATCCTAATGAAGTTGTTTTTCTACGTGGCGCTCACGATCAAATGATGTTGTCTGCAATACTTGCTGGTGAAAAAGACTTCAATTATTGGATGGAAAACAATGGTCGTTCGACAATCGCAGGCTATTTAAAAAAAATGGAGTCGAATGCTTCGGAGTATTCAATAGGATTTAATCGTCTTAAAGACTTAATTCCAAAAAGCCATATACAGTTCTTACAAGAAACAGATCACTTCTATATATTAGAAGATCAGTATTGTTTATTCAATTCTGGTTTTAATGTTAAACAGCCAATAAGAGAAAATAGATTAGATAATTTTTGTTTCGATACTACAAGCGGACGGTATGTAAAAAATGCTATTCGTAATAAAACACCAATAGAGTTTATTGATCCGTATGTGTTTGTATGTAGTTCTAATCCACAAGGAAAAGAGCCATTTATTCATCCAAGATATATGATGCTTGGTGGAACATCGCCAAGTAAACTGATCTCGTTAGAATTGAATAGTATGGCTATGTCAGCGGTTAATAAGAACAAAACAAGAATATATAATTATAATTATGATGTGGTAGAGTAAATGCTAAAAGAAGATTATTATGAAAACTATTTTTATTGAAAATTGCCCACGTTGCTCAACGCCAATGCATAAAACACTTACAAGCGATGGTGTAGATGTAGACTGTAAATGTGGTTATTTATTAGATTATAACGATGGTAAAATAGAATGTTCTTATTATTACGGTGGGTATTTTATTTATTCATCGGAATGGATTGGCGAAACGGCATTCAATTTAGCTGAAAATCTAACACGCCCGGCGTTTTGGATCAAAAGAGTATTAGATCCGCTAACAACAAACGAAGAATTAGATAAGATTTTGATGTTGATTTAATTTTATTAATTTTCGAGTTTCATTAGTGAGTTCAATGAACTCGTCTGACAATCGTTCGAAAACAAGCCATTTTTTGTTAGTTAATTTATAACAAGAATAATAACTCAGTTGCCCAATAGTATAATAATAATCTTTTGATGCGTCATTCAGAAACTCAGGATATACCGTTTCTGTCCAAAAAATCCAGTCTGCGATATTATTTAGTTTTTGGAACGATTGCTGGTTTTTTGCTTCGGCGTAAGTTAGTAATATAGAACCCGAGCAAGATAGGTCATCGGTAGCAGTTTTATATTTTGTAAAAATCCCGGTAATGTATGCTCGTGTTGTGGGATCACAATAAAGATTTTCAAGTCTTTCTTCGAAGAAGGAAGATAGGTTAATCATTAATAATATGCAATATTATGAATAGAAAATGTCTAACACCATATCGTAAATCAAAAATGTACTGGGCTACTGAGGAAAATTATTCAATAGGTCGTCATCTATTTAATGATAGTAGTTGCGTGCCAATAGCGCGCATTGCTCGTTCTAAAATAACCGGATTATATGGCTGGGAATATCAAGATATGGATGGTAAATGTGAGCCAATATGGATTTATGATCTTCCAAACAGAATAGAAGAGTTAAAAGAAAAAATGGATTGTAAATTGATCGAATGTGGGTATGTGTTATTAACGCAGGAACAATGCGAGAAATATATGTTATTGATATGAAAACATTAGTAATAGTTGAGTCGCCAAACAAAATAAAGAAGATATCAGAATGTCTTGGAGATGATTATATAGTTGTTGCAAGCGTGGGTCATGTGAAAGACCTAGCCAAAGGTGGTAAAAACGGTATCGGCATCGATATACAAGACAATTTTAAACCACATTATATTCTACTCAAAGATAAATTAGAAGCAATAGATAAAATAATTGATGCATCAGTAAATGTTGATGAAATATTGCTCGCAACAGATCAAGATCGTGAAGGAGAGCGTATTAGTTTTGATTTAGCACAGATACTCAAATCGACAAAGAAACCAATGTTTCGAGTTATATTTAGTGAGATAACTAAATCTGGTATTAAGACTGGTATTGAAAATAAGCACGATATAGATATGAATGCGGTTCATTCTCAGGAAGGACGAAGACTACTGGATCGAATAGTCGGATTTACAGTTTCACCGTATCTAATAACTGCATATGGTAATAATCTTTCGGCTGGTAGAGTTCAGAGTGTAGCAACAAGACTTATATCAGATCGAGAAGCCGAGATCGAAATATTTAAGCCAGAGGAATATTGGACTTGTGGTGTTAAATTACAAACACAATCACGAGAAGTATTTTCATCAAAATATGATGGTAAAATTAAAAATAAAGAACAATCAGATAAATTAGTTTCTTTTATACGAGAAAACAAACACTTCGTTGTTGCAAAGGTTGTTTCCAAACAAGTTAAAGAAAGATCGCCGGCACCATTAATAACAGCATCATTACAGCAAGTTATGGCAAAACAATATGGCTTCGAGCCAGATCGAACAATGAAGGCAGCTCAAAACCTATACGAGTCAGGTTATATAACATATTTAAGAACGGATTCGACAGCAATAGCAGAAGAGGCGATAGAACCAGTTAGGAAATGGATCAAAGATAACGGGTATGATCTTCCCAAAACGAAAAATGTGTATGCTGCAAAAGACACAGCCCAAGGAGCGCACGAATGTATTAGACCTACAAATGTATTTTCTAATACAGATGGAGGTTATATAGCCGGTGATGATAAAGAGGTATATGATATAATTTTTAAATACTTCGTTGCAAGTCAAATGACGCCAGCAATATGGAACACGCTAAATGTAAAAATTGTAAATAAAAATGATAATAAAATTGTTTTCAAGTCATCAGGTAAGGTATTAGCAGATAAAGGATTCTTACAAATATTCGGTGATGTTGAAATGGGTAGAATTGAGATACCAAATCTGGTAGAAAAACAAGAGCTATTATTAGATGATAAATCAATAAAAGCAGATCAAAAGTTCACACAACCACCACCAAGATATAATGACGCATCATTGTTGAAAGAATTAGAGAATAAACAAATTGGTCGTCCAGCAACATTCGCTGAAATTATAAAGAAAATATCTAATAGACATTATGTAGAGAAAACCAATAATACATATAAGCCAACAGAGTTAGGTAAAAGCATAACAAATTGTCTTTCAGGATTATTTACATTTATGGATTATAATTTTACTGCTAAAATAGAAGAAGAGTTAGACAAAATAGCACAAGGTAAAATAACTCATACTGAGCTGCTTCATAAGTTTTATGATGTATTTAGTAAAGAATTAGCAACAGCATATCATAATAAATTAGGTGATAAAGTTTTGTGTAAAAAATGTAATCAAAATATGGTTGAGCGAGAGGGAAAGTTTGGGAAGTTTAATGTTTGCACAAATGCTGCGTGCAGAACTATTGAGAATATAAAGATGGTAGCATGATGAAATGTTTAACACCATACAGAGAAATACATGATCGGTATGGAACATCATATTATAGGTATCGTATTGGTCTAAAAGGATCTACTGCACAAATATTTTATAATACTTATACAAATAATAAATGGTATATTGCATATTGTAGAATGGATGGATCTACCGAAAACAGTATATTCGGTGGTATAGTTTTTGATACAGCAGAAGAGGCAAAACAGTATGTAGATCAAAAGTTGGTTGAAGAAGGATATATTTTGCTCACCGAAGAACAATACGAAAAGTTTGCGATTTTAATTTAACGTGTTATATAACAACTAAGGAGCACGCACGCGCGTGTATATGAATGAAGAAAATAAATAAAAAATACTCAAAAAAAGAAACATCAACATTAAAAAAAGAAACCTCACCAGAAATGGACTGGTCGTATTTTTCTCCGTTGGAGATTAAGATACATGGAAATAATTTTGATAGAGCATTTAAATTATTCCGTTCGCTTGTGCAGGCTGACGGCGTGCTCGCAGTCTATAAGGAAAAACAAGGTTATGAGAAACCAAGCGTAAAAAAACGCCGTAAGCACGCAGAAACCATGCAGCGTTTATATGAAGAAAAAATCAAAGCCGAAAAAATTGCCTCCGGCGAATACGAAAAAGAAAAGATAAAGAAAGAAGCTAAGAAACAAAAACGTCGTCAAGAACGAGATGCAAAGAGGACAGAAGATGTCGGATAACGATAATTTTATACGAAACCCGAATCGTAAAAATAACCAAGAGCGTCATATTACATATGAGCCAGAACATATTCGTCTTGGAATTAAACCAGTTAAAATGGAAAGAAAAGTTGTTCCGTTCGTAAAATCTTCAAAAAATGATACAGATTATGCTTCCATTGATGGAGCTATTTATGATGATAATGGAGATGAAATTAAAGTAGAGCCGGGGCACGTCATAGATAATAATGATTATGTTTTCCCACCATCAAAAGCGCCAAACAGACCAGCTCAACAACGAGTGGTAGAAGAACAGCCAGATGTTTTGGATAAACAAAACGGAACGCCAAAAGTTGGTGAATATATACTTATGGTGGCTGGTAAGATCATTGATACCGGTTCATTAGAATCTATTGAAGCGACAGCAAGAGCAATTTTATATGGTGAAAACGAAAGTTTTCAAGAAGAAGTTAAAGTTGATGATATAGTAGTATTGAAACGCGTTGGAATTAATGTAGGTATATTTATAGATAGGTAATAGATGGCTAATAATACAGAACAATTTAATCCTGATGGATATGCTCGCGAGCCTGAACCGCGTAAAGCATCAGATATTTTGCTTGCATTGGAAACCAAAGTAGAAACATTAACAAAGCTTGTATATAATCAAGATATGCTATTGAAACTTATTGCAGATCGAACGAATAAAATATATGCTTACATTGATGAATTACAAAAAGAATACAAGGAAGCTCAAAATCAAAAATCAGAAGAAGACGAAGAAGACCAAGAAGATTCGAGAGTTATTAATGTATCTAATGAGCATCAGATAACGGAAGTTAAAGAACAAATTGGTCAACGTCGTATACAGCCACGAGCCGGTCCAAATGCCCCATCCCCGCCACAGCCGCCTATTTTAGCAGTTCCGAATCAGCAGCCAGCACCCAAGCCCCAACAGACGACTGGAAGCGATAAAAAGGTTCCGGTAATACAGAGAGTTTCCGATCAAACTGGAAAGGATATTTTTATGTCTGAAATTTTAATATCAGATGAAAATGGTAATGAAATTCATAAAACAAAAACCAATGCAGTTGGTAAATGGCAAGCTATGTTAAGACCGGGAAAATACATAGTTAAAATATCTAAAACAGATACGGCAACGAAAAAAGTTTTACAGTCTACGCAAAATATAACTATTGGTAATTCAAGTTCAACATTGATACTTCCAGTAGTAATAATGAATAGATAATTATGGACGGCTACACCGAAGTAAGTGATGAAATTGTTGAAAAATATCTAAAAATGCAAGAACTTTTTGACCATCAGGTTAATTTAAATAAAGAATTGGTTGATATATCGAAAGAGTTAAGCGAAATACCGGAGATGCCAGAAAACTTAGATAAATGGATTGACAGCATCCCAAATGAAAAAAGTAAATTTAAGTTGACAGATTACAATAGATTGTTTAAAGTTAGTAAGAAGTATAACCAGTTAGCAGAAAAACGTGAAGAAAACGCGCAAAAGATAAAAGTTCTTGTTATAGATAATCTAATTGATAGAATAAATGAGATATTAGGAAAGTGATATATTTTGTATGAAGTTTCAGGTTATTGTTTCAGATCCACCGTGGGGTGGATTTAAAGATAAATTAAAAATGTCAGATGTTAAGCGTGGTGCCGAGGCAAATTACAACGGCACAATGTCTATTAAACACATATGTGATCTTCCAGTAAAACAAATCGCTGATCCGAATGGATGTCTTTTAGCATTGTGGGTTCCAAGTTCCCTACTACAAGATGGTATGGATACCATGAATGCTTGGGGGTTTAAACAGAAACAAACTTATGTATGGTGTAAATCAAAAAAGGAAACTTCAATTTATGAGTTGCTTAATAAACAACTATATACGTTTGAGAAATTGCAAGATAAAGTTCAATATATTATAAAAAACTTATTGTCATTCGGGATGGGCAGATTATTTAGACAATCACACGAGATATGTCTCATTGGAACGAATAATAACGGTATATATGAACAATTAGAAAACCGATCTCAACGATCAGTTTCTTTTGCTACAAATCTAAAACATTCTCAGAAGCCAGAGGATTTACAAAACTCACTCGACCTAATGTTTCCAAAAGCCAATAAATTAGAAATGTTTGCGAGACGTCAGCGAGAAGGTTGGATATGCGTTGGAAATCAAGCACCAGCAACAATGAATGAAGACATAAAGGTATCGTTAGAAAAATTAATCAATGGATAATAAGAAAACATTACTACTAAATTATACTGATGAGATTATTGCGTTCATAAAAGAAAAGAAAGCACTACGATTAGTTTATAAAGGTAAAGCAGAAGTTATATCAGTATGGGACAATATAAAGTTTCGTGTTAGCAGTGGTGTTATGCATTTACCGGCGGTTATAAAGCTTAAATATTATGTTTTTAGGAAGTTTTCTAAAAGAGGAATAGTTTTTTCAAGGTTAAATGTATTAAAGAGAGATAAGTATAGTTGTCAGTATTGTGGGAAAGTCTTAAAATCTACACAAGCAACAATTGATCATGTTTTTCCTAAAACATTAGGCGGTCAATCAACATTCGAGAATTGTGTAGTTGCTTGTAAGAAATGTAATTCAAAAAAGAGCAGTAAAACATTAGAAGAATCAGGAATGAAATTAATTAGAGAACCAACAGTTCCATTGGAACATATACATTATATGTCCACCGAGGACGGTTGGCATAAGGATTGGGAAAAATATTTAAAAAAATAAGTAAAAACTTAACTTAATAAATCAATAACTCGTCATCAATATATAAGTTGATGGCAATTAAGCCTTCAAAGGAGGTGATACATGGCTAAAGCAAAAAAGTCTACAAAGACTACAAAGAGTGCAAAAAAGAGTGTTAAAAAAGGTTCTAAAAAATCCTCAAAATAATCACTCGGTAATATGAATAGGACACACTACTTAATAGTTTTGTGTCCTATTTTTTTTATGTATAAAACAGCATTTATATAGGTATTTATGAAAATGTATAAGGTATGTAGAGGATGCGGATTAAATAAAGCAAAAGAAGAATATACACCATCGAAGTTTAAAAAAGGAAGGTGTAAAGATTGTGTTCGTAAACAAAAAGAAAAATGGATAATTGAAAATAAAGAAAAAATAGCATTATATTGTAGAAATTATAACCAGACTCATAAAGAAGAAATCAGAGAAAGAAAAAGAAAGCATTACCAAGATAACAAAGAAGAATCAAAGAAAAGAAAATATAAAATTTATAAAGATAATAAAGAGTCTATTTTAGAAAAGGCAAATAGGTATTATGAAGAACACAGGAGTGAAAGAATAGAGTATCAAATTAATTATATTGCAAATAAAAGAGAAACAGACCCTTCATTTAAATTTATGTTTAATGTATCCGCAATAATAAGATATATGTTAAAAAGTCAAGGTTCATCAAAACAAGGAAAATCTTGTAAAACCAAACTTCCATTCACAAGCGAAGAGTTATGCGCGCACTTAGAAAATCTTTTTACCCATCCTGATAGTCTTGGGCCAAATGGAGAAGTATGGATGACAAAAGAAAATCATGGTAATTACATAAAATCAAAATGGAATGATAAAGATCCTGCTACTTGGACTTGGCAAATAGATCATATAAAACCTCATTCTGATTACCCGTATGATAGTATGGATCACCCTAATTTTCTAAAAGTATGGGATCTTTCTAACCTTAGACCGTTGTCCTCAAAGAGAAATCACGATGAAGGGGCTAACAGGACACGACACAAAACACCAAAGAAAAGAAGTTAAGTAAATATATGTTGTGTCCAAATTGTAGTAAATTAGCAATACTAAATACAGAAAGAACTTGTTTGCGTTGCAAGGGAAAAATACTTAATAATCTTTCTTGTATATGTGATCGATGTAGTACGGAACAGAATATGTGTTCTATATGTTTGAAACGTTTAACTAAGCCATTGGATATTAAAACACGCAGAGGCTGCAAGGCTTGCGGGGGCGGAAAATAAAATTATTTTTCGTCGGTTGCCTGAATTAAAAAAGTTTCTTAAATTAGATGTAAGATGATAATAACAGATGAAAAGATTTTACGACAATCATGTTCAAATGCTTCCGAAAACGAAGTGGGAGCCATTGTAGAGCAATTGGAGCGTGAATTAGAATATAGTGAGCGTATGGGAAGACCCGGTATTGGGCTATCCGCAATACAATGTAATATACATAAAAATGTTGCTATCATTCGTATAGATGATAATCATAAAGTTAATTTAGTAAATTGTAAAATACAAAATAAATATGATCAATTCAAGTTTCTTGGAGAAGGGTGTTTGAGTTTTCCTAAATTAGTTGGTGATTCGATTCGCTATAATGAAGTGCATATAGTAGATAATTTAGTATATCCTCACGCCATGATATTGACTGGTATTATGGCAGTTGTAGCACAGCATGAAATTGATCATTGGAATAATCGTCTTTTACCTGATTTTCTTTTACAAGAAGAAAAAAAGACAAAAGTAAGACCTAATGATATATGTCCTTGTGGAAAAGTTGATCCATTAACTGGAAAAATAAAAAAATATAAGAGATGCTGTGGTTAATGTATAGAGGGAAACTAAGTATCAAAATTTTAAAAAATAAAGGAAAATAAGATGGATACAGGTAATAAAGAGATGGACTTGTTGGTAGCTGATTTAATTTTACGAGTAAATGCAATTGAGAAAATACTTATAAATAAAAAACTATGTACAGCTGATGATTTAGTAAAAGAGATTAAAGAGATATCACAAAGTGTTATTAAATTTTTAGAAGAAAAACAAGTTAAACAAACCAAAAACTAATGCAGTTTTTAACTTCTGAAAATGATTTTAGTACAAATAAAAAAATAGTATTATGTTTTTATTCCTCGGAATTGTGCCATCCGATTGCCAGTATGTTGTTTTCAGTTGTAGAACAAATATCTAATCATTTAGATACATTATGCATCGATATATGTTATTTTGATAGTATAGGAAAAAGATTCGGAATAATGGAGATCCCAACATTATTACTAATAGATAACGGAAAAGAATTAAAAAGAATTAATGGGATGATGGCAAAAACTGATATAGACTTATTATTGCAGGGACACTGAACAAATGACAATAAAACGGAGTAAGAAAATGACAACAGACAAAAAACACACAGTAGTCGTACAACCAAAAGCACCACCAACCGAAGGCGATAAAATCTGGGATGAGATCAAAGATAAAGAAGTTTTGATGTTCGCAATTCCGAATCAAATCGTATCACAGTATTGTGATCCACTTCCATTAGATCCAACAAAATGTTTCCTTAAATATAAGGTGTCAGCATTTATTCCAGCATTAGAAGCTGCAATTGGAGCAAATCAAAAAAACTCAAAATATAACCTTGAAGTTCAAAACGATATAATCATCATTAGTCGAAATCATGTCCTCGGCAAATAATCCAAAAAGAAAAGGATTGAAGGTTGATAATCAAAACTCATCAATCCCGCAACCAAAACCAAATACCACTGCTGCTTTTAATGAGCAAGCAGATAAAGCATTCAATAAAATTGAAGAGTATAAACAGAGAAGTTTTGAGCTTGGTAGTAAATTCAAGGCTATAATTGCAGATAAAAGGTTGGCAGCCAATAAAACTCAAATCAATAAAGATATTGAGATGGAGACACTGAGTAATTTAACAATTCTGGCTAATGATATTAATAGTGATGAAAATCAGCCAGAAGGGGCTGGCGGTGTTGCATTAGCAATGTTGATGATGAAGATACTACTTATTCAACGTGATACTATGAATGAAATTGATTATAAGTTAGAACGACTCGAAAAGGCATTAAATGTGTTGGCTCTGGAAGTCAAAACAAATAAAGCAGTGTAATGATCCTATGATCACAAAAGAGAAGTTGCTTAATCTAATTGTAGAAGAAAAAGAACAATACAGTAATTATATATCATTATGTCAAAGATACAATATAACTCCGAACGAAATAGCAACAGCCCAACACAAAACGAAGGTTGGGCTGCTTCAACAGATGATAGAGATGCTATAAAATTACTTATTCAGCGGGCTAATACCGCTGATTTAATGACTATTTTTAAGTCATATGGTATAAATTTTGATGGCTACGGTGGCAGACTAACTAAAATATGTTGTCCGTTTCCAAATCATAATGATAGAAGTCCATCATTTTTCTACTATGCTGAAACTAATTCATTTAATTGTTTCGGTTGCGGCGTCGGTGGCAAAGCAGTTCAATTAGTTTCTATAATGGAAGGTGTTAGTCAAGAACAGGCAGCTCAAAAAATAATTGATAATTACTATATTGATAATAATGTAGTTATAGATAATAAAGATTATTTTGATCGTCAAACGGCTATTTTAGAGTTTTCATCAAAAATTAGAAATTTTATAAATGATAATGCTAATGATGATGTAGCAATTGAATATGCAGAAAAATTAACACTTGTATATGATACAATGATGGAAAAGCATACATTAGAAGTAGATGGTTTAAAAAAATTAATAGATAAACTTGGAAAGAAGTTAGAAGTTTACTAATGAACAATAAATCAATAATTTTGGGGGACCCCCATTTAGGAGCACAGTCAGTATCTGGTAAGCCGGTAATTGGAAATCAATTAAATTCAAGGGTTATAGACCAGTTCAAGATTTTGGATTGGGTTCTCAATCAAGCGATTGATAATGAAATTAATACAATAATAATAACCGGTGATCTTTTTGATGTTCCAACACCAAGTAGTTCAATTATAGTTTTATTGATTGAATGGTTAAAACGGTGCTCTGATAATCATATTAGTGTTCATATATTATTAGGAAATCACGATCTTTTAAGATCGGGTCAACATCAAGTTTCGGCATTAGATATAATAAACAGTGCGGAAATAGAGAGTGTTTTCATTCATAAAACGATAAACACTATCCATATGAATGGAGTTTCTTATACAATGCTGCCATTCCGCGATAGACGATCATTTAATGTAAATACTCATGATGAGGCTGTATCCATACTCAGAGATAAATTACCATATGAGTTGGCTGAAATAAGTCGTCATAATATGAAAGTTGCAGTTGGGCATTTAGCATTGGAAGGTTCGATCCCAGCATTGAATGAAATTGATGATACTATAAACGAACTATTTTGTCCAATAAATATGTTTAAGGATTATGATTACACGTTTTTTGGTCATATACATGCGTTCCAAGAATTAAGCGGATCTCCGTTTGTCGCGCACATTGGGTCTATGGATATCTCCAACTTCGGAGAGTCAAAACAAGATAAATATATAGTTATTATAGACCCTGATAATTCACCACACCATACGTACGTGCGCATACCCACGCGTCGATTAAATCAAGTATCAATATCCGTTCCTGAAAATATTACTGATGCAACGGCGTATGTACTTCAAGAATTAAAAGACAATAAGCAGGACTTGGCTAAATCCATTGTAAAACTTAATATTACATTGGATAGTCAAGACGTGATAAATGTTGATCGAGGTATAATAGAAAAATATCTAAATGATCTTGGAACGTTTCATGTATCAAGAATCAGTGAAGAGCGTAAAGTATCAACGATAAAGAAAAACACTGAATTGGATGGAATTGATAACACTATAAATCCAGCAACGGCAATCAGGTTATATGCGGAAGAGAATGTTGATCAGGATATTAAAGAAGAGTTTATTCAGTTAGCTAATGAGATCGTAAAGGAAGCGGTATGAAACCATTAAAGCTAATCCTCAAAGATTTTTGTGGGCATAGTGATAGCGAAATTAACTTCGATGATTTTAATTGTGCATTAATTACTGGTAAAATTCGTGGCAATGAACGTGGTAGTAATGGTAGTGGAAAGAGTACGATATTCGGTTCTATACGTTTTGTTTTATTTAATCAAACAGACTATTCATCATTAGACAAGGTAATTCGTAAAACAACGCAAAAATGCACAGTTTCGTTCGATTTTGTATCAAGTTTTGATAATCAAATATATCGTATTACTCGTTCCCGACACATTAAAACTGGCTCAGACGTTCGTCTTTTCTGTAAAGAAAATGATGAATGGAATGATTTAACTCAGCGAACAAATTCACAAACAGAACAAGAAATACAGAAAATAATAAAAATAAACTACAAGACATTTTGTAATTCTGCATTCTTCGGTCAAATGGATCTGACAGGATTGGCGTCATCAACGCCATCGGCTCGTAAGAAAATACTCAAAGAGATTTTAGATTTAAGTGTATATGGTAAGTATGAAAAAATAGCCAGCAAAAAACTATCAGATTTAGTAAAAGAAATAGAAAAAAATAAAACTATTCTTTCAACAATTGGTTCACCTGAAAATGATATTCAACAATTTACCTTAGAGTTGTTGGAACTATCCACGTTGGCTAATAATAAAAACAATTCAGCATTGGTCTTAAAAGACAAGTATGATACTGAAAGTAATAAATATCTTTCATTGACGAAAGAATTAGAAATACTCGAAAAAGATACAAAAGAATACTTACTTAAGTATAAATCACTAGAAAATGATACCATTAAGTTTTTCAATATAGTAAAAGAATATGATAAAAAGGTATCATCGATCAAAGACAATGGTACTTCTTTAATAAAAGAAGTAAAAAATCTTAAAGATGAGATATCTAAAATTAATCTTTCTGCGTTCCGTGCAAAAGATATAATAAAACAGGATATAGAAAATCTATCAAAAGATATAATTGAAAATAAAGCATCAGTAAATTATTCTAATTCTAAGTTAATCGAATTAAAAATACCATTACCATCGGGCGGTAAATGCAAACATTGCCGTCGCATTATAACGGAGGATGAGGTAAAATCTTGTCAAGAGGCAATTGATCAGGAAATAAAAGATTACACTAATAAGATTAAGCTAGCACAAGAAAATATAGTATTATTAAATAACCAAGATAAAAAACTGAAAGAAGAATTACAGCAATCAGAAAATATCATAGTGTTGCTAACAAGTAAAAATCAGCAGTTAGAAAATAAAGAAAAAGAGATAGAAACAAAGAAATCAGTTTTTGTTGAGTTCAATAATCTTTTAGAAAAAGCAAAAATAGAGCACGGTAATAAACAACAAGAGTTTGATTTATTTATATCAAATAAGCCACAAGATAATTCGGATATAACAAATAATCTAAAATTAGAAATATCAAATATAAAAAATAAAATATCGTTAGTTTCACAAGAAATAGAGATAATAAATAAAGAGATATCTGGTATATCAAATAAATCAGCCGTTCTAAATCATAAGATAGAACAAAGAACATTAGATATAGCAAAAATAAAAGAATATAAAGAGATTATATCGGTCTTAGAAAAGAAGTATACTATTCATAGTAAAGTGGTTTCAGCATTCGGTAGTAAAGGTATTCCTGCATTAATAACAAAAACTATCCTTGATGATTTTATGTATGAAACAAATCAATACATATCTAAATTACATCCTGGTATTGTTATGCAGTTTATAATTGAAAAAGAGCGAACCGATGGCGACAAGGATGATACGCTCGATATTCAATTTTTAATGAATAACGACACGTTCGAGTATGAACAGCTCTCCGGCGCGCAGAAGCTAATTGTAGCATTAGCCCTGAGGCTTGGGTTGGCATCCGTGCTCACCAAGCGCCTTGGTGTGTCGATGCAGATGTTATTGATTGACGAAGTAGATCAGTGTCTTGATGATATTAATGTTGAGTTTTTCGAAGAAGTGATAAAGAAACTAAGTCAAGAAATGAAAGTTCTTGTAATAACACATAATAAAGACTTGAAAACAAAATTTAATCACGTTATAGTTGTAGAGCAGGATGAAAACTTCGTATCAACGGCAAAGGTAGCAAATGATTGGTAATCGTCAATTGAGAATTGGGCTAAGCGGAAAAGCGAAAACCGGAAAAAATACAGTTGCTGATCTAATAGTTACACATTTAGATTTAAATCGAGATGAATATAGAATAAGAGCATTCGCAGATCCAATGAAGGAAATTATGAAAATTATGTTTCCGGGTGCTGATAATGAATGCTTGTATGGAGCAAGTGAATTAAGGGAAAAGGTAATATCAAACAAATTCCTTAATAGAGATTTTCATAGAAAACCCTTAACATATCGAAGCGGGCTAACAGATATAGGTAAGTACGCGCGTGAGTATAATGAAAATATATGGATATATAATTTAGATTATGATTTAAATAATTGGGTACCTAATATAGATCGTACATCAAGCAGTAGATATAAGTCAGCATATATAGTTTCTGATTGTAGATTTATTAATGAATTTAATTACTTACGTGAGCAAGGGTTTTACCTAATTAGGATTTTACGAAAAGGAACTAATAGTGGAGTTGATGTTTCAGAAGTAGAACAAGAACAAATACCAAATGAAAGTTTTGATAAAGTAATACATAATGATTATTCGATTGATGTGTTGTCAGAAGAGGTTAGGCAGATAATGAATGAATTGCGTATAAAATAGTATTATACTACAATGTCAGTCATTAATATTACTATAACGGCAAGCACAACTCAAACTATTCCAGGCATTCCTGATACTATATCTCTTAGTACAAATGAGCCTGCCACCATTTTTTTCAGTCTTGATGGTTCAATACCAAATACATTTTCGCCAGTTTATACGGTTCCAATTATTATGCCACAAACATTATTAAATGTTGTGTTAAATGTATTCGCTACAAACGGTGTAGATAATTCGGCAATCATAACACAAACATATTCAACAACACCAGATCAATTACCAGCATATGCCGTTGGAGCGAGAGTATCACGTTCCGCTACAACAAATCTGAATAATGCAAGCTCAACAAACAGCTTATATCCGTTCGGAACAGATGGTCAAAATACTAATTTTCAATATACAGGAACTCAAAATGCTGGCGTGACGGTTTATAATGAATCACAGCCTGCAACACCATCAGGTTTCGATGGAAGCGGTAATCCAGCTGGTTTCGTAAATAATCCTTCATCAGTCAATAATAAGTTTAAACAAATATATTCTACTACAAATGCAGAAGGTGAAGTCAAAATTGGTGTTGGTAATCTTCCAGCTAAAACAAGAATAATTGGTAAATCTGCTCCAATGGAATATACACAGGAGCAGAGCAGCACAAGTGATAAAATCTTTAATCCAAGAGCGCTGGTTGTTTACCAAGATACAACCACAGAAGACCCAACAAATCCAGTAATAATAAATAGAGGTGATTTTAGTTTAGAAAACACAGAGATAGTAAGAGACGGCGTAATGCTTATGAATACCGCATTAGATAGTCCACCAACACAAGGATCATTCGTTAGAAGAGAGTTTAATCCACGAACTCAAATGTGGACTTGCTATTATAGAGATAATACGGTTAATCGTTGGATTATATCTTCGTTCCCTCATCAGCCAACCAAACAGGATGTTGGAGCATTGTATAACATGGTGTTTCCTCGCGAACACGGCGCTGGCATGGTGTTCAAATGGGTATGGAATCAGAGAGTAGTTTTACATTAAAAATTGTTGTTTTTTACCGTAAAAATATGTATAAAGTGATATATTTATACGTAGGAGATTTACGTGAAAAAGACAGTTAAAATATGCACAAAATGTAAACAAGAAAAGCCAGAAGAAGAATGGCAACCATCACAATTTAAAAGATCATCTGGATTATGTCGTATGTGTAAAAACGAATTAGATCGTGAGTATAGATTAAATAATTTAAATACTGTTAGGGAAAAAGATAAAAAAAGATATAAAAAAAGAAAAGAAGATTTTGTAAATACATACGAAAATAAAATATGCACAAATTGTGGAGAAGATAAAAAAGAACAAGACTATTCGGTATCAGAATATATACAAATAAGTTCAATTTGTAAGATATGTGTTGCCTATTCTACGGAAGAATATAGAAACAAAAATAGAGAGATGTTGAGACAAAAAGCGAAAGAATACAGAGATTCTTTTTCGGAAGAGGATAGGTCTAATAAGTTAGAATATGATAAGTTGTATTATCAAAATAATAAACAGGAAATAAATAAGCGACATGCAGAATATGTATGTGAAAGAATAAAAATAGATCCAATATTTAGGTTTAGACTGCTTGTATCTGGTAGTATTCGTAAAGTATTTAAAGAACGCGGAGTATCTAAAAATAAATCTTCTTGTTGGGCAAAACTTCCATATACACCAGAGGAGTTAATTCAGCATATTGAATTATTATTCGAGCCGTGGATGAATTGGGAAAATCACGGAGATTACATATTCGAAACTTGGGATGATAAAGATCCATTAACATGGAAGTGGCAATTAGATCATAAAGATCCTCATTCAGATTTTCCATACGACAGCCTTGACCATCATAATTTTCAATTAGCGTGGGCGCTATCTAACTTGCGTCCGTATTCAGCCAAACAGAATATCATTGATGGCTCCCGCCGTGCTAGGCATGCTGAAAAGAAATAAAATTAATATCTTACAGCTTACGCTATAAAATCTGCTGATATATAATACTAGAATGTCAGTAGAACAAACAGAAAATATAATTAAAAAATTAAAACTCAGTGTTTCAAAAGTCAAGACGTTTTCGCAGTGTAAGAAAAAATACTACTATACATACGAAATGAAGCTTCCTCGTAAAACTTGGGCGTTTCATACGCTTGGTAAGTTCGTTCACTTAGTACTTGAGGAGTTTCATAAATCATTTTTGAATGGTACGGATGAGCCGCTCCATGTCGTAATGGGTCGGGCATACAGAGTTGCTATGAAAGAGTTCGGAAAATCAATGTCCGAAGATAGTAAAAAAGAAGCGTTTGCTATGATAGATGCTTATTTACAAAAAATAACTAATGAAAAGCATACATTAAAAGATGTAATCGCAGTAGAGAAAAACTTCAGTTTTCCTATAACAGATCATATTATATTGAACGGTATGATTGATAAAATACAGATTGATCATGATGGTATATTAAATGTTGGAGATTACAAGACAACAAGGGATAAAAAATATCTTTTAAATGATTGGCTTCAATTACAGACATATGCATACGTGCTTGCGACCGAAGATTCTAGTATAAAACAAATACGAGGATCGTATATATTAGTTCGCCATGGGTTCGAGCGTATCGAAAAAGTTTTTAATATAGATGAGATTATGCAAATAAAAGATCAATTCGAGTCTTATGCAAAAGACATAGAGGACGAACAATTATGGGAAGCAACTCCCACACGATTGTGTGGCTACTGCGATCATTTAGCGATATGTAAAGAGGGATCGGAGTTTATGAACAAAATTAATAGAAACACTAATACATTTAGTGATACAAATCATGGTGAAGTGAAATGGTAATTTATAAAGGAAAGATATAAAAATGCAAATCCAATTACAAGAAACTGAATACTGCAAAATCCTCGTTCAAGTTGAAGCCGATCAAAATGAAATCAACGAAAAACGAAATGAAGTAATAACTAAATTTAAGGGATATAAAGTTCCGGGCTTCCGTAAAAATAAGGCTACACCGGAAGCAATAAAAACTCACTTCAAAAAAGAAATACAAAATGCCCTAACACAGGAATTGGCAGAGGCTGCGGTTCAACATACATTATTCGAAAAAGATGTAAAGCCATTCGGTCGCCCCCAATTTACACAAATAAAATTAGATAACAATAAGTTTAGTTGTGAGTTTTCGCTTCACAAACAACCAGATTTTGAGCTAAAAACATATAAAGATTTTGAGATCCCAAAACCAGCAGTCGGTATATCAGCCGACGAACTTGGAGCAAAAATGCTTCAAGAACTACGAGATCGTAATGGTATTACAACAGCATACGGTGAAGATGACGTTGTTCAAATGGGTGATAATGTTGTCATTGACTATCAGGCATTCAAAGATGGAGTTGCTATTGAAAGTTTCAAAAATGCTGGCGAATTGGTTAGCGTTGGTAAAATTGATATTCCGGGCTTCAGCGAGAATATACTTGGTATGAAAGCCGGGGAAACAAGAGAGTTTGAGCTATTATTCGATGCTAAAATTAAACCAGAGTATAATAATCAGATACTTAAGTTTGAAGTAAAATTACATATGGGTAGTAAAGTATCACCAGCCGCATTGGATGATGACTTGGCTAAGTCGGTTGGGTTAGAGTCATTGAATGCATTGATGGAAAATGTTAATACTATGGCTGGAAACCGCGTAAAAGAATTAGAGAAAGCGCAAGTTGTTGATCAAATTGCAAAACGATTGGTGGAGAGTCATGACTTCCTCATTCCTGATTGGATATCAGTAGCAGAAGCTCAAATAAATGCGCGTAATAATAGAAAAGACTGGAATACAATATCAGATCAAGAAAAAGAGGTTTTCATAGCCTCGGCTGAAAATAATATTAAGTTGTCGCTCGTGCTTGATAAAATTAGGGGAGTAGAGTTGGACGCGCAACTTGGTCAAGAAGAATTATTGAAAATAGCCCAAGCTAATCTACAACAACACACACAAGAGCCTCAAAAGGTGTTTGAGGAATTATATAAAAATGGTCAGTTGGGATTATTTTTAAATAGAATAAAAGATGAATTTACGCTTGAATTTTTAAGTAAAAATTGTAAAATTATTGAATAAACAAATAGAAAGAAATAGGTAAATAAAATGAGTGATAATAAAGATTTTCCAGCAAAATTATTAAAGAAATTGAGCCCAGAGTTCGTTGACGCAGTCAATGGTTTAAGTGATGAAGAAATTAAGGCTCGTATTCTCACGTGTGAAGGTAATTTATATGAGATTGCTTCCGCCAAAGAAAACGATGAAAAACTTAATGGTGCCAAAGAAATTGTTAAGGATTTAGGTAAACCGTATTCAGAATCAAAGGCTTCCGAAAATGCAAAAATCCAGTTCTGCATTTTTACACTTGAAAGCCGTGGGATTAATTTAAATTAATGAGAAAATTATTCGAAGATAAATGTATATATTCATCCAAGGAAATACATGAACAAGCATATTATGGAGATATATGTCCAGACTGTAATGCGTTGTTAGAGTGGGAAAATCATAGTTGTAGAGCACCGCTGGAAGGTGGATATATGTTAGCTACTTGTGATTGTCCAGAAGGCAAAAACGTAATTAGAATGTATGTAGAAACCGTCAAAATAACTAGAAACTAATAGAAAAATAAATAAAATGAAATTATTATGGCTAGATATAGAAACAACAGGATTAGATCCTCAAAAAAATGAAATACTTGAAATTGCAATAGCGGAAGCAGAATTAACTGATCCGTTTAATGCAAAATTGATTTACGACGCACCCGTATTTTTCCCGGCTCGCCCAAATCAAAAATGGGAACAGTTAGATAAATTTATTATTGACATGCACACTAAGAATGGATTATTCGAAGCGTGTATAAATGGTAAAGATATTAAGCAAATACAACAAGAGTTATTAGAATTAGTTCCAGTAGTTGAAAATAAAGAGGAGAAGCCAACATTAGCAGGCTCATCTATTCATTTTGATCACAGTTTTATTCGCGTTCATATGCCAGAGTTTGCTAAACGATTGTCCCATAGACACATGGATATTTCAGCGATTAAATTATTTTGCCAATCACAGGGAGCAAAACCATTCCCAAAGGCAGAAGCACATAGAGCAAAAGATGATATTTATGAAAGTATTGCCCATGGGCAAGTGTGCAAAGAATGGTTAAAAAATAATCTAAAATAAAAGGTTAGTGAATGAAAAACAAATATGGTGAAAATATAAGTCCGTACGATTTAGGCGCTGGTGGAGGATTACCTCGTTTAAAACGAAAAATACTGAAAAAAATACGAGAACAAGAAAAGGATGAGGATCGAAACGATAGTTCTCCATATATGCCACGAAAGACGCCGTGGCGACCGTAAAAAAAACTATACTCAATACAGCATCTTGTAGCAAATGTAATAAAGGTCAGATTTTATTGGAATTAAATGTTCCATTGGATAAGACGCATATTAAGTTTTTTGCTGGTTCGCCATTCCTTGAAAATAAATCATATACTAATCTTGGGTTATTTTATATGGAAAGTTTAGATTTAGTTGCAATCGGACCGTTCGGTTCGAATAGGTTAAATATAAAATGTAAAACGGCTAATTGTAATAATAATATCATAGAGTTAGAAGATATATTAAAACAAATATAAATAAAAGGGTTCGTATGAAAGATGTAAAGGCAAAGGATGCATCAGATTATGAGTTAATATTTATGTCGTTTCATGAGTCTTCACATACAATCGTTGCTCTTCATAATTTTTTTCAAGTATATTATGTAAATGTTAAAAACGGTGAAATAAAAGATGGAAGCGCGTTATGGTATACGTCATTCGGAATGAATGACACAGAATTAAAAAGAGCTATTCTATTATTAGAACTGCAAGCAGAATATGCTGGTTTGCTTGGTGAAAGGATAATCCATAAGGATTTAACTGGTTCACAGAAACTTCCAATGAATTTACGTGTTGGAACATCTCATGATATTAAACTTGCCTCAGATACTATTAGGTATAATAATTTAGCTGCATCCGGAAAAGACACAGCTAATTTTAAAAAAAATATTCAAAAAAAGACGGAAAAGATTTTATTAGAATATTGGGATGACGTAAAATTATTAGCTCATACGTTGTATGATAAAAGAGTTATTGAATATCAGGAACTTAAATTACTTCTGATTAGAAAATCCAAGAATAAAAAGTTTTGGAAAGATAGATTTTCTAAAATTGAACGCATATATGTATATGAAGGAGATAATCATCCGCAAGATGATGTTATTAAAAAAATTATATTAAATAAATAAACGCACAAATACATGCTTCTACGTGTTAGAAGCACAGTCCCTTCGTAGGCAGTTATTAGTGCTAAAACCAAAAAGGAAAAAGTATGAGTCAGTTTGTATCGCTTCATAATTATAGTCATTTTTCATTACTTCAATCATTGATATCTCCAAAAGATTTATTTATACGGGCAAAAGAGCTGGGTCAATCAGCAGTAGCAATAAACGATACAGGGTCGTTAGCAGCAAGCTGGGACGCGCTAAAAGCATCAAGAGAAACCGGTGTAAAACTAATAATTGGATGTGAGTTTTATTTTCGTGATTCAAATAAGAATGATGAACAAAGACCAAGATTTATTGTCCTAATAGCTAAAAATTATATTGGATATCAGAATCTACTTCATTTAAATAAAGAGGGTTTTGATAACCCGGTAGTAATTACAAAAAAGGTTTTTCCAGTTTTAGATTGGAATCTTTTACAAAAATACTCAGATGGTATAATATGTCTTACAGGATGTGCTAATGGCATTGTAGGGCAATTAATTAATAATAAGAACTTCGATGAAGCAGAGGATACATTAAAAAAATTAGTTGGTATTTATGGTGATAATCTCGGCGTTGAAGTTCAAACGCATAATTTAGTTCGTCAGGCAAATAATTTTACAGTTGGTATAAATCAACAATTCACAAACGCACATGCCATAAGGCTTGCAGAAAAATTGAATTTAAAAGTTGTTCCAACAAACTCAGCAAGGTATATAAAACGAGAGCAGGCTAAAATTGAAGATGCATTGCTTGCAATAGGTTCAATGCAGCCAACATATTCTAATGCAAGGATAAAGTTTGATACAAATGATATGTATCTAAAATCTTATGATGAGGTAAAATCTTTCTTTTCAAGAAATTATAGTGATGAGTTTGCTGATAAAATATGTGAAAATACAATCTATTTTTCTAATTTATGTGAGAAATCCGATTGGATTGAACCAAAGTTTTCTAATCCCGGAGGTAAAGAACTTCCGGTTTTCCCAGTAAGAGATGAAAAAGACTATCCTGAGTTTTGTGAATGGATGCAAAAACAATCCAGTGAAAGAAAAGCGTTAGATGAAGATAAAAACTTCCTTAGATTTAGATGTGAAAATGAGCTAAAAAGAACAGGATTAAAATATAAAGACGAATATATGAAACGGTTTGAGGAAGAATTGGATGTTTTATATTATTGTGGAACTAGTTCATATATGTTAATTACAGCAGATTTTATGAATTGGGCAAGAAATAATAATATACCGGTTGGGCCAGGAAGAGGTTCAGCGGGAGGTTCATTAGTAGCATACCTTCTCGGTATTCATATGGCTGATCCAATAAAATATAAGCTTGTATTCGAAAGATTCTTCAGTAAGAAACGAACCTCATTCGCAGATATTGATAATGATATCTCAAAAGAAAAACGAGATTTAGTAATAAATTATATTATAGATAAGTATGGAAAAGATAAGTTTGCTCAGGTAAATAATTTTATTTATATAACACCAAAGGTATATGTAAAAGATTTATGCAGATCATTAGAATTAGGTGGAGATCGTAAGGCTGCGGTTAAACTCGGAGCAGATATATCTGCTATTATTCCTGATAAGATTGATAATGTTCCAATAAGATATTGGAAAGACGCTATAAAACATGCACCGGTTCTTTCTGAATATATTAAAAAATATTCTCAAATAGATGAATATAAAACTATATGTGAAAAACCTCGAGCTAACGGGGTTCATGCTTCTGGCATAGTTATATCAAATAGACCGATATCACAAGTTATTCCAACGAGAATAGATAAAGATGGCACGATATCAATTCAATTAGATAAAGATAGAGCAGAAGAAGCAGGCATAGTAAAAATAGATATTCTTGGTCTAGAAACATTAGATATTATAGAAAAAACTAACGATCTAATAAAACAAAGTGGAAAACAAGTTCCTAAAATAGATTACGAAGCATATGATAAAAAAACATATGATTTAATTACATCAGGTAATACATTCGGGGTGTTCCAATTCGGAACATCAGCTGGAACTATAGATTTATGTAAAAAAATAAAACCAAAAAGTATAGATGATCTTGCGATCATAACTACGCTTGCTCGCCCCGCATCGAAAGAGATTAGAGAGGATTTTATTAAAGTAAGAGAAGGTAAAAATGAAAAAAAGTTATTGCATCCAAGTCTTGAAAATGCATTAAAACATACATATGGGTTTCCTCTATATGATGAAAGTTTGCTGATCCTTGCTAAGGATGTTGCCGGTTGGGAGCTTGATGAAGCAGATAAGTTGAGAAAATTAACAAAAGAAAAAGGTAAAAACCCAGAAAAGGCGGAAAAGTGGAGACAAGAGTTTATTGCCGGCGCCGGAAAGAACAAAATACCAAATAAGATTGCTATAAAAATATGGCATGAAATTATTGAACCGTTTGGTAAATATAGTTTTAATTGTTCTCACGCGGTTCTGTATTCAATGATATCTTTTCACACAGCATATCTAAAAGCACATTTTCCAACAGAGTTCCTTCTTGCTAACTTAATGTATGAGGTTCGTTCTACAAATGCAAAGGTTGCAAAGAAAAATATAGAAAAGATAAAACAAGAGATTAGAAAGTCTGGTATTAGAATAGATAAGCCAGATATAAATAAATCCAATATTACATATCAGATACAAAAGGACGGATCGTTATTGACTGGTTTTGAAGCATTAAAAAATGTTGGTGATGATGCCATAAAAGATATTATGGTGAAGCGACCGTTCATAAGTTTTGATGATTTTATGCTTAGATCAGATTTTTCTAAAATGAGATCTAATACTATTCAGGCGTTAGCAGTTAGTGGTTGTTTAGATAGTTTTGGTATACCTAGACATTTAGTATTTTTATATTGTCAAGATTATAAAAAGAAACTGCAAGTCTGGCTAAAAAAACACGATCCTAAAATAGAGCATTTTGAATATTCTTGGCCTGTAGAAAAAGACTGGTCGTTGTCAGAACTATACGCACTTGAAGTTCAATGCATGGGCGAAGCATTCATATGCGGTAAAGATAAGGCATACATTGGATTTTTTGATGGAAAATCAACAAAAGCAAATGAAATCAAGAAATTAGAGAATAAAACAAAAGTTGGATCAGTAAAAGCAGAAGTTAAAGATATTTTTATGTTAAAAGTAAAAAAAGAGGGATCCAAATATTTAGGTCAGGATATGGCTAAGATTACAGTTGAAGATGAAACCGGAGAACAATTAAGTCTTACAATATTCCCCGATGGCTGGAAAGAGGTAAAAGATCGTATGCGATATCTTAGTGGTGGTAGATATAAGTTTGAGGAAGGAATTGCAATACATTTTTCAGGTTCAGTGAATTATTATGGAGATGAAATTGGTATTGTGTTAGAAAATCTTCATGAATATTGCGCCCCGCCAATAGCGCCTAAAAATCTAAAAGCAAAAAAAGTTGTCAAAAAAGTTTTGAAGACCGATATAGTAGATAAAAAAGAAGATGTGAATGATGTTAATGATATGATAAGCGATCTTGAAGATGATTTATATTCAGACGGGTTAATTGATTTAGATGATGAAGAAAATGATAACTAAAAGGATACAATGATTAAGTTTATAAAAAATGTAGTTAGTGTTGTAAAAAGTTTTATTAATGATGATTTAGATGATGATTTTATTTTTGATGAGTCATCACGGCGTAAAGGTCTACAGGTAAAAACAACGCAACATACACCAGCAATGGTGTCAGAATTAGAAGATTGTATTAGTGATAATCCTGATTGTATTATTGGAAATAAAGCATCTTTTTATAGACAGCCAGCCGAAGAATTAAACGTATCTGACGATGATGTAGTTAATGTATCTGAAAAGTTTCAGGAAAAAATTACAGATAATACTAATGAAATTAAAAATCAATTAGGTGATATTGATTTAAGTTTAAATAAAATCAAAGATGCTATAAAATCCGGCAAAATAGATTTTTCCAAAGTAAATTACGATCCCAATGAAACAGCCCAGTCAATGAATAGTCTAATTGATACCTCTAAAGACTTAGAGCAAAATGATTTTACTGAAATAAAAAGTATTGTATCTGATTTAAGTGAAAAACTTACCCAATATAATAAGTGGTTGCTTGAATTAAATGATAAAATATCTAATTATGAAAATAGAGAAGTTTTACAGGCAGTGTCAGCCAGAGCAGATAACGGTGGGTATGGCATCGATCTTCCATTAGATGTTCTTGAAAACGTTGATGATGAAGAGTTTTTTAAGAATAAAGATATTCCTGAAGTTCTTTTGGCAAATGCAAAAATCAATAAACTTATTACAGATGAAGATCTGTATAAAGCATTTGATATAGTTAAAAACTATGATTTTGGGCAAGTAATGGTAAAGGAACCATCAAATTTTGTAGTTAGAGAATTAGAAACAATTCTAGGAGATGAAAAGATAAGTGAATTAGCAAATAAACAAAAACAAGAAGACACATTAGCAAGGTTTAAAATAAAACACAAACAATCAACACTAACACCAAATACTAGTAAACTTAAACTATTAAATAAACAAAAATCAAAAACTACCAAAACCAAATCACCAAAGAAAACTAAGAAAGCCAGTAAATCAAAATCTAAGAAAGTATAACAATGAAATGTAATTCTTGTAGTGAAGATGTTCCAGCTAAGTTTGCTCATGCAATATCAATCAATTCTTGTCCATTGTGCGGAAACGCAATAGTTGATCCAGAAGTAAAACTCATTATAAATGATCTGGAAACCGTTCTCAATAAAGCAAAAGATCATATGGAACAGATCGAAGATTGGCTTATGACTAATTTTCAATTACATAAGGTAAAAGAAAATGAAATTGTAATTAATAAGGACGAACTTCCTGCAACGGTTAGAGACGAAGAGCGGCAGGGTAGAGGCAAAGGTGTAAATGTTCGCAGGGCTGGTGAAGATGGTAATGATGAAGACGGTGTTGGCTCAAATAAATTGAGCCCAAAACGAGCAATTGATATAATCAAGGGTCGTACTGGTTCTGGTCTTGCCGATCCGAAAGAATTCGTAGGAACTGATGATGAAGGAAATAAAATAGATCTCGCATCAGAAGCCGGTGAAGGGTTAGATAGAAGTGAAGTAAATCAAATGGCAAATCTTTTTGGCGACGGTATGCATGTTGATCCAAAAGAAAGCGCTAGACATGATGCTCACATACAAAAATTAAAAAGTCTTCGAAGAGGATAAATGCAAAAACGAGTAATTGCAAATCAAATGGTTCTTTTAACAGATGATGAGTATCAAATGTATAAAGATATTTGTGCTTCATATGATCGTCCGCCTTCAATGAAGGGATCAGACTTGTTTCAGGATCTTATTGTTTCAGATAATAATGGATATATAACATATATTAAGCCACCGTCAACTAGACAGACTTCAATGGAAGTATTTTTATTTATATGTTCTATAATGCAAAATCAACAGTTAAGGCTCATGCAGAAACAAGTTGATGATCTATGCGCTAATATTAAATTACAAGCCGACAAATTATTCGAAGAAATAAAGTCAGACCTTAAAAAATAAATTAAAAATAAAGTTGTTGCGGATAAATCTGACAGTAAGTAAATTAGGAAGATGAAAGAAAAAATCACACTTGGTCAAGTCATAGGTGAAAGCTTCGATGACAACTTCTCTGACTTCGATCTTACAGAAATACAACATGTGCTATCGGTTTTAGCATCAGAGAATGCTATCGATATAGCACACGCCGAATTTTTACAACAAAAAACATTATATGGAGCCGATATATTAATCGGTTATATCGCAAAGTTAGTCAAAACAGTTTCATTTTTGGAGACGAAAGCCAATTCAATAAAGAATAAAGTAGCACTTGAATATAAAGCAGCAGATGGGAAAACTACTGCTGATATGAAAAAGCAAGCTGGCGAGTCATCGGAAGACGTTGAAAAATTAAATATTTTGCTTGCAAAAGCAAAAGGAAGTAAAACATTTTTAGAGAGAAAGTATGAAATACTGATCAAGGCTCATCATTATTATAAAGACGTTGGGATTGGTATGCGTAAAGGAATAGTTTCGTCATCGAATAATAATGATATGATAGGATGGAAATAATAAAAAGGAATAAAATGGATAATAAATTAGAATCATTTTTTAAATCATTTGCGGAAGCAGATGAAGAGTTAGATTTTAGATTTGCAGATCAATTTGGGTCTAAGGTTCCAGTTGTAAAAACTGGAAGTCCCGGTCTTGATGATGCATTGTCGTCTGGTGGTCTTCCATTTGGAAGAATAATTCAATTATACGGGCCACCACACAGTGGTAAAACATTAATGTCTATGCTTGCAATTTTAGAAGCTCAAAAGTTAAATACAGAATCTAAGCAATTATTTATAGATGCCGAAGGAACATTTAGCTCTATATGGGCTCAAACACTTGGAATAGATATATCGCGTGTTCTAATTGTGGATGGGGATTCCGCAGTCAATGGTCGAAGACTATTTGAAACATTACTAGGGACTCCAAAAGAGGATAGCAAGCATATTTTAGTTGGTAAATCAAAAGAAGGATTTTTAGATAAGGTTGCGGATAAAACATTCGATTTTAACTTGGTTGTATTGGATTCGCTTGGAGCAATTATACCACCGGGTGAAGATGTTTCAGCAGTTGGTAAAATGAATATGTCATTGCTTGCCAGGTTTCTTTCAACAACAATGAAAAAACTATCGTTAGAAGTTAAAAAGGCTAATCTTCCTTTTATAATTATTAATCACAAAAGAGATGGAATGGATCCGTATGGACCAGACCATACGTTCTCTGGTGGTAATACATACGGACATTTTCTATCTTGTAATGTGTATTTTGAAGCGATACAAAGAAAAGATGCCCAAATTTTAAATGAAAAAGATCAAAAAATTGGACACATGATAAGAGCAAAAGTTGAAAAAAGCAAGTTTGGAATTACACCAAGACAATGCGAATTCAAAGTGGATTTTTCTAAGGGTGTAGTAGATAAGCATGAAGAAATTGCTAAACTTGCATTAGATTACAATGTTGTTGAGAAGCCTACATCAGTATCACATCAATATGGAGATTATAAATGGGTAGGTTTTCCAAAGTTTTGTGAAGCTCTTTTAGAAAATCCTGCGCTATGTCAAGAAATATCAGATAAGATTGAAATAGCAAGAGATTCAAAATTCAATAGAAAACCAGATTCAGCAAATGTTGTCGAAATGAAAACAGAAAAAAAATCAAAGAAAGTAGCGGTCTAACATGCCAGATGATGTAGTGATTCAACCAGCAAAACTTCTGGAAAACTTCAAGCTTCCAGCACGAACAACACCAACATACTTGGTTATAATAAATACTGGTAAAGCAAAAGAAGTAGACTCATATTTTATAGCAGTAAAGCGTGATGATAACTCGTCTAGTTCTGCTAAGTTCGTTGGATTTTTTTCCAATAAACCAGAAAAAGATATTAGGTCGTCATACGATCAAATAATAAAAGAAACAGATACGGCAGAATTTATAGAAATAGAGTTTCCTTGGGCTAAAATATGTAGTATTCAAAGCCTAATTTATAGACATAAAACCAAATAAAAACTTACCTTAATAAACAATCAAATAAACAAAAACAGAAAACAAAACAGGAGAAATCAAAATGAGCAAGACATCAAAAACAACACGAACAGTTCGTAAATCAAGCACCATAACACGACCAAACGTTGATCGTACAATAGTTCAAAGCATAAAAGAACAAGTAATCAGTCTTCTTGATACAGCTAAGAACGGTCAATGGGTAGGAACAATGACAGACCTAAGCGGCAAAATCCGCACCGGTATTCGTTCACCAAGCTATCTTCGTCGTGTTCTAAACGTTGCGGTTCCATCAATTCGCAACGCAGGCGTTAGCGTTAAATTCGGTCGCACAACCGATCATTCACGTACACGTTATGTTCGTTTTATTCAGGGTTAAATCTGGTAATAAATTAACATATTAATAGAGAAAATAGTTCCTCCAAAAGAGGCTATATTCGGTAAAAACAAACAGTAAATCTAATAGTTAGATTAAATAGATAAAAGGAAAATAAAATGGCAACAGCAAATAATAATGGTGAAGTAACTTGGTCAGACACAGTACTATTCGATCCAAATAAAGGCAACGTAAAGAAGGACGAATGGCTACGATTAAAAGAAGGTTCTAATGTAGTTAGAATACTTACTCTTCCGCATCAGTATGCACAACATACTTATAATATTGAAGGCGGTAGAAAGTATGGCTATCGTGTTAATTGTTCAAAAACAAAAGAAACAGGATGTCCATTATGCGAACAAGGAGACAATGCTAAACGACGTTGGCTACTTGGTGTTATTGATCGTGAAACTAATATGTATAAAATCCTCGATGTTAGTGCAGCTATATTTAAAGGAGTTAAAACTTTAAATGATGATGCTGATTGGGGTGATCCAATAGCATACGATGTTTCAATAATCAATACGCCTGCCGCAGGAGCACAAAGATATTCGGTTATTGGTAAACCTAAGAAACCACTATCTGCTTCTGATGTCGCTATTCAAGCAGAAAATGGAACAGAGGTACTGCTTCGTAGAACAGCAGCACCAACATATGAACAAGTTCAAGCTCGTCTTGCTAAAATAGCAGAAGAGGTTGGCGGGAATACTGGTGGATCTTCTAATTCATCAAATAATTCAGATGATAGCGAAGAAGATGAAAGTCAAGATAACTTCTTTCGTGATTACGATTCTAAGAAAAAATCAGCATAAATAAAATATAAATAAAAAAATGATAAAGCCGAGAGATTAGCGTTTCTCGGCTTTTCTTTTATGTTTAATCAATGCGGCGATATATACTAATTATGCAAACAATTCTTGGTATAGATTGTAGTACTAAAACGGTCGGGTATTCCATTATTGAAACAGATGATCGATTAAATAATCCTAAATTAGTTTTGTGCTCATTCATCAAACCACCCCAGAAGGGAAATCGTTTTCAGCGTATAGTTGAAGCTCAAAATATGATTATTGATATACTAAATAAGTATAAACCAAACATTATAGGTATAGAAGAGATTATTCAGTTCATGAAAGGTCGCAGTGGTGCGAAGACAATTATTGCGCTTGCGCGCATAAATACAAGTATAGGGCTCATTTGCTACAATTACCTTGGGCACTCACCAGCCATGTGCAACGTGATGGCGATTCGTCATGGAATTAAATTAGACGAGGTTCTTCCAAAAAAGGAACAAATCCCAGAGTTGATTGAAAAGATTTTAGGAATTAAGTTTCCATATGTAATGGACGGTAAAAAAATTGCCGAAGAAAGTTTTGATGCCGCCGACTCGTGTGCGGTTGCACTATATACAATCAAACATATTAAAGATTTAGAGGCAAAATTATTGAAGCCAATTAATATGGCGCTTCCTAAAAAACGTCTATCAAAAATAAAAAAAGAACGAAAACTAATTCAGCAAGAATATAAGGAAATTATAGGATATGAATATTCAAGAAGCGTATAATACATTGGAAGTTAAAGATAGTATATCTGATGTAGATTTAAAATCTACATATAAAAAATTAGCGAAACAGTTTCATCCGGATGTGTATAAAACGGATACAGATAAATTTAAAAAAATCAATGAAGCGTATCAGCTTATAACTGACTATCGTAAAAATCCTGAAAAATATAATCCGCCATCACGTAGCCCATTCGGTGGCGGAGGGTTTAATATTAATTTAAATGATATTTTCAATGCTGGGTTTGGACGATCTAACCAATCTGACACAAATATATCCCCAATAAAGATAGATACAAAAATATCTTTTAAAGAAAGTGTTCTTGGAGCTGAAAAAGAGATAGCATATAAAAAGACAGTAAAATGCGATGATTGTGATGGTAAAGGTAAAGAAGCAATCACCAATGGTTGTAAATCTTGTAATGGTTTTGGTAGGGTCGTACAACAACAGGGCAATATGCACTTCACAAGTGGTTGTAATAAATGTCATGGCAGAGATATAAAATTTAAGGATTGTCTTAAGTGTAAATCTAAAGGTGTATTAGAAGTAGATGTTAATGCAAAAATAAACATTCCACCTGGCAACTCAACAACACTTAGAGTACAAGGGGCTGGTAATTTTATTGGTTCTGGTCCGTTCGGCGATATGTATTCTGATGTTTTGTTAAATGTATCCGTTGAACCAGATGCAGATCTAAAATTAGATGGAGCCAACGTTGTATATAATTTACAAATACCGTTAGTTGATGCACTGACAGGATGCAGCGTAGATGTAAAAACTATTTATGATACACGATCCATAAATATTCCATCCAAATCGAAAAACAAAGATGAAGTGATAATTAATGGTTGCGGTGTAAAACATGCTAATGGAAATCAGCGTGTTATATTGAATATTGATTACGGTAATGTTGATAAGTTGATAGAGTTTCTAAAACAAGAAGGAAAATAACAAATGGCATTCAGAACAAATTGCACGACAAAAGGATGTAGGAAAGACAACGAGCCCTATTTAAATCCATTAACAATGGAGGTTCATTGCTCAGAGTGTGATGCGCCAATAGCTAACATTCCAATTTTTACAAAAAATTTAATGAAGAGTCAAGGTCAAGTTAGGAAAGCTGCCAAAGTAGCGTTCAGTGTTCGTTGTGTAAAATGTAAAGTTGAAGCCTTGCCAAAAATATCTGATACGGATAAGCTCGTGTGTGTTGGTTGTGGAAGCCCGCTAAACGTATCTAAAATATATGAAAACCAAGTTAGAACAATTATTAAAAGTGGCGGTCATCAAGATCTATGAGCAATGGTAGAGTCTTCAGCGATTACTCAGAAGATGAACAAAAAGAAATGCTAATTCATTTTATTCGAAATGAAGATATAGAAATATGTGCCAAATTAGTAGTTGAAGTTGAAAAATTATATCCACAGTATTTAGAATTAGTAAATAAATTATTATTATTAAAATGACAGCATTCGATTCAATTATAAATTGTTGCACTAATCTTTTACATTCTTTTCCACAAGCTAAAGAAACAGCAGACTATATTCATAGTCGTCTCTCTGAGCGTGCTATCGAAAAGTTTCAATTCGGATATTTTCCAGATAACAAAAATCTTGAAGTTCTATCATCATTAGTTGGAGATGAGGTATTAAAGTCTTGTGATTTAATATACGATAAGATTTATAATGGTGAAAAATATCGTTGTAGTACTATGTCTGATTACAATCTGATTATGCCATATAGAGATGTATATGGTCGTATCATTGGTATTGTTGGTCGTAGTATTCTTTCTGATAATGAAAGAAAAAATAAAAGCATATCAAAATATAAAAATACACACTTCGCGAAAAGATCTAATCTATTCGGATTAAATTTTGCTAAAAAATCAATTATAAAAAATAATCTAGCCATCCTATGCGAAGGTCAGATAGATGTGATTCAATCATCAGATAAAGGATTGGAGCATATTGTTGCGTTGGGGTCATCAGGAATGGCATTCGAACAAGTAGCATTATTGATGAGATATACAAATAATATAATTTTACTACTTGATAATGATGATGCTGGGCAAACCGGTGCAAATAAAATTATACAAAATTACGGTAGGTATGCGAATTTTAGAAAAGCGCATTTACCAGATGGATTTAATGATTTAGATCAGTTTTTTATGGAAAATGACTTAAAGGATTTAGAGTTGGCTCTTTAAAATAAAAATAGTATAATACATAATTCATGATATATATTAGATGGTTAGTCAAATTGATTAATCATCTTTTTTATTTTGGAGACAAAACATGAGTGAAAAACGAGCGAATAGAAGTAATGCTTACCAGCATTTATTCGGAGAGGTGTTGGTTGCTATGGAAACATTAGAGGCATTCCATGAAGATGCCAGTATATATAAACGCTTAAATCCACATGAATATAATGAAGCAGTAGCTGAGCTTGAAGAACAATTACGTATTGAGTTTTGGAGACTTGTGAATGATAATCTAACGCCAAGACAAAAACAAGTTATAGAATTAGTTAGTCTTCAGAAATTGACTCAACAAGAAGCAGCTAAGATCCTTGGGGTTAATCAAAGCTCTATAACTAAATCGCTGCATGGCAATGTTGATTATAGTAAAAGAGATGAGAATAATAAAAAAACTAAGATTGTGTATGGCGGATCTCTCAGGAGAATACGTAAATTAGCATTAGAAGATGAAAAAATCAAATTAATATTACAACAGATATCTGATCTACGTGAAGAGACTTGGACTAAATAATACAATTTTTGGTATAATCCACTAATAATCCACTATTATTTTAGTATACCTTTTAAGGAAACCACAAAAATGGCTAATTTTTCTATTGATTATAATAACCTTCATAAAACCGTTAGTAATAAAACCTATCGTCTAGATGAGGTAAAACATAGATTAGAGAAGGTGGCGTTTGATGTGGTACGATTTAAAGATTCTGTAGATCCAGAAGAGTTATGGCAAATTCAGAGTGCAGATGATGGACAATTTATAGTTGCTCGTTATTCAGAAGAAGCTGGTGAAACTAAAAAAGCGTCCAAAGATAAAACTTGGGATGTACTTGTATCACAAGCCGGATATATTCATTTATATTATTGTGGAACACCTCTGGCTAAGTTTTCTGCAACTGACTTAGGGCTATCAACAGAAGATCTTTCGACAGTCAAGCGTTTCCTACCTGAAAAATTAGCAACAGATAAGGCATTCGTAAAAGCTCTCATATCGACATTAGATGGTAATACAGAACAAAGTATTCTACAATCATTCCCAGAGATACTTCAATAACAGGCAAACAAATGGACTTCAATCAGATCAAAAATATTGCTTCTTCGCTATCGAAAACAATAGATGATAATGAAAAAATACTTCTATCATCTTTCGCAGAAAAGCTATCTCAAGCATCTGAAGCATATCCAGAAGATCAGACAATCGGAGTAATGGCAAATGTAGTAGCAAGAATGACTGGTGGTAAAAAATTATTTATTACAAAAGCAGAAGTAAAAGATTTATATAAAAGATTGTATTCAAGAAATACAAAGTTTGCAGAAGTATTCTCAGGTGAATTAGGACAGGTAGAAAAACTAGCAACTCCAAAAACATATAATAGAGATAATATAGAAAATCTTTCCTTAGTAAAAGAGGCTTTTGAAAAAGTAGTTGATCCAACATTGGCTAATGCATTAGATAGTATTTTTGGTAATACCGTTCGTGGTAATACAGAAGCATCAGTAAAAGTAGCCGAATCCGTGTGTACACGCGCGTGTGCAAGTGTAAAGTTAGCTTCCAAAATTAATGTTGTGAATGGTGATAATAGTTTTATTATATGTCAAGCATCTTTTGAAACACCAAAAGGAATGACATCAGTATTGATTCCAATAGAAATAGTAGCAGGAAAAGCATTACTCCCAACAGTTTTCGTAGGAAATACTGGGCCAGAAGATTTTTCTAAATCGAATTTAGAAACATACATAGCAACGAATGCTGGTAAAAAACTAGCTGTTTCGGATAAATTAGTTCTTCAAGCAGTTAAAAATACAAAAGAAAATGATATCGAAAAAATTAGCAGCGTCGATATGGCATTGATAAAATTAAATTCAGAAAAAGATACAAAATCAGATTATTTTACAAATAATATTTTATATCAAAATGCCGAAGTAGAAAATAAAAACTTAGTTGTAAATACACCAAAATATCAAGATAAAGATATGGAATCATTCGCCAAAGCTTTTGATTCAGCGGTTGGTGTTGCAAACTTCTCAATTGGCAAAGATAAAGTAGATAACGGAAGAAAAGTTATATCTAATAAATTAAATAGTTTCGGGCTAAAAAGCCATCAAATATCAGTATTTAGTAGTGATGAAAAATCAATAACATATGCAGTATCAGTAAATAGTGGTCGATTAGCTTTCCGTGTTCCAGTTAGTATAGAAGATAATAAGGTTGTTCAACCTAATATTATGATCGTAGCAGGAATGGTCGAGTCTTTTTCAAAAGATGGAATTAATTCAATAAACAAAAAAGAAGCAAAAGATTACAAAACAGCAGCAGTTGCTTCTGCGTTGTATGGATTAAAAGCAAGCGAGCTCGTACAGATTGTTCGTGAAGCAGTATCAGAAAGTAATCTAGATAAAGCAGAAGACGCATTAAATGTGCTATCAGAAGCAGGTGATGATAAGGCATATCAAACAGCATTCACAGAATATACAAATGGATTAGGCATAAATAAAGTTGCAGATCAAAAAACTACTTGTAAAATGGTAGTAAAGAATGCTTCAAGTAAACATGAACAATGCGGGCATACAGGACTTCCGTTGCATAAAGTCTATCAGGATAAGAACGGAGATTGCCATCCTAACTATCGTCGTGGAATGGATGATACATATGAAGGCGCATATTTACAAAACTCAAAAATATTCTTTTAGAGGAAACAAATGAAACTATCGGAAAAACTATTATTGGTTGCTAGCTGGCTTGAAAGTTCAGAAAACGATCTTTTGGTAAATGCTGAACATGATGAAAATTGTCTTAGTGTTGTTGCTAGTTCGTTAGTAAAAGCAGCAGATGCAATAAAAGAAGGTGCCGAAGAAGTTAGTAAGGTTGAACCAGAAACCGATATAACATCAGAAAAACTTGATGAACTAGCTGCCGTCGCCGCGGCTTTTGATGAAAGTGGTGATGAATTACTTATGAAACAAGCAAGCGTTCTTGATGAAATACTATTGACCTTCGCTGCTCCCAAAAACGCAGTGGCTGCCGCAAAACAAATGGAAGATGATAGAATTGAACAACTAAAAAAAAAGTATAAGGATCCAAAAGTAAAACAAGACGAAATGAATAAAGTTTCAGATTCGATTAAAGATATTGAGAAGAGTCCGACTTATAAGAAGTATCGTGTTTTGGAAGCCCCGTTAAGTACGAGAACATGTCCAGATCATGCAGGGGCACAGTTGGCTCGTGTGGGCGAGCACAGATGGCAATGCTGTATGGATCATAAAGTATATGATTATGATACTGGATTTACTACATTAGATGGAGATCGTGTGAGTGGCGGTTCGGTATCAGAACAAACTAAAGTTATGCAACACGAAAATGCACACACTGTATTCGATACAAGAAATCAAAGATTAGGACAAGAATAATTTTTTGTTGATATATTAGTAAGTTATAATGGTAAAAAATAAAGAAAATATAGCTAAAAGATTTTTAGATCATCCAGATCGAGAAGAGATAGTAAGTAAATTACTCGCTGGAACACCATCATCTGATATATCTGAATGGTTAAAAGCTAAATATAACCCATTAACCGAGAAAAAGTTTATTTTTTCAGAAAAGTATATAACATCATTTAAAGATGAGTATCTTGATTTTTATACCATTATGAGACAGGATTTAGATAAAACTAAATCTAATATAACTGCATCAGAGCAAATGCAAATAGAGCTTCAAGGGACACCCGCATATCATAAAGCATTGGAAAAATATACTGATAGCGAGGTCGATATTAAACTAATAGTAAAAAAGCTAGTTGTAAATGCTGAAACACGTATATCACAAATGTTTGATATTATTCAAAGTGATCCTGAAAACTTCCGTTCGGACAGAACTCTTCTTGAATGGTTCTCAACACTTGCCGGCATACTCGAAAAATATGACTCCATACTTAATGGTTCTCCCGATCAAATAAATATACAAAATAATATAAATATACAGGTGGTTGATGATCATATAAATGTCATCTTTAATATAATTAAAGAAATACTTACAAAATTAGATTATGATACATCCCTTATTTTTATAGATATGTATAACGAAGAAATTAAAAAAATAAAGTCCTCATCTCATCCGCAATTACCGGTTGAAACAAGATTAAAAGAGGCAACAATGTTAAGTGAAACTATCAGTGAAAAGTTAGAATAATAGCCATTATTCAACATATAGCTATGAAGCACGCGTTTCCAAATTTTTCTGATTCTCAGCCTGTTCAGCCAGTCTATAATCTAAATAGATGGATGGTGGCTATGAAGGATATCTATATTAGAACACACCTTGGTGCTTCAAAAAACGAAGCTGTTGCTATGATAACTGCTGGTTGGGAACCTATGGAAAAAAATGATTTTCTAAATTGGATGAAGTATTATGAATCTGGTGATCATAAAAAATACAAAAAAGCTCAAAATGCTTACTATGTAAATGAAGATACTAATTATTTTCTTCCTAATCCAAAAATGGTGCCACCAAGTCCAATTCGTACTATAAACGAAAATATATCAAACGCTCCACAAGAAGCAGCAAATGCCGCTGCCAAACAAAAAAGCGAAGAAGAAAAACGACAATCGGTTGAAGATTTACGAAGAAAAATACTTGGTAGGCTTAATTCTGCTGAAAAGCTTTTAAGCTCGCAACAAGGTCATATGTTTGCCGGAGCTGATTTTGAAAGACTTCTTACTGCTATTTTTGAGTTGAAAAAACAAATCCAGATAGTAAATAAAGTATCAACAGCATCATTACAAACCGTTGTAGATTTAATTGTCAGACAGGCAAATATACTTAGCCGTGAAGGCTATAATGGTGCAAGTTCTTTTATGGTAAAGCTTGCTCAGCAAACTCCTGGTGATATGAGTATAAATCTTGGAGATATACCTGCTGGTGGTAGTCAGCCACAAGGTGGCGGTAGTCTTGGCAACAACACTCCTGATGTTATGCAGCCATTACCAGGCGGTGCTCCTGAACAAAAAACTATCACAGAGGACAGTGCGGTTGGTAAATTTATTGATAATTTAGAAGACTCCGGTATTACTGATACAGTTGATGAGGAAGAGGCAGCTGATAAAGCACAAGTAGATGATTCAAATGAAGTAGAAATTGATAATGATGTATTTATGGATCATGAGATTGTGCCAGAAGGTAAAGATGATCTTGTTGTTGAAGCACAAGCCGTTCATCAACCAGATGTTGTACGAGATTCTCCGCCTGCACAAAAAAAACCAACTGATGATTCTGAAACAGAAAAACCAGGTAAAAATGTTGCTCCAGGTATAACTCCCGAAAATGTAAATCAACCACCAAGTGTTGAAAATACTAAAACAGATTTTGATGCTATATTAGATAGTGCTTTTGCTAATCTAACAGTTCAAGATGTTATAAACAAACTTGAACAAGTTAATAATGTATTTAGAACCAGAGAAATACCACGACAATTAGCAGTATGCGATCTTATGTTGTCAAGACTTGGGCTTGCACAATACTTCCCTCAACTCGGTGAAAGTATTAATAAAAGCCTTGATAGCGGGCAATACGCGCTTGTTCGTATCGATGAGATATTGTCTAAATTAAGAGGATCAGTTAAATCACCAGAACTTGATCTTGAAGGTAATAATCAAAAAACTCCACCTAATGCTGAGGCAGTTAAATCTAATCTTCAACAACAAGAGCAAAAAGAAAAACAACGCAAAGACGTTAAGAAACAACTTGCCGATCAATCAGATATGGAAAAAGCAACTAAGCCAGAAGGAGCAGTTGAAGGAGCTCCACAAGAATTGGCAGCGCAACCAATTGAAGTTGAATCTCCTGCACCAGAAGCAGCGGCTCCAGCGCCAGCACCTAAACCAGCAGCGGCACCAACGGTATAAAGGAAGTGAATGAAACTTCGCGACCTTTTAAGTCTAATCAAAAAAGTCGGTGATGCTAACGGCATTCCAAATTGTTTTATTGTTGGAGGAACTCCACGCGATAAGATGCTCAATCTTTTGAAACCTGATGAGCTGAATGATCTTGATTTAACTACTGGTAATAAATTAATTCATAACTTGGCAACAGAAGTTAATATTGAATTAAAGAAACATTATAATATAGAAGTAAAGAAGGCAGATGATGGGCATACTTCTGTTGTGTTTCCAGGTAATCAGTTTAAATTAGATTTTAGCAGCAATTTTATTATACCAAAAATAAATCTTCACCTGCATCAACTTGGTATTAAAAATCCTACTGATTTAGATCGAGAGATGTTTTCAAGAGATTTTTATTGTAATACATTATTGATGACATTAGACTTGAAAAAAATCAAAGATCCTACCCATCAAGGTATTAAAGATATAAAAAATAAAATTATAAGAACTTGTCTTGATCCAGATACGACATTCAGATATAATACTAATCGTATTATTCGCGTAGTATATCTATCAGCAAAACTTGACTTCGATGTAGATCCAGAAATTATAAAATGGATATCTAAAAACAAAGATATGGTTAGACTATCACCTGATGGGTATCTAAAAAAGAATCTTGATAAGGCTATGAAGAAAAATCCTGAACGGGCGGTAGCGGTTATTAATGCAACTAATTTATGGGATGCTATTCCTATAACGGAAGAGCTACAACCATATTATGCAAAAAGAACTTCGGTAGTAAAATCATCGCAATTAAAACGCAACTATGATTATGGTGAAGGTTTATATATGAACCTTGATAAATATGATAGCGTAGCAGATTTTCGTAAGAAACGAATGAAAAAGCGTAAAAAAATATTACAAAAATTAAAGGATATGAAACTAAAATGAAATATTCTAAATTATTGGAAGATGCTAAATTATTTTGTAAAATTGCTTCAATGACATTAGAGCAGGCATATGCCATTATTGGTGTCCCCCAAAGTTCATCAAAAGATGAAATAAATAAAGCATATAAAAGACAGATGCGTCAATATCATCCAGATATTAATCCTTCACCAGAGGCAAAAATAAAAAGTGTAGAATTAAATGCAGCAAGAGAATTATTACTTAATCCAGAAAGACAAGGGATTGCCGGTGATATGATGCGACAAAACGAAAATCTTCGTGATGATATAGATGATATCTTAAAAAGAGAACAAGAAAAAGCAGATGCTTGGGTAGAAGATATTAGGGAAAAACGAAAAGAATATGATGAATGGGCAAGTGGTAAATTAAAAACAAAAGATCTTAAATATCCAGATAATATAGAAAATGCTAAAAGACTTGAAGAACGAGAAAAAGAATATAAAAGAAAACGAAAAGAAGAATTAAAACAACAAAAATTTAAAAAAATCTAAAAATAAAATGAACCGACTTCAACAACTCCTCCAAAAATATTCCTACAACGAACCATACGAAAGTGAGTTTGGGTTCGAGGGTAGTCCATACTTCCACCGAGGAGATGAGTCATTACCATATAATCAATATATTCCATTGGGCGAATCCACAATGGAAAAGCCGCAAGATTTAGATAGAATGGAAAATCATGGAAAAGATGGAAAAGAGTTTCCTGAATTTAAAGAGTTTGATAATAGAAAAGATAAAAGGCTCAAACGCTTGAAACTATTACGAAAACTTATGCAAGAAAAGAAAAATCCAACCTTCACCCCAGCACAATTTTCACCATCACAATATAGTAGTATGACTGGTTTTGAAGGTATGAATGCATTCACTGGTGGTTATTACGATGCTACATTAGGTGATAACACAGATACATTCGTTAATCCTTGGAATAATATCTACCAATCGGCAAGTAATACAATAGAAGAACGAATAAAATTGAGATCGTTATTTTTCAATAATTTTGTTAAAAATACAGCACTATGAATAATTTAGCATACGGTATATCCCCATTTTGAGGTAAATAATGTCATTATATAAACAAGCCCAATTCTTAGATGCAAACGATTTTGAGAACTTCGGAGACGAAGATGAGGTCGTTTTATACGAAGAAAAGCCTTCAATGGAAGATGTTGTTGAACTTCATCAACCAGATAATGCTATGGAAATTACATTCAAGCTTCCACCGCTTCCAGGCTCAGATGCAGATATGCCGTTAGAGGTTTCAACGGAAGACCCAATTGAAGTTGAGAGCAAAGGTAAGGGAAAAGGTAAAAAAGATAAAAATGATTTACAAGGAGAGGAACTTGAGGTTCAAGATCCTTGGAAATCACCTGATCCAAAAAACATTTTAACTTGGGTTCATGATCGTCTACAAAATCTTCCTCGTCATACGGGTCAAGAAACAACTGGTATGGAACGAACAATTGCAGCAATGAAGCGTATTAATAACGAAATCTCCAAAGCTATTGCTAATGATTATAATGGCGAAGTTGATGTAGCTAAACTTGAACAAGCTCGTAGAGAGATTTTTGATGGTATTCATCGTCTTGAAGAAGCAGTAGAAAAGCTTGATAATGGATATAGAGGCAAAAAAGCAGACCTTGACGAAAACGGATTAGTCAAAGAAGCCAAACAAGACCGTATTGGTGGAATTATTATAACAGTTCCTATTTTGATATCAAGAATTGCAAAAACACTTATAAATGGTATGGTATCAGGTGGGCATGATATTGAAAGATCTTTTGATGCACAGGTAAAAGAATGGAGTCTTGATAAACGAGAACAAGCTGAATTGATGGAGCTTCTCGAAAATATGGGGTACGCACAACCACGAAGAGATCGTGCATATCCGGCAGATCATCACATGGAATATAAATCATCAGATAATTTTGACTTCGGATCTCAATACCCCGCATAGGAATATATGTCAAATAAATACTTCACACGCAACTCATCAATCATATCACGCGATGAAAGTTCTTTTGATCGCGGAGATAAGACTCCGTCTTGGTTTAATGAATATGCTGCTATACTAGAAAAAGATTCTGCAAAATCAAAAAAACAAGACTACTCCTTATTCGACCAAATAAATAGTATTCTTGGCAATAAGTCAAAATATTCAACAGTAGCAGAAGCAGTAGAAGATTTACAAAAACGCACAGGCTTGTATGATATTTTACAGAAAAAACAAGCAAGTGATTTAAAACACGGCAATATACAATTATTCAAAGAGATTCCAGTTCTAAAAACATATATAGATAATTATATTGATGATCGCCCAGGAACTTCGGTTGAAGCAGTTATACATGATTTACTGAAAATAAAGACTATAAAAGATAAACTTCCTCAGTCAGATGACGTTCCAATAGAAGTAAAACAGTATATAAGTCATAAAATTGGTGAAGTTGGTGCATCAGTTCCTAAAAATGATAATGATAATCTTGAGTTAGGAAAAATAGATTTAAGTAAAGATGTTGCAGTTGTAGATGATCCACTTGGTATATGTATGCCTGGCGGCAAGTAATATTTTATATTGAAAGATTGAATGTCGGAAGATTTATTATTAGAAAAAATAAAAGACAAATTATTAGATTTTGATCCAGTTCATTTTGTTGAAAAATACCTAACAATAGATGGTGACAGGTTTCATTTACAAAAAGGTGGATGGAAACCGTTTTCAGATATATACAGATATATTGGATTGAAAGCGGTTGAAAAAGACGGTAAGCCTGTGGTTATAGTTGCTGGGCGTCAAATTGGGAAAACGTCCATGTGCGCAGCTCTTGAAATGTATTTTTGTGGATGTGGATTATATGGTAATGGGAAAAATCCACCCATACGAATGGTTCATGCGTTCCCTGAATCAGCTCTTG
>Ga0265313_10000285_pt1 | contig 55547 bp, 50 predicted proteins | sample 4123metaG_FD_203122 | JGI IMG/M metagenome (GOLD analysis project Ga0265313, IMG submission 203122) | Rhizosphere microbial communities from Carex aquatilis grown in University of Washington, Seatle, WA, United States - 4-1-23 metaG | ecosystem: Host-associated > Plants > Roots > Rhizosphere >... | reverse complement strand
GGTCGCCTTGCCGAATGGCGACAGCGGCACGTGCAGCGACTGGAGCAGCGCCGTCTGATCGATGCCGACCGCGAAGGCGTACTGATGAAGCGTCGAGTCGGCGTGCTTGCCGTCGAACGTCGTTTCAAATCCGAAGAGGTTGTTCGGGTCTTCGTTCGGCACCGAGACCATGAAATCGCCGTCGCCGGTGATGTCCGGCAGCGGGAACGCAACCAGCGCGTGCTGATCGGTCTTGGCGTGATTGGTGAAGGCGTAGACCACCCTCACCTCTTTCGGCGAGACGCTCAGATCCTCGGAATCCATCGAGACCTGATCATTGGTGATGAACACGAGCCCGCCAGTGCCGAGCTGCGAAGTCGTGTCGTTGGCAAGGACCGGTCCGCTGAGGAGCGCGAGCAGCGCGACGGCGAGCGCGGCCTTCATACCGCGACCTGCGCCTTGATATGCGGGTGCGGGTCATAGCCGGTCAGCATGAAATCCTCGTACTCGAAGTCGAACAGCGAGGTGCGATCCGGGTTGAGGGTCATGCGCGGCAGGGCCCGGGGCTGCCGGCGCAACTGCTCGACCGCCTGCTCGAAATGGTTCGAGTAGAGATGAACGTCGCCGAATGTGTGGACGAAGTCGCCGGGCTTCAGCCCAGTGACCTGCGCGACCATCAGCGTGAGGAGCGCGTAGGATGCGATGTTGAACGGCACGCCGAGGAACACGTCGCCGCTGCGCTGATAGAGCTGGCAGCTGAGACGGCCATCGGCGACGTAGAACTGGAACAGGCAATGGCAGGGTGGCAGCGCCATCTCGTCGACTTCCGCCGGGTTCCACGCGCTGACCATGTGCCGCCGCGAATCCGGACGCGCCTTGATGCTCTCGACGACCTTCGCGATTTGGTCGATCGACCCGCCATGCCCATCCGGCCAGCTTCGCCATTGCGAGCCGTAGACGGGGCCGAGATCACCATTGGCGTCGGCCCAGCTGTCCCAGATGCTGACCCCGCGCTCCTGCAGCCAGCGCACATTGGTCTCGCCGCGCAGGAACCAGAGCAGCTCGTAGATGACCGACTTGAGGTGGATCTTCTTGGTCGTGACCAGCGGGAAACCTCGGCTGAGATCAAACCGCATCTGGTAGCCGAAGATCGAGCGGGTCCCGGTGCCGGTCCGGTCCGGCCGGTCGGTCCCGGTTTCGAGGACCGTTCGCATGAGGTCGAGATATTCGCGCATGGCGGGGTTTCTAGCAGATTCCCCGCGGCGGGAGTCAGGGAGCTATTAGCTTGAGGCCAGGGAAATATGTGCGAAACCGCTTCGTATCGCGGGTCAGCAGCGGCAAGCCTTCAACCGCTGCCTGGGCTCCAATAAAGAAGTCGGGAAGAACGCCTTCGCGCTTACTGCCCCGACTGCGATACTCCTGGTGAACGCGTCCCGCGAGATAAAGGGCCGCCCGCGGGATCGGTCGGACGTCGAGACCCATCGAATCGACCGCATCCGTCAGCTTTTCGAATTCGTCGAAACCCGGTGCGAGTTCGGCGAAAACGACATCGTTGATCGCGAGGTCTTCAATCATTGCGAGCCGGTTCATTTGTCCCAGCGACCACAGTTTGAAGAGCGGGTCATTGGTAACAATGTCGAGGACGATGTTCGTGTCGACCAGGACGGTCAATCGTCGCCGCGGGTGAGAGCCATGATCTCGTCGGTGGTAAGCTTGGTCGTCGCGATTCCGACGAAACGGTCAAACCTCCCCTTGGGCTTCGGCCCCTGCTTGACGATGGCGATGTGCCCGTCGTCCAGCGCCTTGAAGTCCACCTTGCTGCCCGGTTTCACGCCAAGGGCCTCGCGAATGGCCTTGGGAATGGTGATCTGTCCCTTTGCGGTAACGGTCGCGGGCATGGAGAGCCTCCAAAAGTAAGGAATGAAATCTCGCACTCCTTACTTAGCACTTCACAGGGCGGTTTGCATCCCCTCCTCCGCGCGCCTATATTCGGCGTGCCGGCAACGGCTATGGCGATAAATGGCCATCGTAATAAACCCATTGGACCCGGGGGCAGTACCCGGCGCCTCCACCATCTCCTCCCCTTCGCGAGGGGAGCCACTGGGGGCGAAACAGGATCGACAAGGGCGTAAAGGGTGTGTTTTCGCTCGGCATGGTTCCGCCGATATCGGGCCATCTCAATAGTTGCCAATGACAACTATGTGCCGGTCGCTCTCGCTGCGTAAGCGGCGCTAGCACTGGAAATCAAGTCCTTCACCTTTCACAGGGTGACAGGCGGGGTCCGCAGGCACCTGGCAACAGAAGCCTGTACCTTCTCCCTTGTATTTCTGGAGCGCGCCGTCTGATATGACAGCGGCGGGATTCCAAGGCGACATGGCTCAAGATCATATCCGGTACGACATCCTCACCCAGGAAGCGCTGCGAGGCGTCGTCCGTAAGGTGCTGTCCGAGGTTGCCCGGACCGGGCTGCCGGGCGAGCACCATTTCTTCATTTCGTTCGTCACTAAGGCCCCCGGGGTTCGCCTCAGCCAGAAGCTGCTCGAGCAATATCCCAACGACATGACGATCGTGCTCCAGAACCAGTTCTGGGACCTCAAGGTCGGCGAGACGGGATTCGAAGTGGGGCTCAGCTTCGACGACAAGCCGGAAGCCCTCGCCATTCCGTTCGCCGCTATCAAGGGCTTCTTCGATCCCTCGGTCCAGTTCGGGCTGCAGCTGACCGGCGCCTCCGCAACGCCCAGCGACGACGAGACGGTCGAAGCCGCGCAGGAAACCAAGGCGATCGCGCCCGCAACGGCGTCTTCTCCGGCGCCCGTGCCCGACAAGCCGGCGGAAAAGGTCGTCAGCCTCGACGCCTTCCGCAAGAAGTAGTCCTTGCTCAAGCGGTCCCTGACGATCGCCGGGCACCGCACCAGCGTCGCGCTCGAACCCGAATTCTGGGATGGTCTCGAAGCCCTCGCAGCGGCGCGGGGCCAGCGGCTCGCCGACCTGATCGAGGACATCGACCGCCGCCGCGACGGGCCGAACCTCTCCTCCGCGCTGCGCGTCGCCGTGCTGCGCGCGGCCCAGGAGTCACATCCCAAGGTCCTTTGAGCTCGCGGACTGCGCCGAGGACGACGCCGCCTGCTTGCTTGCTTCCGCCGAGGATGAGCTGGCTGCGGCGGCGGCCTGCCGGCTCGCCTCGGCGGAGGATGAGCTGGCCGCAGCGGCAGCCGACGAGGACGCTGCGGCTTCGGCAGAGGACGACGCTGCCGCCTCCGCAGAGGCTTCCGACGCCGACGACACGGATGCCTCCGACGCCGCGCGCTCGGACGACATGCTCGCATCGGCATCCGCAGCTGCCTTCGCACGGGCATCCGCTTCGGCCTTGAGCTCTTCGAGATGGGCGAGCTCGGCCTCGCTCGCCTTGATCTTCATGCCCTCGACCAGCGAGGCAACGTCGTAGGCACCACTGGGCGCCCACAGTGTGCCCGTGACATTTGCGGCGACCTCGGCGCTGTTGGGATCGACGGGGCTCTTGTCGTCCGGCTCGGTCGTCGGCGACAGCGTGTAGTGCCCGTCGATCGCCAGCGTCGGCAAGGCAAGGCTGGTGCTGCCGAAGAGCTTTCCCTGCCCGCCATCGATCGTAAGGTCCGGGCTGCGGACCACACCGCCCGCAACGTTGAACGAACCCGTAACGCTTGCCGAGGTGAAGGGCGCCGCAGCGAGGCTGTCGGTGACGTTCGCACTCAACACGTCCGGCTCGGTGTTGAGGACATTGGTGAGCGAGGAGAGCCCCGCGACCAGCGAAGGATCGAAATGCGCCACCGAGAAATCGCCGATCGTGAAGCTGCCGCTGCCCGTGAGGGAGCCGATCGCTTCCGACAGGGTGGCGCCGGTTCCGCTGAATTCGGCGGAGGTTTGCAACTTGCCCTTGAGCGCATCGGAGATCGCTGGCGGCGCAATGGCGGCAACATCGACGCCATCGAGCGCGAGCCGGCCGCTGATCTGCTTTGCCGAGGTGCTGGTGCCGGAACAGCAGAGGGTCGCATCGATGGTTCCCGTGCCTCCGCCCACCTTTCCCGACAGGCTCCGCAGGTGGATGCTCTGCGCATCCCAGTCGAGCCCGAATTTGGCATCGGAGAACGACGTTCCTCCGATGCTGAGCGAGGGAGACGTGAGGTTGATACGGCCTTCGCTGGTGCGAGACGTGGAGCCCAGATCGATGGGTCCGTCCGGCCACAGGCTATCGGGTCCGTTGAGTGTTCCCGACACGCCGACCAGATAGGGCAGCAGCTCCTTGACGTCGAAGGCCGGCAGCGCCAGTGAGCCCCCGACCGTCGTCTTGCCGGCGTTCCGGACGATGCTGAGGGCGCCGCCGACCTGGTCCGCCTCGATCTTGGTCAGCTCGAGCTTGTCGAGACCATCGAAACTGAGGCTCGCCTTGCCGGTCACCGGCGGCACATAGAGGCCGTCCATCCCCAAAGCCGTTGCGATCGCCGAAGGGTCGGACAGCGCGACATCGATATCGCCTGCGCCGGTGAGCGAGGTGAAGTCGCCGGGGTTCACGCTCCCCGCAAAGCCAAGATGATCGTGCCCGCCAGCGAGCGCGAGTTGCACCTGATAGCTGCTCGACGGCGTGCCGCTGACCGAAGCCTTGAGCGCAAGCGGCGAGCCCTCGTCGAACAACGGCGTATCGCCGAGCCCGATCTGCGAGACCAGCAGATGGGGGCTGCCGGTCGACAGATCGAGGGTGGCGTTGATCGGGGACGTGAGGGCGTTCACCACCCCCGCCGCAAATTTCGCCGTCAGCGTTGCTGCGCTGGCCGACAATGTGCCCGTCGCGCTGAGCGCCTGGGCGCCATCGCCGGTCGGCGCGTCGAGCGTGAGATCGAGCGACGCGGGAAGCGATCGCTTGAGGAAGTCGGCGACCGGCTGTGGAGCACCGATCGAGCTTAGGGTCTGCGCGAGCGCCGGAGCATTGGCGGCAATCTTCAAAGTGCCCTTCCCCGACACTTGCGGCTTGAGCAGCGTTCCAAACGCGGTGAGCGTGCCGTCGAAGGAGGCGCCGCCCAGGTCTTGCGCGGTGAGCTTCGAGAACGTCAGCACGCCGCCATCCCAGCTCGCGTCGGCGGCGAGTCCGCTGCCGTCGAGGCCGAACAGCACGGCCTTGTCGGCGCTCAGCGAGATATCGCCCTTGGGGAAGGTCGCGCCGAAACTGCCATTGCCCGTGATGTCCGGCAGCAACGCGGCGAACGCCGCGCTCTGGTCCGTATCGAGCCCGCTCAGGTGAGCGTCGAGCTTGAGCGAGCGCTGGGTGCCGAAGCCGATGTCGGCGGTGAACCCCTGGTTGACGTCGCCCACCACCAAGCGCCCGGATGACAGAGTGAGGGTGTCGCCCGACAACGCGACATCGGCGCTGAGCGAGCCTTGCGTGTCGAGCAGCGGATCGCCTTCGGGCGGCTTGCGATAGAGCGCCGTCAGCCGGTCGAGCTGTTGCGAGCTGACCGACAGGTCGCCGGCAAACACCGGGCGTCCGCTCGCCGCCGTCAGCGTTCCGCTCAATCCCACGATGGTATTGCCGGGAAGATTTGCGGTGAGCGTCTTGATCGTCCACGCCTTGCCGTCGGTCTCCGCGTCGAGCCGCACGTCGCGCAGCGAGACGGCGCGCAGGTCGAGCTGGCTGACGTCGAGGCCGACCTTGCCTGGAATTGGCGGAACGGGAGGGAGCGGCGTTTCGCCCAGCAGCCGCACCAACTCGTAGGGGGGATCGGTCAGCTCCTTGGTCGCATCACGCGGCGGCAACGCGACGACGCCGCCGGAAATGACCGTGTTGAAGGTGACGGCCTTGCCGAGGTCGAGCTCCCCTGCCCCGGTCAGGCGCGTCGCCGGGCGATTGGCATCAGGGAGTGCCGTGAAGCTCGTCAGCAGGATCTTGTCGGTACCGGCGTCGACCTTGCCGTCCAGACTGAAATTGCCGCGACCAAGGTCCACCGCTTCGCCCGGTTTGCCGCCCGGAGGGACCTGGCTGTAACTCGTGGTTCCGACAAAACGCGGCGACGCGCCCGGCTGCAGCGCTCCGTCGGCCTGCAGCGTGAAGTGCTTGTCGAACGGTTGGACGTAGAGCGACAGCGTCGTGCCCGCATCGCTGCGGCCGGTGGCGACGTGGACGGCATAATCGGTGCCGTCGATCCGGGTCTGGCCCTGAAAGCCGTACGGGCCTTGCAGGGTCTGCATCGCGAGCTGGCCGTTGAGGGCCTCGGCCGCGTAGGCCTGACCGGAGCGGGCATCGCTGACCCGGATAGCGCCGTCGACCACCTGCGCATTGCTGATCGACACGTTCGACTGAGCGCCGGCCTGCGGCAGCTCGATGGTCTGGCCGAGGGTGCCATCGGCGCCGATCGAAAAATTCATTACCGGCTGGTCGAGCTCGAGCCGTATCACGTCGTACTGATCGCGCAGGAAGTCGAGCAGCGAGAACTGCGCCGCAACGCCCGCGATCTGCATCACCGGAGCATCGGCGGGCCCGACCCGGACCTGGCTGAAGTGCAGCTCGGGTTGCGGCAGGAGGACCAGCGAGATGTCGCCCTCGATCGCGACCGGCGTGCCGAAGGCATCGGACGCCATTTTTTCGAGGCGCGGACGGTAATCGCCCCACTGGATGAACCGCGGCACGAAGAAAGCCGTGGCGATGGTCAGGATGACCAGCACTCCGATGGCGACGAAAAGGCGATTGAGCACTTGCCGGCCGGCCCCCTGGAACGGCGGCAAGTCTAGGCATGCCCGGGCCGCGCGTCACGGGTGCAATCGCTTGCCTCCACGGCGGAATTGCGGCCCCACACTGCCGCTTTCTGGCCATTGCGCATGGCATTGCGGGCTTGGCGGGCCTATATCTGGGCTCCCGGAACAAAATGAGATTCGATCTGCCGATGCCGGCCCAGCCGCAGCGCGTTCCCGCGTCCGCCAATCCGATCACGGGCCAGTTCGGCAGGCGCGAGAGCGACTACCTCAAGGGCCTGAACCCCGAACAGCGCGAAGCCGTGCTGACCACCGAGGGTCCGCTGCTGGTGCTTGCCGGCGCCGGCACCGGCAAGACTCGGGTGCTCACGACCCGCATCGGGCATATCCTCTCGACCCGCAAGGCGCGGGGCAGCGAGATCCTCGCCGTCACCTTCACCAACAAAGCCGCCCGCGAGATGCGCGACCGCGTCGGGCATCTGGTCGGCGCAGGCGTCGAGGGCATGCCGTGGCTGGGCACGTTCCACTCGATCGGCGCACGGATATTGCGGCGGCACGCCGAGCTGGTGGGGCTGCGCTCGGACTTCACCATCCTCGATGTCGATGACCAGATCCGGCTGATCAAACAGCTGCTCGCCGCCGAGAACATTGACGAGAAGCGCTGGCCGGCACGTGCCTTCGCCGGCATGCTCGACAACTGGAAGAACCGCGGCATGCTGCCGGCCGACGTGACGCCGGCCGAAGCGGGTGCGTTTGCGAACGGCCGCGCCAAGACGCTCTACACCGACTACCAGGCGCGGCTGAAGACGCTGAACGCCGTCGATTTCGGCGACCTGCTGCTCGAAAACATCCGCCTGTTCAAGCAGCACCCCGACGTGCTCGCCGACTATCATGCGCGGCTGCGCTACATCCTGGTCGACGAGTATCAGGACAGCAACGTCGCGCAATATCTCTGGCTGAGGCTGCTGGCGCAGGGGCGGCCGGCCAACGAGGCCAATGTCTGCGTCGTCGGCGACGACGACCAGTCGATCTATGGCTGGCGCGGCGCCGAGGTGGACAACATCCTGCGCTTCGAGAAGGATTTTCCTGGCGCCACGGTCATCCGTCTCGAGCGCAACTATCGCTCGACCAGCAACATCCTCCGCGCCGCCTCGCACCTCATCGCGCACAATGAGAGCCGGCTGGGCAAGACGCTGCAGACCGACGTCGGCGAGACGGGCGATCCGGTCGGCGTCACTTCGGTGTGGGACAGCGAGGAAGAAGCGCGCATGATCGGCGAGGAGATCGAGCAGCTGCAACGCCATGGCAGCAAGCTCAACGACATCGCGATCCTGGTGCGGGCGTCCTACCAGATGCGCGAGTTCGAAGAGCGCTTCATCACGCTCGGGCTCAACTATCGCGTCATCGGCGGTCCACGATTCTACGAACGGCGCGAAGTGCGCGACGCCCTCGCCTATCTGCGGCTGGTCGCCAACGCATCGGACACGCTGGCCTTCGAGCGCATCGTCAACGTGCCCAAGCGCGGCATCGGCGACTCGACGATCAAGACGCTGTTCGACACCGCGCGCGCCACCAATCAGCCGCTGCTCGCCGCGACCAGAACGCTGCTCGAGACCGAGGAGCTGAAGCCCAAGATGCGGACGACCTTGCGCGACCTCATCGGCCAGTTCGACAACTGGACCGAGCGCGCGCGCACCATCCCGCACGCCGAGCTCGCCCAACAGATCCTCGACGAGAGCGGCTATACCGCCATGCTGCAGGCCGACAAATCGGCCGACAGCCCCGGCCGGCTCGAAAACCTCAAGGAGCTGGTCAACTCGATGGCCGAGTTCGAAACGCTCGGCGGCTTTCTCGAGCACATCGCGCTGGTGATGGACCGCGACAGCGCCGAGGCGCAGGACGCGGTGTCGATCATGACGCTGCATTCGGCCAAGGGGCTGGAGTTCGACACGGTGTTCCTGCCCGGCTGGGAGGAGGGCCTGTTTCCGTCGCAGCGCACGATGGACGAACTCGGCCGCGCCGGCCTCGAGGAGGAGCGCCGGCTGGCCTATGTCGGCATCACGCGCGCGAGAAAGCGGGCGCGGATTTCGGTGGCGCAGAACCGGCGCGTCCGCGGCCTCTGGCAATCGGCCCTACCCTCGCGCTTCCTCGACGAACTGCCGCCCGAGGCGGTGGAGGTGAAAGATACGGGTTCAGGTTATGGCGGCTACGGCTATGGCGGCCGGACATCGTCACGGTTCTCGACGGCCGATCCCTTCGACAGCGTCTATGAGACACCCGGCTGGCAGCGCGCCCGCGCCCAGGCCAAGGACCGCAAAGGCGGCGGCCCGCTCACCATCGACGGCGACCTCGTCGCGCGCTCGACCGACAACGGCCGTGGCAGCGCCTTCTCGGTTGGTGAAAGGGTGTTCCACTTGAAGTTCGGCTATGGCCGGATCGAAAGCATCGAGGGCAACAAGCTCAGCATCGACTTCGAGAAGGCCGGCAAGAAGAAGGTGCTCGATAGCTTTGTGAGCAAGGGGTGAGCCGTGCGTGAGCTGCTGCCGACGATCCCGCGCGCCGACTACAGCTATCGGTCCGATTCGACGGTCCCGTCATTTCCAGACGACAAGCCGCTGGTGGTTTTCGACGGATATTGCGGCCTCTGCGCCCGCCTCGCGCAGTTCGTCCTCCATCACGATCACGCGGGAGAATTCCGGCTCATGCCGGCCCAGACCGCGCTGGGCGATGCCCTCTATCGCCACTATGGGCTCGACCCGTCCTTCTATGAGACCTTCATCCTGCTTCGCCACGGGCGGGCTTATTTCGTATCCGACGCCGCGATCGAGCTGCTGAAGACCTTCGAGTTTCCATGGTCGATCGCACCGGCCATGCGCTTCGTGCCCAAAGTCGTGCGCGACTGGACATACCTGCGGATTGCCCACAACCGAATGCGGTTCTTCGGCCGCACGACCAGTTGCTTTGCCCCCGCGCCGGAGATGGCAGATCGCTTTGTCGACGGCGGAGCACGCCCCGTCGACTTCGAGAAGGCCTGAGCAGCAACCGGTGGCTTGCTGGGACGTGCTCGGTGCGCGCCCAGCTCGCGGTAAGCATAGGCAAAGCCGGAGTTGCGCATGGCTGGTCTTGCCGCATCGCTTGCAATAAAATGAAAGTGGCGTGGGGCAGAGTGGCGATTTCGATCGCTGCGCCGGGGCGAGATGATTATCTCTTTCAAGAAGATCAGCGACGTCTCTTGGATGCTGCGCAATACCTTGGCGGCCAAGCGGAGAGGCGCCGGGGGACGCCCGGCCATGCGCCTGCGCGGCCGAGCTATCGACGTCACCCAGCCACTGGTCTTCGGACCGCGCGAAGTCATGCTGACCTTCGATGATGGACCGCGGGGCGCGGTGACGCGCTCTGTGCTGCGCACGCTCGATTTCTTCGACGTGTCGGCGATGTTTTTCCTCCTTGGTGATCGCGTCGATGTCGAGCCTGATCTGCCGCCCGAGATCTCGGCACGCGGGCATGTCGTGGGCTCGCATACCAGATCGCATCCCAGTATGCGGTCACTGAGCTTGTACAACGCGCGCGCCCAGCTGCTCGAAGGTCACGCCGCGCTGACCACGGTGGTTCCCGACGCCCCGCGCTTATTTCGGTTTCCCTATCTCGAGACGAACGACGTTCTGGACGCGATGGTCGAAGCCGAGGGGTTCCGTGCCTTCGGTTGCGACGTGATCGCATACGACTGGGAGTGCAAGCGCGCGAAGGAGACGCTGGCGCGCGCGCTTGCCGCGCTCGAGGAAACCAGCAGCGGCATCGTGCTCCTGCACGATATCCATCGCCACACCGCCGACGCGCTACCGATGTTTCTGACAGCGCTTGCCGAACGCGGCTATTCCGTTGTCACGCCCGTCGTCGGCCCGCGAGCGGTGGGCGCGGAGACCGCGCCGGGACTCGCGAGCGAGCCGGCGGGCTAAGCTGGTTTCAGCGCATGGGGTGCGTCTTGAAGCGGCGCGTATTCAACAGTTGATCCGGCAACGGATACTGTGGTTGATAGCCGGCGCGGTATTCTTTACGGGGATTTTTTCGTGATTAGATTTATCCTGTGTGCTGCGCTTGGCGTTTCGGCTCTTACCTCCACGGCGTTCGCAGGCACGCCGCCGCCCGCACCGAAGGGCCCGGTCAACCTGTCGCACGCGCGCTGCGAAAACCCCAAGGTCATCGCGAGGATCAAGGAGGAGTTGCCGAACTTCCAGCTCGGCGGCGGCCGCGCGTTCATGTCCAACTACCTCGGCGACAACAGCAACCTTACGGCGACGACGATCAGCGCCACCCAGAACGAACTCGTTTGCCGCATCATGGTCACGTTCCATCTGAACGGCGGCGATCGGAGCGTCCCGTCCCGGTGGATCGTGATGGCCCTCCCCGATGGTGGCGTGAGAGAGACGCTCGACCCAAGCTCATGACCTAGATGCGCTCCGCAACAGCCGGGGCGCTCGCCCGGACAGCAGCAATGCACCGCTCGCGATTGACTTGATTGCCTTCGCCGGCAACATCGCGCCATGAGTCTCACCCAACTTTCGACACCGCTGACGCGTGACCAGGCCTACGCGCTGGTCGACGCTGTGATGGAGGAGGACGGGCTCGCCCTGACCGCCTCCGCGCACGAGGACGCGGCAACCGGCGAGTGGGTGTTCGAGGCGACCACCGAGATGCTCCCCGACCTCAACGCCTTCGTTGAGATCGCCCGCGATAGGCTCGGAGGCGAGGTTGGCTTCACGATCACCCCCGTCGATCCGGAGGTGAACTGGGTCGCGCGATCGCTCGAGGGGCTGCCGCCGGTCGAGGCGGGCGGCGTCTACGTCTATGGCAGCCACGACCCCGCGCCGCGCGCCGGCGGCGCGATCCCGATCCGGATCGAGGCGGCGCAGGCCTTTGGCACCGGGCATCATGAGACGACGACAGGATGCCTCGAAGCGATCGATATGCTGGTCAAGCGCCGCCGCTTCGGCGCGATGCTCGATGTGGGGACCGGCACCGGGATCCTGGCGATCGCGCTCGCCAAGCGCACCCACCGACCGGTGGTGGCGAGCGACATCGACCCGATCGCAACGCGCACCGCGGCGGAGAACGCCGCCGCCAACGGCGTCGGGCAGTTGATCCGGCCGGTCACAGCGGCCGGGCTCGGCCACCGCGCCATTGCGGCGCAAGGCCCATACGACCTGATCGTCGCCAACATCCTCTCCGAACCGCTGGTCGCGTTGGCGCCGGCGATCGGCCGCGCCAGCGCGCGCGGCGCTAACGTCGTTCTATCGGGACTGCTGGGGTCGCAGGCGGCTCGGGTCGGCAACGCCTATCTGCGACAGGGACTGGTGCTGCGCCGCAAGCTCATCCGCGGCGACTGGGCGACGCTGATCCTCGAGAGGGGCTGAGCGACCTGCCCTCAGTTCGGGCGCTTGGTGATCGCGCCGATGAGCTGGAATTCGTTGCGGCGGGCGATCTGGCGCGTGGCCTCGCGTCCACGGGCGCTGAGCACCGCGTCGAGCGACTTGCTGAAATCGGGGCGGCTGAGATCGGTGGTCATAGGCACTGCTTTCGTAAGTCGGATGCTGGCCGCTTCTGCGACCAAGGGCTAAATAGGCGCCGCCCGCCGCAGCGAGAAGGCAAAACTCGGCAGGTCTGCCATGTCCCCTCCGCAACTCGGCTTAACGAGAATTAAACATGCCAATCAATGACTTCGGGCCGGCGCGGTTTCAGCGCTTTGTTACAAAAACGTCACCCGGCACGGTCGCGCCCCGGCTGAAGGCATTGCGGGTGGCGATGGCCGAGGCGCGACTCGACGCCTTCCTCATCCCCCGTGCCGATGCGCACCGCGGCGAGTCGGTGCCCGAGAGCGAGGCCCGCCTCGCCTATGTCACGAGCTTCACCGGCTCGGCCGGCATCGCGGTGGTGGGGACGAAGAAGGCCGGGCTGTTCGTCGATTCGCGCTACACGCTGCAGGCGCCGATCGAGACGGACACCAGGCTGGTGACGGTGATCGAAACCGGCCAGGGCGCGGTCGACGCGCGGATCGGGGACTTCGTGCCGAAGGGCGGCAAGCTTGGCTTCGATCCCTGGCTGCACACGCCCGGCGAGATCAAGGAGCTGAGCGAGAAGCTGCAGGGCAAGGCGACGCTGGTGCCCTCGCGCAATCTGGTCGACCAGATCTGGAGTGACCGGCCGAAGCCGCCGGTGTCGGCGGTCGAGTTCCTCGGCGGCAACCGCGCCGGGCGCCTTCCGTCGGAGAAGCTCGCGGATCTGCGCAAGACGCTGGCGGCCGAAGGCGCGGACCTTGTGGTGCTGACGCTGCCCGAGTCGATCAACTGGCTGCTCAACATGCGCGGCCGCGACGTGCCCAACGTGCCGGTGGTGCTCGGCTTCGCGCTGGTGCCGCAGAAGGGGCAGCCGACGTTGTTCGTGCACCGGCTGAAGATGACGCCCGATCTGCGCAAGGGCCTGAGCGGCATCGCCAAGGTGCGCGACGTCGACGAGTTGATGGGCGAGCTCGAGGCGCTCGGCAAGTCCGGCAAGCGGGTATGGATCGATCCGGGCACCGCGCCGCTCGCGCTGGTGGGCGCGCTCGGTGATGCGCCGCTGGTCGAAAAGCGCGATCCGATCCTGCTGCCGAAATCGAAAAAGAACGACGCCGAGATCGGCGGCATGAAGGAGGCGCACCGGCTCGACGGCATCGCGCTGGCGAGATTTCTGCGCTGGTTCGACGACGAGGCGCCGAAGGGCAAGCTGACCGAGATCAGCATCGTCGAAGCGCTCGAGCATTTTCGCCGCGAAGACCCGAGCTGCATCGATGCGAGCTTCGACACGATCTCGGGCTCGGGGCCGAATGGCGCGATCATCCACTATCACGTGGACGAGAAATCCAACCGTGTGCTGAAGCGCGGCGAGCTGATGCTGCTCGATTCCGGCGCGCAATATCTGAGCGGCACGACGGACATCACGCGCACGCTGTTCACCGGCAAGGCTTCGGCCGAGGAGAAGGATCGTTACACGCGGGTGCTGAAGGGCATGATCGCGCTTTCGCGGGCACGCTTCCCGCGCGGCACGACCGGGGCGCAGCTCGACGTGCTGGCGCGACAGTTCCTGTGGGCCGACGGCGTGACCTACAACCACGGCACCGGCCACGGAGTCGGCGCGTTCCTGAGCGTGCACGAGGGACCGGTCGGATTCGGGCCCCGCTATGGAGCGGTGGGCCTCGAGCCGGGCATGATCATTTCCAACGAGCCCGGCTACTACAAGGCGAACGCCTTCGGGGTGCGGATCGAGAATCTCGTTCTGGTCACCGAGAGTGCGGTTGGCGACGGCAAGTTCCTCGAGCTCGAAACGCTGACGCTGTGCCCGATCGATTTGCGGCTGATCGACGAGACGCTGCTGCTGCCTCCCGAGCGCGACTGGCTCAACGCGTACCACAAGCGGGTCTTTCAGCAGATCGGGGGAGAGCTCAAGGGCGAGGACCGGGCGTGGCTGAGGGACGCGACGCGAGCGATCTGACACATCATCTCGGACGAGCACGAGCTCAACCTCGGTGTCATTCCCGCGAAGGCGGGAATCCACGAGTCACACGCCCCCTTCGCCCGTAACCCTGGATTCCCGCCTTCGCGGGAATGACACTGCAGATTTTGGCGCGGGGGAGAGCGGACTACTGCAGCGGCCCCGACATGATGGCTTTGAGCGAATAGGGATTGTCCTTGCTGCGCGAGACGACGTCGTCGATCTTCCAGCCGCCGGGTTCCTTGACCAAAGTGAAGGTCAGGTCCTCGGGCAGATCCATGTTCTTGAAGGTCACCTCGTCGGTCGCGGTGCTGCCGTCGATCTTGGGGGCAGCGATCTTGAGCCCGGTGATGACGTAGTCCTGCCCGTCGATATAGGGATCGAAATCGAGCCGGCCGACGCCGTCGCCGGCTTCTTTCTTGTCCTTGGCGAACAGCGCATTGAGCGCCTTCGACCGGAAGATCGCGTCGTCCCACTTGGTCCAGTCGAAGGAGTCGCCCTTGAAGTAGGGCTCGTAGAGCGCGGTGAGCAACGCCTGCGGCGTGTCGTAGGCGAGCGCAGGAATGGAACTGACGACGAGGGCGGCGAGGATGAGGATGGTGCGACGCATTTGGGATCACGAGTTCGATTGATGTCGGCGCGCTTCTAGCGGTTCGATTTCGAACGCAGGATGAATTGGCCCGTTAGGCGTTCACCATCGCGAGCCACTCGTCTTCGTTGACGACGCGCACGCCGTGCTTTTCGGCTTCGGCGAGCTTGCTGCCCGCGCCGGGACCGGCGACGACCAGATCGGTCTTGGCGGAAACGCTGCCGGCAACCTTCGCCCCGAGCCGCTCGGCCATCGCCTTGGCTTCGCCGCGCGTCATCTTTTCGAGCGTGCCGGTGAATACCACCGTTTTGCCGGCGACCAGCGAGTTGGCCGAGACCGTGACCACGTAAGGCCGCGGGGTTACCTGCTCGAGCAGGGCGCCGAGTACCGCGTCATTGCGCTCGTTGCCGAAGAACGCGACCAGCGCCTCGACCACCGTGTCGCCGATGCCGCTCACGTCCGGGAACACCAGATGCGGATCGTCGGAGTGCGCCGCGGTCTCTTTGCCGACGCGGATGAACTCCTCGACGGTGCCGAAGGTCTTGGCGAGCACGGCGGCGGTGGTCTCGCCGATATGGCGGATGCCAAGCGCGAAGATGAAGCGATCGAGCTCGGGCACACGGCGCGCATCGATTGCGGCAAAGAGTTTGTCGAGGCCCTCGAAATTGCGGTCTTCGACGCCGCGCACATTCTTGCGGGCCTTGCCCGAAACCGTCTCGCGCGCCCTCGCCTGCTCCTCGCGCCGCGCCGCGAGCGCCGCCTGCACCGCGGGCCGCTTTTCGTGCAGCGTGAAGATATCCGGCGCGGTCTTGATCAGGCCGGCGTTGAAGAAGAGATCAATGTTCTCGGCGCCAAGGCCTTCGATATCCATCGCGTCGCGGGCGACGAAATGCCGGAGCCGCTCGACCGCCTGCGCGGCACAAATCAGCTCGCCGGTGCAGCGACGGCGCGAGTCGAGTTTGCCGGTCTTCTCGTTGAGCTCGCGCACGGCCGGCGAGCCGCAGACCGGACAGACATGCGGCATCTCGTAGGGCTTGGCCGATTTCGGCCGCTTGGCGAGGACGACCTCGACCACCTGCGGGATGACGTCGCCAGCGCGCTGGATCTTGACCGTGTCGCCGATGCGAATGTCGATCTCGGTGTCGCCACGGATGGGTAGGCCGTTGCTATCGCGGCCGGCGATGTAATCCTCGTTGTGGAGCGTGACGTTCTCGACGGTGACGCCACCGACGGTCACCGGATCGAGCCGCCCGACCGGCGCAAGCGTCCCGGTGCGCCCGACCTGGATATCGATCTGGCGGAGGACGGTCGTCGCCTGCTCGGCCGGAAACTTGTGCGCGATGGCCCAGCGCGGCTCGCCCGTGACTGTGCCCCAGCGTCGCTGCAGCGCGAGGCTGTCGACCTTGTAGACGACGCCATCGATATCGTAGCCGAGCGACGAGCGCTGCGTCTCGATGGTGCGATATTGCGCCAGCAGCTCGTCGACCGAAGTGGCGCGCACCATCAGCGGACTGACGCGAAATCCCCAGGACTTGAACTTCTGCACCGCATCGTACTGGGTCGGCGCCGGCTCCTCCGACGACGCGCCCCAGGCATAGGCAAAGAAGTTGAGCTTGCGCGACGCTGTGACCGAGGGGTCCTTCTGGCGCAGCGAGCCGGCCGCGGTGTTGCGCGGATTGACGTAGTCCTGCCCGCCGGCCGCGGCGGAGCGAGCCTTCAGCGCTTCGAACTCGGCGTAGCTCATGTAGACCTCGCCGCGAATATCGATTACCGCCGGCCAGCCCTCGCCCTTGAGCTGGTGCGGAATGTCCGCGATCGTCTTCAGATTGGCCGTGATGTCTTCGCCCACGCTGCCATCGCCGCGCGTCGCGCCGCGAACAAGAACGCCGTTCTCATAGCGGATGGAGGCCGAGAGCCCGTCGATCTTGGGCTCGGCGGTGAACACGAGCTCGAGGTCCTTGTCGCGCTCGAAGAAGCGCTTGGCACGCTCGGCGAAATCGATGACGTCCTGATCGGTGTAGGCCTTGGCGAGGGACAGCATCGGAACTTCGTGCCTGACCTTGGCAAAGCCCTCGACCGGCGCTCCGGCGACCTTGTCGCTGAGGCTGTCCGGGCGCTTCAGCTCAGGGAAGGCGCGCTCGATCGCCTGATAGCGACGCTTCAGCGCGTCATAGGCGGCGTCGGTCAGCTCCGGCGCATCGTTTTCGAAATAGAGCCGATCGGCTTTGCTCAGCGCCTCGTGCAGGCGGTCGAGCTCGGCGCGCGCCTCATCCTCGCTGAAACTTTCGACTTCGCGTGCGTCGGTCATGCCACATCGGACAGCAGCTTGCCCGCGGCAGCACGGGCTTCCGAGGTGATCGTAGCGCCTGCCAGCATGCGCGCAATCTCTTCCTTGCGGGCTGCGCCGTCGAGCCGGCGGACATGGGTACGCACGAACGCGCCCTCCTCGATCGCCTGCTTCTCGATGAACAAATGCGCGTCGGCGCGCGCGGCGACCTGCGGCGCGTGTGTGACGGTGAGCACCTGCACCTTGGTGGAAAGCCGTTTCAGCCGACGGCCGATGGCATCCGCCACAGCGCCGCCGACCCCAGTGTCGATCTCGTCGAAGATCAGCACGGGCGCCGAGCCGCGATCGGCGAGGACGACCTTGAGCGCGAGGAGGAAACGGCTGAGCTCACCACCGGAGGCGACCTTCATCAGCGGGCCCGCCAGCGTGCCCGGATTGGTCTGCACGTGGAAGGCGATGGCGTCGAACCCGCTGGCAGCGATACGGGTGTCGTCGGCCTGCTGGTCGACGATGAATTTGGCGGTGCCGAGCTTGAGGTCCGGAAGCTCGGCTTCGACCGCCTTGCTCAGCGCTTTGGCGGATTTGGCGCGGGCAGCGCTCAGTTTCCGCGCGGCTTTGAGATAGGTCTCGCGCGCCGCAGCGGCGGTGGCGGCGAGCGATTTGAGCGCCGCCTCGCCGCTCTCCAGCGCAGTGAGCTCGCCCTTGTAGCGCGCCAACACCGCAACGAGCTCGTCGACGACGACGTGGTGCTTGCGGGCGGCGGCACGCAGTGTGAACAGCCGGCTCTCGACCGCCTCGAGCTCGTTGGGGTCGAACGCCATGTCGCGCTTCAGTCCCTCGATCGCCTCCTCGGCGCGATCGAGCGCCACCAGTGTGCCATCGAGCGCCTCGACCAGCGGCGTGAAGACGCCCGCCCCGGAATCGATCTTGCGCATCAGCCGTCGCATCAGGCCGGCCAGCGCGGGGCCGGGTGCATTTGGACCGGACAGGATCTCGTCGGCATCGCGAACTTCGTCGGCCGCCTTTTCGAGCTGCTGCAGTCGGGCGCGGCGATCGGCGAGCGCATCCTCTTCGCCGGATTCGGGCGCAAGTCCCGCAAGCTCCTCGACGACGTGCCGCGCATAATCCTCGCGGGCCGCAGCCTCCGCGATCAACCGTTTCTGCTCGGCAACCGCTGTATCGGCGGCGACAAGCGCCGCATGCGCATCGCGAACGGCGGCGACCTCGGCATCGAGCCCGCCATAGGCATCGAGCAACGCGCGGTGCGTGGCGGCATCGACAAGAGCGCGGTCGTCGTGCTGGCCGTGGATTTCGACGAGCTGCCGGCCGATCGTCTGCATGAGGCCGGCGCCCACCGGCTGGTCGTTGATGAAGGCGCGGGTGCGACCGTCGGCATATTGGACGCGTCGCATGATGAGCTCGGCGTCATCGGCGATCTCGTTGTCGCGCAACGCGACGCGCGCCGGATGATCCTCGGGCAGTTGCAGGACCGCGACCACCTGCCCGCTGTCCTGGCCATGACGCACCAGTGCCGCGTCGCCGCGGCCGCCCAGCGCCAGCGTCAGCGCATCGAGCAGGATCGATTTGCCCGCGCCCGTCTCACCCGTGAGTGCGCTCAAGCCGCCCTCGAGGCCAATGTCGAGCTGGTCGATCAGCACGATATTGCGGACGGACAGGGCGTTCAGCACCGGCGAGTCGAGCTCCGAAGCGCGGGAAGAACAAAATAGCAACTTCGGGCTGGAAAATCCAGCCCGGTCACGGTCTGGCGCGGGCGGTCAGATGACGGGCGGCGGCACCGGCTTGCCGGCATCCGTCGGCGGCGCAGTGACAGGCGCCTGCGGCGCGGCGATGGCGCCGGCCAGCGTGCTCTGCTTGTTGAGCTGCGGCTCGACGCCCTGCTTCTGCAGCAGCGCGAATGCTTCTTTATACCAGGGGCTGGCGGGATAATTGTGCCCAAGCACCGCGGCGGCGGTCTGTGCTTCGGAGATGAGGCCGAGCACGAGGTCGCACTCCGTCAGGCGGAACAGCGCCTCCTCGATATGGCTCGAGGTCTGGTAGTGGTCGACGACGTTGCGGAAGCGGTTGATGGCCGCCGGATACTGGCCGTTGCCTTCGTAATAGCGGCCGACCGACATCTCCTTGCCGGCGAGCTGGTCGACGGCGATGGCGAGCTTGAGCTGCGCATCCTTGGCGTAGTCGGACTTGGGGTAGTTCGCGATCAGCAGCGTGTAGGTGTCGATCGTGTCCTGCGTGTCCTGCTGGTCGCGCGTGATGTCGGTCATCTGCGCGAAATAGGCGGTGCCCTTCAGGTAGAGCACGTAGGCGATCTGATCGGAGTCCGGAAACAGCGCGATGTAGCGGTCGGCGGCGGTAATGGCGTCCGGGAAATGGCCCATGCGATAGTTCGCATAGGTCTCCATCAGCTTGGCCTTCTCGTTGTAGTCCGAGTACGGGTGCTGACGCTCGAGCAGCTGCAGGTCGGTCACCGCCTGGTTGTAATGCTGCTCGTCCATGTCCTTGAGGACGGCCTGGTACTGCGTCTCGACGGGGACGATCGGCTCCGCCTGAATCTTGGTCGGGCCGAACATCGAGCAGCCCGAAAGCAGCGCCATGGCCAAGGCCATGCCGGAGCCCGCGACTGCGAAACGGACCAGCCGACCCGCAGAGGCCGCATATTCGAACTTGCTCACGAAGCGCCCCGCCCTAATGTCTGCAGCACCTTAGCACCGCCTCGCGGCCTAAGCATCAAATCCATCAAAACTGTGACGGCTCAGCCGACCGCGCGGATGTAGGGCCTGACTTCGAGGCCATCCGGCATGTCGTTGAGGGAGTCATAGCCGAGCGGCAAATCCTCGGCCGACACCACCTGATAGTTCGCTTCGCTCGCGAACAGGCCATGCAGCACGAGCGCGTTGAGCGCATGCCCGCCCTTGTAGGAGCGGAACCGGCCGTAGATCGGCAGACCGCACAGCGCGAGGTCGCCGATCGCGTCGAGCAGCTTGTGGCGGACGAACTCGTCCTCGAAGCGGAGGCCACCCGGATTGAGGATGCGGTCCTCGTGCACGGCGATGGAGTTGTCGAGCGAGGAGCCCTGCGCATAGCCGGCCTGGTGCAGAATCTTGGCGTCGCGGACAAAGCCGAAGGTACGGGCGCGCGACACATCGTTGAGATATTTGCGCGGCGTCCAGTCGAAGATCATGCGCTGACGGCCGATGACCTTGCTGTCGAAATCGATCTCGAGATCGAGCAGCCGCCCATTATACGGCTCGAGCGCCGCGGAGGCCTCGTTGTTGCGCACCAGCACCTGGCGCATGATCTTGATGTAGCGACGCGACTTGCTCTGGATCTCGAGCCCGACATCCATGATGCCCTCGGCGAAGGGCGCGGCGCTGCCATCGAGGATCGGGCACTCCGGTCCATCGAGCGTGATGAGCGCATTGTCGACCCCGAGGCCGGAGAGCGCCGAGATCACATGCTCGACGGTCGCGACCGAAACGCTGTCGCCGAGATCGATGGTGGTGCAGAGGGTGGTGCGGGTGACGCGGGCGAAATGGACCGGCACCGGGCCAACCATCGAGCCATCTTCAAACCGGCGCTGGATGCGATAGCCGCTGTCGGCAGGCGCAGGTCCAATCGTGAGGGTGACCGGCAGTCCCGAGTGGACACCGAACCCACTGAACTCGAGCACACCGCCAACGGTGCGCTGCCGCGCCGACAGGTTCTGCATCTACTACGTCTCCGACCCCTAGAGAGACACTTGTCTTAACCAAAAACAAACCGGCGCGGAAGCGCGCCGGTCGAAGCTTCAACGACCATTCACGGGGCCGTCAACCGTGCTTGCGCAGGAAGGACGGGATCTCGATCTGCTCGCGCATCGGTGCCTGGCGACCCTGCGGATCGAGCTGCCCGGCGGCACCGTGCGACCCCTGCGAAGTCCCGGAATTCCGGGCTCCGCCGGCCTCGATGGCGCTGCGAGCGGCAGCATCGTCCTTGACCGAATAGGAGGTCTCGTCGCGGGCCTGAGGCTGCTGTCCGCGCAATCCGAGACCCACATTCGAGGCCAGCCGCTTGAACAAAGCGCGGGCATTTCGGGGCTCCGGATCGTGACGTTCTTCGGCCGCAAGTGTCTTCCGCGCAACAGCCGGAAGCTCGTCCGTACGCGGCATGCGCCGCTGCAGGTCGGGCCGCTCCGCATGAGACGGTACGTAGGCGCTCGGAATTGGCGGCTCGGGAGCCCGAATCGGTTCCTCGATCGGATCGGAATACGAGCTCGGCACGTAGGGTTCGACCACCACGCCATCGTCGATGGCGTGCGCCGGATGGAGCGGCTGGTGCTGCGTGATCGCTTCGGCCACCGCCTGGCGGACATCGGCCTCGAACTGCTGGACCTGTTGGACTTGCTGCACCTGCTGAATAGGCTGGGCGGCGCGGGCCGCCTGCGCATTGAGTGGCGGCCGGTTGCTCGAGGACTTCATCGGCTCAAGCGCCTGGACCATCGTGGCGTCGGTGCCGGTGGCGACGACAGAGACGCGGATCGAGCCGGTCATCTCCGGATCGTAGGTCGCCCCGAGGATGATGTTGGCGTCGGCATCGACTTCTTCGCGGATGCGGCTCGCCGCTTCGTCGACTTCATAAAGCGTGAGATCGGGACCACCGGTGATCGAGATGAGCAGCCCCCTCGCCCCGTGCATCGACACGTCGTCGAGCAGCGGATTGGCGATGGCGGCTTCGGCGGCGTGGCGCGCGCGATCGTCGCCCGAGGCCTCGCCGGTGCCCATCATCGCCTTGCCCATGCCGCGCATCACGGCGCGCACGTCGGCGAAGTCGAGGTTGATGAGGCCTTCCTTGACCATCAAATCGGTGATGCACGAGACGCCCGAGAACAGCACCTGGTCGGCCATCTTGAAGGCGTCGGCGAAGGTGGTCTTCTCGTTGGCGACGCGGAAGAGGTTCTGGTTGGGGATGACGATCAGCGTATCGACGTGCCGGTGCAGCTCGTCGATGCCGTCTTCGGCCAGCCGCATGCGACGGTTGCCCTCGAAGGTGAACGGCTTGGTGACGACGCCGACCGTGAGGATGCCCTGCTCGCGCGCGGCCCGCGCGATGACTGGCGCAGCGCCCGTGCCGGTGCCGCCGCCCATGCCCGCGGTGATGAACACCATGTGCGAGCCGCTCAGATGATCGTTGAGCTCGTCAAAGCTCTCTTCGGCCGCGGCGCGTCCCACTTCGGGATGCGAACCTGCGCCCAGACCCTCGGTGACCGAGACGCCGAGCTGGATGATGCGTGGTGATTTGCTGAGCGCCAGCGCCTGCGCGTCAGTGTTGGCGCAGACGAAATCCACCCCGTCGAGGCCCGACGTGATCATGTTGTTGACAGCATTGCCGCCCGCGCCGCCAACGCCGAAAACCGTGATGCGGGGCTTCAATTCCTGGATGTCGGGAATAGCGAGGTTGATTGGCATGGAGGGCCCCAAGGGACAGGTGATGGAGCCATTGTTAGTCGCCAATTCGTTAACCGGAGCCTAACAATCGGTGCCAATCCGTTAACGCGCCATGCATTTTGCGAGCCCGCTGCAGCGATGCTTTAGCCGGCGTTAACCATAAGCGCGGGCCGCCTAGAGGGCTGAGGCGCCATGGATTTTGGGCTCAGGCGGCGACGGCGGCCGGCCGTTCCGGCCAGCGGTGCAGAGCCGCGCCGACCGAGACGGCGAGGCCGAACAGAATCAAGCTGCCAACTCCCGCCGCCAAGCCCATGACGTGGGCCACGAATCCGATGATCGGCGGCCCGATCAGAAAACCCATCAGGCCGCCGGTCGCGAGCCAGGTCACGGCCGTGCCGGCGGCGATCCCCGGGAGCCGCGAGCCGGCGCTGATGAGGATGGGGTAATTGTTGGCGGCGCCCGCCGCCAGAATCGCAAAGCCGATCGGGCTGAGCCAGGCCCAGCGCGAGAGCACGACGACGGCGATGCCGAGCGCGATGGAAATGCCGCCGAGCAGCACCACGCGCTGGTCGCCCAGCCGCGTGATCACTGGACCGGCCGCGAAACGCGATACCATCATTACCAGGGCATAGGCGGCGTAGCCGCTGCTGGCGATGAATTCGGGCAGGTGCCGAACGGTCGACAGATAAAGCGCGCTCCAGTCGCCGACAGCACCTTCCGACATATCGCAGAGGAAGCAGAGGACGGAGAGGATGAAGACGGCCGCAAGCGGATAGCCGAGACCGCGCCGTTCGCCAGCGACCTTGGGCACTGCCGGCTTGGGCGGCACGTTGATGTAATGCGGGATCAGGATGAGCGCGGCGATCAGGCAGACGACCGCGACGACAGCGCCGCCGCGACCGTCGGCAAGGCCAAAGGCGTAGATCGGGCTCGCGAGCACCGCGCCGGTCAATTGCCCGAGGCTGAAAAAGCCGTGGAACGACGACATGATCGGCTTCTTCATCGCGGCTTCGACTTCGGCCGCCTGGGTGTTGACGGCAACATTGGCGGAGCCACCGACGGCGCCCCACAGGAAAGTGCCGACGAACAGCAGCGGGATGTTCGGCGCCAGGATCGGCAGGAGGGGCGTCACCATCGCCAGCGGCACCAGCACGATCGAGGCCAGCCGCGAGCCGAAACGTGCGATCAGCCAGCCCGTCAGCGGCTGCCCGACGAGACCGCCGAGTCCGACAGCCAGCAGGGCGGCGCCCAGCACGGCCGGATCGAGCGAGAGCCGGCTGGTGATGGCCGGGATGTGGACGGCCCACATCGCGAACGCGAGCCCGAAGAGATAGAACCCGGCCGACACGGCGGTGCGCGCGCGCCGAATCTGTGCGCCCGATTGTTCCACTCATGCCCCCAAGACCAAACGGTGCGCACCCTGCCATAGGCGGGCGCGGGTGGTCACGGGCTAAAGTGCAAGGCCTCGCTTGCCACGATCTGACCGTAGAGATTTTTGTGCCACGCCCTCGTGGTTCGACCAGCTCACCATGAGGGCTGCTGAGAGCACCGTGCCTAGGAGGACCTCATGGTGAGCTGGTCGAACCACGAGGTCCGGGCGCAGCCCAAGGCATTGTCCGTTTCGCCTGGTCAGCCAGCTAGAACGACGTCCGCAGCCAGTTGCCGACGCGGGCGAAATAGCCGTCGGTGCCGGTGAGCTTCACCGGCTGCACGGGCTCGGCAAATTCCTGGCCGCAGACCTGCGGATAGATCAGCATGCCGCCGACGGTCGCGAAGGCGGGGCCGCGCGCCATCTCGGGAAGCCCGGCGATGCCCATCGGCCGGCCGTTGCGGACGCTGCGTCCGAGCAGGCGGCGCGCGACCTCCGGCAGGCCGGTGAGCTCGCTGCCGCCGCCGGTGAGCACGAAGCGGCGGCCGCAAATGTCCATCATGCCCGTGGCCTGCATGCGGTCGCGCACGGCGGTCAGCACTTCCTCGACGCGCGGGCGCAGGATGCGGGTCAGGTGCGACCGCGGAATCATCCCCGGCGCTTCGTCGACCCCTGCCCCGACCGGCACGATGGAAATACTCTCGCGCTCGTCGGCTTGGCCGGGAAGCACGGAGCCATAGACGGTCTTCAGTCGCTCGGCGTCGGCGACCGACACCGAGAGCTGTCGGGCGATATCGAGGGTGAGATGATGGCCACCGATGGCGATGGCGTCGCAATAGACCGGATGGCCGTCGGCGAACACCGCGACGGTGGTAGTGGCGCCGCCGAAATCGACCACGGCGACACCGAGCGCGGCCTCGTCATCGACGAGGGTGGAGAGGCCGGACGCATAGGGCGTCGCCATCATCGACTCGATCTGCAGATGGCAACGATTGAGCACGAGCTCGATGTTGCGCATGGCGAGCGTTTCGGCGCTGATCACCGCGACGTCGACCGAGAGGCTTTCGCCGACGAGGCCGCGCGGATCCTTGACGCCCTTCTGGCCGTCGATCGCATATCCGATCGGAAGCGCATGGACGATCGAGCGCTCCGCCCGGACCGAACGGTCATTGACGGCGCGCAACACGCGCTGCACGTCGGCCTTCTCGACCTCCTGCCCACCGAGATTGACCGCGGCGGAGAACGTCTCGGAGCCGAGCCGGCCGGCAGTGACGTTGACGATCACTGACTCGACCGTCAGGCCAGCGGCGCGCTCGGCCATGCCGACGACGGTGCGGATCGCCTGTTCCGCCTGCGACAGGTCGGTGACGACGCCGCTCTTGATGCCGGCGGACGCGCCATAGCCGAAGCCGATCACGTCGACGATGTGGGTCCGGCCGGGCAGCGTCTTGCCCTCGGGACGCGGCGTCAGTCGCGCGATGACGCAGCAGATCTTGGTCGAGCCGATGTCGAGCACCGAAATGAGCGAGGTCCGGCCGGGCTGCACGGGCTTGAGCCGTGCGGTCATCATGTCGGTGATCATTGTGCCTTGCTCCCGGCGGCACGTTCAGCCGCTGTTTCGTACTCCGCATCGCCACCCTTGGCGGCGTGCGTGTTCTGCTTCTTGAAGCTGGCCCAGGCCTGCGCGGCCAGATCGCCCGGCGTCAGCGCCAGCATGCCGGGGACGCGCATGTCGATGATGGTGACGTCGCGGTCTAGCAGCCGGTCCTGCTGCTGGTACATCGCGAGCTGGTCGACCGCCTGTGCGACGCCGCTTTCGGGCAGCTCGACGCGCAGGCCGGAGTAGAAGATCAGGTCCCAGCGGCGCTCGCCGATACGGCTGAGCGCGGCGAGGCTGGAGGTGATCGCGGGATATTTGTCGAGCAACTGGATCATCTGCTTGGCGTCGTCGGCCGCACCCTCGCCCACCACCAGCGGCAGCGCTCGGAACGACCCGTCGTCGGCGACGATCGGGCTGCCATCCTCATCGACGACCTGCGTGACGCCGCCGATGCGCCAGCGCGCCATCGGCACCTTCTCGACCACGGTGACGCTGAGTTCGCCGGGGTAGACCCGCCGGATGGTCGCGGACTTGACGGTGGGGATCGCCTCGATGCGCGAGAGGGCCGCATCGACATTGAAGGTCAGCGTCAGATCGTCCGACGTGATCGCCAGGGCCTTGAGGATATCCGCCTCGGCCGTCAGCGACTGCCCGGTAATATCGATCTTGCCGATGCCAAAACCCATGCGGGCAAGCTCGTGCCTGCCGAGCGCAACGCCAGACGCGCCGACGGTCGCCAGCTTGTCGCGCATCTCGTACGCCGTGATGCCAGCGACGCAAACCGCCAGTGCCAGCGCGCCGCGTACAATCAGCTTGCGATGCAGGATCCACGCGCGCGCGACACTCAGCTGCGCTCCGCGGGTAATCGTCTGCAACGGAATGGGGAGTTTGCGAGGATCGACCAGCTGGGCATCGGCGAAGCCCTCGGCGCCTACCTGTTGCAACTCGCGTCCTCCACCATCCAGGTGACCAGATCCTCGAACGAATGGCCCGCAACGCGGGCCTGTTCGGGGACCAGAGAAGTCCCGGTCATACCTGGCTGGGTGTTGATCTCGAGGCAGACGAGCTCGCCGTCCTCCCCTGCCCGATCGTTGAAGCGGAAATCCGTCCGCGATACGCCCCGGCACCCAAGCGCAGCATGCGCCTTGAGCGCCATCTTCTGCACTTTGTCGTAAATTTTCGGTTGCACCGGCGCCGGAACGATGTGGCGCGAGCCGCCCTCGGCGTATTTTGCCTCGTAATTGTAAAAGCTCAGATCGGTGACGATCTCGGTGACACCGAGCGCCACGTCGCCCATCACCGCGCAGGTGAGCTCCCGGCCGGGGATATAGCGCTCGACCATCAGCACTTCGCCGCCCTTCCAGTCGGGACCGAGGATTTCCTGCGGCGGATGCGACTGGTCGGCCTTGACGATGAAGATGCCGTTCGACGAGCCGTCGGCGACGGGTTTGACCACATAGGGTGGCGCCATGACGTGCGAGCGGCCGACTTCGGCGCGCGACGCGATGGTGTGGTCGGTGACCGGGATGCCGGCGGCCTTGAACATGATCTTGGCCTGGTGCTTGTCCATCGCCAGCGCCGAGGCGAGCACACCCGAATGCGTGTAGGGGATGCGGAGGAATTCGAGCACGCCCTGGATGGTGCCGTCCTCGCCATAGCGGCCGTGGAGCGCGTTGAAGGCGACGTCGGGCTTAAGGGCAGTGAGCTGCTGGGCGATATCGAAGCCGACATCGACTTCGGTGACGGTGAAGCCGGCATTGCGCAGCGCCTTGGCGCACTCGGCGCCGGACCGGAGCGACACCTCGCGCTCATTGGAGACGCCACCTTTGAGGACGGCTACGTGCTTGGTCATGCGGGGTAGCCCGGCATCGAGGTATGATCGCGCGACCCCCGCCCCCAACCCCTCCCATCAAGGGGGAGGGGAGCCCGACTGCAGCGCTTGGTAAGCTGGCCCCCCTCCCTCTTGAGGGGACGGACGGGGTGGGGGTGATGCCGTTTGCTCTGAGCCATCATCACACCATCCCCGTGAACGGCGCGCCGTCCATGAACTCGCGGACTTCGCGGCCGGGCAGGAAATGACCCATGCGGCGGACTTCCCAGCGGAGTTCGATGCCGTGGGTGTCGCGCACCTTCTGGCGGATCATTTCGCCGACAGTCTCGACCTCGAAGGCGTCGGCTTCGCCGACATTGATGAGGAAATTGGAGTGCATCTCGCTCATCATGGCGCGGCCGAAGGTGAGCCCCCTGCCCCCGGCCTCGTCGATCAGCTTCCAGCTCGAGCGGCCCTCCGGATTCTTGAAGGTCGAGCCGGCGGTCTTGGCCTTGGTCGGCTGGCTGCTTTCGCGGCGCTCGGTGACGGTGCGCATCTCATCGAGGATCTTCTGCGCGTCGCCGGCAAAGCCTTGATAGGTGCCGGAGACGAATACCGCGCCGCGCGGGCCGTTCGACTTGCGGTAGCGGTAGCCCATGTCGGCGTGGGTGAGCGTCACGATCTCGCCGGTGCGCAGCACGGCGCGGAGCTCGACCATGCGGTCCATGGTCTCGGTCTTGTAGCAGCCGGCGTTCATGTAAAGCGCGCCGCCGATGCCGCCGGGGATGCCGCGGTAGAACCAGAGTCCATCGATACCGGCTTCGGCCGCAGCGGTCGCGACCTTGACGTCGGGCACGGCGGCGCCCGCGCGCACGCGGTGGCCATCGAGAATGTCGATCGCGCCAAATCCCTTGGCCGGCAGCCGGATCACGACGCCATCGAGGCCGCCTTCGCGGATCAGGAGGTTCGAGCCGAGGCCGACGACGGTAACCTTGATCTCGACCGGCAGGTGCTTGAGGAAGAAGCTGAGATCGTCCTCATCCATCGGGCGGAAAAAGAGCTGCGCGGGCCCGCCGACGCGCAACGTTGTCATTTCGCCCAGCGGCTGGTTGGGGATCAGCGCGCCCCGCACATCGCTCACCCACGCGCCGAACGACGGCAGCAGGTCGGGCCACACCTTGGCCTCGGTCATGGCAGGACAGGCTCCTTGCCCATCAGCTTGCCGAGATCGGCCGGCAGCTGCGCCGCCCATTGCGTGATGTTGCCTGCGCCGAGCATGACGACGTAATCGCCGTCGGCGACGCGGCTCGCGAGCAGTGGGGCCAGCATGTCGGGCCGGTCGATGACGCGCGCGTCGCGATGGCCGCGCGCCTTGAGGCGATGGACGAGCTCTTCGTGGGTGACGCCCTCGATCGGCTGTTCGCCGGCGGCATAGACTGGCGCGACAATGACCGTGTCGGCGTCGTTGAAGGCGGTGGCAAAATCGTTGAACAGGTCGTGCAGGCGCGAGTAGCGGTGCGGTTGGACCACCGCGATGACGTCGCGTCGCGTCGACTGGCGGGCAGCTTTGAGCACAGCGGAGATTTCGACCGGGTGATGGCCGTAATCGTCGATGACGGTCACGCCGCCGACGGTGCCGGTCTTGGTGAAACGGCGTTTCACGCCGGAGAAGCTGCCGAGCCCCTTGCGGATGGCCTCGGCCGGAATCTTGAGCTGATCGGCGACCGCGATGGCAGCCGTGGCATTGAGCGCGTTGTGTTCGCCCGGCATCGGCAGCGTCAGTCCTTCGATGCGCAGATGCGTCATGCGAATGCGGTCGCGGATTTCGACCGCAAAATGGCTGGCGCCGTCGCGGACTTCGAGGTCCATCAGTCGCACGTCGGCCTGCGGGTTGCGGCCATAGGTGATGACGCGCCGGTCGCGCACCAGCCCGACCATTTCCTGCACCACCGGATGGTCGGTGCACATCACCGCAAAGCCATAGAACGGCACGTTCTCGATGAAGGTGAGGAAGCCGCGCTTGACGTTGTCGAAGCTCTTGTAGTGGTCGAGATGCTCGGGATCGATATTGGTGACGATCGCGACATCGGCGGGCAGCTTCACGAAGGTGCCGTCGCTCTCATCGGCCTCGACCACCATCCACTCGCCGTCGCCCAGCCGGGCATTCGTGCCATAGGCATTGATGATGCCGCCATTGATGACGGTCGGATCGTAGTTCGCGGCATCGAGCAGCGCTGCGACGAGCGTGGTGGTCGTGGTCTTGCCGTGCGTGCCGGCGATTGCAACGGCGTTCTTGAAGCGCATGATCTCGGCGAGCATTTCGGCACGCCGCACCACCGGCAGGCCCCGCGTGCGCGCCGCGGCCAGTTCGGGATTACCCGGCTTGATGGCGGAGGAGATCACCACCACCGCCGCATCGCCGAGATTGTCGGCCGATTGGCCGACCTTGACGTCGATGCCCATGGCGCGCAGGCGCTGCACGTTGCCGCTCTCGGCGCTGTCCGAGCCGTGCACCTTATAGCCCTGATTGTGCAGAATCTCGGCGATGCCGCTCATGCCGATGCCGCCGATGCCGACAAAGTGCACCGGGCCGATATTGCGCGGCATCTTCATTTCCCGTTCCCCCTCACGAGCCCTTCGGCGAGATCGGCCAGCTTTTCGACCGCCTGTGGCCGACCCAGAGCCTTGGCGGCTTCAGCTGCGGCCCGCAAGCCCTGCGGATTACCGAACAGCTCGGTCAAGCGAGTGGCGAGCGAAGGTGGCGAAAGCGTGGCCTGCTCCATGATCCAGCCGCCGCCGGCATTGACCATCACCAGCGCATTGTTCTTCTGGTCAGCGTCGATCGCGCCGGGCAGCGGCACGAAGATCGCGGGCCTGCCGATCACCGCGAGCTCGGTAACAGTGCCGGCGCCGGAGCGGCCGATGACGAGATGGGCGGCGGCCATCCGCTCCGGCAGGTCAGCAAAGAAGGGCTGGAGCTCGACATTGACCTTGGCCTGCCGGTAGGCCTCCGCGACGCGATCGAGATCTTCGGCACGGACCTGCTGCACAAGACGGAGGCGCAGGCGCAGCGCTTCCGGCAGGAGCGCAATCGCCGGCGGCACGACCTCGCCAAAAATGCGCGCGCCCTGGCTGCCGCCGAAGACCACGAGGCGGATCGGATCGCTATCGCCGAACGGTGGCAGAGGCGCGCCGGCGAGCGCGCGAACGCGGTCGCGCACGGGGTTGCCGGTGATCCTGACCTTACTCTCAAAGCGCTCGATATGGCGGGTGCGCTCGAACGACAGGGCGAGGATATCGGCGTAGCGCGCAAGGAACCGATTGGCACGGCCGAGCACGGAGTTGGAGTCGTGGAGGACGCCGGGCACGCCACGCATACGGCCCGCGAGGAACGAGGGCACGGTGGGGTAGCCGCCAAACGCCACCATTGCGTCGGCGCGCACCTTGCCCAGCGCCATGAAGGCGACCGCGGTGCCCCAGCCGAGCTTCGCTCCGGCGGCTACGAACTTGATCGGATTGCGGATCGATGGCGTGGCCGAGGGGATAATGTGCGTCTCGCGGGCGGGGAAGTTGTCGCCATAGCCGGAAACGCGATGGTCGGTCATCAGATGAATGACATGGCCGCGACGGCGCAGCTCCTGCGCCAGCGCCATCGCCGGGAAGAGATGCCCCCCGGTGCCTCCTGCCATCAGGACGAAGGTGCTCATTCGGCCGCAATAGCAGCCGGCGCGCTCGGACGATAGGGCGGCAGGCCGGTGGCCATCCGCTCCTCTGGACGTTTGCGCGTCAGCGCCAGCATCAGACCCATCCCGAAAGCGATCGCGATTGTCGACGTTCCACCATAGGAGACGAATGGCAGCGTCATTCCCTTGGGCGGGATGAGGTTGAGATTGACCGCGAGGTTGATCGCGCATTGCAGGCCGAACTGCAGCGCGAGGGTCGCAACGGCAAGCCGGGCGAACAGCGTCTGCTGCTGTTGTGCCTGCGAGAAGGCGCGGAGTGCGATGTAGCCAATGAGCCCGACGAGGCAGAGGCAGAACAGGATTCCAAATTCGCCGGCCGCTGCGGAGAACACGTAGTCCGCATGCGCATCAGGGATGACCTTCTTGGCCAGCGACTCGCCCGGTCCACGCCCGAACCAGCCGCCTTCGAGCAGCGAGCTCAGCGCCTTGTCCACCTGGTAGGTGTTGCCACCGCCTTCGGGATTGATGAAGGCGTCGACGCGCTTGGCGAAGTGCGGGAAGATATAATAGGCGCCGAACAGGCCGCCGACGCCGAGCCCGAAGAGGCCGACGATCAGGTACCAGGAGATGCCGGCGAGGAAGAGCAGGCCGGCCCAGGTGGAGAGCATCAGCGCAGTCTGGCCGATGTCGGGCTGCAGCAGCAGGCCACCGACGATTGCCAGCATCAGCAGCGTCGCGATGGTGCGCGGCAGCACGCCGCGCTTCTGCATGCTCTCGGAGAATAGCCAGGCGGCAATCACCGCATAGGCCGGCTTGACGAATTCCGAGGGCTGCACGCTGTTGCCGAGGAAGCTGACCCAGCGCCGGGCGCCCTTCACCTCGACGCCCATCTTGAGCGTGAGCCACAGCAGCGCGATCGAACCCAGCAGCACGCCGAGCGCGATGAAGCGCGACTGCCGATGGGTCAGGAACGAGGTGGCGAGCATCACCGGCAGCGCCAGCGCATCGAACATCGCCTGCCGGATGATGAAGTGCCAGGGGCTGAGGTGGAGGCGTACCGCGACCGGCGGGCTCGCCGCAAAGCTCAGCATCATGCCCACGGCCATCAGCAGAATGAGGGCGGCGAGCAATTGCTTGTCGATCGTCCACCACCATTCGGCGATGGGAGTCTTGCGATCGCGAGCGAACATGGCTTTGGCCACGGCAACGCCGCGGCTCCCCTGACACGAGACCGTCAGTCTAAGGGCGCGATGGTGAACAAGGTGTTGCGGGGCGAGACTAGCGCAGCTTCAGCTCGCTGAGGCCGATCAGCGCCAAGACGAAGGAAATGATCCAGAACCGGATCACCACCTGGCTTTCGGTCCAGCCCAGCATCTCGAAATGGTGGTGGATGGGCGCCATCTTGAACACGCGCTTGCCGGTGAGCTTGAACGACAGCACCTGGACGATCACCGACACGGTTTCGAGCACGAACAGCCCGCCGACGATGGCGAGGACGATCTCGTGCTTGGTGGCGACGGCGATGGTGCCGAGCGCGCCACCGAGGGCCAAGGAGCCGGTATCGCCCATGAAGATCTGTGCCGGCGGCGCGTTGAACCAGAGAAAGCCGATGCCCGCGCCGATCAGCGCCCCGCACACCACTGCGAGCTCGGCGGTTCCCGGCACGAAATTGACCAGCAGATATTCCGAGAAGGTCGCCGAGCCCACGAGATAGGCAATGAGCCCGAAGCAGGCAGCAGCGATAATGACGGGGACGATGGCGAGGCCATCGAGGCCGTCGGTGAAGTTTACCGAATTGCCGGCACCGACGATGATGAAGGCGCCGAAGAAGTAGAAGAAGTACCAGAGCGGAATGCCCGGTCCCTTAATGAAGGGGATGAGGAGCTGGTGGGCGAGCTTGGGGTCGGTGATGCTGCTGATTGCATAGGCCGCGATGAGCGAGACGAGCGTTTCGATGATGATCCGCTGCCAGCCGGAAAATCCCTTGTGGGACATCCGCTTGACCTTGAGGTAGTCGTCGTAGAAGCCGATGGCGCCGAAGGCGCAGGTGACGAACAGCACCACCCAGACGAAGCCGTTCGACAGGTTCGACCAAAGCAGCGTCGACACGATCATGCCGGCGAGGATCATCAGCCCGCCCATGGTGGGCGTGCCCTTCTTGGTCAGCAGATGTCCCTGCGGGCCGTCCTCACGGATCGGTTGTCCCCCGCCCTGACGAACACGCAGCGCCTGGATGATCTGCGGCCCGAACAGGAAAACAAAGAACAGCGCCGTGACGACGGCACCGGCGGTTCTGAATGTGATGTAGCGAAAGACGTTGAACGCAGTCAGGCTCTCGCCCAACTGGCCGAGAAAATAGAGCATACGGCGCGTCTCCGTCCCTCTAGGCGGCCGGCCCGAACCGCTCTTTTATCTTGTCGACGAGCAGGGCGAGGCGCACGCCTTTCGACCCTTTGACCATAACAGCGTCGCCATAGGCAAGGCCGGAAAGGACGGTGTCGACGAGCCCGTCCACATAGCGCGAATAGGCCGTCACCCGGGTTTCCCCGAGTGCCCGGCCCAGCGCTTCCATCGAGGCGCCCACAAGAAAGATGCGTGTTGCGCCAGTGCCGAGCACGGCATCCTTGAGGGATTGGTGGAGCTCGGCACTCTGCGCGCCGAGCTCGAGCATGTCGCCGAGGACGAGCACCTTGTTGCCGCCACGCGGCTTGATGCCCGCAAAGACATCCATCGCTGCGCCCATCGAGGCGATGTTGGCGTTGTAGCTCTCATCGACCAGCAGCAGCGGCTTGTCGGAGGGACCGAGCGAGGTGGTCTCGCCCCTGCCTTCAACCGCGCCCAGATCGGACAGCGCCTTGAGCGAAACATAGCGGTCGATGCCCGAAAGGCGCCCGACGACCAGCGCCGCGGTGGCGTTGGCGACCATGTGCTTGCCGCGAACGCCGAGGTTGAGGTCGAACGCCTCATGGCCGTGCGTGACGCGGGCGAAGGTGCGGGCGCCAGCGCTTTCCGGAGAGCCGATGACCCAGTCCGCATCCTCGTCATAGCCATAGGTGACGATGTGCTCGATCCGCGCCTCACGCGCCTTGGCGAAAAGGATGTGGAGATAGGCGTGGTCGGTGTTGAGCACGATCGTGCCGCCCGGCTCGAGCCCGAGGAAGATCTCGGCCTTCGCCTCGGCGATGGCGCTGATCGAGGGGAAGAACTCGAGATGCGCCGCCGCGACAGTAGTGATAACCGCGATGTGCGGACGAACCAGCTTGACCAGCGGCGTGATCTCGCCGGCGTGGTTCATGCCGATCTCGAATACGGCGTATTGGGCTTCGCGCGGCATGCGGGCGAGCATCAACGGCACGCCCCAGTGATTGTTGAACGACTTGATCGACCAGTGCGTCGGGCCGGCCGCCGACAGCACCGTGCGGATCGCTTCCTTCGTACTAGTCTTGCCGGCGCTGCCGGTGACGGCGACAACCAGCGCCTTGCTGCGGGCTCGCGCGGCGCGGCCGAGCGCGCCAAGCGCTTCGAGCGGATCGTCGACGACGATCAACCGGTCGCCGCCGTGGATGCGGAACCAGTCGCTGCTGACGATCGCGGCGGTGGCGCCGGCGGCGAGTGCCGTACGGACGAAGTCGTGCCCGTCATGCTTGTCGCCCTTAATGGCGACGAACAGCGCGTCGTGCTCGATCTCGCGGCTGTCGATGGACACCGAATGGAGCGGACCGTCCGACAATCCCTCGGGCCGTCCCCCCGTTGCGGCGACGGCTTCGGCGACGGTCCAGAGCGGTTGCATCAGAGGCCTTTCAGCGTCTCCGCGACCACCTCGTGGTCGGAGAAATGGGTCTTGGTCGTACCCACGATCTGATAGTCCTCGTGGCCCTTGCCGGCAATGAGCAGGACATCCCCCGGCTGCAGCGCTTTCACAGCGACGGCGATGGCTTCGCGCCGGTCGCCGATCTCGCGGGCCTTGGGTGCCGCAGTCATGATCTCGGCGCGGATCGCGCGCGGGTCTTCGCTGCGCGGATTGTCGTCGGTGACATAGACCGCGTCGGCGAGCCGGCTCGCAATCTCGCCCATGATCGGCCGCTTGCCCTTGTCGCGGTCGCCGCCGGCACCGAACACCACGCTGAGCGCGTTGCGCGCATGCGGACGGAGTGCCGCCAGCGCCGATTCGAGCGCCACCGGCTTATGAGCGTAGTCGACGAAGATCGCCGCGCCATTGTATTCGCCCACGAGCTCGAGCCGGCCGCGGGCGCCCTTGAGCCGCGGCAGCGTCGCCAGCGCCTTTGCCTTCGGCATGCCGCCGGCCATCGCGAGGCCGAGCGCGACAATGGCGTTGCTCGCCTGGAACGAGCCGGTCAGCGGCAGGTGGAACGAAATCTCCTCTCCGACGAGCCGGCCGGTGACGCGCTGGCCCATCCCCTCCTCGACAGTCGAGAGGTTCTCGAACCAGGCGCCTTCGCGCCCGACCGTCATCAGGATCGCGCCCTTCTCGAGCGCGGCGAACATGAAGGGCTCGTAGCCCGGGTCATCGACGTTGACGATGGCGGCGCCGCCTTCGGCGATGAGATCGGTGAACAGCCGCAGCTTGGCCTGCCGGTAGGCGTCCATGTCGACGTGATAATCGAGATGATCGCGGCTGAGATTGCTGAAGGCGACGGCAGAGAACCGAAGGCCGTCGACGCGGCGCTGGTCGAGGCCCTGGCTCGAAGCCTCCATTGCCACGTGCTCGATGCCGTCGGCCTTGAGTCGGCCGAGCGCGCGCGCCAGCGACAGCGGATCGGGGGTGGTGAGTTCGCCGGGCATGAGACCCGCAGCGGTCTCGATGCCGACCGTGCCGACGCTCGCAGCCTTGTAGCCGGCCGCGGACCATATCTGGCGCACGAACGAAACGATGGACGACTTTCCCGCGGTACCGGTGACGGCGACGATCTCGTTGGGCAGCGGCGCGAACTGCGCCACCGCGGCGCGGGCGTAGGCGGCGCGCACATCGTTGACCAGGACGACCGGCATGCCCGGATCGCCCGGCGGCGGCCGGTCTGTCACCATCGCGACGGCGCCACGGGCGCGGGCTTCGGTCGCGTGCGCGTCACCGTGCGTATGCAGGCCCGGCAGCGCGAAGAAGGCCTCGCCCGACGCCAGTGCGCGGCTGTCGGCATTCACACCCGAGACCACCAAGCGGGGTGCCTCGGTCACCGATCCGGCGAGCAGGTCCGACAGGGCAAAGGGCAAAGGTGTCTCGGCAATCGCGTCAATGAAGTTGGGGCGGGACAAGGTTCTGGTCCAACATTGGATCGAAATCGGGGCTGATGCCAAGCATCGGCGCGACCTGGGAGATGATCCGGCCGGTGGCCTCGCCAGCGTTCCAGCCCGCGGTATGGCCGCCCTGCCCGGGCTCGGTATGGGGATCGTCGACGAGGATCATCATGGCGTAACGCGGCTTGTCCAGCGGGAATACCGAGGCAAACAGCGCCAGCACGTGGCCGGTGTCGTAGCGGCCCTTCACGACCTTTTCGGCGGTTCCCGTCTTGCCGCCGGCGCGATAGCCGTTGGCGAGCATGTTCATGCGCGAGCCCGAACCTTCGGTCGCATTGAGGCGCATCAGGTAGCGCATCTCGGCGCTGGTCGCGGGCGAGACCACCTGTTCATAGGTCTTGGCCGCGTCCTCTTCGCTCGTCTTGTAGAGCGTCGGCTTGACCATGACCCCGTCATTGGCGAACGCGCCCATCGCCCGCAGCATCGCGACGGGCGAGACCGACAGACCGTGCCCGAAGGCCGAGGTGGCGGCGACGATGTCCGAGAAAGTCTTGGGCACGACCGGGTCGCGCTTCTCCGGCAGCTCTAGCGGCTCCGGCTCGTCGAAATGCATCTTGTGCAGGAAGGCGCGGAAATTCTCCTTGCCCCATTGCTGCATGATGTGAATGGCGCCGACGTTGGACGAGAACTTGTAGACTTCGGGCAGCGTTAGAATGCGGTTCTTGCCGTGGAAGTCGGTGATGGTGAAGCGGCCGAAGGTGACGCCGAAGCGAGCATCGAACGTATCGGTGATCTTGACCTTGCCGCTGTCGAGCGCGCCGGCGATGGTCACCGACTTCATGGTCGAGCCAAGCTCGTAGATGCCCGCCGTGATGCGGTTGAAGGCATCTTTCTGCAGCGCCGTCACCGGATCGTTGGGATCATAGTCCGGCAGCGAAACGAGGCCGAGGATTTCGCCGGTCTTGATGTCCATCATGATGCCCGAGGCATCGGCCGCCTGGTAGCGGGTGATGGCATCGGCGAGCACGTCGTGCATGACGTGCTGCACGCGAAGATCGACCGAGAGATAGACGGGCGACAGGTCGTTGCCGCGCGCGAGCCCCACCTGCTGGAGCAGCGCGACGTCGTCATTGTCGATGGCTTTCTCCATGCCGGAGATGCCCTGGTTGTCGATATTGACGGCGCCCAGGATGTGCGAGGCTTCGTTGCCCCCCGGATAGAAGCGCTTGCTCTCGGTGAGGAAATCGAGGCCCGGGATGCCGAGTGCCATGATCTTGTCTTCGATGGCGGGCGTCAGCTCGCGCTTGATCCACACGAAGCCTTTGTCGCCTGCGAGCTTGCCGCGGAGCCAGTCGACGTTGAGGTCGGGCAGTACCGAGTGGATGCCGTTGGCCGCTTCGTCGACGTCTATGATGCTGCGCGGTTCGGCGAACAGCGACGGCACGCGGATGTCGACTGCGAGCTCGAGGCCGTTGCGGTCGAGGATCGCGGGACGCGTCGCGGTGATGAGATCGCGGGCGCGGCCTTCGATCGACGTATCCTGCACGACCGTGCCGAGCTGGATCAGCCGGCCAGCGACCGTGAGGAACATCAGGGTCAGGACGACGATCACCCAGCGGATACGCGCCCGGGTCAGCCCGCCGCGAGTCTTGCGCGCGCCTTCGAAGGCGATCGGCAGGCTGTCGGCATCGGCATCGAGCGCCACCATCAGTTGGACTCCTCGATGATCTGCTGGATCGGATCAACGCCGGAATTGAGCGACTGGAACAGGGAGTCGAGGGCGTTCGTGTCGGGCGCCTTGAGGCGCATCGGCAGGATCGAGAAGGTGCCGAACTGGTCCTGCGTCTGCGGCTGCAGATGCAGGTCCGCGATGTGGCGGGTAACGACCGGGGCGACATTGGCGGGCTGGTTGAGGAAGGCCCAGTCGGCCTTCAGCAGCGACAGGTCCGCCTGCTGCCGGTCGATCTGTCGCTGCAGCGACGACTTCTGCGCTGCGGTGTCCTCGACCGAGTACTTAAGGGCGTAGACGCCGACCAGCGCGCAGACGCTGGTGACGGCGAGCAGGATGTTGAGCGCGCGGATCATGCGACACCCCGGAACTGCGGAACGCCGAGGCCGGCGATATTGACGGCGCGGCTCGGGGCTGCCGATCGGCGCGCACTGCGCAGGACCGCCGAACGCGAGCGCGGATTGCGCGCGATCTCGGCGGCGGACGGCTTAATGGCGCGCGCGACGTCGACCCAGCGTAAAACTTCGCTCGTGGCGCGCGGCAGGTGTCGCGATTGGGCGGGGCCGCCTTTTTCGGGATCGAAGAACCGCTTCACGATCCGGTCCTCGAGCGAATGGAAGGTGACAACCGCAAGCCGGCCTCCTTCCGACAGCAGTCGCTCGGAGGCGAACAGCCCCTCGACCAGCTGGCCGAACTCGTCGTTGACCGCGATGCGCAGCGCCTGGAAGGACCGCGTCGCCGGATGGGCGTCGCCCGGCTTCCGGCCGATCGCCGACTCGATCAGGCGCGCGAGCTCGGCGGTGGTTGCAATCGGCTTGTCCGCCCGCGCCGCGACGATCGAATGCGCGATGCGCCGCGATTTTCTCTCCTCGCCATAGGCAAAGAGCAGGTTGGCGAGGCTGGCCTCATCGAGCCCGTTGACGAGGTCGGCGGCGCTTTCGCCATCCGAGGCCATCCGCATGTCGAGCGGCCCCTCGCGCATGAACGAGAAGCCGCGCTCCGGCTCGTCAAGCTGCATGGACGAGACGCCCAGATCGAGCACGACACCATCGACGGGCTGCTCGGCGAGTTGATCCAGCTCGGCAAAAGCGCCGGCTAGGAAGCGGAAGCGACTCGGAAATTCGCGCTCGAGCGCGTCGGCGAAGGGACGGACATTGGGGTCACGATCGATGCCGGTAACCGTTGCGCCGGCCGCCAGCAGCGCCCGCGAGTAACCGCCGGCGCCAAAGGTCCCATCGACGACGTGCGCGCCCGCAAGCGGGGCGAGCGCCGACAGAACTTCGTGCAGCAACACCGGCACGTGCGGCGCACCCTGCTCGCTTCCGACCGGACCCTGCATGCTCGGACTGCCACTCCACCCGGCCCCCGGGGCCGGTACGCAATCCAAGCACTTTGTCCAAGCGCGGTTGAGATTCCATTAAGCAAGAAGGGCTTGCGGGGGATCAGGCCGCCCAGTTCTCGACCTTCAGTCCGGGAACACGGTCGAACTCGCGGCGATTGTTGGTCACGAGCGTCAAATCGTGGGAGCGAGCGTGGGCCGCGATGAGCAGGTCGTAGGGACCGATGGGGGTACCCGCGGAGAACAAGTGGGCCTTGATATGTCCGAAGTCAGCAGCCGCCGCAGCGTCGAACGGAAAGACCAAGACAGAGTCGATAAACCTGGAGAGTTCCTCGAGATTGGCGGCGCGTCGAGTGGAGTATTCCGAACCGAACCGCAGCTCTGCATACGTAATACTCGACACGCAAATGTTCGCGGCGTGTAGAATCAGGTTTTCGAGGATCAGCGAGCGGCTCCTCCTTATCGCATAGATGCAGATATTCGTGTCGAGCATGTACTCGCTCAATCGAACGCCTCACGTTCGTCAGCCTCACCCTGCAGCCGATCTTCAAGAAAATCTGAGTCTGCCAAGCTTCGGCTCGCGAAGTACGCCGCCCAATCTTTCACGTTCCTCTTGGGGACCAACCTGCGGGTGTTGCCCTCCACGATGATCTCAACTTCAGTGACTTCAGGCGGAAACTCCGCAGCTTTTGGCAGTCGGATTGCCTGGCTCCGATTGGAGCGAAAAAGTTTCGCCACAGCCAGCCTCCGTTGTATATCCCTAGGATATACATAGCCCCGCGTCGACTCCCTCGCAAGCGGAAGCGCCAGTTGACCTGTAAGCCGGGTTCTGTAGGGCCGGATTTCTCCGGCGTGGCGGCCATTCCTCTGGAGACGCCGTTACCGGCGCCTTCAAGCAACCAACCCGGATGACAAGCCTCGAAACCGGCCGGCGAAGGTCGCCCTTCGCCGCGTCATCCCTATTTGGTCTTGCTCCCGGTGGGGTTTGCCATGCCGGTCCTGTTGCCAGTCCCGCGGTGCGCTCTTACCGCACCCTTTCACCCTTGCCCGCGGACAAGTCCGAAGGCGGTCTGCTCTCTGTGGCACTTTCCCTGGGGTCGCCCCCGGCGGCCGTTAGCCGTCACCGTATTTCGATGGAGCCCGGACTTTCCTCGCCCTTTTGAGGCGCGGCCACCCGGTCAACTGGCCGGCGCTATCTGCGGTGGAACGACCGAAAGGTCAAGCCGCGCTCTTCGGCGGCGGCAGCTTGAGAATCTGGTTGTAGGCCTGGTTGATGGCCTGCATGCGCGCCGTGGCGATGTCGATCAGCTCCTCCGGGACACCTTTGGCGATGAGGCGGTCCGGATGGTGTTCGGCCGCGAGCGAGCGGTAGACGCGGCGGACTTCGGCGAGGTTGGCGCCCGGCATCAGTCCGAGGACGAGATATGGATCAGCGCCGGTATCGAGCACGACGTGCTGCGCGGCGATCTGTTCGAACCGGGCATCATCGAAGCCGAAAATGTCGCTGACATGCTTGAGGTAATCCAGCTCGGACTCGTGGATGTAACCATCGGCCGAGGCGATGTAGAACAGCCCGTCGAGAACATGCTCGAGCGTATCGGGGTCCTTGTCGAACAGCCGCCGGACTTTGCGGGCGTAAGCATCGTAGCCCGCAACATCCTGCTGGGCGAGCTGGAAGACGCGGTCGACCTGCACCGCGTTCTCGGGCGGGATCTCGACGGTGCGCTTGAAGGCACGCAGCTCGGAGGGAGTGACCACGCCGTCGCTGACCGCCATCTTGGCCGAGAGCGCGATGAGCGCGAGCGTGAAGGCGGCGTCCTTGCCGCCCGGCAGCCAGTTATCGGGATCGAGGAGGTTCAGCAGCGAACCGACGACACCCGTTCGCTCGCCGGGCGAGCCGACCAATTCCGTGAGGCGCTGCCAAACCGACGCCATCGACCCGCTCCGTTGCGGCCGGGACCATAATCGGTCGGCCCCGGACGGTCAAAACAGCGTGAAATCGGGGGCGTCGCCACCATCGAGCAGGCGCTCGATCCGGCGCCGGCGCGCCGCTTCACGCGCATTGTTCGGCCCGTCGCTGAGGTAGAACCCCTGCGGATCGTAGTTCGAATTGCCCGGATCGGTGACCGTCACCTGCGCTGTGCTCCGGCCGCTGTCGCCGCCCGAGCCGTTGTCCGACAGGCCGTTGCGGTCGAGATATTGCTGCAGATCGCCGTTCTGGTCGGTCGTGCTGTTATCGTTGATCGGCTCGGGGGGCACCGGCCCGGTGGGCGCGTCCGCGGTCTGCTGGTCCTGTTGATACGACGACTCGTCGAGCACCGGCGCGGCCGGCGGCGGCGTCACGTAGGGGACGCTCGCGGTCGCGGTGTCGGTGGCCGGCGGCAACACGTCGGTCCTCGGCTGCACGTCGAGTTGCGGGGGACGGCCGGGGAACGGCACCGGCGCGACGACTTGTGCAGGATCCACCGTTGCAACTTGAGTCGGCGCCTCGCTTGGCGCGACCGTGATCGGCGCAACGGAGGAGGATGCATCGGAATCGGAAATGTAGCTCGGGAGCGGCTTGCCGGATTGCAGATAGGTGGACACCGCATCGCCGCCCGGGGCAACCGGCACGATCTTGATGCCGCTCGGCGTAACGGTGGTGGTGACCGAGGCGGTCTTGATCGGCGTGCCGGGCTCGACCGTCGAGGTCAGAACCGCCGCCTTACCGCCCTTGCCGGTGAGGAAATCTGCTGAAGGAACCGCGACGACGATCGCGAGGCCGGCCCACGCAAGACCCCAGGTCAGTTTGGAGTTGAGTCTCATCTGCTGCTTCCATCACGCGCACATCACCCCCACCCCGTTGCTGGATGGACGCGACAAACATGGCCAGACTTTGAAGTTGGCCATCACGGTTAACTTTGCCTTGAGTCCGGTGAATGGGCGCTGAACGAGGCCGCCGCAGTTTCGCCTTGCTTCAATCCGGTCGAACGCCGAGCAGGCGCGCCAGCGCCAGCACCAGATTCGAGCGGTTGAGGGTCAGGAAATGAAACTCGGTCACTCCGGCATCGACCAGTTCGATGACCTGTTCGGCCGCGACCGCCGATGCGACGAGCGCGTGCGTCTCGGGATCCTCGTCGAGCCCCTCGAAGCGCTCGGCCACCCAGTCCGGCATCGACGCTCCGCACTTGGCCGCGAAGCTTGATATCTGCTTGAACGAGTGGATCGGCTGGATCCCCGGAACGATCGGAGCGGTGATCCCCGCCTTCGCGGCCCGCTCGCGCAGATCGAAATAGAACCGGTTGTCGAAGAACATCTGCGTCAGCGCGCGGCTCGCGCCAGCATCGAGCTTACGCTTGAGGTTGTCGATCTCGACGTCCCAATTCGGCGATTGCGCGTGCTTTTCCGGATAGGCCGCGACGGAAATGTCGAAGTCGCCGACCCTGCGGATGCCTGCGACCAGCTCGGCTGCCGACTTGTAGCCTTGGGGGTGCGCGACGAACGGCTTGCCGACACCCTCGGGTGGATCGCCACGTAATGCCACGAGGCGCTTGATCCCGGCGGTCTTGTAGGCGTGGATGACCTGGTCGACCTCATCGCGCGACGCGCCGACGCAGGTGATGTGCGCGGCGGCATCTATGCCGGTTTCGGCGTGAATCTGGGACACCATTCTAAGCGTGCGCTCGCGCGTCGAGCCGCCGGCGCCATAGGTCACCGAAACGAAGCGCGGATGCAGCGGTGCGAGCCGATGCACCGATTCCCAGAAGCGCTCCTCCATCGCGTCCGTCTTGGGCGGGAAGAACTCGAACGACAGCTTGAGCGGCTGCTTGCCGTTGCGGCTCGGCCGCTCGGCCGATGGAGGGGTCACTTGCTTTGCTCCTTCTTGCCGAGCCGCCAGAGGCAGACGGTCAGTTCCTCGTCACCACGGCGCGGCGGAAAATCGGTGCGGTCGATGACCTCGAACCCCGAAGCGCGCGCCCAGGCCTGCATCTGCGCGTCCGACAGCCCGAGCCGGCGGTGCGCGTGCTCGGCGCGCAGGAACTCGAGGTCGTGCGGCGCGAAATCGACGACCAGCGCCAGACCACCCGGCTTCAGCAACTGAGCCGCCTCGGCCAGCGCCCGGCCGGGATCGTCGAAATAGTGCAGTACCTGGTGGATTACGACGATGTCGGCGGGACCGGTGCCGGCGTCAAGGTCGCCGATCTCGCCGAGACGCACCCGCGCGTTGGCGATGCCGGCTGCGGTGAGCTTGGCCCGCGCGACCGCCAGCATTTCGCGGCTCGCGTCGATGCCGACGCCCCGCCGATAATGGTCCTTGAGCAGCTCGAGCATCCGGCCAGTGCCGGTGCCCAGATCGACCAGCAGATCGACGACGCGATCACCCACGGCACCGAGGATGGCGGATTCGACCGCCGCCTCAGGGACGTGGAGGCGACGCAGCTCGTCCCAGCGGTCGGCGACCTTGGCGAAATACGCCGCGGCCTGATCCTGTTGCGCGCGACGCGTCGCGGCGAGGCGTTCGCGATCGGCCTGCCGGTCGGGGTCGGCGGGATCGAACCGGCCGACGAGCCAGCGTCCGAGTTCGGCCGCGTCGTCCTCGGCGAGGCGATAATAGGCCCACGCGCCTTCGGCATTGCGCTCGACGAGGCCGGCATCGGCGAGCAACTTCAGGTGACGGGAGACACGCGGCTGGCTTTGGCCGAGAATTTCGGTCAAATCCTTGACCGAGTGCTCCCCATCGGCGAGCAGGGCGAGCAGCCGCAGCCGGGTGGTTTCCCCCGCCGCGCGCAACGCACCCACCAATGTCGCAGAGTCAGCCATCCGTCCTCTTTCGAGATATAAAGATATCTTTATATCCGCTGGCCTGCAAGGGGTTGCGGGGTGGAATGCGGGCTGGCGGGGAGCGGAGGCGATCCCTACTTCCGCGGCACGAACTGCGTTGCCACCGCGCCGGAGCCGTACTCGATCCGGCCGACGGGCTTCAGATCGAGCATGCTCGCAAGGCCCCCGAGCAGGGTTGGGCCGTGCCCGGCGATCCGCGGATGGACGATGAACTCGTATTCGTCGATCAGCCCCATCTCGGCCAGCGCGCGCGGAAGCCTGACGCCACCGACCAGGAGGCCCCGGCCAGGCTCGGCCTTGAGGCGACGGATAGTCGCCTCAAGCTCGGGTCCGCGCACGAGCTCGGCGTTCCAATCCACCCGCTCGAGACTGTCGGAGACCACATATTTCTTCGCGGCATCGATGGTCCTGGCGAAGGGCAGCATCCAGTCTTCCATCCAATCGGGCTTTGGGCCTAGCTGCGCGGCCGGGCGCCAGGCGCTCTCCATCATCTCGTAGATGACGCGCCCAAAGATCAGGGCATCGGCCGCCGCGAGCGTTTCCGTGGCGCGCTGGTGCAGCTCCCGATCGGCGATCATGACGCGGTGATCGCAGGAGCCGTCGAGGGTGACGTTGATGGAGTATCGGAGCGGTCGCATGTGACGAGCGTGGCACGAGCCATGCGCGAGAGGAAGCACGAAAAAAAGCAGCGGCCGAAGCCGCTGCGTCAGTCGGGCAGGCTAGAATGAAGATTCAGGCGACGCGCTCTTCGGCCGCCGCGCGACGGCGGAAGGCGTGGGTGCGCCAGAGCTCGAAGATGCCCGTCGCCTCGTCGCGGCTGAGAGCCTCGAAGCGGCGGCGGACATTGGCCTTGTCGGCCTCGGTCGGCATGTCGCGCCAAGGCATCGTCGCGACCAGCGCCTCGAACAGGTCGGGCGCGAGGTTGAGGGCCTTGAGGGCGACGGTGATCGCCACATAGTCCTGCATGGCGAGCCATTTGACGAACACTTCCGGCTGCACGTTGAGCATGACCGAAAGCGCCGCGGCGCCGTGGTGCCCATAGCCGAAGCGGGCGAAGCGCATCAGCGCCTTTTCGTCGAGCTGGTGGCGGTCGTAGAGCGCTTTGACCTGATTGTAGGCGAGCTTCCAATCCTGCGACGAGAAGCCGGCGCGATTGCGCATGCGGTTATAGACGACCGCGTTGATCTTGCTCGCCGTCACCGGATCGAGCGGCTTGCCCGTGGCGCCGAGCTCGTCGAGGACCTTCTGGCCCGCCTCGGCGATTTCGTTACGCATCGAGCCCCAGTCGATGTCGGAGCGGCCACGCAGATTATTGGCCAGCGCTTCGTCCTGCGCCGCGCGCACGACGAGCCGTTCGATGGTGGCGCGGCCAAGCTCGGCGTGCTTGTTGCTGACGAGGCGCGCGACCGAGGGCGAACCGCCATGCTGGACGATGGCCTCACCCACCCGCTCCGGCACGACCGGCCGGCCGGCAATTGCAACGCGATGGGCTTCGGTCTGCGTCGACGCGATGTCGATCAGGTCGTCGTCGCTCAACACATTCGAGAATTCGAGCAGCGGCGCCGCGACGTCGATCTCGTCATTGGCGAGCTTGTTGACGACGTTGCCCGGCGCGCGCTCGAGCGGCGCGAGGAGCTTGGCGACGTGCGTGCGCGCCTCGACCTCGACCAGCTCTGCAAGCTGGCACAAGACTTCGTCGTACTGGGCGACCTGCTCGTCGTCACAGCGATCTGACACATACGAATAGAGCTGCGCCATGTTGCGGAACAGCTGATCGCGCTCCGCCACGTTGGCATCGCCGTTCAGGACCCTGAACGTCGAGAAAGCACGCTGCCCGTCTTCCATTTCCTGAGACAATTTCATTCTCCCCGGCTTCTGCCGCTTCCCTGCACAATGACAGGGCGACGACTTGGCGCGCTGAAAGCGGAAGCGGGGATTTGTCTAAAATTGTCGGCAATCGGGAAGGATCAGGGCAGGTAAAGCTGCTGCGCCCAGACGCGGATCCTGATGGAGTCTCCAGGGGTTATCTCGCCTTCGCGCTCCACCCAGCCGACCAGCCCGCGCTTGCCTTTCGCGGCTTTGACAAAGGAGAACTCGTGCTCCGGCTTGCCGGTAGCGGCCGCAATAGAGCGCCCGGAATCGCGGCACGGACCGTTGTCCCCGTCGATGCGGACTGCGGCGCCGGAAGGAAACATCAGGATCGACCGCGGCGGCAGCTGGCTGAGCGCGGGCAACCCGCTCAACAGCAGGCTGGCTCCGATCCATTCGGGCCGAAGCTCGGCCATTTCCATCGCGGCCGCGACCTCGGCCAACTCCTCGACCGAAAGGATCGACAGCTGGCGCTCATTGCGCATCGGCGTGCCGCGCGCGTACCACGGCTCGCGCGCACCGGAAAGGCGCGTCCTGCCCGAATGGCGATCGCCGGGGATACCCTCGTAGGTCAGCGACAGCCTCTCTACGGCGGAGCTCGCGACCGCATCGCCGGTGGCGATGAAGACGCCGTCAAGCCGCGCCTCCAGCATGCGGGCATCGAGCCGCTCGCTCATGACGTCCGCGCTCTGGCTTTGCGGGGCATGAAGGCATCGGCGCTGTAGACGGCCAGCGACAGCCAGATCAGCGCAAAGCTCCACAACTGCGCCGCATCGATCGGTTCGCGCAGGACGAGCACCGCGAGAAGAAACTGAATCGAGGGACTGAGATATTGCAGCATGCCGATGGTCGTCAGCCTCAACCGCCGCACCGCGTAAGTAAAGAGCAGCAGCGGAATGGCCGTCGCCGGCCCTGTCGCGAGCAAGAGGCCCATATAGTACGGATCGGCGTGCAGCCCGAGGCCGCCCTGCTGCCAGAAGCTGAAGCCGAGATAACCGATCGCCACCGGCACCAGCACCGTGGTCTCGATGAACAGGCCTTCTGCCGACTCCACGCGAACGGTCTTTCGCACGAAGCCGTAGAGCGCGAAGGTGACTGCGATCGCCAGCGCGACATAGGGCAACCGGCCGAGGCCGACCGCCTGCAGCCCGATCGCCGCGAGCGCGATGAAGATCGCAACGGTCTGCAGCGGCCGCTGCCGCTCGCCCAAGAATACCATGCCGATGAGGATGTTGATCAGCGGATTGATGAAATAGCCGAAGCTCGCCTCGACCAGCTGGCCGGTGCCGACCGCCCACACATAGATCAGCCAGTTGGACGCAAGCAGCACCGACGAGACCACCAGCGTCCGTACCAGGCGCAGATTGCGCAGCGCGGCGCGCGTCTCGCCAACGCGGCCCGTGACGGCGAGGAACACGCCGACGAACAGCAGCGACCAGACGGTCCGGTCGGCCACGATCGTCAGCGGACCGGCCTTGTCGAGCAGGTCGAACAGCAGCGGCAAGAAGCCCCACAGCATATAGCAGACCAGACCGGCGATCAGACCCGACCGGGCGCGCTGCTCGGCGTTTTCTGCGACTACAGGTGGAGATTCGGTCACGACAATCGGCCCGCTCCGGGCCTCTCCGGTTGCCTGCTCCTAGCAACCGAAACTCCGGCTGGCCAACAAGAGTTTTTGATCGGCAGCAAAAACCGCTTGCCCCGCGTTGGGTAAGGTCGACCAACAGCACATCGGAAAGGGCGCCATGAAACCCACCATCACCTGGATCGTCATCGCCGACGGCGACAAGGCGCGCGTCTTCGAACATCCCGGGCCGGGCAAGGGCCTTCACGCCCTGCGCGAGCTCAATCTGGACCAGGCGCACCTGCGTGCGCACGACATCATGGCCGATCGTCCCGGCCGGGTGGTCTCCTCGCACGGCGCGGGATCGCGCGCGGCGGTGGACTACAAGACCGACCCGGTGGAAGGCCGCGAGCGGCATTTCCTCGAGCATCTCGCCCAGATGCTCGACGAGAAGCGCACCGCCAAGGCCTACGACCGCCTGGTGATCGTCGCGCCACCGACGGCGCTCGGCCAGTTGCGGCCGGCGCTCACCGATGCGGTGCGGGCGACGATCGATGCCGAACTGGCGAAGGACCTCACCAAGATCCCGATGGACAAGCTCGGCGATCACCTGTCGGACGTGATGGTCGTCTAGCCAGGCTGCGCAATATCCCTCGCAATGGCGCGCGCTTCGCGGCCGATGCTGCGGAGCGTGCCGCCGGGCGTGATCGTAAAGCCGCAGAAATAGAGGCCTGGTGCCGCCGTCGGCGCCCCGCTCACCAGCGGCGTTCCCTCGACATCGAGGACGTCCGGGACGTCCGCCAGCAGATCGCCCAGCGCCGCGCGATAACCGGTGGCGAGGATCACCGCGTCGAACTTCTCCTCGCGGCCATCATCGAAGACGACGCCGTCGGCGGTGAACCGCGCGATCCCGGGACGCACCGCGATGGCACGGCTGCGCACCAGGGCCACCGTGCCAATATCGAGCAGGGGTATCTGGTGATGGACGACGATCTGCTCGATCGGGCCGTAGGGCGGCCGGCGAAAGCCGAGCCGCGTCATGTCGCCGAGCGCCAGCCGCAGCAGGGGCGCGTTGATCGCATCGGCAATGCGGGGCGGGAACAGCTTCGAGACGAGGCCGAGGCTGACGATGGGAATGCCGAACAGGTCGCGCGGAATGATGTTGACCGGACCGCGCACGCTCAGCGTCGGCGCCGCGCCCTGCTCGACCAGATCGATGGCGATCTCGCAGGCGGAGTTGCCGAAGCCGACCACCAGCACGCGCTTGCCGCGATAGTTCGCGCCGGTGCGATAGGCAGAGGAATGGATCACCTCGCCGCCGAAGCTGTCCTCATCCGGCCAGTGCGCAACGAGCGGAACGCGCGTGTTGCCGGTCGCGACGACGACGGCGCGGGCTGAGAGCGGACCCTGCGGCGTTTCGACGATCCAGCCGTCTCCTTCGCGATGGATGTGCGTCGCCCGACGGGCCAACTGCGGCGGCCGTTGGAGCGTGGCCACGTAGGCCTCGAGATAGTCGACGACCTGCTGGCGCGACGGGTAGCGCGGATAGCTCGCGGGCATCGGCAGGAACGGCAGGCCGGACGCGGCGCGAGGCGTGTGCAGATGGAGACGCTGGTAGGCGTTGCGCCACATGGTGCCGACATCGCTCGCGGCATCAACGACGAGCGGCGACCTGCCGGCCGCTTCGAGGCAGCGCGCGACCGACAATCCGGCCGCGCTGGCTCCGACGATGATGACATCATGAGCGCCCGCCATCAGCGCACCGCGACGATGAACAGCCGGGGAAACCGGAGCAGCACCTTGCCGTCGATCGTCGGCGGGTACGCCGCGGCGATCCGCGCGGTGTAGTCGGCGAGGAACGTGTTCTTCTCAGCTTCACTCAGGGGATCGAGGAAGGGCCGGAGGCCGGTTGCCCGCACCCAGTCGACGATCGCCGCGGGATCGGCCAGAACGTGATTATAGGCGGTGTGCCAGATATCGATCCGCCGCGCGAACGGCTTCAGGGCGTCGTAGTAGACGCGCGGCGACGGCAGCGTGGCGCGGACAGCACCCGCGAGCCTGTCGGCCCACGGACCACTCGCGGCGACTTCCCGCATCAGCTGGTGCGACGGCTCGGCGACGTTATCGGGCATCTGCACGGCGAGCGCGCCGCCCTCCCCCATCGCTCCGAGCACGCGGGGTAGCACCGTCAGGTGATCGGGGATCCATTGGTAGATGGCGTTGGCGAATACGAGACCGACGTCCGGCTCCGGTGTCCAGGTCGTCGCATCGGCGGCTTCGAACCGGATGCTCGGCAGGCGCTTCCGCGCCTCGACCAGCATTGCGGGCGAACTGTCGAGCCCGACGATGTCGCGATCAGGCCAGCGCCCAACGAGAAGTTCGGTCGAATTGCCCGGCCCGCATCCCATGTCGACGATGCGGCCCGCGACCTCGGGCACCTGCGCGAGGAGATCGCGCGCCGGCCGGGTGCGTTCGTCCTCGAAGCGGGAATACAGCGTCGGCGACCAGTCGGGCATCATAGTCTCCGTCTCAATTCATGCCGGCGCATCAAGCCGGTAGCCTGTTTTGAATAGCGTTGGCCCGGGCCCGGCTCGGCCGATGTAGCCATTTCCTAACCATTCTCCTTGAGACTCGCCCTTATATTCCGGGCTTTTCCCAAGATGCGCGTTGACCGTTCCCTCGCCGTTTACGGCACGATCGTGGCCTGCGGCCTGCTCGCCGCCGGTGCCGCCGCGGCCTACTGGTCGCACGAGCTGGGCACCGCCAGCGACCGCTACATCGAGAATTCGAGCCAGCAAAGCCGGCTTGCCGCCGATCGCGTCGAAGCCGCGCTGGCCTCGATCTACCAGAATATCCGCACCCTCTCGATGCTGCCGAGCATCCGCTCGATCGACCGGCACGCCACCAATCTCACGCCTGAGGCCAAGGTCACCTTCCAGCAAATCTACAACAATCTCGCCGACAACGTCGCGGTGTCCGAGGTCTATGTGCTGCCGGTGGATTTCAACCCCGAGGCGATCGACCAGACGACGGGCCATCACGAGGCGCCGATCCTTGCCTTCGACCAGCTGATCGACCCGTCACACCAGGACGCCGCGGATAGTGGCGACTACGATACCGGCGGCTCCGGACCGCCCCCCGATCAGGATTTCCTCGGCATCAAGGACGATGCGGGATTCCCGCAGATCGAAATCCAGGAATACCGGCAACTGAGGAAACAGCTCGACTGGTTCGGCCAGCATTATCCGACGCTCTCGAGCGTCGACAGCATGAATGTGCCGATGATCGGCAGCCCCGAACTGATCACCTGCGACAACACCATCTACGACAAGACACAGAACGACCTCGACCGCACCGGCATCATCCAGATTGTGCCGTTCTACGGCACCGACGGAAAGCTGCGCGGCGGTATCGCGGCGATCATGCGTTCGAATGCCTATCGCGATCTCCTGCCTGACACCGACGCCGCGCTCGTCAACACGACCTACGGTTTCGCCACCCGCCCCAAGAGCGACGACCAACAGGCGCTCTCTGCCGACTGGATCAAGCAGGGCAAGGCGGACCCAAGCCTCATCTATTCCGAGGACATCCCGCTGAAGACTGCCGACAAGACCAGCAACTGGTCTTTGTGGGTCGGCCATCCGGACGCGAAATTCGACTCGAGCGCCCAGGTCACGAACATCCGCATCAGCGAGATCGCGAGCCTTGTCGGGATCGCGCTGCTGACGCTCGGCGGCATCGCCGTCTACAGCCTCTCGCGCCGCGCGGTCCGGATCGCCAGACTCGCCAATGCCGAGCTGGAGCAGCGGGTCGAGGAGCGCACGGCCGAGAGCCGCCTTCATGCGGAAGCGGCAGAGCGGGCCAATACAGCGACGCAGGCCCGCGCCGACGCAGTGACGGCGCTCAATGCAGAACTCAAGGGTGTTGTCACGCGGGCGACGGCTGGCGACTTCACTGCGCGCATTTCCGGCAAGTCAGCGCCTGAGTTGCAGAGCCTCGCCTCCAGCGTGAACACCCTGATCGCGACCTTCGACCGCTCGATCTCGGAAACCGGCGAGACGCTTGCAGCGATGGCGCAGTCGGACCTCACGCGTCGAGTCACCGGCGACTATCAGGGGAGCTTCGCGCGCCTCAAGGCCGACACCAACACGCTGGCGGAGAAGCTTACGGACGTCGTCGACCGCTTCGGCGAGGGCACGCGCACCGTCCGCGACGCCACCGCGGAAATCGCTCGCGGCGTCGGCGACCTTTCGGCGCGGAGCAATGCCGAAGCGGCAAAGGTCGCAAACGCCGCCGATACTCTCGTCGAGCTCAATCAGGCCACGCTAGCCATCGCCGAGAACGCGGACCGCGCCAATGCCAGCGCCAAGGCTGCCGCGGTCAGCGCCGAGGAAGCCGGCGCCGTGATGGGCAAGGCCAATGATGCGATGGAGCGAATCTCCGCTTCGTCGGGCAAGATCTCGAACATCATCGGGCTCATCGACGATGTCGCGTTCCAGACCAATCTGCTGGCGCTCAACGCGTCGGTGGAAGCAGCGCGCGCCGGCGAGGCCGGCAAGGGGTTTGCCGTGGTCGCAGTGGAAGTGCGGCGCCTCGCGCAGACCGCGGCCGGTGCGTCCGCCGAGGTCAAGTCGCTGGTGCAGCAATCGACGGCCGAGGTCGGTGCCGGGGACAAGCTGATGGCAGACGCCACGGCGCGCATCGAACGCATGCTCGCCGACATCCGCACCAACAGCAGCGCCATCGAGGCCATCGCGCGGGCGACGCGGGACCAGTCCAAGACCATCGGTGGCATCTCGACCTCGGTGGCAGAGATCGCCCAGCTGACCAGCTCGAACGCGCATCTGGTGGAGGAGGCAGAGAACGCCATCTCCCGCACGTTGCAGGAAGCCGATGCGCTCGACGCGCAGGTTGCCGAGTTCGTGCTCGATGACGAGCCCGTCCCACAACCGGTGCGGGGCGGGCGCGCCGCCTGAGCGTCAGCTCGTCGGGATGTTGCGCTGTTCCATCAGCGTCTTCCACGGGCCGATGGCCTTCTGCCAGCCTGGGCGCGCTTCAAGCCGCTCGATCCAGGCGGTGACGTTGGGATAGGCCTCGACGCCGAGCTTGGCGGATTGGCGCAGCATGAAGGTGGTCGCGAGCGCGAAATCGGCGATGCTGAGCGACCCGGCGATCCATTGCTTGCCGGCAAGGCCGCCCTCGAACACGGCGAGCATCTCGGCGACGGTCTTGAGCTCACCCACGATCGAGGACTCGTCTGGCTCGCCGCGCCCGAACCCCTTCTTCTGCACACGCTCGTAATGGACGCGCTGCATCGCTGGGCCGAGATGAATCGCCTGCCAATACGACCACTGGTCAATGTGCGCGCGGGTGACCAGATCGGCGGGGTAGAGACCAGCCTTCGGGTTCTTCGCCGCGAGATAGGCGTTGATCGCCCGCGATTCCCACACCACCACCTCGCCGTCGACGAGCACCGGCACGCGCCCGTTCGGGTTGAGCTTGAGGAACTCGGGCTTGCGGGTCTCGCCATTGCCGATGTTGACGTCGATGATCTCGACATCGAGCCCGAGCTCGAAGGCGACGGCGCGGGCCCGCAGCGCATTGGGCGAACCGGGGGAGTTGTAGAGCTTCATGGCGAGGTCTCGGCTGGGATGATTTCAATCCTAGCTATCGGCCCCCTGCCCTGCCCATCAAGTCTCACCGATGTGCCTCAGGATCACGAGGCCGCGAGGCTCAACGCCAGCCGAGCGCCGGCGCGATCAGCTTGATCACCGACTCGATGACGTGCGCGTTGTAGGCGACGCCGAGCTGGTTGGGCACCGTGAGAAGGAGCGTGTCGGCCTCCTGGATGCCCTCGTCGCCACGCAGCTGCTCGATGAGCTTGTCGGGCTCGTCGGCATAGGAGCGGCCGAACGCGGCGCGCTTGGTCGGCTCGATATAGCCGAAATGGTCCTCGCTGGAATCGCCGCCGAAATAGGCGCGGTCCATGTCGGTCGTGAGCGGGAAGATCGAACGCGAGACCGAGATGCGCGGCGTGCGGGTATGGCCGGCCTCTTTCCAGGCAGCTTTGTAGGCGCGGATTTGTTCCGCCTGCTGGATGTGGAACGGCCTTCCGGTCTCGTCGAAAACTAGAGTGGAGCTCTGCAGGTTCATGCCCATCTTGGCGGTCCAGCGCACGGTTTCGGTGCTCGCCGCACCCCACCAGATGCGCTCGCGCAACCCTTCCGAGAACGGCTCGAGCCGCAAGAGGCCCGGCGGATTGGGAAACATCGGCCGCGGATTGGGCTGGGCGAAGCCCTTGCCGCTGAGGACCTCGAGAAAAACCTCGGCATGGCCGCGCGCCATGTCGGCATCGGTCTGCCCCTCGGCGGGGACGTAGCCGAAATGCCGGAAACCATCGATCACCTGCTCGGGCGAGCCGCGCGAGATACCGAGCTGCAGCCGCCCGCCGGCGATAAGATCGGCGGCGCCGGCATCCTCGGCCATATAGAGCGGGTTTTCATAACGCATGTCGATGACGGCGGTGCCGATCTCGATGCGCTTCGTTCGCGCGCCGCAGGCGGCGAGCAGCGGGAACGGCGAGCCGAGCTGGCGGGCGAAATGGTGGACGCGAAAATACGCGCCATCGGCCCCGACCTCTTCGGCCGCGACCGCGAGATCGATCGACTGCAGGAGCGCATCCGACGCGCTGCGCGTGCCCGAATGCGGCGAGGCGTTCCAGTGACCGAAGGAGAGAAAACCGATGGATTTCATGGTGTGGTGATTGTCCAATGCTCTTCGCGGGGCGCGGTGGGGTGGAAGTCGTAGCGCTCGACGCCGAGGCCGTGGAGCGTCGCGAGCTCGATCAGCGAGAAGTCGGCGGGGTTAGCGCGGTTGAAGTTCATCGGCTCTTTCAGCACCACTGGCGGATTGGTCATGAACCGCACGGCTTTGGTGTGGTTGTTCGACGAGGCGTGCAACATGTAGGGATGGAGGATGATGAAGTCGCCGACCTCGCCGGTGACCTCCTCGAACTCGTGGCACTCGGTGATCAGGCTGCCGAAATTGAAGCTCGGATCGACGCCCTCGGGATGCGCCGCGAGATAGCGCGCGATGACGCCGATCGAGTCCGGCGCGATGAACGTGCCGCCGCCTTCATGCGCAACGTCGGACCAGTAGACGATGGTGAGCAGCGCCTGCTCGCGGCTGTCGAGGAAATGGCGGAAGAAGCTGCCGTCCTTGTGCCAGCCGCCAGCGGCCGGCGACGGCTTCACCCAGGGCTGGTCGAAACCGCGGCGGAAATTGACGACGAACGCGTCGGACCACTCGGTCGAATTGATAGTGGTGAAGTGCTTGGACTCGATCTCCATGACGCGAGTGTCGATCCGGTCCGCGCCGCCGCAGACGTCGCAGAGCGCGCCCCAGCCCTTGGGCGAAATGTCCCTGATCGGCGCGATGTTGTGCCGGTCCATCCAGACGATGTCCTTGGTCCAGGTTGCGCGGTCGCTCGGATCGTAGCCGAGGCGCTGATAGGCCTCGTCGGTCCAGCGCTTGGCGAGGCTACGATCGACGCAGCCGGGCACCCGCACATAGCCGTGCTCGATGAAATGCCGGCGCTGCTCGGGGGTGAGGACTTGGTACTGGTGGGCCATAAGGTGTTTCCGCGATGTCTCGATGTTTGAACGCGACGCTGGCGGAAACGAGTCTGCCGGGCACCGGCGGGCGGGTCAACAGGACATGCCGAAGCGCCGGGCCGCGCCGGCGCGCCCGGGTTTGACAAGGATCGCCCGGCCCCACGCGGGAGCAGGCGGCGGGGCGGGACACGAATGTCCAGCCGGTAGTCGGCAGGTAGAGGGACATTGCTGCCCCGCCCCGCACCGGAGTGGAGTTAGATCGGCCGGCGTGTCTCCGCTCTCGGATTTCACCCCGGAGGCTCACGCCGGAGACCCACCACGGACGACTCCGTGATCCCCGGCCCTTTCCGCGGGACGTTC
>Ga0265313_10000282_pt1 | contig 55663 bp, 53 predicted proteins | sample 4123metaG_FD_203122 | JGI IMG/M metagenome (GOLD analysis project Ga0265313, IMG submission 203122) | Rhizosphere microbial communities from Carex aquatilis grown in University of Washington, Seatle, WA, United States - 4-1-23 metaG | ecosystem: Host-associated > Plants > Roots > Rhizosphere >... | reverse complement strand
ATTTCCATCAAGCCGATGCGGCCGCGCTCCAGCTTAAGCTCGCGGATGCGCTCGACCATGATGTCGGCGTAGCGGCCGCTGCGGCTGTGGCGCACGTCCTTGACGGCGACCTCGACCTGGCGGCGCACCGCTTCGGCGTGTGTCCCACCCATCGAATAGATCATGGTCGGCTCGCCTTCGAGCGGCACCACCACGTAGCTTGACAGCGCGTGCCATTCCCAGTGACCGGTCAGCCACAGCATGCCGCCGCCGAAACTCCAGTGGCTCGGGCCGCCCGGCACGATCACGACATCGAGCTTGTCCTCGCGCATCTTGGCGCGCAGCGCGCGATAGCGGCGCTCGTATTCGGCCTTGGAGAATTGCTCCCACACCGCATCGCGGTAGTACGGCGTGTCGCGCATGTTGGCGAACGGCAGCGACTGGTCGAGCTTGCCGCGCACCGCCTCCCACGGCTGCGGACCGATGCGTGGCGGGCGGATTTGGGTGTTCATGGGGGCATTCCTGTGAAGATTGGCGGTGGGGTGACACGGACGATATCTCATGGGTGCGGCGCGTTCCACACCCGGGCAGCACATCATGTCACACCGGCCGGCGCTGTGCGCATCGGCAAGATCATTTATGCTGGCCGACACTGCGGACTTGCAATTTCCGGGGTGCTCGTATGGCAATTCCTCGCCGGGTCTTCATCGGCCTCGCCGGTGCCGCCGCGCTGGTGCGGCAGGCTTTCGCCGCCGACAAGGTCACCGCTGGCACGCTCGGCGGCCAGGCGCCGCTGTGGCCGTTCTATATTGCGGCCCACAAGGGCTTCTTCACGGCGCAAAACCTCGACGTCGAAATCAGCTTCGCGCAAAGCGGCGCCGCGGTCACCCAGCAGCTCACAGCCGGTTCGTTCGATGTCGCGCTCAGCGTCGGCATCAACGATCCGATTCACGCGATTGACAAGGGTGCGTCGGTCGCGATCGTCCGCATCGTCGGCAATGCCGCACCCTATGTGCTGATCGGCAAGAAGGGCCTCAAAACCATCGCCGACCTGAAAGGCAAGACGGTCTGCATCGGCTCGGCGGCCGACATGACGACGATTTATTTCAAGCGCATGGCGGCTGCCGGCGGCCTGAAAGACGGCGATTACACCGTCCTCTCCGCCGGCGTTGGCGCCGCGCGTTATGCAGCCCTCAAGGCCGGCGTCGCCGATGCCGCCGTGGTGCTACCGCCGGTCAACTTTCAGGCCGAGAAGGCGGGCTTCGTCACCATCGCATTCGCGCCGGATTATGTGAAGGACCTGCCGTTTACCGGCATGGCGGTGTTCAAGCCGTGGGCGAACGCGCACGTGGAAATAGTCAAGCGCGTGCTGGCGGCGACCGACGCCAGCATCGCCTGGTTCGCGGATCCGGCGCACCGCAGCGAAGCCGTCGACCTTCTGGTTCAGACGGCACACGCGACCAAGGAAGACGCGGCGGCGAGTTATGACATGCTGCGCCGGGTCCGCTATTTCGAGCCGACCAGCAAAGTCTCACGGGCCAAGCTGCAGAATTTGATCAACGAGGAGCGGCGCGCCGGCAATATCGGGCCGACGCTGACGGCCGATCGCCTGGTGATGCCCGGCGTCACCGAACTGATGGATTGAGCGCTCGCGTCAGCGCTTCACACGCACGCCGACACGCTCCAGGCGGGGCAGAACCTCGGCACAGAAATACGGCACCTCGTCGAGGTAATTGACGAATGAAAGTCCGATGCCGCGGACGCCGGCTTGGCTGATGGTGGCCAGTTCGTCCGCGACTTTGTCGGGCGTGCCGACGAACGGATAGCCGCCGACCGCGTTGGAGGCGAAATATCGGCGCTTTTTCTCATACTCCTGGGATCCGATGGTCTGCGGCGTGATGCTTTTGTTGGCCAGCATGCCGTCGATCGCGCCCCAATCGGCATTGTCGATGATGGCGTGCTGATAATAATCGTCGGCTTCCTGTTGCGTCGGCCGGCAGATGACCTGGCCGACGGTGAACACTTCTATCTCGCGGCCAAGCCCGCGAGCCTGCGCCTTGATCTCCCTGACCTTGGCGGCATTGCCGGCGAGCGATTTGCGCGAGCCCGCGGTGGCGACAAAGAACGCGTCACAATTGCGGAGCGCGAAGGCCTGCCCGACATCGGACGAACCGGCGTTCATCATCAGTGGCTGCGTCCCGCCGTAAGGCTTTGGAAAGGCGCGGGCCGCCTGCAGATGCAGGTATTTGCCGTCGAAATCGAAGGTGTCGTCGCGGGTCCAGGCCTGTTTGACGATGTCGACCCATTCCTGCGCGTAGTCGTAGCGTTCGTCGTGCTCGCGCTGCCGGACGCCGAACATGTCGAATTCGCCTTCGTTCCAGCCGCAGACAATGTTCATGCCCATCCGGCCCTGGCCGATGTGATCGGCGGTGACGAATTCCTTGGCGGCGATCAGCGGATGAAACAGCGGCGCATGCACGGTGCCGAACACCGTCATGTGCTTGGTGGCGCCCAGGAGGCCAACCGCCCAGGTGATGGTTTCGAGCGTCACGCCGTGAAAATCGGTGTCGCCCCCATAGCCTTTCCAGCGGGCGATCGGCAGCATGAAATCGAGGCCGGCGTCGTCGGCCATCCGCGCCAGCGCCAGGCAATCCTCCCAGCTCGCCGACCAGCGCTCCGGCACCTTGGTGGCCGAGCGGCCGGACGAGCAATTGGCGCCGAACAGGCCGATCTTGAGCGCATTACCGTTATACATGGCGATGCGGTTTTGCATCGAAGCAGCAGGCGCCAGCACGTCATTCTCCGTGGTTATTCTGGGGTGGCATCTTAGCGTCATTCCGGGGCCGAGCGAAGCGAGGGGCCCGGAATCCATAATCACGATCGTTGCGGGACTGGCCGGTGCGTCGAATTCCCCCTCGAACGATCGCTATGGATTGCGGGCCCGCGGGTTTGCGCCCGCGCCCCGGAATGACGCTTTAATTCCCTACATTGATCTTGCGCACCAAATCGAGCACCGGCGCGGGCGCTGCGTAAAGCCGGTCGATCAGCGCCTGCATTTCCGCGCCGCTCACCCGATCGACATCGAGATTGGCTTTCTTGGCGTCGGCGAGCAGTGCCGGGTCGGCCATCATGGCGTTGAACGTGGTTCGCAGTTCGCGCACGCGATCCGCCGGCAAACCGGGTGGTGCCATCAGCGGCCACGCCAGCACGGAATCGGCGGAAAGGATTTGGATGGCCTCGCGGCCCTCTTTGGTCTTTGCCAAGTCGGTCGCGACCGGCGCGTTGGGCAGATCGGGCTTACCGGCGGTGAATTGCACCAGCACCTTGAGGGTGCCGTCGGTCAGCCATTGCGGCGCGCGCTGGCGGATACTGCCGACCGCCCAGCCGCAATAGCCTTCGACTTCGCCCTTCTGCAACGCCAGCGTGATCTCGTTGCCGCCCGGATAGCCGGATACGATCTTGAATTTGGTGCCGGCAAGATCGTTGAGCGCCTGCGGATAGGTCTGCGTGCGCGAACCCGGGCCGGTCGCGCCGACCACGACCTGACGGGTCGTCGCGTCGGCGATGCTGTTGACCGGAACGGTGTGCCAGACCACGCAGAGGAAATCGTCGCGTGAACGGCCGCCGATCCAGGCGAATTGCCGGGCGTCATATTTGGCCTGCGGATTGCCGAGGAGCGGCTCGATCACGGTGCCGCCGCCGATCACGCCGAGCGTCGTGCCGTCCTTCGGCGCGGTGTGAAACAGATTCATGGTCGCCACCATGCTGCCCGCGCCCGGCATGTTCTGCACGATGACGGTTGGATTGCCGGCGAGGTGCCGGCCAAGATGGCGCGCGAACAGCCGCGCCGTCGCGTCGTAGGTGCCGCCGGCCGAGAAGCCGACCAGAATGGTGATCTGTTTGCCGCGGTAGAAATCGTCGGCCCGTGAGGCGGCGAACGGAAAAGCCGAGACGAAAAGAAGTGCGAGAGGGAGCAGGTATCGTCGCAAAGCTATCGCCCCCTTTTATTTGCGGCGCGGTTTCTTCGCACCGCGTTTTGGCGCGGTTCGCTGCACCGCCATGGTTGGCCCGTCCGGCATCTCGGCCACGAGCTGACCGAACCCCTGGACCGGCTGGCGCACATTAAGATGGCGCTGAATATCCCAGCACTGCGCCGGGATGGCGTGGACCACCGGAACGCCCAGGTCCTGTTCAAGCATGTCGACGATGTCGAGTGTGCGCCAGGCCGGTCCCAACATGTAGATCGCCTCGGCGCCGCGATGCGCCAGAAACTCGCTCTTGATGAAGCGATAGACCTCGAAGCTCGACAGTTCCTGCGCCTTGTCGAAATCCACGTCCATGCCGGCCATGGCGAGGCAGTCGAACCCGGCGTCGGCAAAATATCGCGCATAGATGCGGTTGATGTCGCCGCGAAAATAGGTGGCGCCGATGAAACGGCGAACGCCGAGCGCGCGCAGCGCATCGACATGGCTGGTGCCGGAGGTGAAGATGCGGGTGTTGTATTTCTTCTGCCAGTCGCGGATCAGCGCCTGTTCCTTGTCGTAGCCGAGCACCATGAAGGGCGGCGCGCCGGACGGGTTGACGACATCGCACCCGGCCTGCGCCAGCTCCGCGACTTTTTCCTCGTAGGCGGGAATGACGGTCTTGAACTCGTCGACCGCGCCGCGGCGCACGTTGAGGATCAGCGGAATGACGCCGATCCCCTCCGGCAGCATGCGTACCAGATCCTCGAAGCCACCCGTACGCAAAGTCGGCCGCACGATGCCGACGGTCCCACGCCAACTCGAAAACGCCATGCCGCCTCCCGCGCGCCTAAAAGCTTGCGATCTTATTGGACTGCAAGCGACGCCAACAGGCGGCCATGCCCTTTGATCGGATCAGTTATGCCGAGCGCCTTGAAGGCGACGAAAAAACTGGCGTGCGAATAGGCGACGATCGGGATGCCGGCGTCGCGCTCCATGGCGTCGACGATCTGTGACGCCTGCCATTGCGGGCACGGTAGATAGAGCGCGTCGCAGTCTTTGGCGCGGCGCAGCACGCCGTCGGCAAACGCCCTGATGTCGGCAGGCGTCACCGCCTGCAGTCGTTTGAATGGCACATCCATGCCTTCGGCAGTGGCGATGTCGAAGCCGTGCGTGGCGAGATAGTCCGCCATGGCGCGGTTGTGACGCTCCGGATAAGGCGATGCGATCGCGATTCGCTTGGCGCCGAGATGGCGCAGCGCTTCCATCGCCGCGCGCACGCCGGTCGAGGCGGGAACGCCGGACGCGCGCTCGATGTCGCGGACGATGATCTCATCAAAGCCTTCACCACGCGCCACCACCAGTGGGCCGCCGCCGTGCAGGACGAAGTCGACACCGCGCGAGCCGAGATATTTTGCGGCTTCCGCCACCTGCGCCAGCGCCTTGTCGAACCATTCGGCGCTCCAGTCGTCGATATTGCAGGTAATGCCGACCAGCCCGATGCCATCCGGCGCGAACTTGTAGAACTCGTATGGCACGACTTCCATGACGGTCGGGCCGATATAGCCGATGCGCTTGCGCCAGCCGAACATGCTGCGTTGGTCCCTCGCGGCGGTATGCCCGCCATACTCTTACACTGTGTCGCCATGGCTCGACAAAATGCAGGCGTGGGACTTTCGATCGCGCCGACGCTACAATCAACGGTCATCCGGTGTTCTTACTGAGGTCCGAAGATACGGGGCACGCTGCCTGGTCGTCGGCATGCCGTTCACACGTTTCAGAACGAGGGAGGTTATTGAATGTCGCCTATTACCAAAAGTCTCGCGGGCGCGGCCGTGGCCGCACTGCTGGCTACGCCGGCCGGCGCACAAGGCGTGCTGACGCAGAAAAATGTTTCGCTCGAGCTGGCGCGCGCCATCGCCGACGCGGCGCTCGCCAAATGCCGCGCCATGGGATTCAAGATCGCCGTTTCGGTCGTCAATCGTGACGGTCAGCCGGTCATCATGATGTACGACGATGGCGCCGGCCTGAACACGCGCGAAGGCAGCGAGCGCAAGGCCTACACCGCCGCCGCGTTCCACGCGCCATCGGCCGATTTCGTCAAGCGCCTGCATGATCGTCCGGAAACGGCAGGCTCGATCCAATATACCCGCGTGCTGGCGCTCGGCGGCGGGCTGCCGATCAAGGTCGGCAATGATACCATCGGCGCCGTTGGCGTTTCGGGAACTCCGGGCCAGGATGATGTCTGTTCGCAGGCCGGCATCGACAAGGTGGCCGATCAACTGAAATAGCCCGCAAGGTTCCAAGCGAAGAAAAAAGTAACCACGTTTACCGGCGCCCCTGCGGCGCCGGTCCGCAGGCGCGCGTGCCGTTTACAGCCGCTTAAGATTAAACATTGCATTGTTATCCCCTTCGGGTGTGGTGAGATGGGGATGAGTATGAATACGGCAAAATCCGTATGCGCGTATCGATTTGAACCGGCTGGCGCCAAGCGCCCGCAACGTCCGCCATTGTCCGCCCGTTAAACGTGCCCGTTCGAGTAGCGCGTATTATGCCGTCTCGGGCAGCGACGTTTCCTGACGTCTCCAGTTTCCGCATGCGTCCCTATACCGGGCGCGATTATCGCCGCACGATTGTCGGCGGCGCCGTCCTCGGCTTGGGGGGCGCGGGCGCCGCCGCGATGATGGCCGGCACCGCGGCCGTCGCCGCCGCTTGGATGGTGTCCAGCCTGCTCTCAAACAATTCCGAGTTCCGCGCCAGCGCGCCGATCACAATGGGCATGCGACTGCCGCACCCGGAGATGCGGCTCGCGGCACCCACGGACATGTTCGGCGGTGCGCTTGCCGCGGCCAATCCGGCTTATGCACCGGAGGCGGCCGGCGCGGCCAAGCTTGCGTCTACCACAGCGCCCGAAGTCGCAGCTAAGACCGTGCCGCTGCCGCAGAGGAAGCGGCGGGTTGCGGCTTTCGCCAGCGTACCGCTGCCGCGTGCGCGTCCGATGCAATTTGCGGAGGTCGAGGCGAGGCTGGAGGCCGAAGCTAAACCGCACGTCGTGCGCACCGCGTCGGCTCCCGCCGCGCCATCGTCGCACGTCGCAGCCGCAGCCCCAGCCCCAGCGCAGCACCCGGCGCCGCCTGCGCAGCAAAATGCCGAAGCGGTTTACAGCCTCGCATCGGCCGATGTAGTTTCCCCGCCGCCGGCTGCGCCGGCGCCGCGCGCGCGTCCGATGCAATTCGCGGATGTCCAGACTAGGCCGGAGGCGGAAGCCAGACTGGAGGCTGAGGCGAGGCCGCGCGTCGTGCGCGTCATTTCAATTCCGGCCGCGTCGTCGCCGCGCGTCGTCGAGCCAGCGCCGCATTCGACGCAAAGCGCGGAGCCGGTCTATAGCCTGGCGTCTGCCGAGGTAGTGCCCCCGTCTGGCGTTGTTGAGCAAGCGCCACGCCGCCCGCACAGCGGAGAGGCGACGTACAGCCTCGCGCCCGCGGACGTAGTAGCGCCGGCGACCACCGGCTCGATCGGCCTCGCCACCAAGTCGCCGCTAAGCCTCACGCCTGCCGCGCCCGCGAAGCCGGCAGCGCCGGCGCTGGCCTACGCCAATCCGGACGTGCCGGCACGCGACAATCACACGGCGATCTACGACATCGTCGCACACGTCGTTTACATGCCGGACGGCGAACGGCTCGAGGCGCATTCAGGGCTCGGCCGGATGCTCGACGACCCGCACTACGCGAGCGCCAAAGCGCGCGGCCCGACGCCGCCGAATGTCTACGACCTGACGCTGCGCTCCGGCCTGTTTCACGGCGTCCAGGCGCTGCGCCTCAATCCGGTCAAAGACAGCAAGATGTACGGCCGCGACGGCATCCTGGCGCACACCTACATGCTCGGTCCGAGCGGGGCATCGTTCGGCTGCGTGTCGTTCAAGCACTATGACGCCTTCCTGCAAGCGTTCCGGCGCGGCGAGGTCAACCGCATCGTCGTCGTGCCGCATCTGCAGGAGCCGCCTCCCGGCGTTCGCGCCGAAGCCGATAGCGGCGCGCGCTATGCATCCAACACCGTCAAGGATTATTAGAAACGGACGTAGCTGAACTACTTCGGAGGTGACAGCCTGCCGACGGCACTCTGGAGTCGTTTTGTCGCTCCAACGAGATCCGCAAGGAGCTTTCGATCAATATCCACACGACCCTCATAGGCAGCCAAGTTTCGCTCGTTGTGAGCCTTTAAAAGGATTTGAAGGTCCGCCTTGTCCGTAGCCAACGTGTGGACAAGCGTTTGAAATACTGTAATCCGATTTTCGGATCGGTAGCCTTCTCGGCGCAAGGCCGCCAACGCAAATTTGTGAGCCGCTTCGTATGCCAAGTCGAATTGGCTGTCGGTCTCTATGGTTGGATTTTGAGCGTCAGCCAATCCGCGGCGCGCCGATTTGATCATGCCATCATATTCGTAGCGGGAAGGACTTTCCTTCTTGAGGCTTCCAATTTCAACGAGGTTGTCGAGCTCTCGCTTGCTCATCGCCCAAGTCCTTTTCGGAGCCAATGATAAAAATTTTCGGCGAACGTCTAATTTTGCTGAAAACCGATCCGGCGACGGACGTCTTGTGTCGCCAGTCAGCCGGCGACACAAATAAAGGATGTACCTTTCGCCGAATCAGTCTCTCAATGTTCTGGGAGGCCGTATAGAGATCAGAGTAATTCAGGTCGTTGCCTATGACCATGAGATCGATGTCGCTGTTTGCCGTGTCGAGCCCTTTTGCGACGGACCCGTACACAAAGGCGCCCTTGATCGTGTCGGAATATGGTTCAAAGTATTTCTTGATGGGTTCCGCCAGCCCAACCGTTTTCTGAACAAGCCCCCGTAATTCTTCAAAGATCGGAGCCTCTTGGTTTGCACGATAGTGCTTCCGATTGCCGATGCGTTCGACCGTGACTAAGCCGCTTCGTTCGAGTTTTGCCAATTCGCGGTCCACGGCACCCACGCCGGAACGTACCGTTCTTACAATTTCCGAAGTATAGAAACTGCGTTCGGGATGGCTGAAAATGAGGGCGAGGACTCGCTGCTGGACCTTCGAGAACAGCGCGTTGGACAGGCCAACAACAGGATGTCGCATCGTACCCATATTGGGATATATAGAACCCAAATTGGGTATGATCAAGGTAGCCAAGGTGACGACGAATTCTGGTGCTGGGATCATGCAGGAAGAGCGCCGTGAATCAGCAGCCAGCGGATCGCATGCACCGGAACAAGGCCACTGTCGCCCTGGCCAACAAGATCGCTCAAATCGCGAGGGCCCTGCTTAGGCGCCCACACACCCACTCCGAACGGATCGCGCCGGCCCATGCCTGAGCTTCACGTTCGTTAAATTGCGAGGTCCTAGGACTGATGTCGGAACAGTTGATGGCGCGTCGTAAGCCCTGTCAAAAAACCAAGCTCCTTGTGTTCGTATCATTTGTTGGGAACGATGCGCGCGCATCTCATCATGGCCTGGCTGCAACAGCAGTCGCTCGCGAGAGGCCGGATACATTCACGCAAGCTGTCGCCTTGAGCCACACCCCAATCCGGTCGCCTCCGGTGGAGTATTGTCGAGGCACCAGACCGAGCCAGGCAGCGAGATCCTGCGCTTTCCGAAATTGGCGGTCGTCACCGACAGCGGTAATCAGCGCCGTCGCGCCGATCGGCCCGATGCCGGGGATCGTCATGAGCCGACGGGCAGTGTCATGTTTTGCTGCGAATACTTCAATCTGTCGGGAAACGGCTGCGAGTCTGATATCGACGATCTTCAGCTCCTCCCAAAAGCTCTTTGAGCCGAGCCCGTATCGCGGGCGTCAAATCGTTGGTCTCATCCGTGATGATGCGCGCGATGTCGAGCTTGAGAAAATCGGACATGGCTGCCCGTTTATAGCCGAACCGGCGCCGCTGGTTGGCGAGATCGCGCAGACGGACACGCAGCGCGGTATCGGGTGGCCTTGTCGAGGCCAGGCTCAACGCCCGCTGGTCACGCCCAGAGCCGCCAATGGCTCGGCTCCAGCAACAGGGAACGGCCCGCCCGCACGTCCCTCCAGCCCAAGCCATCGCGCCGACATGGAAATGCCAACGCGTGATATTCGTTTTTATCGTATATACTTAGCTCCAATTCGACATTCGCCGGAGCGGTCTCGATGGGCTGCCAATGCTTTTCTATTGGATAATAGTCAGCTTAAAGCGCCAAGTGATGCATTGATCCAGCGCAAAGCTACAATCGGGCGTGGGCTGCTCGACGACAGAACATCGAGCATTATCGGGGAATGCTCAAGATCACCACCGATCTGGCCAGCGGCAAGTGCTTGAGAAGTTGCTTCTGGATGCAGAAGTCAAGCTTAAGAAAGACGAAGAAGATTACAAAATGCGCCGCGACGAACATTGACCAACTTTGTGATCGCGCTGACGGCCGAGTTCCTTCTCGGCCCACAACGAGTGGTGTTGCTTCGCCCAATTCAAATCGACCTCTCCGCCGGCCATTGCTTCCCAACCGCCCTCCATACCGACGGCCCCGATATAGATGTGGGCGATGATGAGCGCGATGTAAGCGATTGCGATCAGCGCGTGCAGAATCTGAGCGATCTGCATGCCGAGGATGTTGGTCCAATAAAACGGAAACAGCAAAAACAGTCCCGTAATCGCTACGCCGGCGGTGCCCAGCATCGCGCACCAGAACAACGCCTTCTGGCCGCCGTTGAATTTCTCTGCTGGCGGATGCTTGTGTCCAATCATGCCGCCGCCTTCCTTGAACCATCGGATGTCGATGGCGGTCGGGATATTCGCTTTGGCCCACAGTGCAAACATAATGGCGACACCGAGCACAAACGGAAAGCTCGAAAAATCATGCGCGTATTTCGCCATCAGCGACCAACGCGAAAAAGCTTCAGGCCCAACGAGCGGCAGCAGAAATTCCCTGCCGAACGTGATGTTCAAGCCGGTTACCGCGAGAACCACGAAAGCAACGACGATCAGCCAGTGCACGAATCGCTCGAGGCCATTAAAGCGCAGGATGCTGCGGCCGGAGCGGCCGCCCTCGATCATCAGGGGCCCGAGGGTGAAATAGGCCAAAGCCAGGAGCGCCACGACACCGAGAATCGCGAGCGCGCCGATCCAATGCATCCACGCGCCGGTAATCAGCCGCCAGGTGCGGCCGAGCGGCTGCTCGATGACATATGATTTCGTGTCCGCAATGGTGCCCCGGCCGCTAATGATATAGTGGTCCTTCAGCAATTGCTGTTCCTTGACGGCCTGCGCGTTCGGATTGACGACGCTCGATGTCTGTGCGGCGCCGGGGACGAGACCTGCGAAAATCAGAAAGCCGATTGCGGCGAGGACGAGCCGGATTTCTCGTGAAAGCAATGTCATGGAGCGTCCTTCCTCGTTCGATGGCAGGTCCGGGCTCAGCCCGGTATGTCCTCGTCGTAGGCAGTTTTCCAGCCCCAGGCGCCTGAACCATAGCCGCGCGTCGTCACGCGATTTTTGTAGATGCCCTCAACGATGTCGCCATCGCCGGCTAGCAGCGCCTTAGTCGAACAAACCTCGGCGCACATTGGCAGCTTGCCCTGGGCGAGCCGGTTGGCGCCGTATTTTTCGTATTCGGCCGGCGAATTGTCGGGCTCAGGACCGCCGGCGCAAAACGTGCATTTGTCCATCTTGCCGCGCGAACCGAAATCGCCGACGCGCGGATATTGCGGCGCGCCGAACGGGCAGGCGTAGAAGCAATAGCCGCAGCCAATGCACAGGTCCTTGTTGTGCAGAACCACGCCATCGTCCGTGGTGTAGAAGCAATCGACAGGACACACGGCGGCGCACGGCGCATCGGTACAATGCATACAGGCCATCGAGACGGATCGTTCGCCGGGCTCGCCATCGTTCAGGGTCACAACTCTGCGACGGTTGATGCCCCACGGTACTTCATTCTCGTTCTTGCAGGCCGTGACACAGGCGTTGCATTCGATACAGCGGTCCGCGTCACACAAAAATTTCATTCGCGCCATTGGTCGTCTCCCTAGGCCGCGCTGACCTGGCACAGTGTCGTCTTCGGTTCTTGCATGCCGGTTGCGGGATCGTAGCCGTACGTCGTGAGTGTGTTGGCGCTTTCGCCGAGCACGATGGGGTCCGTGCCAGCCGGATAGTTGGCGCGCAAATCCTTGCCGTCGAACCAGCCGCCGAAATGATACGGCATCCAGACGACGCCTTTGGCCACGCGTTCGGTCACCAGCGCCTTGACCTTGGCCTTGGCGTTTGGCCCTGTCACCCAGATCCAGGTGCCGTCTTTGACGTTTCGTTCGGCGGCGTCTGCAGGATTGATCTCGGCAAACATCTCCTGCTGCAGTTCAGCAAGCCATTTATTCGAACGGGTCTCCTCACCACTGCCCTCGTACTCAACGATACGGCCGGTGGTGAAGACCAGCGGAAAGACGCGGCTCAGTCCCTTATCGACACCAGCTTTTTGCAACGAAGCGCCGACGTTGGGGAGACGAAACTGCTTGCCGTCGGGATAGGTGGGATATTTGGCGACGAGGTCTGGCCGCGGCGTGTTGATCGGCTCGCGATGCACCGGGACTGGATCCGGCAGGCCAAAGGCATTCATGCGTGCCTTGGCATTGCCGTAGGGGACACAGCCGTGCTTGAGCGCCACGCGGATGATGCCGCCGGACAGATCGATTGACCACGACACGGTATCGGGATTCGTTCCCCCGATCGTTTGAATTGTCGCCAATTCGGCCGCAGTGAGCTCGGTGTCCCAACCGAGCTTTTTCAGCACCGCATAGGTAAATTCAGGATACCCGTCCTTGATGTCGGACCCTTTCGAATACGATCCTTCGGCAAGCAAATTAACGCCGTTATATTGGACACCGAAACGCGCGCGAAACGTGCCGCCGCCGTCCATGACGTGCAGACTGGTATCGTAAAGGTTCGCCGAGCCGGGATGCTTGAGCTCCGGCTTACCCCAGCACGGCCATGGCAATCCGTAATAATCGCCCTTACACGGGCCTTCGGCGGCGCGTAGCGAAACCAGATCGAAATCCTTCTGGTTCGCCATGTGCAGTTTGATGCGCTCGGGCGACTGGCCGGTATAGCCGGTGCTCCAGCCGGCCCGGTTTATCTCGCGGAGAATGTCTTCGGGAACGGGCCGATCGCCTTCGACGGCGATGTTCCTGAACAACACGTCGGCGAAGCCGAGTTTCTTCGCCATGAGATAGATGATCTCATAGTCGTCCTTGGTCTCGAACAGCGGCTTGACAATCTGTTCGCCCCACTGGATCGAGCGGTTCGAGGCCACACGTGAGCCGGAGCTCTCGAACTGGGTACAGGCCGGCAGCAGGTACGTGCCGTCCTTGCGCCCGGCCTCGACTGAAAGCGAAGCCCAGGTGGTCGGATGCGGATCGACCACTACCAAAAGATCAAGCTTGGCCATTCCTTTCATCGCCTCGGGAATGCGGCCGATGGCATTGCTGCCGAAGCCCGTAGCCCACAAGGCGCGCACATTGTCTTTCTGGTCGACTTGCGATCTGGGCAGGAGCACGCCGTCGAACCAGCGGCTGATCGGAATCCCCGGCGTCTCCATGTTCTGCTTGGAAACAAAGCGCGACTGCAGCCAGCCGTAATCGATCTGCCAGACACGCCCAAAATGCCGCCATGCGGCTTCGGTCAGCCCGTAGTAGAACGGCAGCGACGTCACATCGACGCCGCAATCAGTCGCGCCCTGCACGTTGTCGTGACCACGAAAAATGTTGGCGCCAAGGCCCGGGCCACCGACATTGCCGGTGAGCAGAAGCGCGATTGATGCTGCGCGCACGTTGGCGGTTCCGACGCTATGCTGGGTGACGCCCATGCACCAGACCAGCGTCGCCGGTTTTTGGGTCGCGAACATCTGCGCGACCCGCTTGAGCTGTTCGCCGGGAACGCCGCTTACCCGTTCGACTTCCTCAGGCGTCCATTTCTGGATTTCCTTGCGGACTTCGTCGAAACCGTAGACGCGCTGTGCAATGAATTCCTTGTCCTCCCAGCCGTTCTGCAGGATGTGCCACATCATCCCGTAGAACACTGGGATATCGGTTCCAGGGCGCAGGCGGACATATTCAGTAGCATGGGCGGCGGTGCGCGTGAGTCGCGGATCCACGACGATCAAATTCGCCCGATTGAGCTCGGCGCCTTCCAAAATATGTTGCAGTGACACCGGGTGCGCGCGCGCCGGATTGCCTCCCCAGATCAGAATAGTCTTGGAATTGCGGATGTCGTTGTAGCTGTTGGTCATGGCGCCGTAGCCCCAGGTATTGGCGACGCCGGTGACCGTGGTGGAATGGCAGATGCGGGCTTGGTGGTCGACGTTATTGCTGCCCCATAAGGCCGCGAATTTCCGAAACAGATAGGCGCCCTCGTTGGTCATTTTGGCTGAGCCAAGCCAGTAGGCTGAATCGGGCCCGGACTTTTCGCGGATGTCCAACAGCTTGTCGCCGATCTCGCCGATGGCTTGCTCCCAGCTGATCCTGGTCCATCGCCCGCTGACGATCTTCATTGGATATTTAAGGCGACGCTCGCCGCTAACGAGTTCGCGTACGGCCGCGCCCTTGGCGCAAAACGAGCCGCGGTTGATCGGACTGTCCCAGGCCGGCTCCTGGCCGATCCAAACATCATTGGCGACTTCGGCCAAAACCGTGCAACCCACCGAGCAATGCGTGCAGATGCTCTTGCGCGTCGTTACCGCTGCGCCCGCGGGCGGCGGCGCTCCCGCTGCGGCCTTGCGTACCGAGCCGAGCGAGAGCTCGCCGAGCGCAGCCAGCCCGCCGGTGAGGCCGGAGCGGCGTAGGAACGTGCGGCGGTCGAGGCCGCCATCGGGAGGCGCGTCCTCGAACAAGCCTCCCTTGCGCGTCCGACGGTCGCTTCGCCTGATCAACACCGTTCTTGCCTCACTTTGGATAGCGGTTGACGCGGTAATAGCTCTGCACTTCGGGCGAATTGGCCCGGTACCGGGATTTGCGCTTCTCGTCTTCGTTTTTAGTTGCCGCGTCCACAGCGTCGGGCACTGAGGCTGTTATTGCGGCACCCGCACCGGCACCGAACGCGCGCAAGACGTCGCGTCGCCGCGGCAAAGTCTGCCGGCTGCTCGTCTTGTTCCGCATTACGTCGCTCCAATCACCTGCCATTTTCTTCGTCCGCCAGCTTAAAGGCTTGACGCTCGATCTCGACGAATTGCTGCCCCAAGACACCAACGCGGCGATAAAAATTCGCATTCTTCGCCGCTTGCAGGTCTGTAAAGAAGCGACCAATCCAAGGCGCGAGATGCTTCTCGAACACGTTGCGATCCGCTTCGGGGCACGTATTGAAACGTCGATCCACCAAACCCGCCATGGTCTCGCATAGGAGCGCGGCATGATCCTCCGGTTCGCTGCAGCGCTCCGCGCGCGACAGGCCAAGCGTCGCTAAGTCGGCGCGCAACCGTGCCAGCGGTGCTGCATGGAGTGTGCCGGATATGTAGTAGGAGGCGTACGGCATAAGCTCTCCGCGCCCGACACCGATGAACAGATCAAAAAATTCGCGTTCGACCTCCTCGCAATCCGCTGCCGCAGCGGCCTGCGCGAGAGCAGCGTGCGTCTGACCAAGGGGACTTATGTCGCCCGTAAGATCAGAAATTTCGGTGAGGAGATCGGCATTCGGCGCTCCGGCAAGCAAGGCTGCCAGCAGTGCGTATTCTTGCGCTCGAGCCCGTTCGATTTCGTCGATAATGGCGCCAGAGTGATCGGAATGCACCTTCGGCCTCACATCGCCTCATTCCCACTGCTTTCGCAGGTTGATGTTTAGCATGTAGTGCCGAGCCATGAGCCTAAGGGATTCTACCTAGACGGATCGTTTGGTCGGGTCGACGTCGCGGCGCGCGACTCCTCAATTCTCCCCTCCGGCAGCGTGTCTTTAAACTCCGTCGGATCAGGCGACTCTTTCCTGGGTTCGGTCCGAGCCGGGGAGAGTGCCGTATGGAAATCGCCGAACAATTCGCCAACCAGGCGTTCCAGCTCAGGTGTAAGCCTGAGTGGACCGAATCCCGGCACGCCATCGGGCTTGGTGAAGTTCCATTGGTTATCGGCAATGCCTATGAAATCTCGAATTGCCGGATCAGCCGCCCAAGCACGCCGCAATGCGGCACGCGTCAGATCCGCCGGGACGTCGGCCTTAAGAAAGGCACGGACATCGGTGGCAGCGCCGATTGTCTCGACTGGCGGCAAACTATCAGGGATCACTGTCGGCGGCGTGCCCTGCGGCGCCGCCGCGCCGCCGTCATCGCGCGGCTTGCTCGTGGCGTGTGTGACGTCGGGTTTGCTTGCCCGCTTGCGGCGGGACCATCGCTGCAGAAATGTTTCGATAGACGACAATGGCTTTCTCACTTGCGAACCTCAACGGACGTCTGCCAAGTTTTCATAAAAGGCAAGGTATCTTGCAGGACATGTGATACGCTAGCACTATAGTTATTGCGCACTCTGTGTGGCAACGAAATGCCCCGCTGTTTCCCTTTGATCAAGCCATGACCGAAAACCTGCCAAACATTCTGCTTTGCTCGTGTGAGGATACGATGCCAATCGACGCGGACGCCGTGCGGCGAAGTTGCCCCGGCACGAGTGTCAAAACCGGAAGACAGCTCTGCCGCGCCGAGCTCGAACGCTTTCGTTCCGCGATCGCGGAAGGTAAGCCGCTTATCATCGGCTGCACCCAGGAAGAGCCGCTTTTCCGAGAGACGGCCGGCGAAATCCGCACCGCTGATATTTCGTTCGTCAACATACGCGAAACCGCCGGCTGGTCCGACCAAGCGTCGGATGCCGGGCCGAAGATGGCCGCACTGATCGCCGCCGCGGCCGAACCCGATCCGGACGTGCCACTCGTCCTTCTGGAAAGCGCCGGTGTTATCCTGATCTACGGCCGCGACGAGCAGGCAATCGCGGCCGGACTCCTCCTGAAGGACCATCTCGATGTAACCGTGCTGCTCAACCGGCCGGTCAATGTCATGCCACCTCGCGTGGCCGACTTTCCGATAGCTAAAGGCACGATCCGAGCGGCCTCAGGCCATCTTGGCAACTTCGATATCGTCGTCGACGGCTTCGCGCTTTCCACGCCATCCTCGCGGGATATGCTGGTGTTTGCCCCGCCGCGTGACGGCGCCAAATCACATTGCGATATCTTGCTCGACATATCCGGCGGTCCGGCTCTGTTTGCCGCGCCCGATCTGCGCGATGGCTTTGTGCGCGCCGATCCCGGCGATCCGGCGGCAATATTGCGCGCTGTGCTCAAGGCGCGCGATCTGGTCGGAACTTTCGATAAGCCACGTTACGTCACGTTCACCGCGGACCAGTGCGCACACGCGCGCTCGGACATCGTTGGCTGCCGACGGTGCCTCGATCTCTGTCCTACCGGCGCGATCATGCCGGCGGGCGACCGCGTCGCAATCAACGGGGCAATCTGTGCAGGCTGCGGGGAATGCGCCGCGGCTTGCCCGACTGGCGCGGCCGCCTACGCATTGCCGCCGTCCGACGCGCTCATGCGAAAATTGCGCGCCCTGTTGACGGTTTATCGCGAAGCCGGCGGCAGAAACCCGATCCTGGCCGTTCACGACAGCGAACATGGCGGCGCGATGGTTGACGCACTCGCGCGCCACGGTGCCGGCCTGCCGGCAAATGTTCTGCCGGTCGCCGTCAACGAAATAACGCAGATCGGGCTTGAAACTATCGTCGCGGCGTTCGCCTACGGCGCCAGCGACGTACGCCTGCTCGCACGCGGAAAGCCTCGACACGATATTGCCGGGCTGCGCCAGACCATTGCGCAGGCCGAGCCGATCCTCGGCGCGACGGGATACGGCTCCATCGCGATCATTGAAACCGACGATCCGGACGTGCTCGGCGACGCGCTTCGCGCGATCGATGCACAGGCGCCGTCACAACAGCCGGCAAGCTTTGTGCCGGTCGGCCAAAAGCGCGAGGTGCTGCGACTGGCGCTGCGGTCGCTGCACGGCGCAGCGCCGACGTCGGCCGACGTTGTTTCGCTGCCGGCGGGCGCACCGCTCGGTGCCGTCGAAATAGACGCCCAAGGCTGCACGCTGTGTCTCGCCTGCGTGACGGCTTGTCCGACCGGAGCGCTGAACGACAGCGCCGAGGAGCCGGTTTTGCGTTTCACCGAGGATGCGTGCGTGCAATGCGGTCTGTGCGCGGCGACCTGTCCCGAAAAGGTCATTACTCTGGTACCGCGCATTGATTTTCACGTTGCAAACGCTCCGGCGCGTGTGCTCAAGCGGGAAGAGCCATTCACCTGCATCAAGTGCGGCAAACCGTTCGGCGTCAAAAGCACCATCGAACGCGTAAGCGCGAAGCTCGCTGGTCAACATTGGATGTACCCGGGCGGGTCAAAGCGTCTTGACTTGATCAAGATGTGCGATACCTGCCGGATTGCGGCCGTTACAGAAGATGAGTTTGATCCTCACGGTGCTCCACCGCGGCCCCATGTCCGTACCACCGACGACTATTTACACGAAAGATCGAAGGGCGAAGGGAAGTGATCGGCGCCAGCGTCCGGTTTTGATGCAAACTCGGAGGCTTTGATCTATCTCAAGCCGCGCATCGACTTCTAGACTTATCAGAGTACTGGATAACCGATATTGGGGAAGTCTCATGCGAAAATCAAAACTTGTTCTTACCAGCGTTGCCGTCGGTATGCTGTCGATAACCGGGGCATCCTTTTCGCCACCACTCCGACAAGCGTGCGCCCAGCAGGCGCAAATGAGTTACGCTGAGGATATCGCGCCGATCTTCAAAGGTTGGTGCGTTTCCTGCCATCAGCCCGGCGGCCAGGGCTAGAATGCCAGCGGGTTTGATCTGACGAGCTATGACGGACTGATGAAAGGTACGAAATTCGGGCCGATGGTGCTTCCGGGTCAACCCGACAGCAGCAATCTGGTCGTGCTGATCCAAGGTAAGGCAAAATTGCAAATGCCTTATGGGCACAAGCCGTTGCCGTCGTGTCTGCAGCAAAACATTTGGACCTGGATCTTCCAAGGTGCCAAGAACAATTGAGGTCTGATGCCTCGGTATCGCTTGCACGACGCGATCGGCTTGGTCCATCGTGAGGTTACATGCGCGACGTTCCGGAGCCGTCCCGGCGCAACCTTTGGATTCATTGGCTGGTTTATCCCGGACATTCCTTGCCGACCGCAGCAGCGCCGGTGCTGGTGGCGATGGGACTGGCCATTCACGATCACGTTTTCGCGCTGCTTCCGGCAATTTTGGGATTCATCGCAAGCTTGCTGATCCATATTGGCGGGCTGGTCACCGACAATTACGAACTCCTGGTCCGGCATCGCAGCGTCAATGAACATCCAGAACTGGTTGAAGCGCTCAACAAAGGTACGCTGACGCTTGCCGGTCTCCGCTACGCGATTGCGACCTGCCTTGGGCTTGCAGCGCTGACAGGCCCCTATCTTCTGCACGTCGCCGGCAGTCCGGTCATCGTCATCGGTCTCCTGGGCATGGCGGGGAGCTTGATCTATTCGGCCGGCCCGTTTCCATTCGGCAAATACGGACTTTCCGACCTGCATTTCTTTGTCATGTTCGGGATTTTCGCGCCGGCGGCGGCCTATTACGTGCAATTTGCCGCACACCACGAGCCGGCATCGTACTGGCAGCTCTTGTTTCACAACATGCCGTTGCGGGCCTTCGTCGTCGGCCTGCCGCTGGGCGCCATCGCGGTCAATATTCTTATCATCGATGACATCAGAGACCGTGAGTTCGACGTCGCCAAGGGCTGGCGTACCGGACCGGTCCGCTTCGGTTTGGCGTGGAGCCGGACCGAATATGTTCTAATGTCTGCTTTTATTTACATCATGCCGTTCTGGTTCTGGCTTCGCTGGGGGTTCGATTGCTGGGTGCTGTTACCGCTGCTGACAATGCCGTTTGCCGCCGCGATAGCCCGAACAGTCTGGACCGAAGACGCGCATGACTCGCTGTTGCCGCTAACGCCTATGGCGGCATTCCTCTGCCTCGGTTACGGAGCGCTGCTTGCGGCGGGTGTCGCGCTCTAAGATATCCCGAAATACGACCGCAGACTGAACCCGACCGCGAAGGCAAGGGCGGCGCGATCATCCCGACGAACAAGACTTTCGCGCCGGATCGCAGCCAGCTTGCAGACGACCAAGGGCTTTTGATCGTCCCCACAGCAAAGAAGGTCGCACCCGTAGCGGCCACGCACACAGGCAAGCCGTTAGGGCAGCAGATAAGTGAGAAGAGGCATGCACCCGCATGCCAGGAATGCGACGAACGTACTCAGCGCGGCCAGAATGGGCGATCTCGGCGTTTGCGACAGACCATATTCCTCTGCCGCCATCGTTTCTGCCCAGAGTCTGGGATCGGCCTGCCTTGACCAAAATCAATGCCAGTATCCGCCGACGCTATTACCCAGAGCCCATGAAAAGGCTGAGGCTTCGATCGACAGTCGTCGTCGCTGCGCTGGTTGCGGCACAAATAGGAATATCCTCGGCCGCCCCACAGCAGCTGCGCTGTGCGTTGGCGAGCAGTCAGACGGCGGCGCAGAACCAGCCGATCGTCGTCGTGTTCGACGATGCCGCCAAGACTTTGCAGGCGCAATCGGGTACCCAGTTTTACAATTTCACCGATGTCTCAATCAGCAATGTCGCCATAAGCGGCAATGCGGGCACCGTCAGTCTCGGAATTGACCGCTCCTCTTTCGGCATCGTGTGGCAGCAGTACGCGGCCGAGAAGACGACAATTGAGTATGGACAGTGCCAAAACAGCGCGGCGCCGAGCGCCGACCACTGAACATCGGAAAGCGGCGAGCCGTTTGAGGAAACTCCCGCTTGCGTCACCCCATCTGACCGCGCTCGAATGATGCAGCCTGCACAAACATTCATCGGCCCTTATCTTTCGGGGCGTGCGGGTGAATCGTTGATGCAAATCAATGTGCTGCCTGCTCCTGTCAGGCAGGTAGATGCAGGATTATCATGCTGGATAAGCAAATTTCCGGACGCAGCCTGCGGCTGCTTCCAACGCACGAATGCAGGAAGCCACCATGAGCGTTAGCTTCGATGCGCCACATGTGGAGACCCGCGGCAAGGTGCTGCAATTTCCAGGATCGGCCGCCGCGGCACGGAAGCTGAAGTCGGGCTTGCGAAAATACTGGACTGTTGGTGCCCTCATCATTGTCGCGTTGCTCATCAGCATTGGCGCCGTATTCTGGTTCCTCGGCACGAAAAGCAGCGTGCAATACGTCACCGCGCAAGTCACCCGTGGCACGGTGGCGCGCACCTCAACGGCGACCGGGACAGTCAATCCCGTTCTGACGATCATTGTCGGAACCTACGTTTCTGGCGTGATCCAAAACATCTATTGCGATTACAACACTCACGTGAGGGCAGGCCAAGTCTGCGCTAAGATCGATCCGCGACCATATCAGGCGATACTCGATCAATATTCCGGGCAGCTCGGACGCGATCAGGCCATACTCGATAAGGATCGCAAAAATCTCACGCGCTATCAACAACTCGCCCAGCAGAATTCGATTGCGCGGCAGCAAGCCGAGGATCAAGCTTACGTCGTTAATCAGGATGAAGGAACGGTCAAGCTCGATCAGGGACTCGTAGGGAGCGCAACGCTCAACCTCGGCTATACCAACATAGTCTCACCGGTGGATGGCACGGTTGTATCGCGCAATGTAACCGGTGGTCAGACCGTCGCCGCGAGCTTCCAGACGCCGACGCTGTTCCTGATTGCCACCGACCTCAAGCAGATGGAAGTCGATACCAATACCAGTGAAGGCGATATCGGCGGCATTAAGACCGGCGACAAGGTAACGTTTACGGTCGACGCTTACCCGCAGCGCGTGTTCGAAGGTGTGGTCACTCAGGTCCGCCAATCGCCGAATACCGTGCAGAATGTCGTTACTTATGACGTCGTGGTTGGCGTCAACAACAGCGATCTGGCGCTCGTCCCCGGTATGACCGCCTCGACCGAGATCGTCATCGACCAACGCGACAACGTGCTGCGCGTGCCTGATCAGGCATTGCGCTACTCGCCGGGCGGTCTGGCGGCAACCGGGGGCGCCAGCGCGCCAACGGGCGGGCAGCAGCGCGTCTTTGTGCTCCGCGAGGACAGGCCGGTCGCGGTTCCCGTCACGACCGGTCTCGACGACGGAAACTTCACCGAGATCGTCAAAGGCGATCTACACCCGGGTGATCGGGTGATCACCGCCGAAACAAGCGGCACTGGGGGCGGCCAGCCGCCAGCGGCGCCCGCGCCACGCCTGTGAAATTGACGCTCCGATGCAACAAGATGTACCCGCGCTGGCGCAGCCGGTCATCAAGGTCGAGAATCTCGCGCGCACTTTCGTTATTGGCGATGTCAATGTCGAGGCGCTGCGAGGTGTCAGCCTGACGGTTCAGCACGGCGAATTTGTTGCCGTTATGGGCTCGTCGGGATCGGGCAAGTCGACGTTGATGAGCATTCTCGGCTGTCTCGACCGGCCGACAAGCGGACATTATTTGCTTGAGGGCGTCGACGTCGCGACGCTCCACGAACCCGACCTGGCAGGCATCCGCAGCGAACGACTCGGTTTTGTGTTCCAGAGCTTCAATCTGTTGGCGCGCACCAGTGCGCTCGAGAACATCGGACTGCCGCTGTACTATTCCAGTGCAGGGCCGACGCGCAGCGCGGTTCGAATCGAGCGGGCACGCGCGGCACTGCGCTTCATGGGCTTGGGCGAGCGCGAGCGCAACACGCCGGGCCAGTTGTCCGGTGGCCAGCAGCAGCGAGTCGCAATCGCGCGGGCGCTGATCAATTCGCCGAGCCTGCTCCTCGCCGATGAGCCGACCGGGAATCTCGATACCAAGACCTCGCACGAGATCATGGAGACGCTGGTCTCGCTCAACCGGCAGCAAGGGCTGACGATCATCCTCGTCACGCACGAAGCTGACATTGCCGCTTACGCGGACCGCATCGTGACGATGCGCGACGGCCAGATCGTTTCTGACCAGCGCGTGAGCAAACCGACTCCCATTGGCAAGGAGATCGAGCGCTTTGCGTTCCTGCAGCAGCGGGACAAGGAGCACTCCGTGGTAACGACAGGCGCCCATCTGTCGTTCGGCCTCATGGTGCTTGCCACTGCGGCCCAGGCGATCGGGCGCAATAAGATGCGTTCGGCGCTTACCATGCTTGGTGTGTTCATCGGCGTGGCCGCGCTCATTACCATGGTCGCCATCGGTCAGGGCGCCAATGAAGCGGTGCGCAAACAGATCCAGAGTCTCGGTACCAACATGGTCGTGATTGTCCCCGGCGCTATCACGACAGGCGGTATCCGCGCTGGTTATGGCAGCGCCAGCACACTAACTGTGGCGGACGCGCGCGCAATGCGCCGCGACGATCCTGCGGTGGCACAGGTCAGCTATATGATTCGGCAGCAAGGCCAAGTGCAGCACAGCAGCCAGAATTGGACCACGAGCATCCAGGGCGTGAGCGAGAGCTATCCGTCGATCACAAACTGGCAAATCGCCGCGGGACGCGGCATCAGCGCGGAAGACGAAAGCAAGGCCGCCCTGACAGTCGTTATTGGTCAAACGGTCTATCGCCAACTCTTCAGCCCCGGCGAGAATCCGGTCGGCGCCCTCATCCAGGTTAAGAACGTGCCATTGCGGGTAATCGGTATGTTCGTCGCCAAGGGTCAATCGGCTTTTGGCACGGATCAGGACGATTTGGTCATGATCCCGTTTACGACCGCGCAACAGAAGGTGCTTGGCGTGGCGGCACCGACCGAGCAACAGACACCGCTCAATTGGCCCTATTTGCCGCCGCCTAATCCCTACAATTTGCAGCCGCGGCTCACCGGGTTTGTCAACTTTATCTATGTGCAGGCAGCAGCCGAACCGTTGGTGCAAACAGCCATCAATCAAGCGACTGCGACGCTCAGGGAACGCCACCGCATCAAGCTTGGCGATATCGATGATTTCCAAATCCGCAACTTGAGCCAGTTCGTAGAGACCTCGGAAAGCTCGAGCCGGATCATGGCGATTCTGCTAGCTGCCGTTGCCTCGATCTCCCTGATCGTCGGCGGCATCGGCATCATGAACATTCTGCTCGTGTCGGTCACCGAACGCACCCGAGAAATCGGGCTCCGCATGGCGATTGGCGCACGCCGTCTGCACGTGCTGCTGCAATTTCTTGCGGAGGCCATCTTTCTCAGCGTCAGCGGCGGTCTTGCCGGCATTGTGATGGGAATCGCATGTTCGGTCGGAATTTCGTTGATGGCGGGCTGGCTCGCCCCGATATCTCTTACGGCGGTATTCGGCGGCTTTTTGTTCTCCGCCGCTGTTGGCGCTTTCTTTGGATATTATCCGGCCCGCAAAGCCGCTCGGCTCGATCCAATCGATGCGCTCCGCTACGAGTGAAGTTGACACTCTCAGAATACCATGCCGCAGCGGACGCTGCAGATAGCCTAATTTTTGGCACAGGCCAATCATCGGCTGTTTCGTACTCTCATGCGAAGATGGGGGATTTTATGCAAAATATCGACAAACAGTTTAGGGCGCGATCCTGCTCGCGGTCGGCATGCTGGTTGGCCTCTATATGGCCAAGGCGCAGAACTTCAAGATCGGCACAGTGCATGCCCATCTCGCTATCTTCGGCGGTGCCGTCTTGATCATTTACGGCCTGGTTTATCACGCCGGCATGGCCAAGAACGACATCTGGGCTACCGTCCTGCTGTGGGTCTCAGTGATCGGCGCCATCGCGTTCCCGCTTGGCGAATATATCGCGATTACCGCGGGCGCTCATGTTGCGGCCGGCATGGCCTCGTTGATCGTGATGGCGTCGGGACTGCTGTTTTTATACAACGTGCGGCGAGCCTGACGCGCAGTGCAGAGCGGATCAGGGACGCGCGGCCGCTAGCGGCGCGTGAGCGATATTGGCGTGGCAAGTGATACAGGTGATGTTGCCCTTTGCCAGCATTGCATGTGCGGACTGACCGGCGGGGCTCGTCGGACGGATCTGGGCCGGGTCGTGGCATTTGCGGCAGGTCACGCTGCCTTCACGCCGCATTTCGTCGCGTACCTGCTGGGACAGTGCGGGCAATCTCGCCGCCCATACCGCCGGATCATCGAACTTGCTGGTGTGCTCGGCAATCTCGTCACGGATACCGTCAACGACGTGCGAGTAAGTTTCGACGAACCAATTGTCGGACCGAACATGGCAATCGGCGCAGCTTGCCAAGACACCGGTGGCGTTATTCCGATGCGCCGACTGCAGATAGTGCGGATCGGCGGCCACATTCGCCATCGAGTGGCACGACGTGCAAAAAGTCTCCGTTGAGGTGAGCTGATTGACGAGAGTGCTCGCGATAATCGCACCAGCCCCTAGTACTGCTCCCACCACGACCAACGCGAAAATCGCAAGCCATCGCCGCATCGGAAACTCCCCAGGGATGGAGACTGTCGCACTGGTGCCGCCACAAGCCTGATTAGAGCAAACGGCTGGCCTCGGGCTTGATCTTTATCAATGCCGCTGCTGCACCCCTCGGCAAGACTGCGCGCGTTCCAAGGTGAGCGCTGTATTTCGCAACATCGGCACAGTATAGGGAGAGCCACGTATGACCATGAAAAGGCGCGATTTTTTGCTCAGCGGCGGTGGAATTGCCGCCGGTCTTGCCGCCGGTCAGTTGGCGGCGCCCGAAAGCGCTTCGGCACAGGCCCCGCAGACACCGGCGGCATGGCAACGCGAGGCCGATGTCGTCGTTGTTGGCTCGGGAGCCGCTGGTCTTCCCGCCGCCATCGTCGCCCGCGAGGCCGGCGCAACGGTTATTCTGGTTGAAGCCGAGAAGGATATTGGCGGTCACGCCATCACCAGCGGTGGCAACGTACCTCTCGGCGGTGGCACGAGCGTGCAGAAGAAATACGGCATCAACGATTCGCCGGATCTCCTGTTCCGCGATTTGACCGACTGGTCCGTGGTCGAAGGTAACGGCTTTCCCGACTATCGCTACAATGATCGCGAGATCATTCGCGCCTTTGCCGACAACAGCGCGCCGACCTTTGAATGGCTCCTCGCGCACGGCGTCATCTTCGTCGACAAGGCGCCGGACGAGTTCGGCGGCACCTCAGTGGGTAATTCCGTGCCGAGAGAGATGCACAGCGCGGTCATGAACTGGCCGATGGTGCAGACCGGCAAGCCGGCCGACCCGATGATCCAGAAGATGCTCTCGTCGGGCAATGGGCTGATGCGCCCGCTCGAGGCCGCAGCCAGGAAAGCCGGCGTGCAAATTTTGCTAGAACACAAGATGACCGCGATCTACCGCGAGCAGCCGACTTCCGGCCGCGTCACCGGCATCGCTGTCGACAACAGCGGCAAAACTCTGAACATCCGTGCCCGCAAGGCGGTGATCATCGCGAGCGGCGGTTCGACCGGTAACGTCAATTTCCGCCGCATATTCGATCCGCGACTGACCGAGGAATATTGCGGCCTGTCGGGCATGCCGTGGTCGAACCAGGATGCCAGCGGCGAACGTGCCGGCATGGCGATCGGCGCTTCGCTCTGGGGACTTTACAATCAAACCGGCGAATTCGGCTCCAATCTCACCAAGCCGGGTACGATCGGCAGCCAGTACGGCTACGTCAATCTGAAATGGATGCCGGGCAGTCCGGTGTTCGACCGTGCTCGCGCTTCAGGGCTGTCGGTCGCCAATTGGCAGGACGTCATACTCGTCAACATGATTGGCAAGCGTTTTTACGACGAGACCGGACCGCAGTTCACTGCGAATGACTACAACTCCATCAAGGACTACAAGCAGGGCAGCTATCTCAACGCCAAAAATCAGAAATACAATCCCAACAACTTCATCAACGCCGCGCTCGCCGGCATTGGTGACGGACACAATGGCGGTGGACCGATCTGGGCGATTTTTGATGCCGATGCGGCCACTCGTGAGAAATGGGATCCGAAGCCGCCGAACGTCGACGTCCAGGCCGGCTTTTTCTTCTCGGCTGACACGCTCGGCGATCTCGCGGGAAAAATCAAAATGCAATATCAGCGCGTTCCGATGCCGTCGGGAAATCTCGAACAAACAGTGGCGCGCTACAACTCCTTCGTCGATTCCGGCATCGATGAGGATTTCGGGAAGCCGAAGCCGCTGCACAAGATCGTGAAGGCGCCGTTCTATGCCGCTTGGGCAACGCCGGTTGTCCACGACACGCGCGCCGGCTTGCGCATCAATGCCAAATGCCAGGTCATGGACATGAACGCCAACGCGATTGCCGGCCTGTATTGCGGCGGCGAATCCGCCGGCGGCTTCTCGCAGCACGGGCTCGCTCGCGCCGCGTGCCAGGGTTATATCGCCGGCAAGAACGCCGCAAACGAAGCTGGCGCCGGCTAATCGAGACGATCAGTCGGACCTGTCATCCAGAGACGGCAGCGAACTGTTCCTCTGGATGACGGCGAGTGCGAATAACGATGTTACGGCGTCTTCAGATCAAAGCTGTGGCACTGCGAGCAGTAAAGTACCGAGGCCTGATGTACGTGATGGCAGCTGGTGCACGCAATCTCGCCCAGGTGCGAGGCATGAGGATTGGGCTGATCTTTTGCGGTTTTCGCGGCGAGTTGGGCGTTAGTGCCGTGGCATTTGATGCATGCTGCCTGATCCGGCTGTTTTGACGGCGGACTTTCGGCGTGACACGCGGCGCAATTGAGCCCGGCCGCTACATGCTTGTCAATCAGAAAACCGTGTCCTGCGCCCGGCGCTCCCGCGGCAGCCGGCGCCTGAGCGGCGGCATGGGTGAGCACCGTGGCAGCGAGTCCGCCTAAAACCGCAAGTGCAAGGAGCCAGGATCGTTGCATCATTGTGCCTCTACTTTGGCGGTGAAACCAATCTACCATGCTACACCGCCCCATGCGGGTGAAGGGTCGCGTAATTGTGCAATATCTTCACGTAGCTTGCTCGGCCGAAAGAGTCCGGGTTGGTGTAGCGGTGCTGGCTCAGCAACCCGCGGATCTCGTCGAGTGACTCGAAATCGCGCGCCGACAACCAAGCCATCGTTCCGGTTAAGAGCTCCTTCATATGCTGTGGACCGTGCCGCAATAGCGCCGCCGTGGTCATCACGGCATCGGCTCCCGCCAGCAGGTATTTTACCACCTGTTCGGTATCCTCCACGCCGGTGCTCGCGGCCAGCGACGCGTCAACGCGTCCGCACAACAAGGCGATCCACAGCAGGGGAAGCCCGATTTCGCTCGCATTGCTTAACTGTAAATCATTGTGCAACCGGAGCTGCGCTAAATCGATGTCCGGCTGATAGAAACGATTGAACAACACCAATGCATCCGCACCCGCGCCGGCAAATTGCGTCGCGATCTGCCCAACCGAGCTGAAATATGGGCTAAGCTTAATCGCCAGCGGAAGCGCAACGTTCCGTCGCACTTGGCGCAGAACCTCAAGATGGGACTCTTCGACCTCGCTACCGGTCAAGGATAGATCCGTCGGAATCAAATAGGCGTTGAGTTCGAGCGCGGCCGCGCCGGCTTCCTCGATCAATTGGGCGTAGCCGGTCCAGCCCTCATCGGTCGTGCCGTTGAGGCTGGCGATGATGGGAATATCGACGGCGGCAACGGCGCGTCTGATGAGGTCGAGATATTGTTCGGGGCCGGGTCCCTCCGATTCGGCAAAAGCGCGGCGCGCTTCAGGTGTACTTTCCAGGCCCGTCGCAGTGAGAACCTCATGCGCGCGTGCCTCCGCCTCGATCCGCTCCTCAAACAGCGACGGCAGCACGATAGCGGCGGTCCCGGCATCCTCCAGACTGCGAATGTCGTCGAGGTTCCCGGTGAGTGGAGATGCCGAAGCCACGAGAGGGTTCTTCAGTTCGAGGCCCATATAGCGTGTCGTCAAATCCATGGCTTTGTCCCGTCACCAAATCCTCGTACTGTCCCGGTCGCTGCCGACTATAACGTCCAGGCTACACAAGATTATTTCCGCTCGCCTTCGAATTGATCGAGCGCGGTCAGTGCATCGCAGGCATACATGGCGGCCGGCCCGCCGCCCATTAGCACGGCAACGCCAAGCGCATCGAGCACTTCCGCTCGCGCGGCGCCGGCTGCGAGCGCGGCATGGACATGAAACGCGATGCAAGAGTCGCAGCGAACGGCAACCGCAATGCCAAGCGCGATCAACTCCTTGCTTTTGGTATCAAGCGCGCCGGCGGCGGTTGCGGCCTCGTGAAGGCCCGCAAATCCTCGCATGGTGCCGGGAATCTCACGGCCCAGCCGCCCCATGAGTTTCTGAAGCTCGCGTCGACGTTCCGGATAATTCGCGGTCATTACCGTGTCTCCTAGATTGCAAGCCTGGCTGGATCTTTGAGCTGCAGTGCGAGCGTCTCGAGAAAGCGTACGGCATCGGCGCCGAACACGACACGATGATCGCAGGCGAGCGTGCAGAGCGCACCGTGTGGCCGTGACGCCGCGACCGACAAAATCGCGGAGGCGCCAACGGGAACGATCGAGTCGAAAGCGTAGACGATCGACGATGCTCCGAGGTTACTCAAATAGAACGTCGCGCCGCTGTAGTCGGCCGGCGCCAGTCGGCGAGTTTTGACGTTAGCGCGCAAGCTCGCCCATTCCTGCTCGAGCGCCGCCATCGACCTTTCGGCAGCATCGCGCAGCACCGGCGTGATGAGTCCGTCGCCGCTATCGACTGCGATGGCAATGTCAACGCGATCGCGGCGCACCAGCCCATCGGGCGTATAGGCTGTGTTGAACAAGGGGTGCGCCGTGATCGTCAGCGCACAAGCGCGGGCCAACAGGAGCGTGAACGATTGCTGCCGTTCCGCAGCTTGCTTTGCCAACGAATCCAGCGGCAATTGCGCTGTCACTCGGAAAATCGGCGTCGCGGCGCTGGCAATCATAGTCCGGGCGACGGCCTCGCGCAGACTGGAGGCGCGCTCAAGCCGATATGGCGGGCCCAGCTCGATCGCGACCGCTGCCGGACTTTTTCCGCGGGTCTCCGGCGCGGTAACTGCAGGACGGCCGGCTGCCAACGAAATCTCCGCAGAAGGAACTGGTCGCCGCGCAGAGAATGGCCGCGACGACGCCATAGACGCGGCCAGGACTGCCGAGACCGCCGGCCTTTCGGCGGCGGGATTTGGGGCGACGTTGCCGCCCTCGGCCGGCCGTTCTGGCGCCGAGGATTCGACGCCTTGGATATCATTCACATTATCGGCGATGTATCCAATGATCTGGCCGACCGGCGCTTCGCTGCCTTCCGCCGCGAGGGGGCCGCTCAGATAACCGTCCTGGAAAGCCTCGACCTCCATCACCGCCTTGTCGGTTTCGACCTCGGCGATCACATCGCCCTTTTTGATCTTTTCGCCCGAGTTTTTGGTCCACTTGATTAGACGCCCGGCGCCCATCGTGTCCGACAGCGCCGGCATGGTGACGACCCCTCGCATGATTACGCCGCTTTCGGCTCTTGCGCGGCTTGGCATAATTGCCGCGCCGCCGCCACGATATCGGCCACCTGCGGAATGCTCGCCGCCTCAAGTGCGCCATTATACGGCGTCGGGATATCCAGGCCGGCGAGACGCTGCACTGGAGCATCGAGCGAGTAGAAGCAGCGCTCGGTCAGCGTCGCGGAAATTTCGGCGCCCGCGCCAGCGAAGCGGCAATCCTCTTCGACGATAAGCAGTCGATGGGTCTTTTCGACAGACGCCGCGCACGTAACCCAATCGATCGGCTTGAGGCTGCGCAGATCGATAACCTCCGCCTCGATACCGCCCTTGGCGAGCTCAATGGCCGCCTCCTGCGCCAGCATCGCATGACGCGAGTAGCTCACGATCGTGAGGTCGCGGCCTTCGCGCCTCACCGCGGCGCGATGGATGGGTGGCGCCTCGGCGACAAAATCCACTTGTCCCTTGGTAAAGTACAACAGCTCATGCTCCAGAAGGATGATCGGGTCGTCGCTGGCGATGGCTTGACGCAGCTGCCAATAGGCATCCTGCGGCGTCGCCGGCACGGCGATACGCAAGCCGGGCACGTTCATTAGCGTGTGCTCCAGCCGCTGCGCGTGCTGCGCCGCGAGTTGCCGCGCGATTCCTCCGGGCACGCGCACGACGAGCGGCATCTTCAATCTTCCCCCCGACATGAAGGGAATCTTCGCCGCGCCGTTGATGATGGAGTCGAGCGCCAACAGCATGAAATTGATGGTCATGATCTCCACCACCGGGCGCATGCCGACCAGGGCTGCGCCGACGCCGAGTCCGGTAAAGCTGTTTTCCGAAATCGGCGTATCGCGAACGCGCCATTCGCCGTATTTCGCATAAAGCCCCTCGGTGACGCGGTAGCTGCCGCCGTAGAGACCGACATCCTCGCCAAGTGTGAACACCGACTCGTCGGCCGCCATTTCATGATCCATGGCGCGATTAAGCGCTTGCCAATAGAGCAATTCCTGCGACATGGTCGTCTCCTACATCAGCACTTCGTGCCGGTGGCTTTTGTTCAGATAATCCCAAGCGGCATCCATTGTGGGCTGCGCGCTCTTTGACGCAAATTGAACGGCGTCGTCGACGATTTTTTGAACGTCCTGCCTGATTTCCTCGACTTCCGCTTCGACGAGGTGCTCGCCGTCGATCAGATGATCGGCAAACAGCTTGATATTGTCCGGCCCAACCTCCGCCAGTTCGTCGGGCGTCGGATACTTGAACTCCCACTCGCGGACGGCCGCGGCGATCGGATCCCAGGCCTGGTATGCCTTGAGTTCCACGGCCGGCCGATAGGTGCCGGGGTCAGCCATCGAGTGGCCGCGGTAGCGGTAGGTCTCGCATTCGATGAATTGCGGTCCGCCACCGCGCCGGATGCGGTCGAGCGCCTGCTTGGTAGCGTTGTGGACTTTCAGCACGTCCATGCCATCAATTTTTTCTGCTGGAATATTGTAGGCGGCAACGCGCTTGAAGACTTCCGGCACCGCCGAATGGCGGTGGATTTCGGTGCCGATGGCGTAGTGGTTATTCTCGCACACGAACAGTACCGGCAGCCGCCACAGCGACGCCATGTTGAGCGATTCGTGGAACGTGCCTTGGTTCACTGCGCCATCGCCAAGAAAGCAGATCACGACTTCGGGCAATCCCCGCATCGCGATCGCATACGCGACACCGATGGCTATCGGGCAGGTCTGGCCGACAATGGCGTACCCGCCCATGAAACGGCGCTCCGGGTCAAACATGTGCATGGACCCGCCCATGCCACGGCTCATGCCCTCAGCACGGCCGAATAATTCCGCCATCACCTCGCGCGCGGGCGTGCCGCGCACCAGCGCATGACCGTGTTCGCGGTAAGTACTGACGATGTAATCCGACGGGCCGGTCGCGTTGATAACGCCGGCAGCGACCGCCTCTTCGCCGGGATAGAGATGCAGAAACCCGACGATGTTTCCTTTGGTGTATTCTTCCGCAGCGCGCTCCTCGAAGGTGCGACAGAGCAACATATCGCGAAGCATGCGGTGTAGGGTTTCACGTTCCATGGGAGCCCTCCGGTCAATCGGCTCAACTTCACTTAAGCGGTGGTGTGAACGGGCGGGGCCGCAAAGCCCCGCCCGCTGCGCTCAGCAGCAGCCGCGGAAGCGGCCCTTGCTGACGGCATACCGGGCTTCCTGACGTTCCACGAAGAACTCTTCGTAGGTCATGATCGGCTGTCCGGGGTGGTTGACCTGGCGGTGCTGCACGTAGGTGTCGTAATCGGGAACTCCGACCATCAACCGCGCGGCGCGGACACTCCAGGTTCTCACGACCTGACCCCGTTCCTTCCATTCCGCGAACTTGATGGAGAAAAGATCAGGCATTTCTCCCTCCTATCGCCGCACCTGCGAACTCGACTTCGACGGCAGTCGCCTTCGGAGTCCCGAGCGCTTTGCGGATGTCGATAAAGGCGTAGACCACCATGGCGATGACGACGGCAACGAACAGCGCAGCCAGCGTCGCATCAAGATAATCATTGAACACTAGCCGGCTCATCTCACCGAGCGAATGGGCCGGCGCGAGGACTTTCCCCGCAGCGATAGCCCTGGACAAAGTCCGGGCATGGGCGACGAAACCCACCGCCGGATCCGGGCTAAACGCCTTCTCCAGGCCGGCGGTCACGGTGCAGCACACGAGCCAGGTGGCGGGCACGATCGTCACCCAGGCAAACCGCTCGCGCTTCATCTTGAAGAGCGCGACCGTGCAGAACACGAGCGCGATGGCAGCCAGCATCTGGTTCGAGGTGCCGAACAGCGGCCACAGGGTCCAGATGCCGCCATAGGGATCGATCACCCCTTGATACAGAATGTAGCCCCACAACACGCAAGCCGCAGCCGAGCCGATGATGTTGTTGGTCCACGACTTTGTTTCCTTAAATACCGGGATCGCATTACCGACGAGATCCTGGATCATGAACCGCAACACGCGCGTACCGGCATCGACCGTGGTGAGGATGAAGAGTGCCTCGAACAAGATGGCGAAGTGGTACCAGATGGCGGTCAGCGCCTGTCCGCCGAACAGGCTGGACAGGATCTGCGCCATGCCGACCGCGAGGGTGGGTGCGCCGCCGGTGCGCGACAGGATCGAGATTTCACCGACGTTATGGGCGACCTGCGTGAGCTGATCAGGCGTAACCACGAAACCCATGTTGGAAACCACCTGCGCCGCCTGGGCGGCCGTGGTGCCAATCAGCCCCGCTGAGGTGTTCATGGCGAAATAGATGCCAGGATGCAGAACGGAAGCGGCGATCATCGCCATGATGGCGACGAATGATTCCATGAGCATCGCGCCGTAGCCGATGAACGGGATTTGGTTCTCGTTCTCGATCATTTTCGGCGTCGTGCCGGATGCGATCAAGGCATGCCAGCCCGACACTGAGCCGCAGGCGATGGTGATAAATAGGAACGGGAACAGGCTGCCCGCCCACACCGGGCCGGTCCCGTCGACGAACTTGGTGAGCGCTGGCATCTGCAGGTCCGGCCGCACGATGATGATCGCCAGAGCCAGAAGAGTGACCACGCCGATCTTCATAAACGTCGACAAATAGTCGCGCGGCGCCAGCAACAGCCACACTGGCAGCACCGAAGCGACGAAGCCGTAACCGATGATCACTAGCGCCAATGCTGGGCCGCTGAGATTAAAGTACGCGGCGAGCGAAGGCGTCTGCGCAACCGTCTGCCCATAGACGAGGGCCGCCAACAGCAACACCACACCGATAAGCGACATCTCCGCTATGCGGCCGCGCCGGACGTACCTGCCGTACACGCCCATGATCAGTGCGATCGGCACCGTACAGAACACCGTAAAGGTGCCCCACGGGCTCCCGCGCAAGGCTTGGACGACGACGAGTGCCAGCACCGCAAGAATGATGACGCAGATCAGCAATATGCCGATGCCGACGATCGTCCCGGCTATAGGTCCCATCTCCGAGCGCACCATGTCGCCGAGCGAGCGGCCGTCGCGCCGGGTCGAGAGAAAGAGGACCGTCATGTCCTGTACGGCGCCGGCAATGACGACCCCGGCGAGAATCCACAGCGTACCGGGCAAGTAGCCCATCTGCGCTGCGAGCACCGGCCCGACCAGTGGACCCGCACCGGCAATGGCCGCGAAATGATGGCCATAGAGCACGTACTTGTTGGTCGGAACGTAATCGAGACCGTCATTGTGACGGACTGCCGGCGTCGCCCGGCCGGCATTCACGCCCAAAACTTTGTTAGCGATGAACAGCGCGTAATATCGATAGGCGATGAAGTAGACGCAAACCGCAGCGATCACCATCCACGCCGCATTGACGGGCTCGCCGCGACTTAATGCGATGATAGCCAGCGACACAGCGCCAAGCACGGCGATCGCGCCCCATAGCAGTTTCATCGTAATTCCATTTCCATTCCACGCCAGCGCGCTCATGGTTTCCCTCCTTGCATTGGCATTCTTCCGAACGGATCGCGCGAGCGTGACGCCATTCTCCGAGACCTTCGCCCGGCTGTTGGTAGTGTTTCGCGTTGAGGGAAATCGCGCTTTGACCAAGATCAAACGCGCATCGAATCTCGTAATGACTGGGCGTCGCGATCTGTTATTTACCCGTCATATTGACGGGCTCTCATTGTGCAATGCACAAATTGCGCGTTCAGCGGCTCTCGTATCCGCCTTGCATCGCGACGCTGCACCGGCTTATTCAAGCGACTTGCGAAAGCGCAGGATGCTCGTCGTGAGCAGCACCGCGGCGATGGCGGCCATCGCCGACAACTCCGGCCAAAGCACGCTCAGGCCGACGCCCTTGAGGAACGTGCCGCGAATGACCACCAGATAGTAGCGTAGCGGATTGAGATAGGTGAACCACTGCAGCACTTGCGGCATACTCGCGATCGGAAAGCTGAAACCCGAAAGAATAAAAAACGGGTTGAGGATAAAAAAATTCATCGAGAACGCCTGCTGCTGCGTTGAACATAGCGTGGAGATGAGAAGCCCGAGCGCCAGCGAACTGAGCAGAAACAGCGCGCTGCCGAACAGCAGCACGAACGGATTGCCCACAAACGGTACCTGGAACCACAGCATTGCGACAGCGACGATCAGCGCCACTTCGCCGAGGCCAATGACGAAGAACGGTACAGTCTTACCGACAATGAACTCGGCGGGCCGGATAGGCGACACCATGATCTGCTCCAACGTGCCGACTTCGCGTTCGCGCACGATTGCGAAGGCTGTCAGATTGACGATGATGACCAGAGTGAGCGTGCCGATCAGTCCCGGGACGAAAAACCACCTGCCATTTAGGTCCGGATTGAACCACGGCCGTTGCTCCAGCGTCACCTGGATTTGCTTTGTGCCCCGCACGCCGAGGGTTCGCCCTGCTAGGTTCGAGGCGTAATCCTGCGCAAACCCCCGTGCGATCGAGTTGACATAGCCGAGCGCTATCAGCGCCGTGTTAGAATTGGTTCCGTCGACGATGACTTGCAGCGGCGCATCCTGTCCTTTGCGGAGCAGCGCCGCGAAGCCGGCATGGATGACAAGCGCCACCGCAGCACTGCTGGCATCGATCGCCTTCGTGACTTCAGCCTGCGACCGCGCCACGGCAACATTGAACCGTCCGCTGAACGTGAACCGCGATACAAGCTCGCGGCTTTCCTGCGAGTGATCCAGATCAAGCACGATCGTGGAAACGTGATAGACCTCATAAGTCGCCGCATAACCGAACAGCAGCATCTGCACGAGCGTGGGGACGATCAGCCGGAAGCGCGCCCATTTATCGCGCTTGAGCTCGATGAACTCCTTGACCACGATCGGAATGATGCGCGCGAACATGGCTCAATCCAATCGTTTGCGGAACGCCCGCGCGGCAAGCAGCATCACCGCCGACGCATAAACAACAAGAAACAGAATCGGCGTCGACAGCTCAGCGAGGCTCGACCCTTTTAGGAACAAATCTTTGACAATGGAGACGTAGTAGCGCGAATAGACCAGGTAGGTGATGCCCTGTATCACCTTTGGCATCTGATCGATCGGAAAGATGTAGCCGGAGAGCAAAGTGGTCGGCAGCATGGTGACCAGCAGTGCAATCTGGCTGGCGCCGACCTGGCTGCGGATCAGCACCGACATCAGATAGCCGATACTAAGAACGACGATGAGAAACAGCGAAGTGGTGACGAAGAGTGCAAACAGGGTGCCGCGGTAGGGGACGCCGAACCACAGTGCTGCAAGCACCAGGCAAATGGCGGCATCGAGCCAGCCAAGCACGAGATAGGGCGCGAGCTTGCCCAACATCAGTTCGATCGGCTTTACCGGGGTGGAGACGAGCAGCTCCATGGTGCCGCGTTCCCACTCGCGCGATATGGTCAGCGAAGTGAGCTGCGCGCCGACCAGCGCCATGATCATGGCAACGAGGCCTGGAATGATGAAATTGCGACTCTCCAGGTCTTCGTTGAACCAGACGCGCGATTGCACCACCATCGGCTGGATTTGTTGCAGAGCCTTGCCCTGGCGATTCATCCAGGTCACCTCGACGTCGTTGGAATAACCCTCCACGATCGCCGCCGCATAACCGAAAGCAATATTCGCCGTATTATCGTCGGTGGCATCGAGGATCGCCTGAACCGGCGCGGTGCCGAGATCGTTGAGCCGTTCCGAGAAATCCGATGGTATCACGATGGCAAGACCGCATTGGCCGTCATCGATCGCCGCCTTAACTTCGGCGTAGGTTTTTGCGTTGTGAACAATGTTAAAATACTGCGTTGCCTGGAAACGTTTGAGCAAATCCTGACTGAGCTGGCTGCCTTCGCGATCGAAAGTGCAGACCGGCAGATGCTTGAGGTCGAGGTTCACGCCATATCCGAACAGAAGCATCTGCGTGAACGGCAGCAACAGCGCGATCATCAGGCTGCGCGGATCGCGCCAGACCTGCAAAATCTCCTTGACGCCGATGGCCTTGAGCCGGCGGAACTTCATGCCGCTACCCTTCGCTTGGCCGAATCGATGGCGATGAGCTGCACAAACACATCCTCAAGCGACGGATGGATGCGGCGCAGGCGGACCAGGGGCAGATTCTTTTGCTCCAGATGGACCGGCAGGTCGCGCAGACTTTGGTTGGCGTCGGCGACGAGCACGTGCAGTGCGCTGCCGAATACCGAACAATCGAGGATGCCAGGCGCGTGCTCGACTGCGGCGAGCGTTGGCCCCAGCGTCTCGCATTCAAGCAGTAGAAGCTCTCCGCGGAGCGCGGTGCGTTTGAGTTCTTCCGGACTGCCGATAGCGATGAGTCGACCCTGATTGATGAGGGCAGCGCGGTGACAATATTCGGCCTCGTCCATGTAATGGGTCGACACCAACACACTGACGCCTTCGGCGGCGAGCGAATGGATCAGATCCCAGAAGCGCCGCCGCGAGGTCGGCTCGACGCCCGAAGTCGGTTCATCGAGAAACAGGATCGGCGGGCGGTGCAGCACGGCACAACCGAGCGCCAGTCGCTGCTGCCAGCCGCCCGCAAGCGTCGATACCAGGGCTTTCTCGCGTCCCGCGAGCCCGGCCATGTCGATGGCAAAGCGCATCCGCTCAGGCAAGTCATGCCGCGGCACCCGGTAGATGCCGCCGAAGAATTTCAGGTTTTCCTCGACGCTGAGATCGCGATAAAGCGAGAATTTCTGCGACATATAGCCGATGCGCTCGCGCACCCGCTCGGGATCGCGCGCGACGTCGATGCCGGCGACCAGGGCGCGACCCGCCGTCGGACGCAGCAACCCGCAGAGAATGCGGATGATCGTCGACTTGCCGGCGCCGTTCGGACCGAGGAACCCCAAAACCTCGCCGCGCGCGACGCTGAAACTTACCCGATCGACCGCAATAAAGCTGCCAAAGCGCTTGACGAGATCCTCGGCGACGATCTCCGGGTCGCCTTGCCGGTCACCGTTCATTGCGCCGCTCCGTCGTTTTCCAGGAACGCCACAAACACGTCTTCGATGCTCGGTTCGCCGATGACGATATCGGTAAAGGGGACGTTTGCCCGTCCCAGGGCTTCGCGCAGCTCTGGAATGCGCAACTGCGCATCATCGACGACAGCGTGAACGCCGTCGCCGACCAGCATGACATTGCTTACTCCGCCAAGTCCGGCGATGGTCCGCCGAACTTCCCTGCCGGAAGGCGAGGAAATAACGACGAGCGCGCCGGGCATGCGCTCCTTCAGGGCAGTGGGCGTGTCGCAATAGAGGACACGTCCGCTGTGCAAAAGCGCCAAGCGGTTGCAGCGCTCTGCCTCGTCCAGATAGGCGGTCGTGATGAGGATCGTCACGCCTTCTTCGCGCAAACCGTAGAGGATGCGCCAGAAATCTCGGCGCGACACGGGATCGACGCCGGTGGTCGGCTCGTCAAGCAATAAGATCTTCGGCGTATGCACGAGCGCGCACGTGAGTCCGAGCTTCTGTTTCATGCCGCCTGAGAGCTGGCCGACGAGGCGGGAGCGGAATTGGCTCATTCCGGAGGCCGCCAGCAGCCGGCGCGCGCGATCCTCGCGAACGCCGGCCGCGACTTCAAACAAGTCCGCGTAGAAGCGAATGTTTTCGTCGACGGTCAGATCCTCATAGAGGCCAAACCGCTGCGGCATGTAGCTGATGTGCTGTTTGCCGTCTTCCGGATCGGCGACGACGTCGACGCCGTCGATGACGATGCTGCCGGTATCGGGCGGCAACACGCCGGCGAGCATCCGCATTGTCGTGGTTTTGCCCGCGCCGTCAGGACCAACCAAGCCGAAGATCTCGCCGCGGTCCACGGTGAAGCTGAGGCCGTCGACTGCGGCAATGTCGGCGAAGCGCTTCGTCAGCGCATCGGCTGCGACGATGGAATCGGCCTGCCCATTCATGATTTGCCCGCAGGAAGCGCTTTCAGCACCGCGTCCGCAGGCATGCCCGGAACCAGCTCGTGCGTGGAATTTTCGATATCGATGCGGATGCGGTAGACGAGCGTGACCCGCTCGGCGTGCGTCTCCACGCTTTTTGGCGTGAACTCGGCATTGGCGGAAATGAAGGAGACGCGGCCTTTATAGATTTTTCCCGGATATGTGTCGGTAGTGACGTCCGCTTCCTCGCCGTAGCGGATTTTTCCAATATCGGTCTCGTTGATGTAGGCGCGCAGCCAGACGTGATCGAGATCGGCAAGCGTCACCACCGGCGTGCCCGGCACCATGATTTCGCCGAGTTCGGCTTGGCGCACCTGAATGACACCGGAATACGGTGCCGTCAAAACCGTATAGCCGAGCACGATCTGCGACATTTTCAGGGTCGCTTGCGCGCTTTCTATCCCGGCTTTGCCTAGTTCGACTTGCCGCGCGGCGGCGTTTTTCAGCGCGATATCGCGCTCATGGGCGGCTGTGGATTGCCGCAAGGCCGCATAAGTGAGATCGCGCTGTTCGACGGTGCCCGAACCCTGTTTCAACAACACAGCAGCGCGATCATATTGCTGCTGGCGGAAGGTCAGGTCGGCGGCATCGCTTTCCACCGTCTGCGCCGTAGCCGCGAGATTCTGCTCGGCCGCCGCGAGCTGGCGATCCTGCATGTTGAGCGCCGCCTGGTTGATGACCACCTGCTGGCGATAGTCCGCGTCGTCGAGCCGCGCGATAAGCGTGCCTTTATCGACCCATTGCCCTTCATCGAAGGGAAGCTCGACGATGCGCGATTGCACCGTTTTGAAGCCGAGCACGCTCTGGTGCGCCTCGATATTGCCCGAAACCAGGATCGTGGCCGCTAGCCGCGGTCCGGCAAACCATTCGTAAAGCGCGCCTCGCTCGAAATAAGCCGCCAGCGCCGCACCGGCGAGCACGATCGCGATCAGCCAGGTTTTTGGTACGGCTCGCTTGTGCGCGGCCACGCCGATGTTTTCGGTTTTCGATCGCCGAACCAACGGAGCGTGCATTCGCTCGCCTCCATAACGTGTGCAAGACTTATGCCCGTGATGGCGGCCTCAGGCTTTGATCCAAATCATTTGATCCATCTCGGAAGATCGTCTGCGCCCGCCCAGCCCCTGGGGAGCTTGACCTAGATCAAGGCCGCGGAGCGCCGGATTCCTAAGATGCGCCGGCGATCAGCCGACAAGTGCGGGAAGTTTATGTGGAGCAGGACGTGATGAATGACCTATCGCGTCGGTCGTTTCTTCGCGACTGCGCGGTGACGACCGCTGGAGCGACAATGATCAATGCATCCCAACCGATGACGGCTCAAACGCAAGACAGTGGAGGCAGCGCACCGTTGGACGGTGCGCAGTTGGTCGCCGTCAGACTCAATATCAACGGGGCAGTACGAACGGCGCATGTTGCGGCGAGTATGACGCTGGCCGAGGTTTTGCGCGGGCGGTTGGGGTTGACCGGCACCAAGATCGCCTGCAATCGCGGCGCCTGTTCGGCTTGCACCGTCTGGCTCGACAGTATGCCGATCTGCGCCTGCATGATGCTCGCCGTCGACGTCGGCACGCGAAGCGTTACGACGATCGAGGGGCTCGCGCAGGGCGAGACGCTGCATCCCGTGCAGCAAGCCTTCATCGATCACGATGCGCTGCAATGCGGGTTCTGCACGCCGGGCATGATCATGAGCTGCGCGGCATTACTGAAACGGAACCCGGAGCCGAATGCCGAGGACGTCCGTGCCGCGATCAGCGGGCACTATTGTCGTTGCGGAACCTATCCACACGTCATCGCCGCGACGCTTGCCGCAGCCAAAGCGCAAGGGGGATGAGCGTGGCGAAACAAGCAAATCTCCGCACGGCGGTCTTTCCCTCGGGTATCGCTAGCGTCGGCCTGGGGACGGTGGAGCGTCAGATACCCGCCGACGAGCCGCCGCCGCTGCCGCCGAACAACGAGCTTCGCGTCATCGGCAAGTCATTCCCGCGGCCCAACGGCCCCGCCAAAGTCACCGGCGCCGTCCGCTTCACCGTCGACATTTCACTGCCGGGCATGCTGCATGCACGCGTGTTGCGCTCGCCGCTGCCGCACGCCGTTGTGCGTTCGATCGATGTGTCGGCAGCAGCCCGGCGGCCCGGCGTACGCGCGGTTCTGACGATCGCCGATCCAGCCAATCCGAAAAGTGCAAAATTGGGCTATGTAGGCGCGCCCGTCGCCGCTGTTGCGGCGGTTTCATTGCCGGCCGCCGAAGCGGCGTTGCACCTCATCCGCGTCAACTATGAAACGCTCCCGTTTGTTGCCGACATGGCGACGGCGCGCGCTCCTGCCTCCCCCTCGGTTCACGATCATGAGACAGCGCCGTCGGGACATCCTTCGGGATTCCCGGCGGCGGCGAACTTGCCGCTCAATGGCAACGTGCGTGGCCCTTCGCTTGTCAGGCGCGGCGACGTGATTAAGGGTTTTGCCGAAGCCGATGCGGTGGTTGAAGCCGAGTATAGCACGAGCGTCCAAACCCATTGCTGCATCGAGCCGCATGCGATCGTCGCCGATTGGCGCGCCGATGGCCTTACCGTTTACATGTCGACGCAGTTTACCGCTGGCGTTCGCGACGAGATTGCGGAAACATTCGGCCTGCCGCTCAACCGTGTCCGCGTCATCGTCGACGCGATGGGCGGCGGATTTGGCTCAAAGTCGTCGCTCGGCAATTACGGTTATTTCGCTATTACTCTTTCGCGGCAGGCCAAAGCGCCGGTGCGTCTTTTCCTCGAGCGCGAGGAAGAGCAGATGGACGCCGGCAATCGGCCCGGCACTTGGCAGCGATTGCGTATTGGCGCCAAGCGTGACGGTACGCTCACCGCGATTTCGCTGGTGAGTTACGGCACCGCCGGGATCGGTCTTGGTGCTGGTGTCGGTAGCAACGCAGAGGCGCTCTATTCCTGTCCCAATTTCGATGGCGCTCAGCACGACGTGTTCATCAACGCGGGGCCGGGCTGCGCGATGCGCGGGCCGGGGAACACGCCCGGCGCATATGGCTTAGAACAGACAATCGACGAACTGGCGGAAAAGCTCGGCATCGATCCACTGGCATTGCGCGACCGGATCGACCCGAGCCCAATCCGGCGCGAAGAACGGCGAATCGGCGCCGCGCGCATCGGCTGGTCGCGCCGGCGACGGCCAGGTGCGGACTCTGGCCCCGCAAAGCGTGGCCTCGGCGTCGCTCAATCGCTCTGGGGCGCCAACGTGCAAACCAACGCCGCCTGCGAGGTGCGGGTGTTGCGCGACGGCACGGTGGAAGTGCTCTCCAGCGTGCAGGATATCGGCACGGGAATCACAACCGTACTGGCGCAAACCGTTGCCGAGGTGCTTGGACTGCGCCCCGATCAAATCACCGTCCGTATCGGCGATACCGAGTTTCCGCCGGGCGGCCCGTCCTACGGCAGCCGCACCACGGCGTCCGTCACGCCACCGGCGCGCACCGCCGCGTGGCGCGTCCTGCAGCACCTTTTTGCCGAGGCGGCACTCCTGCTCAACGCAGCCCCCGAAGACCTGATTGCGCACGAGGGCAAGATCCTCGTACGCCAAGATTTCGATCGCGCCCTCAGTTTCAAGGACACCGCGGCGCATCTGCGCACGGACCGCGTCGCCGCAGTCGCAAGCCGTAGCGATGATTACGGCGGCTTCCAGCGGCGCGCGGGGCAGGACGCCGCGTTGGCGCAGCGCGATCTCGGCGGTGTGCAATTCGCTGAAGTCGCGGTCGATACGGAGACCGGGATTATCCGCGTCGAGCGTGTCGTCGCCGTACAAGATTGCGGCCGGCCGATAAACCCGCGGCAGATCGAAAGCCAAGTGCAAGGCGGCGTCCTGATGGGCGTCTCATACGCTTTGTTTGAGGAACGCATCCTCGATCAGGCGACGGGGCGCATGGTCAATCCGGATCTGGAACAATACAAGCTGGTCGGTGTGCGCGAGACGCCGCAGATCGACGTCGTAGTGTTGGAAAATTACCAAGGTCAGAGCGCGACCGACGCTTACGGCATCGCCGAGCCAGCAAACATCGCCACCGCACCGGCCATTGCCAACGCCGTCTACAACGCCATCGGCGTTCGCTTGCGCAGCCTGCCGATGAATCCGGCAGCGGTGCTCGCGGCGCTGGGCAAAGTCGCGTACAGGAGTTGACGGTCATGCACCGCTTCGCGCTTGCCACCCCAAAAACGGTCGCCGAAGCCGCCACAGTGGCGTCGGCGACCGTCGCTCACGCCATGACATCGACTCCCGACCTCGCGGGCCAGAACGATGTATCCGTCATCAAAGCCGGCGGCATCGATCTGCTCGATCTGCTCAAAGAAGGCCTGCTGGGGCCTTCCCAGGTGATAAACTTGCGCGACGTGCCGGGTCTCGACACCGTCGTCGAAGAGGAAGATGGCGGCTTGCGCATCGGGCCGATGGTCACTTTGGCATCGCTCTCTGTTGATCCGCACGTACGACAGCGCTATCCAGCACTCGCCGCCGCGCTCGGCAGCTCGGCCAGTCCGCAGATCCGCAACGTCGCGACTTTGGGCGGCAACCTCCTGCAGCGTCCCCGCTGCTGGTATCTGCGCTCGCATGCATTTCGCTGCCTGCGCAAAGGCGGCGGTCACTGCTTTGCCATCCATGGCGAAAACCAATACCACGCAATTTTCAATAACATGCCTTGCGCCATCGTGCATCCTTCGACGGCAGCGACGGTGCTGGTGGCTCTAGGCGCGACGGTCGAGATCACCGGCGCCGGCGGCGCTACGCGCCGTCTCTTGCTGGAAAACTTCTTCGTTTCCGTCGAACAGGATATGCAGCGCGAGAATTCTCTCGAACCGCATGAAATCCTCGCCGCAATCCGCCTGCCGCACCTGCCGCCAGGCGTCCGCATGGCTCACATCAAGCAGGGTGAAAAAGATTCATTCGACTGGCCGCTTGCCGACGTCGCCGCCGTGCTCGATCTCGATGCAAGCGGCGTTTGTCAGCGCGCCGCAATTGTTCTTGGCGCGGCGGCGCCGGTGCCGCACCGTGCCAAGACGGCCGAAGCTGCGCTGGTCGGACAGCGGATCGACCAGGCAATCGCCGCTCGAGCCGCGCACGCGGCGCTCGACGGCGCGACGCCGCTCAGCAAAAATGCCTATAAGGTGCCGCTGTTTGAAGCCCTCGTGCGGCGGACAATCATCCAAGCCGTAAGCTAGAAGAAATCACGCCGCTACTCGCCGTACCGGCCGCATGCGCCGGAAGGTTGGCGGTCCGGCCAGTCCGCGAAAAACGCGAATTTCACCGGCGCGCTACCCAATCGTTGCCGAGCTTGACGTAGGACCGCTTCACGGCGGCCCAGGCAATGCGATGGGCCGCCTCTTCCTGCCGGCCTTCGCCGGTATGCGCGGCCCAGGCGTGGTTGAACGCCTCGCGATAAATGTCCTGCGCATGGGGCGGCAGATGAGTGCGAACCGAGGGCGGCAAGCTTTCATTGCTGACGTACGGCATGCAAAAGGCTCCTCAGCCAAGCCTGCCCAAGTTCGTCTTCCCAAAGTCCGGCAGGCTCATGCCAAAATGTGCTTTTCGATCTCCCAAACCGGATGCTTGGTCAGGTCCTTGTCGATCTCGGCGATAATGCGCTTCTTGACGTCGGCGTGAAACACATGCCGCAGCTCGGCAAGTGTGCGCGGCGGCGCGACCACGACGATCTTCTGCGTATTTTGGTCACGCGCCAGCTTCTCCAAGGTCGCCGCCACTCGATCGGCGAAGCGTCCCTTCTCGATGTCATGCCAGTCGGTTGGCTCGATGCTGCTGTGGCGATGCGTACCCGCACTCTGCAAGAGCGCGCTCCGTCGAGAATGCCGCCGCGAAATTGTGGCTGACCGTGACTAGGAATAAACGCCGTTGCCAAACCGCTTTGCGATCGTTGCCGACGCCATTTTTGATCGAATGGAGCGCCAAGCGAGAGGAAGCGCGTCGCGAGCGCGACCGGCTGCGAAGTCAAATCGTCATGACAACCCAAGCTGGCCACCAACACGCACCCATGTAGCGACAAGAAGTGCGCTTCCGAACAGCAAAAAGCCGCTGAGATTGCCCAAAAAACCCGCGGCTGCCTCAAAATCGCTACCGATCACGTAGGCCAATCCGAGATAGGCTCCGCCACACAACACGCGGCCCAAGAGCGCGACCGCAAGGAATTTTGAGAAACGATAGCGGCTCACCCCCGCCAACAGGTTTGCCGCAGAGCTAAGGTACGAAACGAAAGTGCGCGTGATAAACACCGTGAGTAACCCCCAATGGTGAACAAGCCCTGGACGCGCATACTGCGCGCCTATAGCCGAACCAGCGGCCATACCGCTCCAGAAGGTCACGGCTGATCATGCGCCCGATGCCGTAGCCAACGATGTCGCCGAAAACCGAGGCAATAACGATAACAAGGCTAGCGGTGAGAAAGTTCATCCGGCCTTGAGCAACCAGGGACCCCGCAACCGCGCCGGCAATGCCGTCGGGAACGGGCGCGCCAATCGCGCCCGATAGCTGGATCAAAGCCAGGATCGGGTAGCCGTAAACAAGCATCGAGGAGAGCATTTCGTCGGAAAGCGCCGCGAACCAACCCGACGATTCGGAAGAGGTGATGCCGGCGCCGTTGTCCACGAGCGCAGCGACCGCGCGTTGTACGCGTTCGACGTAGTCGAAGGTGGAAGTCCTGGATAGCGCCGCGGCGGAGCGCAGGTCGGTATTCGGGTCGATCTCTGCCGCAAGTGCAAGAGCCCCGATCAAGGCCACCGTGTCGATGCGGTAAGTGCGAGCAACATAACTCAGCGTCATCCAGCCGCGAATGCTGCTGGTGCGCGGTGTAGCCGCCAGATAGGCCGAGCGCAGCAGTTCGAACGATCCGTAGGAGCGCAGCGCGAACCACAAAGTGGGAAGCGTGAATAAGACCACCAGCGCTAGTGCCAGCCGACGCGCCGCCGCCGATTTTCCAAAGTTGATCACGGCTTTTGACCTTTTTAGCCGGACGGTTCGGCGCTCAATCCCCCTTGTTTATCCACATTGCGCAACTGCCACCGCATTGAGGCAGATCAACTATCCGGGAAACAAAATATGCCATCAGTAACGACGTAGATGCCCCAAGCGGGATCTGGCCTGATGGACAGAGCAACTTTGATTGAACCTGCTGTACGCGGGAGCCCACGCGGCCTCAGCAGCGAGGAAGCGCGCCGGCGCCTTACCGAGTTCGGGCCAAACGCGGTAAGCGAAGCCCTACCGCCGTGCTGGCGCACTTATCTTGCGAAGTTCTGGTCGCCCATCGCCTGGTTGCTCGAAATCGCGATGGCGGTCGAGATCGGCCTTGGCAAATATGTCGAAGGAGCTGTCATCGCCGGATTGCTTCTCTTCAATGCCACGTTGGGTTTCATTCAAGAGGGGCGGGCCGGTGCGGCGCTGACGGCGCTCAGGAAGCGTCTCGCGCCGACAGCGATTGCCCGCCGCGACGGCGAATGGATCAAGGTCGCCGCAGCCGAACTGGTGCCCGGCGATGCCATCAGGCTACCGCTTGGCGCGGTCGTGGCCGCCGATGCTCGCATACTATCCGGCTCGATCATGGCCGACCAATCCATGCTTACCGGCGAGTCTGTCCCCGTCGATGCCAAGGAGGGTGATACAGTTTATGCCGGAGCGCTGGTCCGTCGAGGCCAGGTGATCGCCGAAGTCACGGCAACGGGAGTGCGGACATATTTCGGCCGTGCAGCCGAACTCGTGCGTACAGCGCGTTCTGTCAGCACCGAGCAGGCCGCCATCTTCGCGGCGACGCGCAATCTCGCTTTCGTCAACGCAACGGTAGCGATCGGCATCGTGATCTACGCCTATGCAGCGGCGGTGCCGCATGGCAATCTCGTCCCGCTCGGTCTGACCGTGCTTCTGGCGACCATTCCGGCCGCGCTGCCGGCGACGTTTACGTTGTCGGCCGCGTTCGGCGCCCAGACGCTGGCGCGGCGCGGCGTGCTGCTGACGCGGCTATCGGCGGTGCATGAAGCTGCCAGCATGGACGTGTTGTGCGCCGACAAGACCGGCACGCTGACGCAGAACGAACTGAAAGTCGTGCAGGTCGTGGCGCTCTCCGGCTTCGATCGCGCCCGCGTGCTGGCGCTGGCGGCGCGGGCGAGTTCGGAAGCCGATCAGGACCCGATTGACGCCGCCGTGCGGACGGCGGCCAAAGTCACGGCGCAGCCCGCACCCGAGCGGCTTATCCGCTTCGTTCCCTTCGATCCGGGGAGCAAAATCGCGGAGGCTTTTGTCGTCGACCGAGACGGCATCCAGTGCCGCATCATCAAGGGCGCCTTCGAAATCATCTCGAAAATCGCGCAGTTGCCCAAGGACGCCCGATCTTTGGTTGACGGCCTCGCCAGCCAAGGTCATCGCGTGATCGCGGTCGCCTTCGGTCCTGACGAGGCGCTCCGTCTTGTCGGACTTATCGCCATCAGTGACCCACCGCACGAGGATTCGGCAAAGCTCGTCGCGGAACTGCGCGAATTTGGCGTTCGGACCGTCATGGTAACTGGGGATTCAGCGACCACCGCGGCGGCAGTGGCGCGCGCCGTCGGCATCGAGGGAGATGCTTGTTCGCCGGACACGCTGGCGGACGAGGCGGCGGTCAAGAAGTGCGGCATCTATGCACGGTTGCTGCCTGAACTGAAATTTGAGCTCGTGCAGGTCCTCCAACATCTTGGCCATGTCGTCGGTATGTGCGGTGATGGCGTCAACGATGCACCGGCGCTGCGCCAAGCGCAAACCGGAATCGCGGTTTCCTCCGCCACCGATGTGGCTAAGGCAGCGGCCGCGATGGTGCTGACCGAGCCCGGCCTCGCCGGCATCGTGTTCGCTGTTCGCGAAGGCCGCATCGGTTTTCGCCGATTGCTAACCTACACCTTCAACATGCTGACCAAGAAGATCGAGATCGTGCTGTTCCTGGCGATCGGCTTCGTCATGACAGGCGAAGCGGTCATGACTCCGGTCATGATGGTCTTGATGCTGGTGACGAACGACATTCTCGCGATGTCGCTTACCACCGACCGCGCCAGTCCTTCGCCGTTGCCGAACCGGTGGCGCATGCGCAACATCACCGCTGCCGCCATCGCGCTGGGCGCGTGCAAGCTCGGCTTCTCCACGGCCATGCTGTGGGTCGCCAAGTTCAAACTCGGCCTCGGCCCATCGGCATTACAGACATTTGCTTTCGTCACGGTGCTGTTCGGCTCGCAGGGGCTCATCTACGTGCTCCGCGAGCGGCGCCACATCTGGTCATCGACGCCGAGCAAATGGGTCTTCGCTTCCTCGGTCGCTGACATCGGCATCGTGGCGGCGCTGGTGCTCTCCGGTATCCTGGTTGCGCCGCTGCCGTGGCAGCTATTGATCTTAATATTTGCCGCAGTTGCCGCTTTTGCGCTCCTTCTCGATCAGATAAAGCAGGCCGTAACGGCTGTGTTTAAAGTCGAATGACGATGCGCCCGGGATGACGGCCGATCCTTCCCGGTTTGACCTGCATCAATGCTGGCGGCCGGCCAGCGGCGTAACAAATCGATCGCAGACCTCTTGGTTCGGCAATCGCCAACCGACAAGACCAGAATGGCTCCGCGCATGCGGGTCGCACCAAAAGGCTGGCTGATCGCGATTTTGTTCGGCTTCGCGGTGCTGGCGGCTTCGAGCGCGGCAGCCTTTACGATTGGCTTGCCGGGCCGCGGCTAGCCGCTACGGTGATAGGGCTGTCCGGCAAATAGCTTCACCGACTGCTAAATAAGCACAGAGCAGGGAGTATTGCCCTCCGAAATCACCTCTGAGATCGGCAACCCGTAGCCGCGATAGCCCATGGCAATCTTGGCCGCCAGACGCAAATGGCTGGTCACGAGTCTGTTCGCAGCCTCGCGATCACCATGTTCCCGCCAGCGCTTGGCGAGCATAAATTCTTCTTGCGGTTCCAGCATCGGTTCTAAATAACGGCTGAGGCCGGATTCAGCCGTGCGGCTGGGAAAAGTTATAGTTTGCGCCATAGCAACGCCATCCACCAAATACTTTGGTGTCGATGCTTGTGCAGCCCAATCGATCTCTTTGTCTTGACTTGGATCAATGGAGGCGGCGGGAAGTGCCGCGGTTCTAACCCCGCATCGTCATCGTCTGTTCGTTTGCAAGGAACGCCTATGGACTGGGCGCTTTTCGCGAGAGTTGGAGGGGCGCCTCCGTCATTCACAATCCGAATGGATAGGTTTCGGGAAGACCTTCCTTGGGCTCGGCTGGTAACGGCTTGATTGCTCTCGTCTCTTCGAACCAGATGTAGCCGTCGAACTGCTTCGGCAGGTGCGCATCGAAATAGTGGCTCGCGAGCTCCGTTTCGGGCCGATAGATGACCCCGATTGCCCGCTCCAAGCGCGCGCGCATCAGCGACGATCGCAGCTCGTCGTGCTGCCCCTCCCGCAAGTCAAGGAGGAAGCGGCGGATTGCCGCGTCGCGGCATAGGCGCTCGTAACTTTCGGGATGCGCCGGACGCACGGTCTTGATCTTCATCGGGCCGTCCCAGTCGTCCGCCGCCGCCACCGAGCCGCGATCAGTGCCGAAGCCGATCAAGGCTGCGGTGTCGCCAAACTTTTCTCGGCAGAGCTGGCCGATGTTGATCTCATCGCGCGCCTGCCCCATGTCGGTGGCCGCGGCGTTGCCAATATGGGAGTTGTGCGCCCACACCACCGCTTTGGCATTGTTTCCCCGCCAATCCATCAGATGATTGAGGGTGTCGAACATGTGCCGGTCGCGCAGATTCCAGGACTCTGCCGTGCCATAGTACATGGCTCGATAGTATCGCTCCGCCGAAGCAACCAGCCGTGCATTCTGCGCGGCATCGAGGAAGCCGTCGCGATCTCGCGCTTCATACTGAAGCTGCTTGTCGAGCAGATCGCGCAAAGCCAGCAGCACCGGTCGCTCGCATTTGGCATAGCCGGTGGTCAGCGCCGCGCGCCCGTAGGTCGTTGGATCGCGCTGCCACGGCGTAAGGCAGCCGTAACGCTCCCTCGCGACCGCCGCGGCCTTCGGATCGCACCGGTCGAGATACTCGATCACGGCGGCGATCGATGCGTTCATGTTGTAGATGTCGAGCCCGAAGAACCCGACATGCGCGCTGGGATGCCGTGCCGCATTGCGAGAGCGCAGCCAGTCCACGAAGTTGGCCACTTCGACATTGCGCCACATCCACTGCGGAAAGCGCCGGAATGCGGGACCGCTGCCGACATGCACGGCCTTATGCCGGACGTAACGATCGATCCGCGCTGCATCGGGCCAATCTGCCTCAACTGCCACGATATTGAATCCGTGGTGGTCGATCAGCCGGCGGGTGATCTGCGCCCGGGCGCGGTAGAACTCCGAGGTGCCATGGGTTGCCTCCCCTAACAGCACGACGCGAGCATTGGCGAAGCGATCAAACATCGCGCCGAACGCCGGCTCGTCGGGGTCCGGCAAAGGCTCTGCAGCCTCGCGAATGCGGTCGGTCGCCGAGGGTGCGCGCGCGGAGACGGCGGGACGCCGGGGCCACAGTCTTTCAAACGCTGGCGCTGCGTCCACGGCAGGCTCCGCCCAGCCGGCTGCGCCGATGAGGGGCACGAAGGTGACCGGTCCCAGATCCTCCTCGTGGAAGCGATCTTCGCCATCGCGGACGACCTTCACCAGCTCCTGTATGGCACCAACTTCACCGATCGGAATGACAAGACGGCCGCCGATCCTGAGCTGGCGCCGCAATGTTTCAGGAACTTCAGGACCCCCTGCAGCGACGAGGATAGCATCGAAGGGTGCCGCATCGGCCCATCCCAAAGTCCCGTCGCCATGCCGCACCTCGACGTTGGCGTAGTTCAGTCCCTCCAGCGCCCGTCGCGCGCCGTCCGCCAGATCGCGATGCCGCTCGACGCTGAAGACCTTGCCGGCCAATCGGCTTAGAATCGCCGCCGCGTAGCCCGATCCAGTGCCGACATCGAGGACGCGATCGCCGGGATTGATCTGGGCGGCCTCGACCATGAGCGCGACAATGTACGGCTGCGAAATAGTCTGACCCGCAGCGATGGGGAGCGGGGCATCTTCGTAGGCAAATTCCTCCATTCCCGCGCCAACGAAAGCCTCACGCGGCACCTGCCGCATAGCTTCGAGCACGCGCGGGTCCGTGACACCTCGCTTGGCCACCTGGAAGGTGACCATGCGTTGGCGCTCAACCGAGCGATCCTGTATTGATGTGGCCACTTCTGCCATATGGAGCAAACATTTGGTTGGTGGCGAGCGTTGCAGCGGCAGACTGTTTCATCGCTTGCGTTGCCGCGGTTCGACTACTCGATTCCTTGAGGTTTGCTCGCCGCCAGGAATGTTCATTTACGGCGATTCTTAGTTCGCCCTACTTCGTGTTCTCAGCCCGTGCTTGCCCATCACCCGCACAGTGCTCGCCTGCGCGCCCTGAAAGTCGATTTCAGGCTCCGTTTGCATTTTCTGCTCTATCATTGCGCTCTTTCATGCGAATACGATCGAACCGCCCAGCTGATAAATTATCGTCGCAGGAACCTGAAAGGTCTTTGATTCATATCAACTTGGGCGGATGCGGCTGGGGCTAAATAATAGTCTCAACGGAGGATGTGTCATGGCTGAAACCACCAGCAGCAACGTACCCGTGAAGTCTGAGCAGTCGCCGGCGCCGCCGCAGGTCTGGCGGCCGTTTGAGAGCTTGCGCCAGGAAATCGACCGCGTGTTTGACCAGTTCGACGGCGGCTTTTGGCGTCCGTTCCGCGGCTCGCTCTTCGAGGCCGCGTCCTTCCGGCGTGCCAGCGGCTTTGGGTGCAATGCCGGCCGTCGATGTTTCGGAGACTGATAAGGCCTACGAGATCACCGCCGAATTGCCCGGCATGGACGAGAAAAATGTCGAGGTGAAGGTCGCCAATGGCGTGCTTTCCATCAAGGGCGAAAAGCAGGAGGAGAAAGAGGAAAAGAAGAAGGATTATTACAAGCGCGAGCGTAACTTCGGCTCGTTCGAGCGCTCGTTTCAAGTGCCCGATGGCGTCGATACCGACAGGATTGAAGCCAGCTTCAAGAAGGGCGTCCTTTTGGTGACGCTGCCGAAGAGTGCGGAAGCACAAAAGGCGGAAAAGAAGATCGCGGTTAAAGCCGGTTGATTGTACGCGCCGCGTCAGCGCGTTTTGCGACCCGGTCGCCTCGTAAGACGGCGTCCGGGTCTGTTTTGATTATCCTCATTTGGACTCAACTACGACCGGTATTTTCGCGAGCGTGGCAAGGATGCGGCAACGCCGCCGGATCGGCACCCACTCGTAAAGGAAGATCTCCAGCGGCCGCCACATCGCCACCCAACCGATGATCAGCATGCCTTCGCCCACAATGGCAGATACTGCACCGGGCTCGAAAGAGAACGTCAGTTCCCATAATAGCATACAGCATAGTAAAAATGTCAGCCGGTGAATTGCCGGGTGATGCTCTCGCCTGGGTGGGAGGGTTCGACAATGGCGACAATATCGCCGGCGTGGAGGAGCGCCGGTATCGCCTCGACACCGCTGAGCACGTCGAAAGCAGCTTTGACGGTCCGGCTAGCGATACTCTCGTCGAAGCGCTTGCGCGCAATCGTGGCGGCGTCTTCTAACTCGCGCGATATCCGCGGCACGTCGAGCGGCTGCCATTGCTGGTCAAAAATGCGCAACTCGCGCACGGCCGGAAAATCGGCGAGCGCGAAGAGCGCCGCGTCGGTGATAAAAGCGGCAAGTAGCTCAAGCTGGAGAAATTCGGCGAAATCCACGGCGGCTTGCGCCGCCGAAAGATTGCCGAGGCCCTGCGGCAGGCCGATGACCACGCGCTTATACCGCCAGCTGCTCATGTCCGGCTCTCGACCGATGCATGGTCGTCACGGCCGGCTGCGACCGCAGCGCCGAACTCGTCGATGGCCTGCAAGGCGAACAGGCGCAAGGGCTGGGGGGCCATGTGTCATTTCCGTTGCGCGACGGCGGGCGCTGCAGGCGGCGTCACCTTGTCGTCCACAAACGCATCAATGAACGCGCTGAGGCGAGGTTCTCCGGTCTCGGCGAATTCGTAGCTCGCTCGCACGATCGGCTTGTTGATCTGCAGCAAATGGGCGAGATCGATGGGCGTTGCGGAAACCACGATATCAGCCCTGGCGGCATTGATCGTCTGCGCCAGCGCCTGCAACTGCGCAGCGCCGTAGCCAAGCGCCGGCAATACCTTGCCAATATGCGGGAATTTTTCGTAGGTCCTTACGAAATCGGCCGCGGCGGATGCTCGCGGGTCGACGATGTCCGCCGCTCCGGCCGCAATCGAAGCGGCGTAGCCTGCCCCATACGGCATTCCCCCGTGAGTGACGGTGGGATTGTCTTCTATCACAAGTACACGGCGGCCTTTCACTACGGCCGCATCGTCGAGCCGGACGGGCGAAGCTGCACATACAATCGGCGCTCGCGCATTGACCGCCCGCAATTCAGAGACGGCGATTTCCACGTCGGCTGCGGGTGCCGCGTCCACTTTATTCACCACCAGTATGTCGGCCATGCGCGCTACGGTCTCGCCCGGATGATGGGTCGCGATCTGTCGCGGCCGCAGCGCATCGGCAACGGTAATGAGCAAATCGGGTTGGACAAAAGGAAAATCGTTGTTGCCGCCGTCCCAAACGATGACGTCTGCCTCGCGCTCGGCGGCGCGCAGTATTTCCCGATAGTCGACGCCGGCCAGCACGACGTCTCCCGCGGCTATGTGCGGCTCGTATTCTTCGCGCTCCTCCGCCGTGCACTGCGCTGCATCGAGATCTGCCAATGACGCAAAGCGTTGGACGCGTTCCCTGATCAGATTTCCATAGGGCATCGGATGGCGCATCACGATTGTCCGGCTGCCGCGATCACGCAGCCGCCGCGCGAGCCAACGGGAAACGGAGGATTTCCCGCATCCGGTGCGCGTCGCGCAGACGGCAATCACCGGCACGCAAGAATGCAAATAAGTCCGCTCCGGGCCGAGCAAAATAAAGTCGGCGCCGACCGCAAGCGCGCGCGACGCGACATGCATCACGTATGTGTGCGGCACGTCGCTATACGCAAAGACCACCTCATCCACGGCCTGAGCGCGGCACAGAGTTTCCAGTTTTTCCTCTTCCAAAATCGGAATGCCGTGCGGATAGAGCGGGCCGGCCAGCGCAGGCGGATAGAGGCGGCCGCCGATGCCAGGGATCTGTGCTGCGGTGAATGCCACAACCTCACTTGCAGGATCGTCGCGATAGACTACGTTGAAATTATGAAAATCGCGGCCGGCCGCGCCCATGATGACGACGCGGCGCAGCGGTGGCGCCGACTCGTCCCGCGTTCGCCGCGTCCTGTTAGATGCAGTAGGTTCGGATCGGAGCAAAGCCATTGAACTCCACCGAGGCGTAGCTTGCCGTATAAGCGCCGGCCGAAAGAAAATCGATCGGATCACCGATGTCGAGATCGATCGGCAGCTCGTAACCGGCATGTTCGTAGATGATGTCGGTGCTGTCGCAGGTCGGCCCTGCCAGCACGACCGGGCCTGCCGGCCGGCCTTGGTGCGGCGCGCGCAGCCGATAATGGATGCGCTCCCCTTGGGTTTCGGGGAGGCCGTTGTAGCGCCCGGCATCGAGGTAGACCCAGCGCCTAGCGGCTCTCCGCGATTTTTTCGCAATCAGCAGCACCGCGGAGCGGAGCACACCGGCGTCGCCGACGAGATAACGGCCGGGCTCGATGATGATTTCAGGACGCGAAACGCCGAACTGGTCGCGCAGTGCATCGTCGATTGTTTCGTCGTAATCCGAAAGCCGGGGGATCGGCGTGCGATACTGCGCTGGTAGGCCACCCCCAACATTGAGGAACTCAAGGTCGAGGCCGAAACCGGCGCAGTCGTAAAAGATGGCTGCCGCGGCGGCGATAGGAGCACGCCATTGTGCCGGATCGGTCTGTTGCGAGCCGACGTGAAACGATACGCCGATCGGCCGCAATCCAATGGCTCGCGCATGGTTGAGCAGGTCTGCAGCCATCTGCCGATCGCAGCCGAACTTTCGGGTCAACGGCCAATCGGTACCCTTGGCGTCGACCAACATGCGGCAGAACACGCGTGCGCCTGATGCGGCGCGGGCAATCTTCTCAAGCTCCCCGATACTGTCAAAGGCGAAGCGATCGACACCATTCTTGTAGGCGCGGGCGATTTCGCTCTCCCGCTTGATCGTGTTTCCGAAGGAAAAACGTTCTGCCGCAATACCCAATCCGCGGCACCGGTCAATCTCGCCTTCGCTGG
>Ga0265313_10000281_pt1 | contig 55832 bp, 58 predicted proteins | sample 4123metaG_FD_203122 | JGI IMG/M metagenome (GOLD analysis project Ga0265313, IMG submission 203122) | Rhizosphere microbial communities from Carex aquatilis grown in University of Washington, Seatle, WA, United States - 4-1-23 metaG | ecosystem: Host-associated > Plants > Roots > Rhizosphere >... | reverse complement strand
ACCATGCACAACCACTGCGCCTCGATCGCATCCAGCTCACGCCGACCCCCGAACCAGGCCATCCAGCCGTGACCCGAACCCCCGAACCTCCGTGTCCATACGACCGACAATACAGAAGGGGTGAGACACCCAAACCCGCGAAAACCCCGAAGAACAAAGAAGAAATGCGCCCAGAACTACACCGGCGACATCCACGCTTCCGCGAGCGGGTTCTTGCCGTCGAGATGACCGTGCGATCCGTAGGGACGGAATCGGATGAACGCCTGCTCGTGATGGAAAGGCCTTGCCTCGCCGTTTGCGATCGCGTCGGGGTGCGCCGGCTCGCGCGTGCCGTACGCATACGTCGAGAGCGCTTTCGTCGACTCCCACAGCGAACAGGTCGCGACCAACGACATCGGGTGTGCGAGCCCGGTCGCCCACGTCAGGCCGGGCGCCTCCACGACACTCGCTTCGGCCTTGGCGCTGGTGCGCAGGAAACGGATGAACTGACTCATCCGGGGCCGGCCGAGTGTCAGCGCGGCGACCGGGCCGGCGCGCTCGACGCTCCGTTCCCTCGGGACGTCGGGTGGGAGTCCGGGCCAGCTCCCGAACGCGCGGAGCGGTTCGAGCCGAAGGTGCCAGCCCGACGCGAACTTCGCCGCGAGCGGATGGTCGGCGAGGAACCCGTCGATCGCGTCGTCGCCGTCCCAGAACGCGATGAGCGCGGCACGACTGAATTGCGGCGACGGCAGCAACGAACCACCCAGCGGCGCGGCGAGCGCGATGTTCGCGTGCCGCAACCCGCGGATCGAGCCCGGAGACGGGGACTTGCGGTTGAGGGCGAGGGCCGTCGGTACTCCGACGTCGGCCACGTGCACGGATGCGATCATGCGAACCTCCTCCGGTCCGACCAGTGTGATCCGCCAAACGCGGCCGCGACGAATCAGGAGCATGAGCCACGACTACCGCGCCCTGAAGACCGCCGAGCTCGCCGACTTCTCCGACTTCCTGCACGACCTCTCCGACGCGCTGTGGGACACACCCTCGCTCTGCGAGGGGTGGAAGGTTCGCGACGTCGTGAGCCACATCGCGATCGGTTACACCGTGCCGCTGCGCGTGATCGTCGGCCAGATCGCCAAGTACCGCGGCAACGTCGACAAGGGCTCCGATGTGCTCTCACGGGCGTTCGGCCGCGACCACACGCCGGGCCAGATCCTCGCGGCCCTCGACCGCGGTCGCGACCGCCCGCGCGGAGTCGGCCGGATCGAGAAGCCCCACGAAGCCCTGGTCGACCACCTCGTTCACCAGCAGGACTGCCGCCGGCCGCTCGGGCTCCTGCGCACGATCCCGGCCGAACGCGCGATCGCGCTCGTCGACGCGCTCCCCCGCGCGGGCGGATTCGTCGCGTCGAAGCAACGCGTGGCCGGCCTCCGACTCGTCGCGGTCGACGTCGACCACGCGGTCGGTCAGGGGCCCGAGGTGCTCGGCACCGCGGAGGCACTGGCGCTCGCAGCTACCGGTCGCGCAGTGGCCCTCGACGAGCTGGAGGGCGCCGGCGCCGCAGTGCTCCGGGCGCGCGTCGGCGGCACTCGGCCGGGTATCGCCGAGCAAGGTGTCGCGCGCTGAGCGAACCCGCGGTCAGACGCTGGCGTTCGCGTTGTCGACGAGCTCGAGCACATCGACGAACTCGACCGTCGGCCTCACGCCGTAGAGACCCGTGACGCGCTCCACCAACGCGTCGGAGAAGAATCCACGCGCGGCCTCCTCCGAGTCCCACACGTAGAAGTTGCGGGCCTGCGCACCCGACTGGTCGATCGTGAACACCTTGGACCGAAGGCCGGGCATCCCTTCGAACATGCCGCGCGCCTCCTCGGCGATCTTGGCAACCACCGCCCGGTCGAGGTCGCTGTCATCACGAAACGTCACGATCACACCGATCATTCTCGGCCTCCTCCACTGCGAGTCGCGCCGACGGTACTTCGCGAAATGCCGCGGCTCCAGGCCCTGGAGATTGGTCGGGATAGCTTCGGCGCCGATGGACGCAATGAAGTTCTTCGGTCTCGAACCCACCGACGACGCGCGCATCTGGCGCATGCAGGTCGTCCCGGGCCTCATCTCGGGAACCGGTGCGCTGTTCGGCGGGTGCGGGCTCGGCGCCGCGATCGAAGTGATGGAACAGGTGACCGGCCGACCCTGCATCTGGGCAACCGCGCAGTTCCTGTCGTTCGCGCGCCCGCCGGCGGTGCTCGAGCTCGAAGTGACCGAAGCCGTGCGTGGTCATCAGATCAGCCAGGCGCGGGTCATGGCCCACGTCGGCGATCGCGAGATCCTCACCGTGGTCGGCGCGCTCGGTCAGCGGCCCAGCCCGCTCTCCGGTCAATGGGCGACGCGGCCCGACGTGCCACCGCCCGCCGACTGCCCGCCGCGGCCGTTGATGAACCGGCACCAGGGCACGATCATGGACCGATTCGAGTCGAAGCTCGCCGACGCCCGCCCGTACTGGGAGCTCACGGGAGTGCCCGGCTCGGGGAACGCATCGCTCTGGGTGCGCCTCCCCGAGCTGATCGACGCATCGGCCGCCGCGCTCGCGATGATCGGCGACTTCGTGCCGTTCGGCATCGGCCAGGCGCTCGGACGGCGCGCGGGCGGCAACAGCCTCGACAACACGCTGCGCGTCGCGCGCCGCGTCCCGACCGAGTGGGTGCTGGCCGACGTGCGTGTGCACGCGATCGCCGACGGCTTCGGTCACGGGCTGGTGCACCTGTGGGCCGAGGACGGCACGCTCCTCGGCACCGCCAGCCAATCGACGATCGTGCGCGCGCACGAGCCGGCCGACGAGGAGCCGCGCGATCCCGTGCCGTTGACCGAGCTCGAGGGATCACTCGAGCCCGAGAACGGGCCGTAGGTCGAAGCCGCACGGAGAACGTGCCAGGATGACGCGATGACCGCACCCCGGCGTTATGGCATCACGTTCCCGTTCGACGGGATCCCGTTGCTCGGCCAGCGCGAGATCGTGCGCGAGCTCGTCGACCTCGGCTACACCGACCTCTGGTCGGCGGAGTCGGGCGGGTACGACGCGTTCATCCCGCTCGCGGTTGCCGCGCAGTGGGCGCCGGAGCTCCGGCTCGGAACCGCGATCGTGCCCGTCTACACGCGCGGGGCGCACACGCTCGCGTCGACGGTCGCGTCGATGTGCCAGGCCGCGCCCGGACGCTTCGCGCTCGGGATCGGAACGTCGTCGAACGTGATCGTCGAGCGCTGGAACGGCATGGCGTTCGACAAGCCCTACCAGCGCGTGCGTGACACCATCCGCTTCCTGCGAGCCGCGCTCGCGGGCGAGAAGGTCACCGAGACGTACGAGACCTTCGCGGTCAACGGGTTCCGCCTCGGCATCAAGGTGCCGGAGCAGCCGCCCATCCTGGTCGCCGCGCTCCGCCAGGGCATGCTGCGGCTCGCGGGCCGCGAGGGCGACGGTGCGATCGTGAACTGGCTCTCGGCCGACGACGTGAAGACGGTGGCGCCGCACGTCGGACCCGACAAGGAGATCGCGGCCCGCATCTTCGTGCTGCCCTCCGACGATCCCGGGCTCGTGTACGCGGTCGGCAAACGGGCTATCGCGTCGTATCTCACCGTGCCGGTCTACGCGGCGTTCCACGAATGGCTGGGTCGCGGCGAACAGCTCGCCGACTTGTGGCGACTCTGGAAGGAAGGTGACCGCAAGGCGGCTGCCGAGTCGATTCCCAACGAGGTCGTCGACCAGCTCCTCGTGTGGGGCAAGCCCGAGCAATGCCGCGAGCACATCCAGCGCTACATAGACAACGGCGTGACCACTCCGGCGCCGGCGCTGTTCTGCGGGCCCGACGAGCTCCCCACCGTGCTCCGCGCCCTGCGCCGCTAAGACCGACTTCGACCCATTTCGCCGTACCTGTTCCCAGGGGCGTGAAAAGCGGTGGTTGTCAGGGCGGACCGCGCCCAGTACAACTACGGATACCCGGGGGGTCTACGAGAGGGAGTTCGAATGCGTAAGGCTGCAGGATTGTTGTGCGCGTTGTCATTGCTCGTACCGATGGGCATGATGGCCGCCAGTTCCGCCGGGGCTGCCGCTTCGGCAACCACGCAATGCAAGGCGGTCAGCGGGAAGCAGACGTACACGCCGGCCCTGCCGATCGTGACGTCGAAGGCCACGGTGAACACTTCCATCGTGTCCACGTCGAAGCTCACCGGTTGCGTCGGAGGCGGTGTCACGAGCGGCACGGCGACGTCGAAGAGCACCATGAAGAACGACAACTGCGCGCTGTTCGTCAAGAACTTCGGCACGCCCACCAAGGGCACGTTGTCGATCAAGTGGAACAACGGGAAGACGTCGACCGCTTCCACCACGCTCACATCGAAGAGCAAGGTGGGCGCGAACCCGGTCATCGTCCAACTCGTGAGCAAGTTCACAGCCGGGCTGTTCGTCGGCCACTCGTCGACGGTGACGCTCAAGGCCACCGGCAACGCAGGTGCAAAGACCTGCATCTCGGTCGGGTTGTCGTTCTTCACCTTCGTCAACTCGGGTCCGATCGTCAGTAAATAACCCGAGGCGGCTCAGCCGAACGCAATCTCGAATGGGGCCCCACCGCGAGGTGGGGCCCCGCTCGCGCCCCGGCGCAGGGTCGGGTAGTTGTGGCTGGGGGTTCGGCCAAGTACAACTTGTATATCCGGGGGGACCACGAGAGGGGATGGGATGCGCAAGATCTCAGGACTGTTGACGGTGTTGGCACTGCTCGTACCCGTTGGGGTGGTGGCCGCAGTGGCACCGAGCGGCGCCGCGGCGGCCAAGGGGCCGACGTGTAAGACGTTCACGGCGTCGGTGTCGGTGAGCCCGACCTTGCCGAAGTACACGAGCAAGACGATCGTGACCGCGACCGTCAAGACGACCGGCACGATCGGTGGCTGCACCGGCGGTCCGGTGGCCGGCGTCACCGGCGCCGCCGTCGCGACGCAGTACAAGTACAAGGGCAACTGCTTCACGCTCGTCAACAACAAGGGCGGAACGGTGATCCCGGGCGTGTCGACGCTCACGTGGAGCAACCACAAGACGTCGACCATCACCACGACCACGACCCAGACGAGCAAGACCGGCGCGACGCCGATCCTCTTGAAGCTCGTCACCAAGATCACCAAGGGTCAGTACGCGGGCACGACGAACACGACCAACGTCAAGGAGACGGCGCCCCCGGGCACCTGCACCACGACGGGTGCGTCGAAGGCCACGCTCACCGGCTACGGCCCGGCGACTCCCTTCAAGTAGCGGAGCCGCTCCGCACGAAGCAGCGTCTCGATCGGGGCCCCACCTCCGGGTGGGGCTCCTTTCGCGCTCGCGGGCAAACGCGTGATTGCGAGCACGCCCCCGGCGGGTACCAGTGCAGCACGTTCGCCGGCATCAGCAAGGGCGGCGTGACCACGCCCGGCAAAGAAGCGATCAAGTGGAACCAAGGTGCACCTTCGAACGTGACGGTCACCACGAAGACGCTCAGCAAGCCGGGCGTGCAGCCCGCAATCCTGCAACTGACGACCAAGGTGATCTCGGCTCAGTTCAAGGGAACCACGAGCGTTGCCAAGGCGAAGGGCACCGCCGTAAACGGTGCGTGCATCAGCAGCGGGCTGGGCACCTTCACCGTGACCGGCTCCGGCTCGTCGACCTTCAAGTGGCCGTTCGGAACTGAACATTGTTTTGGAGAGGGACCCACTCGCGGGTGGGGTCCCTTTCGCGCGCCATACAGATGGTTGTCACCTCGCGATCCGAGCAGTACAAATGACTTGACCGGGGGGTCGCCAACCGAAGGAATTCACATGCGTAAGTTTGCGGGACTCCTGTTCGCCATGTCGCTATTGATACCGGTCGCCATGTGGGCGGCACCACCGGCGGGATCTGCCGCCGCGACGCCCGTCTGCAAGACCTTCAGGGGCACGCTGGTGTACAGCCCGGCGTTGCCGAAGCTCACCTCGTCCAGCAAGGTGAACGCCACCGTGGTCACCGCCGGCAAGATCGGCGGCTGCGTCGGCGGCGGGGTCACGAGCGCGATCACCGCGTCGAAGAGCAAGTACCTGGGCAACTGCAGCACGCTGGTCGGCGCCAAGCCGGGTTCGAGCACATCCGGATCGGAGACGATCATCTGGAGCAACGGCAAGTCGTCGACCGCGGCGACAACACTGACGACGCTCAACGCCATCTCCACGAAAGGCGCGCACATCAAGGTGCACGGCAAGATCACCAAGGGCCAGTTCCCGGGCTTGACGTTCACCATCACGATCAACGCCACCGCGCCGGCGGGATCCTGCGTCTCGAAGGGTCTGTCGACGATCAACTTCGTGAACATCACGCCGTTCACGAAGTAGTCGGCGCACCGGGAAACCCACTGCGGTCGGGGCCCTGCCACTCGGGAGGGCCCCGATCTGCAATCATCCCGCGATGAGCGAGACGATGCGCGCGTGGCGCACCCACGAATACGGCGACCGGCCCACCGAGGTCCTCCGGCTCGACACAGTGGCGAGACCCGAGCCCGAAGCCGACGAGCTCCTCGTGCGCGTGCATGCGATACCCCTCAACCTCAACGACCTCGAGCGCATCAACGGCGGCAACATGATGGTGCGCCCCGACTTGCCGTACAGCCCGGGCATGGAGGTGATGGGCGTCGTCGATGCGTGCGGAGCCGGTGCCGAGGAGTGGCACGGACGGCGCGTCGTCGCCATGCCCAAGGGCGCGCACGGAGGCTTCGCCGAGTACGCCGTGTGCCCGGTCGTGTCGGCGTTCGAGATCCCCGCCGCGATCCCACTGCCCGATGCCGCGGCCCTGTACTTTCCGTTCCACCTCGCGTGGCTCGGCTTGTTCGACCGCGCCGAGCTGCAACCGGGCGAGACCGTGCTGATCCACGCGGCGGCGGGCGGTTCGGGGTCGGCGGCGGTGCAGCTCGCCAAGCATCGCGGCGCGAAGGTCTTCGCGACCGCGGGCAGCGACGAGAAGGTATCGCTCTGCCGCGAGCTCGGCGCCGACGTCGCGATCAACTACGCCGACTCCGACTTCGCGGCCGTGGTGTTGGAAGCGACGGAAAAGCGCGGGGTCGACGTCGTGTTCGACAACGTGGGCGAAGCGGTGATGGAACAGTCGATGCGTTGCCTCGCGTACAACGGGCGTTACCTCATGATGGGCTTCGCATCCAACAAGGTCGTCGCCGACGAGCCGTTCGTCGTCCCGCGACGCATCGCACTCGGAAACCTCAAGCTGTGCGGGGTGCTGCTGGCCTACGCGGCGCCCGCAATGTCGGAGTTCCTCAAGGACGCGATGGGTTGGAACTTCGCATCGGAAGCACTGGGAGCGCGTATCAACCGCGAGATCGTCGAGCTCGTGCTCGCCGGCGCGGTCAAGCCTGTTATCGGCCGCGTCGTCGACTTCGAAGGGCTGCCGGCCGCGATGGAGGCGATGGCCAACCGCGACACGATCGGGCGGACGATCGTGCAGCTCGCGTAGCGCGCGGTCAGCCCGCGAGCTCGAGCAGCGTGGTGATCGTCTTCCAGTTGCGGGTCGTGGAGGTCGTGCCCAGACGGCGCTCGATCAGCGCGGGATTGAGCTTGGTGTTGCCGTAGCCGTTCGGGCAGTGCAAGTACACCTCGCGGCCGACGACGCGGGCTTCGTCGGAGCCGGCGTCGAACTGCTCGAGCGCGCGTGCCGCATCGGCGGCGGGCGCCTCGGCGAGCAACGTCACGTGCAAGCGCGCGGGATCCACTTTCGCGCGCAGGAAGGGGTTGGCCTTCACAATGCCGGCGAGCTCCTCCTTGCTCCGGATCAGCACCGCGACGTCGGAGCCGAGCTCGGCCTCGATCGCGGACGCGATCCCGCGCGCGACCGCCGCCGCGCTCTTCGAGCGGCTCTTGAACACGACGTTGCCACTCTGGATGTAGGTGACGACGTCGGTGTGGCCGAGTGCCACGAAGAGGTCGGTGAGCGCCGGCATCTTGATCCGGTTGTGCGCACCGACGTTGACGCCGCGCAACATCGCGACGTAGGTCGGCATCCGCGGCTACGCCGCGCGCTTGAGGTGTACGTCGTCGTGACGTACGTGCGCGAGCCGTAACGCCACGAGCACGCGCACGACCCACCAGCCCGGGTCGATCTCACCGCGGTGCAACGAGAACCGCGCCGAGGTGGGCGCGGCGTGATGATTGTTGTGCAGTCCCTCGCCTCCGGTCACGAGCGCGAGGGGCTTGAGGTTGGTGGCCGAGGTGTCGTACGGCTGCTTGCCGTAACGATGCCCCACTGCGTTGATGGCGCCCGCGAGCATCACGTAGAGCACCGCGTGCAGCCCGGCCGCGACGAAACCGGTGAGCAGGCCGAACCCGAGCGCCCACATCACGGTCACGAGGAACGTCACTCCGACACCGAGGCCGACGAGCGAGTAGTCGAACGCGAGGCGATCGAAACGGTCGACGGGGATGTCGCGCGCGTACTTCCGGACCATCTCGTCGTCACGAGCGGCCCGCTTATAGAGGCCGACGTTGCCGAGCTGCACCCGCCAGAAGCCGACGACGAGCGGGCTGTGCGGGTCGTCGGCGGTGTCGGTCGCGGCGTGGTGCTTGCGGTGCACCGCCACCCATTCGCGCGGGCGCATCCCCGTGGTCAGCCAGATCACGCACCGGCACGGGAAGGCGGCGACCGGGTGCATGGTGAGGGCCCGGTGCGTCAGGCCCCGGTGCAAGAAGATCGTGGTCGTGAAGATGGCGATCTGGGTGACCACGAATGCCGCGCTCACCGCCGCGAGGATCTGCGGTCCGGACATCTCCCAAAAGCTACTACCGACCCGTCGGTAGACTCAGGCCGTGGCTCTCGCCGCCTCCAGGCCGCAACGGGACGACCTGCCCTCCACGAAGGAGCTCATGGTCGAGCGGTCGACAAAGGAGTTGATCCTCGAGGTGGCGCGCAGTCGCTTCGCGGACCACGGTTACTCGGGTACGAGCCTCAACCAGATCGCCGACGAAGTCGGCATCCGCCGTCCGAGCCTGCTGCACCACTTCCCCTCGAAGGACGCGCTCTATCGCGCGGTCGTGCTCGACTCGTTCGCCGACTGGGTCGCGCTCGTCGACAACGCGATCGAAGGCCCCCGCGAGGGCTGGGCCCAGGTGGAGCGCATGTTGCGTGCCGCCTTCCGCTTCTTCGAGGAGCACCCCGACTTCGTCCGCCTGGTGCGCTGGGAAGCCCTCGAAGGCGGTCCGATCCTGCGCGAAGAGCTGGCGGTGCTGTTGCGCCCGTTGTTCGACCGCGGCGCGGCCTTCCTCGAACGGGAGATGGATGCCGGCCGGCTGCGCCGCTACGACGCGCGCCAGCTGTTGCTCACCGGTTACGGCGCGGTGCTCTCGTACCTCTCCGACGCCCCGCTGATGAACGACCTGCTCGACATCGATCCGCTGTCGGCCGACGCGCTCGCGGCGCGGCGCGAGCATGTGATCGAGGTTCTCCGGCACGCCGTCGTGCCCGACTGAGCCCTACCGCTCGCCGCTCACCACTTCACGAGCTGCTGCCAGCGATCGAGTAGCGACGCATCGCCGAACACCTCGGCGCCCGAGTGGCCGGCGCGGCCCCACAGGAAGAGGAGCAAGTCCGAAGCGGGCGCGCGCAGGGCGACGTCACCCTTGGCGTGCTCGCGCGTGATCAGCACCGCGTCGGCCCCGAGCCGCACGAGCCACTCACCCTCGCCGTCGGTGCAGTGCAGATGGATCGACTCGCCGGTGCCGCGAACCCTCGATTCGTGGCGCCAGAACGGGATCAGGCCGAAGAACTCGTCGATCCCGTCGACCGCGAGGTCGTGATCGATCGGCTCGGCCGCGCCGCCTGCGAGCTGCGCGTCCCAACGGTGGACGGCGGTCTCGTTGGCCTGGCGGCGGGCCCAGAAGCCCGCCGTGTGATCGTCGGTCCACGACCACGCCGGGTGGGTCGGATCCGCGCGCCGTAACGCGTCGACGACGACGACGACGCCGGCCTCGAACCAATCAAGGCGCTCGTCGACCGGCGGGGGCTCGGCATTCGACCAGTGATCGGGCGGAGCCGCACCCGCCGAGTCGACGATCGAGGCGACCCAGCGGTGGAGCCGACCGACGTGGCCGAGCAGGTCTGCGACCTGCCAGTCGGGGCAGGAAGGGAGCGCCCGGTCGACTCCGGCGCGACGCGCGGCCGCGCCGAGCGCGTGACCTTCGCGGTCGATCGCGGCGCAATAGTCGGAGTACTCCATCAGCCGGAAGCTACCGGTACGGCCTCGATGAGGTCCGGCGAATTGTTGTCGGCTTTGTTCACGAGAGTCGAGACCGTCCACGCCTCCAGCTCGCTCGCCGGCAACGGCACGAGCAGCTTCTGCAGCGTCGCGGTGTCGTGGTTGTCGACGTCGAGCCATGTGTCCCACGCGGTCTCCGGCAGCACCACCGGCATGCGATCGTGGATCGGCTCGACCAGCTCGTTGGCGTCGGTGGTGATGATCACGCACGAGCGCAGCCGCGGCGCGTCGTCTCCCGCTGCCGGGTCGTGCCACGTCTCCCACAGACCGGCGAAGGCGAGCGGCTCGCCGTCTCGGCGCCGGATGAACCACGGCACCTTCGGGCGCTTGCCCTCGAGCTTCTGCCATTCGTAGAAGCCGTCGGCGGGCACGATGCAGCGGCGCCGCTCGAACGGTCGCTTGAACGCGTTGCTCGTGAGGATCCGATCGGCGCGCGCGTTGATCATGCGGTCGCCGATCTTCGGGTCCTTGGCCCAGAACGGCACCAGGCCCCAACGCACGACGTCGAGCACGCGCTCCCCGTGCCGCTCGGCGACGACCGGGACATCGGCGCGCGGCGCGACGTTGTAGCTGGGCTCCAGCGCCTGCGGCCGGATGTCGGTCACGTGGAACCGCTCGGCCAGTAGGGCCGGCGACGAGACGGTGACGTAGCGGCCGCACATCGAACCGAACGTACCCGCGCTCGGTAATCCATTGACCCGGTCCGGTCCGAGACGTAGGATAAGACCGAACGGTCGGTTTTTTCGATGGTGAGCGGTCGAAGGGTGCGGCACCGGGATGATGGTCACGAGGGGTACCAAGGGCACGAGGACCCGGCAGCGCATCGTCGAGCTGGCCGCCCCCGTGTTCAACCGCCAGGGCTACGTCGGCGCCTCGATGCGCGACCTGGTCGACGCCACCGGCCTCGAGAAGGGCGGCATCTACAACCACTTCGGCTCGAAGGAGCAGCTCGCGCTCGAGGCCTACGACTTCGCGATGAGCCGGGTCACCGATGGCCTCGCCCGCTCCCAGGACGGCGCCACCGACGCGATCGACCGCCTGCAGCGAATGATCCGGGCGTTCGCAACGTTCGCCCGCAAGCCCGCGATCGCCGGCGGTTGCCCGATCATGAACACCGCGATCGAGGCCGACGACACCCACCCCGAGCTGCGCGAGCGGGCGCAGACCTCGATGACCCTGTGGCACCGCCTCATCGGGCGGATCGTCAAGGACGGCGTCGCGGCCGGCACACTCGTGCCGGGCACCGATCCCTACGCGCTGGCCGCGCTCGTCACGGGATCGCTCGAAGGCGGGCTGATGCTCTCCCGGCTCTACGACGACCCGTCGTACATCGACCACGTGGTCGATCACCTGACTGCGCACGTCGACACACTGCGCGCGCGGCCCGAGGAGGCGAAATGACCGCACTCGACGCCCAGTCGCAAGAGGGAGTCCGCAGCCGGACGATCACGTGGACCGATCCCGCGCAATCGCGATTTCGCGGCCGCGGGTTGACCGGCTACGAACGATTGGTCGCCATCCAACGCGGCGAGATCGCGCCGCCGCCGGCCGCGACCCTGCTCGGCTTGCACCTCGACGAGGTCGAGCCCGGCCGCACGGTGTTCAGCATGCTCGCCGACGAGCTGCACGAGAACCCGATGGGCACCATGCACGGCGGCATCGTCGCGGTGCTCGTCGACACCGCGATGGGTTGCGCAGTGTCGTCACGACTGCCGGCCAACGCGGGCTTCACGACCCTCGAGCTCAAGACCAACTACGTGCGCGCGATCACGCAGGCGACCGGCCGGGTCTACGCCGAGGGAACCGTGTTGCACTCGGGTGGCCGCGTCGCCACCACCGAGGCACGCGTGTGTGACTCGAACGGCACGCTCTACGCGCACGCGACATCCACGTGCCTGATCCTGCGAGGTGCACGATGACCGAGAACTCGTCGACCATGCGAGTCGGGGACCGCTCGCTGACGGTGCGGGAGATCACCATTGCCGACGTCGAGCGGCTGCGGCGGATGTTCAACCGGCTCTCGCCCGACAGCGTCTACCGCCGGTTCTTCTCCCCCATCCAGGAGCCTTCCCGCACCGCGCTCCTCTGGCTCGCGAGCGTCGACCACGACAGCCGGGATGCGCTGGTGGCCCTCGACGGGGACGAGATCGTGGCCGTGGCCCGCTACGACGGGCGCGCCGACGGGAACACCGCCGAGATCGCGGTGACCGTCGAAGACGCCTGGCAGCGGCGGGGCGTGGGCCGGAGGCTCACCAAGCGCCTGGCCGTGCGAGCCATCGGCCACGGGATCGAGTCGTTCGAAGCGGTGATGCAACCGGACAACCGCGCCGCGCTCGAGTTGATGCGCAAGCTCTCTCCCGACGCGGCCGTGCACTTCGACGGCGGCGAGTACGCGGCCTCGATGCCACTCCCGCGCGAGAAGTACGCAACCGGCTAGTTACGCCGGCTACTTCGCGTAGCCGTTGCGCTTCACCTTCGGCCGATCGGAGACGCGGTACACGAAGCGCAAGCCCGACCACGTGTCGTCGACGGCGCACACCTTGTTGTCGACGAGACCGTGCGCGAGTCCGACCTCGCGCACCGTGCTCTCACGAAGATCCGTCGCGACTCCCGCGGTTCGTTTCGGCCACGCGATCCAAAGTCCCCCCGCGCTCCCGGTCGCGCGCGCGAGCGTGTCGAAGCGACGTTCCAACTCCGCGAGCCGGGTCGCGAAGAAGAGCACGACGTCGTGTTGGCCGCGCGCCTGGTGACGCAGCCGCGCGCCGTCGGGCATCGGCTCGAGCGCGCGCTCGAAGCCTTCGGGCGCGCGAACCAACGCGACCCGCGCACCAGGTCGGATCCCGAGCTTCTGAGTAAGGGGAGTTCCCGAATACCCCGCCACGAGGTGCAGTCAATCGCGCGGTGCCGGTGCGGTCAATCACGGCGGATCGCCGACTCGCCAGCGCGCGAAGCGCGGCACCGTGGCTGCGATCACGCCGACGCCTACCAGACACAGCAATCCGCCCGACACGACCGAAACCTCGGGCGAGAAGATCGACGCGACGGCGCCGCCCTCGAAGTCGCCGACTCGCGGTCCGCCCGCGACGACGAAGATGTTGAACGCCGAAAGCCGGCCGCGCAACTCGTCCGGGATCGTCGTCTGCTGGATCGTCGAACGGAACACCGCGCTGATCACATCGGCGCCGCCGGCGAGGGCCAGGAATCCGAGGCCGAGCCACAGTCGGTCGCCTACCAGGCCAAATGCAGCGATCGCCATGCCCCAAGCCGTGACCGAGACGATGATCGCCAAGCCTTGGCGGCGTACCCGACCGACCCAACCCGACGTGAGCGCCCCGACCAGCGCGCCGAATCCGACGGAGCTGAACATCCATCCCACCGCCTGCGGGCCCCGGTGGAACTGTGTGGCCGCGAGCGCGGGGAAGAGCACTCTCGGCATCCCGAACACCATGGCAACCACGTCGATCGTGAAGGTCGATTGCAGCACGCTCCGACCCTTCAGGAACCTGAACCCGGCACTTACCGCCGACCAGCCACCCACCCACTCCTTGTCGGGATCGCGATTCGGCAGTTGCGGACGCAACATCAAGGCGAACGCGATCGCCACCACGTACGACGCGACGTCGATCCCGTACGCCCACCGCAGACCGAGATGCGACCCGACGATCACCGCTCCGAGCGCGGGCCCGATCACTCCGGCCCCGTTCCACATCACCTGATTGAGCGCGGCCGCCGGCGCGAGTTGATCGGGCGTCACGAAGTTGGGCGTCATCGCGGCGCGGGTCGGCATCGAGATCGACACGAACGCGGCATTCAGCGCGGCGGCGCCGTAGATCAACGTGAGCGGCGGATGATGAAGGTGCGCGCCCACGAGCAGCAACACCGACGAGACCATCAGCCCGAGTTGGGCGCCGAGCAGGATCCGGCGCCGGTCGAAGCGGTCGATCTGCGGCCCGAAACCCACGGACACGAACACCATCGGCACGAGCTGCACGATGCCGACGGCACCGACCGCGAACGACGATCGCGTGAGCGCGTAGACCTGCACGAACAGCGCGACCAGTGTGATCTGACTGCCGACTTGGGAGATCGCCTCGCCCGTCCACAGCAGGCGGAAGTCGCGAGACGCCCGGAGCGGGCGAATGTCGACGGTCATCCTCCGGACCCGCCCGGCGAGAGCACTGCGGCGGGTCGGGTCGGGATCGCTCATATCTGCGGACCGGGAACACTAGCGACGCGCCCGGGGTTACTAAATCCCGACTGGTCCGCTCGACATTCGACGCCGAGCGGACCTAGCCTGCACCCGCGAACGACGACCGAGACACGAGAGGTAGCTGATATGGCGCTCCGACTGGGCGACGAGGCCCCCGATTTCACCGCAGAGACGACCGAAGGAACGATCAACTTCTACGACTACCTCGGCGACAGCTGGGGAGTGCTGTTCTCGCACCCGAAGGACTTCACGCCCGTGTGCACCACGGAGCTGGGCGCGGTCGCCAAGCTGAAGCCGGAGTTCGACAAGCGCAACGTGAAGGTGATCGGGCTGTCGGTCGACGCGCTCGACAACCACAAGGGTTGGGCCGCCGACATCGAGGAGACGCAGGGCGCCAAGCTCAACTTCCCGGTGATCGCCGACTCCGACCGCAAGGTCTCCGACCTCTACGACATGATCCACCCGAACGCGAACGACACGTTGACCGTTCGCTCGGTGTTCATCATCGGCGCGGACAAGAAGGTGAAGCTCATCATCACCTACCCCGCGTCGACCGGCCGCAACTTCGACGAGATCCTGCGCGTCATCGACTCGCTCCAGCTCACCGCGAACTACAGCGTCGCGACCCCGGTGAACTGGAAGGAAGGCGAGGACGTGATCATCGTTCCCGCCGTCTCCGACGAAGACGCCAAAGCCAAGTTCCCGAAGGGCTGGAAGACGCTCAAGCCCTACCTGCGCCTCACGCCCCAACCCAACAAGTAGTCCCGCCCAACGTCGAACCGGCGTGGGTGAGGCATTCATAGGCGGTCGCACAGACCGCTCACTCACGCCGGTTCGTTTCGTTTAGTCGCGTTCGTAGCTCCACGCGGACTCGCGTAGGAAGAGGCGGTGGCGCGGTCCGGTGTCGTCGATGCGGGCGAGATCGTCGTACGCGACATCTTCGCGGTAGACGCACACCGCTCCGTCGCCTTCGATGAAATGAAAGCGCGGCGAGTAGTCGATCGCCTCGGCATCCCGCGCCGCCTGCATCGCGGCGCCAACCGTTCCGTGGTCACGCAACCAGAGCAACGTGACCCACTGCGGTGGCGCGAGCTCGATCTCGCCCGCATCGCGTGCGGCGAACGCGTCGTCGGGTCGGAACCAGTGCAGGCTCTCGGTCTCGGTGCCATCGGCCACGGCCTCACCGCCCGCGACTTCTCCGACGAAGAACCACGTCGCGAAACGCTTGGGCGAGATGTCGGGCGTCGTCCAGTTCGACAGGTGCACGAGCGAGCCGGCATCGACGTCGAGGCCGGCTTCCTCCTTCGCCTCCCGTGCCGCAGCCCGTTGCGCGGCGCCGAAGACGTCGTCGGGAACGCCGGCGTAGTCGTCGGGATCGATGCGACCGCCCGGGAACACCCACGCGCCGCCGTGGAACGCGAGCTTCGACGACCGGCGGGCCAGCAGCACCTCGAGCCCGGCGGCGGTGTCGCGTACGAGCACAACAGTGGCGGCCGGCGCCGCCGCTACGCCCGACGGCTTGGCGTCGCGCCGGATGCCCGCGATCCGATCCTGCTCGGAGCCCATCAGCCGAGCGACTCGACGGCGAGCTCACCCTTCTCGTGCCGGGCGCGGAGCACTTTCTTGTCGAACTTTCCGACGCTGGTCTTCGGCACCTCGTCGATGAAGGTCCACCGCTCGGGTACCTGCCATTTCGCGACGTGCGTCCCGAGGAACTCGGCGAGCGCCGCCGCGTCGACGCTCGAGTTCTGCTTGCGGACCACGCAGGCCATGGGCCGCTCCTGCCAGCGCGGATCGGGAACACCGATCACGCTGGCCTCGACGACGTCGGGGTGGGCCATGAGATGGTTCTCCAGCTCGACGGAGCTGATCCACTCGCCACCCGACTTGATCACGTCCTTGGCGCGGTCGGTGATCTGCACGAAGCCGAGCGCGTTCACGGAGCCGACGTCGCCCGTGCGCAGCCACCCGTTGTCGAACTTCTCGGGCGAAGGGTCACCGAAGTAGTCACCGGTGATCCACGGACCGCGCACCTCGATCTCGCCGACGGCTTCGTCGTCCCACGGCAACGCGTTGCCCAGGTCGTCGACGATGCGGAGCTCGACGCCCGACACGATGCGACCGGTGCGAGCACGCCAGTCCATCTCGCCGGCGCTCCCCAACTCGACCGAGGCCGGAGGATGTGCAACCGCGGCGAGCGGCGACGTCTCGGTCATGCCCCACGCCTGCACGATACGAACGCCGTACTTGTCTTCGAACCGCTCCATCAGCGAGCGCGGCACCGCCGAACCGCCGCAGATGATCATGCGCAGCGACGACAGGTCGATCTCGTGCTCGTCGCCGTAGCGGAGGATGTCGGCCCAGATCGTCGGGACGGCGCCGGAGAACGTCACGCGCTCCTCCCGCACCATGCGCGTGAGCGGCTCGGCCTGGAGGAACTTGCCCGGCATCACGAGCGACGCACCGCACATGAACGCCGCGTACGGAATGCCCCACGCGTTGGCGTGGAACATCGGCACGATGGTGAGGATGCGCTCGCGCTCCGACAAGTTGAGCGCGGCGGGTGTCGTGGCCGCGAGCGAGTGCAAGTAGGCGGAGCGATGCGAGTAGGCGACACCCTTTGGATTGCCGGTCGTGCCCGAGGTATAACAGAGCGCGGCCGCCTGGCGTTCGTCGATCTCGGGCCAGTCGTACTCCGGCGACTCCGCCGCCAGCAGCTCGTGATAGCGAAGGATCTCGGCGTCGGGAACCACCGACTCCAACGCCGACGTGTCGCCGTCGCCGATCACGACGTAACGCTCGACCGTCTGCAACTCGGCCGCGACCTTGGCCAGGACCGGAACGAGTGAATCGTCGACCAGGATCATCCGGTCCTGTGCGTGATTGATCACATAGGTGAGCTGTTCGGGGAAGAGCCGGATGTTGAGCGTGTGGAGCACCGCGCCCATTGCCGGGACCGCGAGGTAGGCCTCGAGATGCTCCTGGCTGTTCCAGCAGAACGTGCCGATCCGATCGCAGCTCTCCACTCCGAGGCGAGCGAGCGCGTTCGCGAGCCGGCCCGCGTTCGCGCCGACCTCGGCGAAGGTCGCACGACGAGCGCCGGAGTCGGTCCAGGTGACGCACTCACTCTGGGCGTAGACGCGCTGACCGTGCCGCAGAATTGCGGCAATGGAGAGCGGGAAGTCCTGCATCGTGCTGGGTGTGAAGGAGTTCGCCATATTCGGACTGTAGACCGCAGCGCGCCGTAATTCATCCGCCGGAACCGGCATTGCGAAGAACAAACCGCAGGGAACTTCTTCCCGAGTGGTGCCCAGGCGCAGAGCGGAGGCTCGGAGGTTTCGAGACACCGACGCGTGATCGAGAGCCGCAGCTCGTAGCCGAGTGGTTAGGGCGGCGAGGATCGCTCGCGCGCCTCCACGGGCGCGGGCGAGATCAGCGCGGCGAGCACGGCCCCGGCGAGCACGGCGGCGCCGCCGAGCGCGACGATCGGCCGCACCGACTCGCCGAGGAAGATCGCGGCGAGCGCGATCCCGGTGACGGCTTCGAACGCCATGCAGATCCCGGTGCGCGTGGGGCCGATCCGGTCGAGCACGACGAAGAACAAGGCGAAGGCCGCCGCGGTCGCGACGCCGTTGGCGACGAGCGCGGCGAGCGCGTGACCGGTTGGCTCGGTCAACTGTCCCCGGAGCGCGCCGAACGCGGTGACGCCGATCGACGCGCCGATCGCGGTCCAGGCCGCCGCGGTGAGGGAGTCGGTGCGGGGCAGCACGCGGTCGCTCAGCAGCGCGTACGTCGAGAACATCACGACCGAGCCGCACACGAGCACCACGCCGGTCGTGGAGATCGCGACCTTGCCGCCACCGATCGCCACGATGGCGCTCCCCGAGACCGAGAGGGCGAGCGCCACCACCATCCGCGCCCGCAGCCGGATCGCGCCGGTGACGGTCTCCACGAGCGCGACCACTGCGGGGTAGGCGTAGAAGATCAGCGCGACCGCGGCCGCGGTCCCGCGTTCGAGGCCCATGTAGAAGAAGGTCGATTCGACCGCGTAGACACAGAGGCCCAGCGCAAACGCGGCGACGCGCTCCCCCGGCGGCGGCAACAGCGGCCGCCGCCGCGCGGCCAGCACGCCCAACAGGATGCAGCCCGCGACGGCGAAGCGGATGCCGAGCGCGACGCCGGGCGCGAGCTGGTCACGGGCGACGGTGCGGCTGAAGAGGATCGTGCAGCCGAACGCGAACGCCCCCATGAGCGCGAACGCGAGATCTCTCCTATCGCCGCCCCGATGTCGATCGCGCGCGTCTTGTGCGGCCGCGGTCACCAACCGAGGATCGCGCCGACGATCAAACCCAGCACGAGGAGGCCGCCGGCCCGCCGCGTCACGAGGAACGACATCGCCGCGAACCACAACGGCCACACGGGGTTGTAGACCGGCGACTCCGCGGGCTTGGGCTCCGAGTACGCCTGCCAGGTGCGGCGCATCACCGGCAGCGAAAGCAACACGAGCACCGATGCCACCGGCAACACCCGCGCGATCACGAGCGCGATCACCGACACGTAGAAGCCGACGAACATCGCCTGCGTCACGCGGCGGCCGCGTGCCTCACCGAGGAGCACGGGCAGGGTGTGGGTGCCGTCGGCCGCGTCCCACGGGATCTTGTCGATGTGCTTGCCCATGAGCACGGTCGTGCAGAGCAACGCGTACGGCAGCGACGCCAGCACGACGGCGCCGGAGATCGTTCCGGTGGCCGCGTAGTAGACACCGCCGACCATCAGCGGCCCCCACACGACGATCACGGTGGGCTCGCCGAGCCCGTGCTTCTTGAGGCGCAACGGCGGCGCGGTGTACGCGGCCGACAGCAGGAACCCGCCCAGCGCGAACGCGATCACGGGCCAACCGCGCGCCACGGTGAGCACGATCATGATCGCGAGACAGATCGCGTTGACCACCAGCGCGCACGCGGCCAGTCCCTTGCGCGTGATCACGCCCGAGAGCACCGGGTGGGGCGAGTAGAGATTGCGCGGGTAGTCCTCGCGGTCGGTCCCGACCTCGAGGTCGAAGAGATCGTTCATGAGATTGTTGGCCATGTGCGCGAGCACGATCCCGGCCGCCGCGAGCGCGAACCAACCCCACGACACGTCGGCGCCGCGGAACACTGCAAGCAGCCCGGCGAGGGCCGCGGCCACCAGCGTCATGGGCAGCACGCCGGCGCGGGTGAGGTACAGCCACTTCGACACGGGATCGAGCCGGCCGGCGGGAGGGTTCGTCGTCGTGAGGACGTACTTCCAGTTGCGCACCAACCCGCCGCGCTCGCCCCGCGAGACGCCCGAACCTGCAGCCACGTCGGTCATGCGACGCAGCGTAGAACGCCATCGGTTGCTCGCGCCCGCCGCCGCTGGAAGCCGGGCTGACCTATCCTTTCCGACGCGAGAACGGGCCCGCCGATGAACAAGATCTCCGACAGCGTGCGCCGAATCACCGACTGGTGCGCGCACGCGCAGGCGAGGCACCCGGTCCGCTATTTCCTGTGCAATCTGGCGTTGATCTACCTCATCATCACCGTGCCCTCCGGCCTCGCGTGGAGCGGGCCCTTTGCGATGACCCGCGACATGTTGTTGTTCTTCGGAGGGTGCATCGGCGGGCTGACACTGCTCGAGGCCTACTGGTGGCGGCCGGGCGGGTTGAAGCGTCGGCGGTACGAGCGATGGATCGAGCAGCACGAGCAACGAGACGCGTCAACCGGCTGGTACGCCGACCCGACCGGCCGCCACCGGGTGCGATACCTGAACCGCGCGAAGTGGACCCGCTGGGTCGCCGACACCGGCGACGCGTTCGAGGATCACGGAGCTGTGCGCCGCGACTTCTTCGGGCCCGGCGCCGCGAAGGTGCGACCGCGCCGAGCGCTTCCGCTGCTCCTCGGGTTCGCCGTGGGCGGCCTCCTCGGCATCGGCCTGCTCGTTCCCGCGCTGCTGTTCCCGCACACGAAGGCCGTCGCGTTCATCTCGGCCGACAACACCCACCCGGTCGGCGCCACGTGGTGGGCGATCGGCGCGGCGATCGTTCTCGCGGCCGCGACTCGGGCGCTGTTCACTGCTCGGGCCCGCCTCCAGGTGGGACCCGACGACGCGGGCGCTTCGCCGCGTCCTCTCCATGACGATCGGGCGCGCGCGTTCGCACACTCGTTCGTCCCCATGATCGCGGTCGCCGCGACCGCGGCCTGGGCCACGTGGATCCAGAACGGATTGATGTTCCCGTTCCCGATCTTCTCGTTCGTGGCGTTGGCCGCATGCCTCGCGATCGCGCTCGCAGCCGCGATCCTCGCGGTCAGGGTCTCGAAGATCGAGAAATCCGACCACACCACGGTTCGGGCCCGAGGTCTCGTTCCGGCGCTGCGCGGCGCGTACGTGGCCACGACGGCGGTGTGACTCTGGGCGTCAGCCGCCGTAGTTCATCCGAGTGTCCTCCATGCGGAGGATCTCCGTCTCCTCGTCCTTGAGGAAGGCGGCGTTGACGATCTCACCGAGGAACAGCGTGTGGTTGCCGACCTCCACCGGCTGGCGGACCTCGCACTCGACGTACGCAACCGACTGCGCGAGCACGGGCGCGCCGGTGACCGGGCCGTCGACGTACGGGAAACCGTTGAGCGTGCGAGCCGGGAGATCCACCTCGACCGGCTTCGTGAACTTGCGGACGATCGCACGGTCTTCGCGGTCGAGGAGGCAGAGCGAGAACACGCCCGCGGCCGTGATCAGCTCGTGAGTGAGCGCCTCCCGCTCCACGCCGATCCCGATCAACTTCGGGTCGAACGACACCTGGCTCGCCCAGTTGAGGGTCATGCCGTTGCGCCGGTCGGCCTTGTCGGTGCTCCCCACCACGTACAAGCCCGACGGCATCTTCCAGAGCACCCGGCGCCGCAGCCGGTCGTACTCGTCGGGGTCGGCGCCATCGGGAAACGGCGGGACCGGTCCTTCCTTCACGGGCACGAGGAACAGCGTACGCGCCGTGCGGTTCCCGCGCCGCACCTCTGGACGCAGCTGCGCGGGAGCAACCCGCAACCGCTCGGCCTGCGATCGGTCACCGTCAGCATCCCGCAGCCACGGATACGCCGATCGCGCCCAAGGCTTCCTCTATCCGGGCCGGGCTCGTGACGTTCACCACGAACTCTCGCCCGTCGCGCAGCGTGAAACAGCAGGCGTCGCAACGGAGCGCAGTGATCGTGAAGGACGTCACGGCGACTGGCACGGCACGGGCAAGGTTGCTCCGCCGACGCTTCGCACTCTCGGCCCGAATCTGTTCGGCTCGGCTCACCGGTACGTCATCGGCAGCTCCACAGATCGCCTGACGCCCACTCTCAGGCGATCGCGCGGCCGCCATCCCTTGCGAGCTCTCGCGCGACGACCGCGAGGTTGCGGTTCCAGATGTCTTCGGGGGTCGGATCGAGAATCTGCGCCCACATCGGCAGGCAGAATCCGAGCATCTGCACGTCGCCGACCGGTCGGGCGTAGAACCACAGATGAAAGTGTGAGTTGCCGTCGCCCCAGCGGCTGATGTGCACGCGTCCGATGCCGCCGATCGCTTGGATCGCGCGGTCGAGCCTCACGATCAACTGGCCCAGCTCGGCCGCGCGCGCCGGGCTCAAGCCGTCCATGTCCACGTGCTCGCGCGTCTCCAGAAAGAGTTGCACGGGTACAGCCAACCGCTGTTCGGGAGCCAGCACCCGCCAGTGCTCATCCACCCAAATGCAGCGATCGTCCGACTCGGCACACGACCGGCACGGCGCACCTCCCGGTTCGCCCTCGCGCGGCCAATCGGCCGAGAGCCGCGGTTCGACGGCGCGCACGCGCAGGTCGCCGACGAACGGGAAGATCGGCCAGCTCGCGAACGCCGGCAGAGTCAGGTCTTCGCTCACTGCACCGTCTTCTCCCATACCGAGACGTGCGATGTGCTCTCGCTCGTGAAGGGGGCATGATGCCAGTCGCTCCAGCGATCGCGCAACGTCATGCCCGCGAGGCGTGCCATCAGGTCGAGCTCCGACGGCCATACATAGCGATACGGCGCCGAAAACACCTCGAGCTCGCCGTCGTTCGCCCAGTAGTGGTGGGAGTACGCAATCTGTGTCGCGACGTCGTACTCCTCGAAGCCGAGCCGAGTCGGCGTCACCGTGAACGCGCGCACGGTCTCGCCGGGCGGGAGGCGCTGCAGCGCGGGAATGATCAACTCGATCACGAAGCACCCGCCCGGTTCCAGGTGCGCGGCCGCGTTGGCGAAGCACGCAACCTGTTCGTCTTGGGTGGTCAAGTTCATGATCGTGTTGTAGACGAGGTACGCCAGCTCGAAGGTGCGGCCCACGGTGGTCGTGGCGAAGTCGCCGACGGTCACGCCGATGCTCGCGCCACCGGGCTTCGTCTGCAGCTGTGCGACCATCGCCGGAGAGATGTCGATCCCGTGCACCGGGATGCCGCGTTGGATGAGCGGGAGCGCGATGCGCCCGGTTCCGATGCCCAGCTCGAGTGCGGCGCCGCCTCTCGCGAGATCGGCGAGGAAGCTCACGGCCGGGTCGACGACCGCCGGCTCGAACATGTCGCTCGAGTCGGCGTCGTACCGCTCGGCCCGGTGTTCGTCGAAAGAGATGTGCGGCACGCTCGCACTATGCCAGCCGTCTCCGGCGGTGACCACCGGTTTTCCCGCGACGCCGAACCATGCGATTGCAGGCCGATGACCGGGGAAAGTGCCTCGTCGATCTGCTCGACCAGCACGCCGTCGCACCGTGCTCAATAGCCGAGACCCTGGAGGAGGTCCGACAGCACTTCGTCGCGCGTCCGTGTCGTGGTGTCGATCTCGAAGTCGTACGTGGTGTGGCGATGCACCAGATCGGCCTGCGCGCGCGCCAACCCTGCGTACCGGCTGTCGCGGCGCAGGCGTTCGCGCTCCTCGGCAACCTCGGCCGAACACCGAACCCCGACCCACACGACGTCGAGCCCCGCGCGCACGTCGAACCAGCCGTCGAGATGAGCGCGGTCGATCACGACGTCGTCGACGATCACATTCAGCCCGGCGCGCGCCGCCGCGGCCGCGCCGGCTTGGTAGGCGCGGAACAACTGCCGACCGACCGGGCCGACACGAACCTCGAGCCCGTCTGCCGTGGTCTCGAAGCGGACGCCGGCGGACGCGAATGCGCCGCGCTCGGAGCCCGCGGCCTGCCAATCGGCAGGCAGCTTCGCCAGCGCGTCGTCAATCGCGGTGAGCAACCAGAGGTCTCCGACCGCGCTCCGCCGATCACGAAACGCGGTCGCGAGCGTCGTCTTGCCCGCGCTCGAACCGCCGTTGAGGATCACCACTCGCGGCGAGTTGCCGATCATCTCAATGCCGGACCGGGGACCACAGCTCGAACCCGCCGACCCCGCGCACTACTGCGCGCGCACGTGCAGCTGCGCACCACCGGCCGTGAGATCGAGCTCGCCGACCGTCGCGCGGATCTCGTAGACACCCGCGGCCGGTGATACCGAACCGAACGCCACCGCCAGCTCGAGGTGCTCACCAGGGCCCAGTTTGCACGGAATGCCGATGAGCCTGAACGCGACCCACGACGGCATCCAGTCGTTCGATCCAACGAGGCGCAGACTCCCGATCACGCGCGGCCGGAAACCGTCGTAGGTGCCTGGGCTGCCGTTGGTCAGGATCACCGAGACGTCGAGCGGTTCTCCCGCACGGGTGTCGTACCGTTTCGCCGCGAATCGGAGCGAGAAACCCCGACCGCGCTCGCTCGCGGTCGGACGCGGCGTGCGGCCGTACGACGCTCCCGCCCACTCCCAACGACCTTCGACACGACGGAACGAAACGACGGTCCAACCCGGCCAGACCGGATCGAACGCGGCGACGATCACTCGTTCGTCGTCTTCGCGCAGCACCCGCCAGCCATCCGGCGGAACCCGCTCACCTCGCGGCTCGTCCTGGAGGCGGGCGATGGCCGCGGTCAGCTGCGGGTCGTCGGGCGCGGGTACGTCGGGCGCGAGCCGATCGATGCTCACGTTCGTACCGCCGAGCTCCACGAATTCGGCCACCGGCCCTCCTGTCGCCGCTAACCGGTCGGCACCCGGGCAATGGCGAACGAGAGTCGCTCCGTTTGGAACGCGTCGGGTCGGCTCACGAGCGTCTGCACGAGCAGGTGCGGGTTGGCCACGCCGGGCACGACCCGAATGGTCGCAAAGGGGAACAGCTTCCGGATCGTGCGCGCGCTGCCGGCCACGATGAAGAGCGTGCGGTGCTGGTGCTCCCACTCTCGCGCCAGCGTGTGGAGCAGCCGGGGATCGAGCTTCCCGCCCGGCAAACGAGTCGACAACGCCGACCTCTGACCGGAGAGCATGATCGCGACGGGAACGTTGCAGAACGAGCGCAACGTCTGCGGGTCGTACAGCCACGTGAGCGGCGACGACTCCTGCGGCACGACGATCGCGCCGCTCCGGCCGACGATGTTGCACGCGTCCTGCACGGCCGACGGATATCCGCGCTGACTCGTCATCCTCGACACATTCCGGATCGTGTACACCGGGAACGCGACGGCGAGCACACCGAGTACGAGCGCCAGCGCGCGGCGCGCGGCGGGCAAGCCGAGGTGATTGCGCGCGGCCACGACGCAAAGCGCGCCGAAGGCGCCGAGCACCACGATCGGAAATGCGGCCGGCAGGAAACGCCGCATCGACCAGATCTGATCGGACGTGATGCTCGGCTTCCAGATGTAGAGGAGCGCGGGCGGCCCGAGCACGAACCCGGCGACCTGCACCGGGAGGCGCAATGAACCGCGCACGAAAGCCCATGTCGCGTAGCCGGCGCCGCCGATCGCGAGCGCGAGCGTGATCGGTCCGACGTACCAGCTCATCCACTGGATCGAGTGCTCGAAGTAGCGGCGCGTGGGATCGACTGTGAGATGCGTCCGGAGCTGCACCGCTTTCACGACGATGTTGGGAGCGCCCCGAACGGTCTGCAGATGAGGGCGGAGGAACCAGGCGCCGAATCCGGCGAACACCACCACCCCGCCGACGACGCGCGCGGCGGGTCCCTGCGCGCGCCGCAGGCGCGGGACCAGATCAGCCGCGCGCCGCGACCAGCGCCGGAACCCGGCGAACAACACAACCGCTACCACGACCGCGACCACCGCGCCGACCGACAGCTTCTCGAGGTCGGCGCGGAGCGTTCGCAGGTAGAGGTGACTGCGCACGACCAGATCGAAGAACCCGATCGACGCGCCCACTGCGGCGCCGATGCCGGCGAACAGGATCGCCCAACCCACCTGGCGCCGATCGGCGGGATCGGTGCCGAGCCAGAAGAACAGGCACACGAACGGCAACCCCACGACGAACGCCAACCCGTCGATGTGGATCGCCTGGAGCAATCCGAGGAACAGCCCGGCCGTGAACGCGGCGCCCCGGTGCCGAAGGGTTCGGCGGTCGCAGAGCAACCACGCCGCTGTGAACAGCAACACCTGCATCGGGATCTCGGTGGTGCTGTCGCGCGAGAACGACACCTGCGGCATCAACAACCCCAGGCAAAGCATCGCGCCGAGCGCCGCGATCGGATATCGCAGGACGCGTCGCGCGAAGAGATAGAACGCGAGCAGCGCGGCACCGCCGAGCAGCGGGATCGCGTCGAACATGAGGCGATCGCCGCCGAGACCCTGCGCCTCGGCGAGCAGCACCGGAACCATGTGCTCGAGCGTGAACTCGAGGTGGTTCCCCTCGCGGCTCATCCCCGCCGAGCTCGCGGCGAGGAGCTTGGGGGTGAAGGGACCCGCGAACGGCTTGACCTCCAGCGTGCCGTGCGCGGAGACCCACTTCCCCGCATTCATGTACGTGCCGCCGTCGCGGATCACGAGCACCTGTTGCGACGCGTTGGAGACGTTCCAGATCGTGATCGCGACGATCGCGACCACCGCGACGACCGCCCCGATCTGCGCGGCTCGGCTCACCTCACCGCGGCGCGGGAGCAGTGGCCGCGCGAGAAGGCACAGCGCGACGAACACCACCGCGCCGGCGACGAGCACCACCGGCCGCCGGTACCACCCGAGTACTGCGAGGAGGAGGCCGACGGCACCGAAGGCGGCGACCGCCGCCGCGATCGCGAACGCCACGACCCGTATCCAGCGCGGGTCGTCGTGCTCGTCCAACAGCGAGACGCTACTCGCTCGGTATGCGCTCCAGCGCGATCACGGGGATCAGGCGCGTCGTCTTGCGCTCGTAGTCGGCGAAGCCGGGCATCAGTGACTTCTGCCGGTCGAACAAGCGATCGCGCTCGTCACCTTCGAGGACCACGGCGCGCGCGTCGAACCGCTCGCCGGGCAGCTCGACCGAGACCGTCGGGTTGGCGACGAGGTTGTGGTACCACGCCGGATGGCTCGGCGCGCCCGCCTTCGACCCGAACACGACCATGCGATCACCGTCGGGCCGGTACACGACCGGGGTCGTGTGCCGGCGACCCGTCTTCGCACCCGTCGTGGTCAGCAACAGGAGCGGTGCACCCTCGAACGGACCGCCGACCTTGCCGTCGTGGGTGCGGAACTCGTCGATGACGGAGCGATTGAAGTCGTGGACTGCGGCCATGCGGTCTCCAGGTGATCAGCGGACCTGAGTCTCAACCGAGGTCGAGTCGCGATGCTTCCCGAACGCGACAATGGTGCCGTGGAGCCCGCCGGGATCGATCTCACGGATCTCGACCAGTTCGCGCACGGCTTCCCGCACGCGCTGTTCACGACCTTGCGGGCGGCCGCGCCGGTGTGGTGGCACGAGCCCACCGCGCACACTCCCGACGGCGAAGGCTTCTGGTCGGTGCACACGCACGCGGAGTGCATGGCGGTGATCCACGATCCCGTGACGTTCTCCTCGGAGACCGGCGGTGACCGTCCCTACGGCGGCACGACGATCCCCGACCTGCCCGTCGCGGGGATGATGCTCAACATGATGGACGACCCGCGTCATCAACGGGTCCGCATGTTGGTGAGCAAGGGGTTGACGCCGCGGACGATCGCGCGTTTGGAGTCGGAGCTGCGGCGCCGGACCGCGCGCCTGGTCGACGACGCGCTCGACGCCGGCGCGTGCGACTTCGTTTCGGCCGTCGCCGGCGAGCTCCCGATGCAGGCGATTTGCATCCTGATGGGGATCCCGGAAGCGGACCGCCACCAACTCTTCGATTGGATCGAGCACAGCTTCGACTTCAAGGACGACCGCGAGGCGTTCGAGACCACCGACGACGTCGCGAGCGCGGCCGTCGCGATGTTCGAGTACGGCTCACGACTGATCGCCGAGAAACGCGCGCACCCGGCCGACGACATGCTCTCCGTCGTCTGCAACGCGGCACTGCCCGGAGAGGATCCGCCCCAGCTCACCGACCAGGAGCTGCAGTTCTTCTTCAGCTTGCTGTGGGCGGCCGGCGCCGACACGACGCGCAACGCGATCGCCGGCGCGATCGTGGCGCTCACGGAGTTCCCCGACGAGCTCGCGGTCCTGCGCGACGACCCGACCGCGATGCCGACCGGCGTCGAGGAGATCGTGCGCTGGACCCATCCCGCGGCCTACAACCGCCGCACCGCCACCCGGCCGGTCGAGCTCGGCGGCCACGAGATCCGCGCCGGCGAGAAGGTCGTGTTCTGGGAGGCGTCGGCGAATCGCGACGAGCGCGTGTTCACCGATCCGTTCCGCTTCGACGTTCGCCGCCAACCGAATCCGCACCTCGGATTCGGTCACGGCGTCCACCACTGCCTCGGCGCGAGCCTGGCGCGGCTCGAGATCCGCGTCGTGCTCACCGAGCTGCTCGCACGAATCGCGACGATCGACCTCAGCGGCCCGGTCGAGTGGACGCGGAGCAACAAGCACACCGGGATCCGCCGCCTCCCGGTGCGGCTGACCGCGCGGTGATCAGCCCGGAACCGGTTTGTGCGGTGGGTCGTTCTTCGCGAACGCGACCATCGCTGTATAGATGTCGTAGACGCGCTGACCGTAGAACGCGCCGGTTGCCCACGTCCCCCAGAGGTCCCACCACGTCTGCACCTTGCCGCGGAAACCGAGGCCGAGCATCTTCGGCATCACGAGCGGCTGCTTCAGCGTCGTGTCGGTGAGCGTCGGATCGACGTAGATCCGCAGGTCCTGCATCTGCGCGCGCACACCGATGTCGGCCGTCGGGAAGGAGAAGCCGTGCGGGCAGGAGTCGCACGCGCCGATGCCCGCGAAGTTGTTGTCCTGCACCGCGACCTGGCCGCCACCGGGGAACGAGAAGCCGTCGGTCTCGAGGATCGACTGTGCGAACGCGACGTCGCCGCGGACGCCCGCATTCTCGCCTTCCTTGATGTAGTCGTTGGCGAGCACGCCGAGCGGAACGGTGATGCGCGGCTTGTAGCCCGACGTCCGCACGAAGTCGGCGAGCTGCTGCGCCGACAGCAGGCTCGGACCCAGGATCGGGCTCGACGCGCTGGTCGCGGCCTGCTCGAACTTGAAGATGCCGATCACCGATGCCGTCAGGCGAACGTGTGCATGCGCGATCGCGGTCTGGTCGTCGGTGACCTTCAGCTCCGCGTTCACGAGCATCGCGTCGGCCGCCTTCTTGCGGGCCGCGACCTGCCGCTGCTCGGCACCCAGCTGCTTCTGCAGGGCCAGATACTGCTGGATCAGCTCGTTCTGCTGGTCACCGAACGAGCCGATGAGGTGGATCGTGCGGCCGGCGTCCATCGCGCTGGTCGCACTGCCGATCGCCGAGATCGCGGCCTCGAGCCGGTCGCTGCCGGAGTCCATGTACGCCTCGACGGCCGCAGCCTGGATGTCGGCGTGCGCGGCGTCGAGCTCCCGCTGGGTCCGGCGCTCGCGCGCCTCGAGCCGGGCGAGCTGACGCTTGAGGCCCCGCCACGTGTCCTCCACGGCCGCCTCGCTCTTGCGGTCGCCGGGGAGCTTGGCGCCGTAGGTCTGGATGTCCTGGTTGGCCTGGTCCTTCTGGGCGAGCAGCTGCAGGCCGAGGTCGAGGGGCAGGGTGAACGCGGGGGGTGGCGGCACGCTCGACGGGTCGATCGTGGTGGTCGTGGTGCTCGGGCCCGAGGTCGTGGTCGGCTTCGCCTTCGGCTTCGTCGTCGACGTGGAGGTCGACGTCGAAGGTGACGCGAGCGCGGCGGCCGGAGCCACCAGCGAGGCGGTCAGGACGAGAGCGAGCGCGACTACACCCCGGCGTTTTGCAAACATCCTGTTGGGAGTCGGCATGTCGGCACCGCATCTTCAGGGCGATTTCGCCGACTCCAGCCGGCGTCGCCGCGTCGCGCGACATTTCCGGCGGCGGTGGCCCGCCGTCAATACCCAAGTACCGGGGGTCCGCCGGTCCGCGACCGACCGAGGCGTGGGTGTGGTCCACCGACGCCTCAGGACCTGGGCCGGTCAGCTGCGGGGGACCTCGCTCCAGGGGCGGTCCTTGTCGACCCGGATGTCGCCCGGGAGGCCGAGCACCCGCTCGCCGAGGATGTTCTTCATGATGAGGGTCGTACCCCCCTCGATGGAATTGGCCTGCACGCGAAGGAACGCCTTCTGCGGGCTCGACAGGTCCATGGCCGTGGTCGGTCGGGACATGGGATAGCCGGCCGGATACAGCATCGCCTCGGGTCCCATGAGGTTCATCGTGAAGTCCATCATCCGCTGATTCAGCAGCGCCATCGCCAGCTTGCCCACCGACCCCTCGGGCCCGGGCGTGCCCTTCTTGCGGCTCTGTGACGCCCGGATGTTGGTGAGCCGGTTCACCTCGGCCTCGATCCACAAGCGCGCGAACTCGTCGCGGGCGGCGCCGACCGCGGCCTCGGGGTGCTGCTCGTAGATGTGCCGCACGAGCGCGATCAGGCCCGACCCCTGCGGGTGCACCTGGCCACCGATCGAGACGCGCTCGTTCATCAGCGTCGTGAGCGACACGTGCCAGCCCTCGCCGATGTCGCCGAGCCGCTCGCTGTCGGGCACCCGCACGTCGGTGAAGTACACCTCGTTGAACTCGGCCTCACCGGTCGCCTGCACCAGCGGACGAACCTCGACACCCGGCGCCTGCATGTCGACGACGAACATCGTCAGCCCTTTGTGCTTCGGCTTCTCCGTGTCGGTGCGCACGATGACGATGCCGAATCGCGCGACGTGCGCGAGCGTGGTCCACACCTTCTGGCCGTTGATGATCCACTCGTCGCCGTCGCGAATCGCGCGGGTCGAGAGGCCGGCGACGTCGGATCCGGCGCCCGGCTCGCTGAACATCTGGCACCAGATCTCTTCGCTCGTGAACAACGGCCGGAGGTACCGGCGCTTCTGCTCGTCGCTCCCGTGGGTCACGATCGTCGGCGCGCACATGCCGTGCCCGATCGGGTTGCGTCCGTAAGGGAGCGGCGCGCCGGCGGCAGTGAGCCTGGCGTTCACCACGTTCTGGAGCTTCGGTGACACGCCGAGGCCCCCGAAGCCCTCGGGGAAGTGCACCCACGCGAGGCCGGCGTCGTACTGCGCGGCGAGCACGTCGGCCGGACGGGTCTTCTTCGGGTCGTGCTCGGCGAGGAGCTCGTCGCACCGGTCTCGTACGAGCTGCTCGTCGGCGGTCACGGTGTCAGTCGTCACGGCGTCCCTCATTCGTGGCTACGCGGGTGGCTCCGAGGCCCCCGGGAAATCTTGACCGATCGGTCAAGTGTACGAAGCCGGAGCTCCCGACTGCCAAGCTGGCCCGATGCGCAGCCGGACCTGGGCGATCGGCACGGCCGTGTTGGCCGCGGTCGCGCTCGCTGCCCGACGCGTCCGGCGGCGGCGTCCGCAGCCCGTGTCGAGCACCACCTTCGCTTCGCGCAACGCCCAGCTCGCGGCGGTGGGAGCCCGGGCCGGAGCCTCCCACGCGGTGCACCGGGCCCGGCTGGTCACCGCCTCCGGCGAACGGCGCGACCAGCTCGAGTCCGAGCATCAGCTGCGCACCGCCGCGCAGGTCGCCGCCGCGCTCGGGAACATGAAGGGCGCGTTGATGAAGATCGGCCAAATGGCGAGCTACCTCGACGACGGCATGCCCGAACCGGTGCGCGCCGCGCTGGCGTCGTTGCAGCAGGACGCGCCGCCCATGTCGGCGGAGCTCACCGCGCAGGTCGTCCGAGACGAGCTCGGCGCCGACCCGGCGCGCGTCTTCGCGCAGTGGGATCCGGAGCCGATCGCCGCGGCATCGATCGGGCAGGTGCACCGGGCGGTCACGCAGTCGGGACTCGCGGTGGCGGTGAAGGTGCAATATCCGGGCGTCGACGACGCGATCCGCGCCGACCTCGTGAACACCGATCTGCTCTTCCGCGCGCTCGGGATGATGTTCCCCGGTCTCGATCCCGGACCGCTCGTCGACGAGCTGCGCGCGCGCCTCACCGAAGAGCTCGACTACGGGAACGAGGCCGTGAACCAACGCTTCTTCGTCGACGCGTTCCGCGGCCACCCGAACATCTCGGTGCCGGGAGTGATCGACGAGCTGTCGACGCGCCGCGTCCTCACGACCGAGCTCGCCGTCGGGTCACGTTTCGCAGAGGTCGAGCAGTGGTCGCAGACCGAGCGCGACCTCGCCGCCGAAGCCATCTACCGCTTCGTGTTCGGCAGCATCTACCGCTTGCACGCGTTCAACGGTGATCCGCACCCGGGCAACTACCTGTTCCGCCCGGGAGGTCACGTGACGTTCCTCGACTTCGGGCTGGTGAAGCGGTACCTCCCCGCCGACGTCGAGCTCTTCGAGTCGTTGATCCGCCTGCTCGTCGTGGAACACGACGTGCCCGCGTTTCGCCGCCTGCTGGAAGACCACCACGTGCTCCGCCGCGATCCCGCCATCAGCGACGACGACGTCGCCGGTTACTTCGGTCACTTCTACGAGCTCGTGATGAACGACGCGGTGTTCACGATCGAGCCCGAGTACTCGTCGGAGACGGTGCGCATGTACTTCGATCCGAACGGCCGCTACGCGCACGTCGCGCGAGCTGCGAACGTGCCGCCCGCGTTCGTGATCACCCAACGCATCAATCTCGGCCTCACCGCGGTGCTCGGCCGGCTCCGCCCGACCGCGAACTTCCGCCGGATCGCCGAGGAGCTGTGGCCGTTCGTCGGTGGTCCGCCGTCGACCGCGATGGGCGAAGCCGAAGCCGCCTGGCTCGCGAGCCGCTGACGGTCTACTGCGAGTCGGGGATCCAGCTGCCGTGGAAGCCGTAGGGCACGCGCACGGGCAGGTGCACGGTGGCGACGGGCGCGGCACCGAAATCGTGCGCGTCGAGGATCACGAAGTCGGAGCGGTCGACCGCGGCGTCGTACACGTAGCCCATGAGCCACCCGTCGTCCTCACTCGTGGCCGCCTCGCTCGGAACGAACACGAACTCGCTCGGGATCCGACCCTTCCCGAAATCGTGTTCCTGCGTGGTGCCGGCCACGAAGTCGTGCTTGAGGTAGTTCGCGCCGTCGAAGGAATCCTGGGTGTCGACGCGAACGGCGTAGCCGAAGCGATGGCGGGAACCGAGCAACGTCTCGTTGACGCGCGGGAACTCCTGGCCCCGCTCGTCGATCCGCTCCTCGCGCACCTTGCCGGCCGGCAGGTCGATCGTCCACCGCTCGAGCGTGGGGACGCCGCCGTCGTTCGGGCCGACCTTGCTGCGCTTGAACATGGTCGGGTGGCGCGGAACGTCGACCACCACGGTGTCGCCGTCGTCGAAGGCGTTCATCGGGTGGAACACGTAACAGGGATCCACATCGAACCAACGCACGTCGGCGTCGCCGCCGGTTCGCGGCATCACGCCGACCCGGGCCTGGTGATCCTCTTCCCACCGGAACGGGAACGGCGCGGTCTCGAGATCGAACACCACAGGCAGGTCGAAGAAGAGCACGTTGTCGCGCGTGACCGCGAAGTCGTGCATCATCACCGAGCGCGGCAGGGTGATCGGCTCACTGCGGACGAGCTTCCCGGCCGCGTCGATCACGTGATACGTGAGGTACGGCTCGGCGAACCAGTACGCGAACGCCAGCATCTCCCCCGTGAGCGGATCGACCTTCGGGTGGGCGGTGAACCCGGTCGGCAGCGGTCCGCCGAAGTCGGTTCGCCGGAGCGTCTCGAGCGTGGGCGACAGCTCGTAGGGCATCGAGCCCTCGGTCAACGCGAGGATGCGGCCCGCGTGACCGATCACGTGCGTGTTGCTCGTGTCGTAGAGCGGCGGCACCGGGCCCTGCACCGGCTCCTCGCCCATCGCACGCGCGATGTCGTCGGTGCGCACCCAACGGTTGCGGTACCAATGGGCCTCGCCGCCGTCGATCTCGATCCCGTGCACCATGCCGTCGCCGACGAACCAGTGATACGGACCCGTCGGCGTCGCGAACGGGTTGGGGCCGATGCGCAGGTACCGGCCGCGCAGCTCGGCGGGAATCGCACCGTCGACCGTGAGATCGGTGGTGGTGGACTCCTCGGACACCGGGCCGTAGTTGCCGGTGAGGAAGGGGTTCTCGGTGACCGCCATGGCACACCTCGCTCTCGTCCGGTCGTTTATAACACCGTTATATAGGTGGGTCAACGCTCGATTCCCCAACGTACGCTGAGCGCCGTGACCGTTGGGATCCCGCAACCCGCCATGACCGACGCGAAGTGCGTCTAATGGACTTCGAGTACCTGTCGCTCGACGCGACGGCGCCGATCGCCCGGCTCGCGCTCGACCGCCCCGAGCGCCGCAACGCGCTTTCGCTCGCGCTGATGCGCGAGATGCTCGCGGCACTCGATCGGGTGGCGGGCGACGCGTCGATCCGGGTGCTCGTGATCGAAGGCCGCGGACCCGCATTCTCGGCCGGTCACGATCTCGGCGAGGTCGTCGCGAACCCCAACGCCCGCGCCTACGAAGAGTTGTTCCAGACGTGCGTCGACCTGATGACGCGCTTGCACACGATTCCCCAACCGGTGATCGCCAAGGTGCACGGCGTCGCCACCGCGGCCGGCTGCCAGCTCGTCGCCGCGTGTGATCTCGCGATCGCGGCCGACGATGCCCGCTTCGCGACGCCGGGCGTGAACATCGGTCTGTTCTGCTCCACCCCGATGGTGCCGATCAGCCGGACGATCGGGCGCAAGCGCGTGCTCGAGATGCTGTTCACCGGCGAGATGATCGACGCGACCACGGCCGAGGAGTGGGGCCTCGTGAACCGCGTGGTGCCGGCCGGCCGGCTCGAAGGCGCGGTGCTCGAGCTCGCCGATCGGATCGCGCAGTCGAGCGCGACGGTGCTCGCGCTCGGCAAGCGGGCGTTCTACGAACAAGAGGCGCTCGACGAGCGCGCGGCGTACGGGCTGGCCTGCGCGGTCATGGTCGACAACGCGCAGCTCGACGACGCCCAGGAAGGCATGCACGCGTTCCTCGAGAAGCGCGAGCCCCAGTGGCCGACGACATAACGGCCGACGACGGGGCCGCCGGCGAGGCGGCCCCCCGCAAGCCGCTCATCTCATTCGCGCCGTTGCGCCATCCCGCGTACGCGCGCCTCTGGACGGGTGCGTTCATCTCGAACATCGGCACGTGGATGGAGTCGATCGCGCTCGGCATCTACGTGACGAAGCACACCAATCAGGCCGCGTGGACCGGCACGGTCGCGGCGGCCGCGTTCCTGCCGATCGCGTTCTTCAGCCCGATCGGCGGCGCGCTCGCCGACCGGTATCCGCGCCGGCTGCTCATGATCGTCACGAGCCTGGTGCAGACCGCGCTCGCGAGCCTCCTCACGGTGCTGTTCGTCGTCGGCCATCCCTCGGCGCCAACCATCACCTTGATCGCGCTCGGCAACGGCATGTGCGCCGCGCTCGGATTCCCGTCGTTCCAGGCGATGCTCCCCGACCTCGTGCCGGTGGAAGACCTGCCCGGGGCGATTGCGCTCTCGTCGGCCCAGTACAACCTCGGCCGCGTGGTCGGTCCGGCAATTGCCGGAGTCGTCATCTACGTGGGCGGGGTGGCCGGCACGTCGACGCGTGGCTTCGCGTGGGCGGAAGCTGTGAACGCGGTGAGCTTCCTCGCGGTGGTCACCGTGATGTTGCTCATCACGCTGCCTCCCCCTTCGGCCGGGGCTCGCCGTGAACGTTTCTTTCGTTCGATCGCCGACGGCTTCGGCTTCGTACGTCGCGATCCGGGCCTGCGGATCACGGCGTTCGCCATGTGCCTCAACACGTTCTTCGCGGCGCCGTTCATCGCGCTCGTGCCCGCGATGGCGCTGAAGGTGCTCCACAGCGGATCGGCCGGCACCACGGTGCTCATCACCGCGCAGGGCATCGGCGCGGTGCTCATGGCGTTCTCGCTCGGCTCCCTGGTGGAGCGATACCGGGCCCGGCGCGTGTTGATGACGCTGATGAGCCTGCTCCCGATCGCGCTCGCCGCCTACGCCGTGGCTCCGGATCTCGCGCTCTCGGCCTTCGCGATCTTCGCCGTCGGTCTGCTGTACCTCGGCGCGCTCTCGAGCTTCACGACGATCGCGCAGTTGCGCGTCCCCACGGAGATCCGGGGTCGGGTGCTCTCGGTGTTCACGGTGATCCTCGGCTCGCTCTATCCGCTGGGCTCGATCATCCAGGGCAAGGTCGCCGACCATGTGGGACTGCGCACGACCACGCTCGCATCGGCGGTGTTGATGGCCGCGGTGATGGTCGCGACCCGATTGGTCCGGCCGGGTGTCACGGCCGCGATCGACGAGCCGGCAAATCCGCTGGAAATGGTCGGCTCGCCGTCGATGACTCCGCCCCTCGCGCACGATTAGGGTCGCAGCCATGAGCTCCGACGCAGAACTTGTGACCTTCGAACGGCGCGGCAACATCGCGCTGCTCACCCTGAACCGACCGAACGCGCGCAACGCGATCAGTCCCGAGGTGAGTCAGACCATGGCCGGGCTGCTCGACGAGATCGAGGCCGACGCCACGATGCGCGCCGTCGTGCTCACCGGCGCGGGCGAGGTGTTCTCGGCCGGCGCCGACCTGAAGGTGGTCGCTCAGGGCCGCGGCATGGACATCGCGCGCGGCAAGGGTGGCTTCGCGGGCGTGGTCAGCCGCGACTTCCCGAAGCCGATCATCGGCGCGGTGAACGGCCCCGCGCTCGCCGGTGGTTTCGAGATCGTGCTCTCCTGCGACCTCGTGGTCGCGGCCGACACCGCGCGCTTCGGGATCCCCGAAGTGCAGCGCGGCCTGATGGCCGCGGCCGGCGGCCTGATCCGCCTGCCCAAGCGCGTGCCCCTCGCGATCGCGCTCGAGCTCGCGATGACCGGCGACCCGATCGACGCCGACCGCGCGCTCGCCCTGGGCCTCGTCAATCGCGTGGTGCCGGCCGAACGCGTGGTTGCCGAGGCGTGCGTGCTCGCGGAGCGGATCGGAGAGAACTCACCGATCGCGGTGCGGCTCTCCCGCCAGCTCGTGCGCGAGGCCGCCGAGATGCCCGAAGCCGACGGCTGGCGGCGCACCAACGAGCTGGCGGTGCAGATCTTCGCCAGCGGCGACGCGGTGGAGGGCGCCACCGCCTTCGCCGAGAAGCGCAAGCCCGTGTGGAAGAGCACGTAGACACGCACGCCGGGCGCGGTCTCACACGTTCCGTAATCTCACTGATGCGACGGGACACCGCCATAGGCAGTATTGGCGGATGCCGCGCCAGCCACCTTCGCCCCACGCACCGAGTCGACCTGTGGTGGTCGCCCAGCTGGCGGTCCTGAGCAACCGCGAACGCGAGATCGCCATCGCGATCGGTCGCGGGCACTCGACCACGCAGGTCGGTCGTCACTTCGGGATCAGTGTGCGCACGGTCGAATCACACCTACTCAACGCCTACCGCAAGCTGGGTATCCACAACCGGGTCGATCTCGTCCGCCGGCTCCTGCACCTCGGGATCGACCTCGAGCCCTGAGCGGGCACCGACCGGAGCGGCACGCAGAAGCCGGTCCGGGCCAATACGTAATTCTACGGATGTGTCCCGATGCAGTCGAAGGCAAGATCGGCGCACTGCTTCGAAGGAGTCCTCGTGTCAGTCCGGCCTCGAACCCGCGTCGCAACGTCGCATGGACCGATCGGCACCGACGGCGCCTTGGCGGTCGACCGGTATCTGCTCGCACTTGCGGGGCACCTGCCGACGGGCAATGACGCGTTCGACGCCCTCGAGCGAGACTTCGTCGAGCACGCAAAGCTCTTCGCGGCAAGACGCGGCATCAGCTACGGCGCATGGCGCGACGTCGGCGTTTCCCGTGACGTACTCGCACGCGCCGGCCTCGGCGCAGAGGCGCTCGCCGACTGATCGCCCGGCGCCCCGCCGACGGTTACGTGATGGTGATGGGGACCGGCAGGGTGGCGATCTTCTGCTGCCGCTCGGAGTCCTTCGCTTGCATGACGATCTTGTAGGTCCCTTTGACGGTCGGCGTGCCGGTGATCGTTCCGGTCGTCGCACTGAGCGTGCAACCCGCCGGCAGTTTTCCCGATGCGACACTCCAATGGAACGGCGCGAGGCCACCTCTCGTCTGGAATCGTGCGTCGAACGCGGCGCCGACCTTGCCCGTCCCGTATTGCGACAGCCAGAGCTGTCGACCGCTGGGCACATCGATCGTAAAGGTCGGATCACCACCCGGCACGACGAACTGCACCAGCACATTGCTTCCCACCTGCTTGCTCGACATCACGCACGGCGCGACATTCGCGACCTTCGAACAGTCGAGCAGGAACGCGGTCCCGGCCTTCGCGGCCGTCGGGTTCGACCGGCTCTTGAACGGGACGGTCGAGCTGAAACACACCTGCTCCGCGGTGCTCGACGAGAACAACGGGACAGTCGCGGTCACCTTCAAGCGATCGGACGGCGCGAACCCCGCATCGGTGAGGTCGGCGACCGGACGGACCGTCGGCACGAGCTTCGGACAAGCCAGTTTCCCGGGCGCGATCGTCAGCTGCACCGTCCCCGCACCGGCGGCCGGTGTCCCGGCCACAGTTAGGGAGAGCCCCGGAGCCGTCACCGATGCCGATGCTCGGACCGCCGGATTGCACGCCTGTGGACTCGCGCAACTGATCAATGTGCTCTGACTCGGCGCCGGCGCATTTCCCTGGAACGTGCCCTGATTGTTGGCGAACTGGTAGGTGCCGAAAGAAGACAAGCCGTCCGACGAAAGCGGTCCATCGAGCTGGAAGTAGTTGTTGATGCCGTGGAAGTCGACGTGTATCTGATTCGACTGGCACGACACCGTCCCGGCCAGGACCTCACTCGTGAAGAGCGGGGATGGGCTCGGGTTCGTCTGGGCCATCGAGAACGAGCCCGTCACCACATCCGCGATCGAGACGGTCACGTCGGCGCTCCAGCTGCCCGACGCCGGCTGAGGCGGCGGACCGCTCGGCCCTCCCGGCACCTGTTCGACCCACGTTCCCGACCAATGTCCCGAATAGATCGGTGTGTGACACGGCGATGACGCCGACGCCGCCGCCGATGTCGGAATGAACAACCCGAACCCCGACCAGCCCAACACGATTCCGATTGCGATCACACCCGCGCCGCGCCGCTGCCGCCGGATTCGGGCGCCCATCTCATACCTCGGCACTTCTACATAATCCGAGGCGGCCGAGGGTCACGCATCCGTAGAATTACGTGATCTTGTGGCCGCAAAGGCATGCGAACACGACCATCCCGGACTGGCCCGCTCCAGCGTTGTCTGGGAAGATGAATGCGCGTGGACTGCGGGGATCGCGTGCTGGTGGGCCGAACGGCCGAGTGCGGGCGGATCGCACGCGCGCTCGAGTCGTCCGCCGAGCGCAGGTCGGTGTCATTGGTCTTGCGAGGACCGCCCGGTGTCGGCAAGTCACGCCTGTTGGACTGGACCGTCGCCAAGGCCGGCGACTGTGCAGTGTTGCGGGCCACGTGTTCCGTCCGAGGAATGCGCCAACCGTTCGCGCTCCTGGAAACCCTGTTGAGGCAGGCGTGGCCGACGCGTGAGGCCGTCGAGCATCCCGACCGGTCGGCGCAGTTCGCGCAACTCGTCGAAGGTGCGGTACCGGCCGATCGATTCAAGGTTGCGATGGTCGTCTTCGACGCGCTCAGCGCCTTGGCCGACGAGCGACCCGTGCTCGTGGCGGTCGACGACGCGCAGTGGGCCGACGAGTCGTCGCTCGACGCCCTCCTCCTGGCCCGAACCCGGCTCGAGAGCGACTCGGTCGCGATCGTGTTCGCGCGACGAGAAGGTGAACCGTGCGCGCTCGATCGGGCCAATCTTCCGACGCTCGATCTGGAGGGGCTGACGCCTTCGGAAGCATGCGAGCTGCTCGACGGAGCAGTCGAACCGGTCGTTGCGCGCCAACTCGCGGCGCACACCGCAGGGAACCCCCTGGCGCTCTTGGAGCTGGCCGAGAGCCTCGACGAGGAGCAGCGCGCAGGCCGCGCGCCCCTTTCCGGCTGGCTGTTGCGGACGCCGACCGTCGAGGCCGGTTTCCTGCATCGCGTCGACCAACTCCCGTCGGGCGCTCGACGCGTTCTCGAGATCGCGTCCGTCGACAGTGCCCTCGAGCCCGGCGTGCTGCGATCGCTCACCGACTCGATCGACGACAAGCACACGCTGCTCGGCACGCTCGTGGACGGCGGGTTCATCCGGCTCGACGACCACCAACTGTTCGTGTTCACACACCCCTTGCTGCGCGCTGCGGTGTACCAGGCCATGGACCCGGAAGCGCGCAGGGACACCCATCGCCGCCTCGCAGCGGTGCTCCGCCGGGACACCGACGTGACGAGACGGGCGTGGCATCTCGCGGGTGCGACTGACGGGCCCGACGCCGCCGCGGCCGACGAGCTCGCGCGCGCGGGCGAATACTCGTACGCGCGGGGTGCGTACGCCGTCGCCGCCGAGACGTTGGAGCGGAGCGCAGAGCTCACCGCCGCGTCCGGAACGCGGGCTGCTCGTTTGCTCAGAGCCGGCGACGCCTACTGGTTGGCGGGCCAGATCGAACGTTCGGCCCAGGTGCTCGACACCGCGCTCACCATGGCGACTGATCAGCAGCAGCGAGCGGACGTGCTGTTGAAGCGCCTGACGACGCAACGCTCTCGTTCGTTCGCCGACGTGTTCCAGGAGCTCACGCGTGAGGCCGAGGCCACCGAGGTCGTTGATCGAGACCGGGCCGCGATGCTCTACGCGCAGGCAGTGTTTCCGGCCCTCGCGTGCATGCACTACGAATCGGCCCGCGGCTCGGCGGCACGCGCCGTCGAGCTCCTCGACCCGACCAGTCCGATGCACTTCGTGGCCGAGTTGCTCGGCGCGCTGGTCGCCAGTCTCATGGGCGAGCATCGCGAGGCGATGCAAGTGTTCCGGGCCTTCGTCAACGTGTTCGACGCGACCGGACCCGGGCCGCAGTACTCGGGACTCGCGGAGTACACGGCTCTCGCCTTGTGCTCGGGTGACGACTTCGCCGCGGCGTTGCGTCTGGTCGAAGGAATGATCGACTACGCGCGCCGGGAGAGCGCGCTCGGACTCCTGGCCCCTCCGCTGGCCGTGCGCGCCGAGCTGCGCCGGCGTATGGGGTCTTGGCGGAGCGCGCTCGCCGACGCCACCGAGTCGTTATCGCTCATCAACGAGACCGAGCAGTTCACGGAGCGGGTCGTCACGCTGATGGCCATCGGGAGGATTCAAGGCGGCATCGGTCGCTTCGAGGAAGCCCGCGGGCTGCTGGCCGAGGCCTTGACCCTCGCCGACGACTGTGACTCCGAGTCACTTCGGTACATGGCGTCCTATGCGTTGGGCTTCGTGGAGCTCACCGCGCTGGAGCTCGACGCGGCGCGCACCCATCTCCTGGTCAGCCGGGATTGCACGACCCGGGGCGGCGACCGCGACCCGGCGCTCTGGCCGTGGCAGGTCGATCTCGTGGAGGTCGCGGCGATGCTCGGCGATCACGCGCTCGCCTGCGAGGTGAGCGCGCGTCTCGACGAAGACGCCGAGCTCCACGGTGGCAGGCAAGCCCGCGCCTTTGCCGCGCGCGCTCGCGGACTCGTCGCCGGCGACGAGTCGGGCATGCGAGTCGCGTTCGAGGCGTCACTCGGCCTTCTCGACGGCGTGCCGCTCCCGTTCGAGCGCGCACGAACACACCTCCTCTTCGGCGAGGCGCTCCTTCGGTACGGCGATCGCCAAGAGGCCGAAACCCATCTGACGCGTGCGCTCGACGCGTTCGACCAACTCGACGCGCATCCGTGGAGTGCCCGGGCGCGCAAGCACCTCGCGCCGAGCGAGGCGCGCCGCACGGCGGCGTTCGACCAGCTGACCGACCGCGAGCTCCAGGTCGCGGTCGCGGTCTCGACCGGCATGACGAGCAACGAGGCCGCCGCCGAGCTCTTCGTGAGCCGCCGCACGGTCGAGCACCACCTGGCGATCGTCTATCGCAAGCTCGGCATCCGCAACCGCACGCAGCTGGCGGCGCTGATGAACGACCGCAGCCCCGATCCGGTCCCGACCTAGGCCCGGGTCGGGACCCGCAGGAGGTGCCTCGGGCCCGATCCGAACCGTGGGAGTGATCACTCCTAGAATCGGTGCGTGGACCGATGGCGTGTCGAGGAGCTGGCCGAACAGGCCGACGTGTCGGTCGACACGATCCGCTTCTACCAGAAGCGGCACCTCCTGCCGCCGCCGACGCGCGAAGGCCGCGTCGCCTGGTACGGGCCGCTTCACCTCGAACGCCTGGCCCGGATCCGTGATCTCCAGGCGCAGGGACTCACGCTCGCGCTGATCGGTCGCGTCCTGAGCGGCGACCTCGACGCCACCGACGCCCCGCTTGCCGTCGCCGTCGCCGTGGCCGAGCCGCCCGAGGAGTTCCTCTCGCTCGCCGAGCTGGCCGAGCGGTCGGGTGTGCCGCCCGCGCTGCTCGAAGCGGTGTCGCGCGAGGGATTGCTCGTGCCGCGCATCCACGACGGCGACGAGCGGTACACGACGAGCGACGTCGAGGTCGTGCGGGCCGGGCTCGCGCTGCTCGAGACCGGCTTCCCGCTCTCCGATCTGCTCGCCCTCGCCCGCGAGCACAACGCGGCCACGCACGACATCGCCGAGCAGGCCGTCGCGCTCTTCGACCGCTACGTACGCACGCCGCTGCGGGCGTCCGGCCGTTCCGACGACGTGAAGGCGCAACAGCTCGTCGAAGCGTTCCGCACGCTGTTGCCGGCAGTGACGGCGCTCGTCGAGCACCACTTCCGGCGGGTGTTGCTCGCGGTCGCGCAGGAACACCTCGAATCCGTGGGCGAGGCGCACGAGCTGGCCGCCGCGAGCGCCGAGGCCGCGAGGCGCCTCGAGACGCGCCGCCCGAGCTCGCAGTCGAGGCTCCCGACGTGATCGACACGAACGACCTCCTGCCGCGCGGCGCGGAGAAGGCACGCGTCGTGGAGGACATGTTCGACCGGATCGCGCCTCGCTACGACCTGCTCAACCGGCTCCTGACCTTCCGGCTCGACGTTTCCTGGCGACGCGCCGCGGTGCGCTCGCTCGAGCTCGTGTCGGGCGCGCGCGTGCTCGACCTCGCGTGCGGCACCGGCGACCTGTGCCGCACACTCGCCGACAACGGGTACCGGCCCATCGGTGTCGACTTCTCGGCGGGCATGCTCGCCGCGGCGCGTACCGACGCGCCGCTGGTGCGCGCCGACGCCACGAGTCTCCCCTTCGCCGACCACGCGCTCGACGGGCTCACCTGCGGGTTCGCGCTCCGGAACTTCGTCGACCTCGCCAGTGTGCTCTCCGAGTGCGCGCGGGTCGTCCGGCCGAGAGGCCGCATCGCCCTGATCGACGTCGGCGAGCCGACCAGCGCACCGGCGCGGGCCGTGCACGGGTTGTGGTTCCGCCGGGTGGTGCCGTTCGTCGGCGGCCTGCTCTCCGACCGGAGCGCGTACGCCTACCTCCCGGCGTCGACCGCGTACCTGCCGCCGCGTTCGGAGTTGTTGCGCATCGTCGGCGCGGCGGGCTTCGTCGACGTCGCTCATCGCGCACTCGGCGCCGGTGCCGCGCAACTGATCACCGGGACACGCGCGTGACGCCCGCCGACACCGGCCTCGCCCCGCACCGGCCGCGACTCGTCGCGCACACCGAGCCGCTCGACGATGCGGCAAACCTGCTCGCGCACCTCGGCGCCGACGGAACCGCGTGGCTCGACGGACCGCGCGGCTTCGTGACCGCCGGCGTTGCCGCGGTCGTGGAGCCGGCGAACGCGGTCACGACGCTGCGCTCGATCACGCACACCGGCGACTTGCGCGACCTGGACGCACCGGAGTCACGCCGTCCGATCGGGCCGCGGGCCGTGGGTGCGCTGCCGTTCGCGGGCGGCGGCCGGATGATCGTGCCGGCGCGCGTCGTCGAACGCGACGCCGCCGGCCGCACCTGGTGCACGACGATCGAGCCGTTCTCCGCGCTCGCGCCGGTTCGCGCGATTGCGAGATCGACGACGCCGGCGCGCTTCACCATCGCCCAGATCACCGACGCCGACGCGTGGGAGGCCAACGTCGCGGCCGTCCTTGCGCTCATCGACACGGGCGCGGCGGAGAAGGTCGTGCTCGCACGCGAGGTCGTGATCGACGCGACCGAGCCGTTCGACATCGCGGCGATCGCCGATCGGCTGCACGCGACCCAGCCCGGCTGCATCGTCTACGTCGACAACGGGTTCGTGGGCGCGAGCCCGGAGCTGCTCGTGCGGCGAGCCGGCACCGCGGTAACCGCGCGGCCGATGGCCGGCACCGGACCGCACGCGGCGGCGCTCCTCCGCTCCGACAAGGACGCGCGCGAGCATCAGCTCGTCGTCGACGCGGTGGTCGACGCGCTGCAGCCCACGTGCGCCGACGCGATCGTGCACCCGGCCGAATCGGTCGCGTTCGCCGACCTCGCGCACCTGGCCACCACGATCACCGCCCGAGTGCTCGACCTCGAGATCTCGGCGGTCGATCTTGCGCTCACGCTGCACCCGACCCCGGCGGTTGCGGGTACCCCGCGGGCTACCGCCCTGGCCGCGATCTCCCGCCTCGAGCCGACGCCCCGTGACCTGTACGCGGGGCCCTGCGGCTGGGTCGATGCTCGGGGTGACGGCGAGTTCGTCGTCGCGCTCCGCGGCGCGCAGACCGACGGCACCCGGGCCCGGCTCCACGCCGGCGCCGGCATCGTCGCGGGCTCACGAGCGGACGCCGAGTGGGCCGAGACCCAGGCGAAGCTCGAACCGATGTTGCGGGCGCTCGTTCGGGTCTGAACACCGACGCGACGGCTGCTACGCGCGTTGCGCGACCACGGTGTACATCTCGACGTCGTCGTAGGGCGCGTCGGCGAGGTGGCCGAAGCGGTGCCGCTGGGTGTGCTCGATCACGCGAGCGTCGCGAAACCCCATCGTGTCGAGCATCTGCACGACGGCGCCCGCGGAGATGGCCCACCAGAGGGTCCAGCGCCCGGCCTCGCCGAAGGGGAACATCTTCATCACGTTGTCGTGCATCGACTCGCGCCCGAACCCCCACGGCTCCGTGACCACGATCGTGTCACGCGTGTGCCGCGCGGCCGCCTCGAGCGCGGCGATCGGGCTCCGGAGATGCAACAGCGTGGCCGCGAACACCGACACGTCGTGCTCGCCGAGGTCGCCCGGCAACGCGTAGAAGTCGCCGTACACGATCCGGGCCGACGACGCGAACGCGCGGTGCAGGTACCACCAGGAGTTCTGCACCTCGTTGGTCGTACGCGCGTGGTCCAAGCGCAACTTGCGGGTGTCGGCACTGCCGGGCGCGGGATAGAGATCGATCGACACGTCGTACCCGACGTCGAAGGAGACGACTTCGGCGCCGCTCCGCTCCATGAAGTACGTGAGCGCGCCCGTCGCGGGGCCGAGCTCCAAGACCCGCCGGCCGGCGAGATCGACACCGCCCAGGAACTCGAGCTCGTGCCCGCGCAGGTCCCAGGGTCCGTCGATGACCTCACCGCCGGGGAGCTCGACGGACTGTGTGAAGCGACAGTCGGCCCGCGTCAGCGCGACGCGCTCCTCGGCGAGCGCGCGTTGGAACTCCTCGCGCAGCTGACCTTCGTAGTTCGGAGGCGCGAACGATGGCCAACGCGCCGGTGACGATTCGCCGGCGCGTACCGCGTGAATGATCGGCGCTTCCGGCTCGACGCTCGCGGCCGGCGCCGGCAGATCGGGATCGGCGCGTCGCCGCTTGCCGGCGCCACTTCGGAACATGCCGCCGGTTGCCGGACGAGTCTTGACCTGACTCCACGATCGCGCGACCACAGATCGCGAACGCTAGCCCCGATCGCGTACGACCGCCGCGACTGCATCCCAGATCTCGCGATGACGCGCCACGCTCGCGTGACGATCGAGCGGAACCACGAGCACGCGCACTCCGGTCGAGCTCGGCGCGGGCGACGCGAGCACCTCGACGAGCTTGCGCGCGTCGTCGATCCGTTCCGCGTTCGCGCCGTGCGCACGCGCGACGTCGACCAGATCGAGATGTTGCGGCGTCGCGAAGAGCTCCTCGAACTCCGCCAACTCCGACGGGGGGAGATACGAGAAGATCCCGCCGCCGTCGTTGTCGAGCACAACGAGCGTGGCCGACGCGCCGTCGGGCAGTCGATGCTCGCCGTTCAGCCCGTTTGCATCGTGCAGGAAGCTCAGGTCCCCGCTCAGACCGACCGTGGGCCCGCGCCCGCCGTGGGCGACGCCGATCACCGTCGACACGAAACCGTCGATGCCGTTCGCGCCGCGGTTGGCGAGGATCCGCAGACCCTCACGAGGCGCCATGCACCACTCGAGTGCCCGCACCGGGACACTCGAAGCCACGACCAGTGTCGACCCGGGCGGCAGCGCCGCCGCGACGTCACGGGCGACCTGGCCCTCACACGGCTCGCGCGGCGCGTCGAGCACGGCGTCGATGGCAGCCCGGGCGTCGCGCTCGAGCCGCAACCAGTCGTCGAACCACTCACGCGTTCCGGCCGGTGGTGCGCCCAACGCGGCGGCCACCGCGCCGAGCAACGCCTCCGCGTCGACCGCGACTCGCTCTCCGGCCGCGTGCCGCGGGTCGAGCCACGCGTCGTCGGGATCGACCGACACTTGCGCGACCTCGGGATCGAGCCACGCGGTCGCGACCTTGCTGGTCAGCGCCGCACCCACGCGCACGACGAGATCGGGACGGTGCGCGTCGGCGAAGCCGGGAGCGCGCAGCAGCGATTCGTACGTCGAGACCGCGGAGTCGCCGCACCGGAGCTGGGAGACCGGGTCGGCGAGCACCGGCCACCCGGCCGCGGCGGCGAATCGCGCGGCAGTCGCCGGCGTGACCAGTGCACCCCACCCGGCGACGAGCAGACCACGAGGATGTGCGCGCACGAGCTCGGCGACACGCGCCACGTCGGCCGGTCGCGGCGCGCGCGTCCCCACGGTCGAGCGCGTCCACGGCTGCCCGTCGGCGCGGCCCGGCGCGTCGGTGTACGGCTCCCCGGTCGGCAGGAGCGGCTCCCGGAACGGGAGATTGAGGTGTACCGGTCCGGCCGGAGGTCCCATCGCCTCCGCGAACGCGCGGCACGCGAGCGCGCGCCACGTCGGGCCCGACCCGGGCTCGTCGACCGGCGCGCCGGGGTCACAGAACCAACGGGGCGCGTCGCCGTAGAGGCGCGTCTGGTCGATCGCCTGGCCGGCGCCGGTGTCGCGCAGCTCCGGGGGCCGGTCGGCGGTGCACACGAGCAGGGGCACCCGAGCGTAGGCGGCTTCCACGACTGCCGGATGGAAGTTCGCGGCCGCGGTTCCCGAGGTGCACACCAGCACGGCCGGCCGGCCGGTCGCGAGGCCGAGGCCCAACGCCCGGAAGGCCGCGGACCGCTCGTCGACGACCACGAAGACCCGCAGGCGACCGTCGCGCGCGAGTGCGAGCGACAGCGGCGCGGACCGCGACCCGGGAGCGATGACCGCGTCGGTCACACCGGAGCGCGCCCACTCGTCGACGAGTGCTGCCGCGAACGCCGCGGTGACGTCTCGTCCGGTCACGCCCGCCGACCGCGCGCAAGAATGCAACCGTGGCCCGACCTCGAGTCGTTCTCGTTCCCGGCTTCACCCAGACCGCGAGCTCGTGGCGCCGCTCCGCCGACGTCGTGCGAACGTCGTGCGACGTGCGATCGCTCGAGGTGCCGCCACCGGGAACGTTCGCATCGACTGCGCGCGCGATCGGCGCGGCCGGCGACCGCGCGATCTACGTCGGCTACTCGATGGGCGGTCGGCTCTGCCTGCGACTCGCGCTCGATCAGCCCGAGCTCGTGCGCGGGCTCGTGCTCGTGAGCACGTCTCCGGGGATCGTCGATCGCGAAGAGCGCGCCGCGCGCGTCGAGGCCGACGAGCTGCTCGCCGACAGCGTCGAACGCGACGGTGTGGGCGCGTTCCTCGAGAGTTGGTTGGCGCAGCCGATGTTCGCGAGCGTCCCGCCCGAGGCGCCGGGCCTGGCCGATCGGCGCCGGCTCACTCCCGAGTTCCTGGCCGCGTGCCTCCGGCGGCTCGGTGCCGGCGCGATGGAACCCATGTGGAGCGAGGTGCCACGACTGACGATGCCGGTGCTGCTCGTGACCGGCACTCGCGACGAGAAGTACACGGCGATCGCGCGCCGCATGCTCGAGCGCATGCACCCGCAGGTCGGCTTCGTGCAGCTCGACGGCGGCCACGCGCTGCCGCTCGAGCAACCCGAGGTGCTCGGCGGCCTCATCACCGCGTTCGCGACCGAGCACGGCTAGCCAGGCGCAGATCCGGAGGCCCGGACCGCGAGGAGACGTAGCCGTGCGATAGAGGGCCGGGCCAGGCGCAGACCGCAGGCCCGGTTCGTCGAGCGAGTCCGCACGGGCGATCGAGGGCCGGAGGTCGTAGCCGCACGGCTGAGGTCGCAGCCGCATCGAATCAGCCGACACGCAGGCCGGCCGCGAGGAGCACGGCCAGCGCGAGCTGGAAGCGGACGGTCCGCACGAGCGCGGCGACGAGCGACGGGGGGTCGGATCGGGTGCGCACCAGGCGCGCCGGCGCGATGGCGAGCGGCGCGGCCGCGAGCCCGACGAGCGCCCACGGGTGCGCCGCTCCGCACGCCCCGACGGCGGCGAGCGCACCGACGAGGCAGCCGACGTAGAGCACGCGCGCCCGGGGCGCGCCGATGCGCACGGCCAACGTGCGTTTGCCCGCGCCGACGTCGGAGGAGACGTCGCGGACGTTGTTCGCGAGCAGGATCGCGCACGCGGGCAGACCGACCGCCAGCGCGCCCCACCATGCCGCGGCCGGCAGATGCCGGTACTGCACGTACGCGCTGCCCACGGTCGCGACGAACCCGAAGAACACGAGGACCATGACCTCACCGAGGCCGATGTACCCGTACGGCTTCGGTCCGCCGGTGTAGGTCACCGCCGCGACGAGCGCCGCGAGCCCGATCAGCAGGAGCCGCGGATCGACCACCAGCGAAAGGACGCCGCCGACTACCGCCGCGATCGCGAACGAGACCACCGCGGCGTTGCGGACCGCCGCCGGCGATGCCAGCCCGCTCGCAACCAGCCGGATCGGCCCGCGCCGCGCCTTGTCGGTGCCGCGCACACCGTCGGAGTAGTCATTGGCGTAGTTCACGCCGACCTGCAGCGCGAGCGCGACGACAAGGGCCGCGATCGCGTGCGGCCAGCGGACCGACCGCCCGAGCGCACCCGCCGCGGTGCCGACCAGCACCGGTGCGAACGCGACCCCGAGCGTCTTCGGCCGCGCCCCCGCCCACCAGATCCGAACCGGCGTCAGATCGGCAGGTGTGGCCTGCCAGAGCGACGCCGGTTCGGCTCGGTCGGGGGTGTTCACGGGCGCTTCGGGAACTGGTCGAAGTCGGGGCGGCGCTTCTCGAGGTACGCGTTCTTGCCTTCTTGTGCCTCTTCGGTCATGTAGTAGAGGAGTGTCGCGTCGCCGGCGAGTTGCTGGATGCCGGCGAGCCCGTCGTCGGCCGCGTTCATCGACGCCTTCAACATCCGCAGCGCGAGCGGCGAGTGCTGCAGCATCCGGCGCGCCCACGCGACGGTCTCGATCTCGAGATCGGCGAGTGGCACGACCTTGTTGACGAGACCCATGTCGGCGGCGGCCTGCGCGTCGTACTGCTCGCAGAGGTACCAGATCTCACGCGCCTTCTTCTGCCCGACCATGCGTGCGAGCAGTCCCGAGCCGTAGCCGCCGTCGAAGCTCCCGACCCGGGGGCCGGTCTGGCCGAAGCGCGCGTTGTCGGCCGCGATCGTGAGGTCGCACACGATGTGCAACACGTGCCCGCCGCCGATCGCGTAGCCGGCGACCATCGCGATCACCGGCTTGGGCAGGCGGCGAATCTGTACCTGGAGGTCGAGCACGTTGAGCCGCCCGATGCCGTGGTCGTCGCGGTACCCGTCGTCGCCTCGGACGCGCTGATCGCCACCGGAGCAGAACGCCTCGGGCCCCTCGCCGGTGAGCACGATCACGCCGACTCTCGGATCGTCGCGAGCGAGCTCGAACGCGTCGCGCAACTCGAAGAGCGTGCGCGGCCGGAACGCGTTGCGAACCTCGGGCCGGCAGATCGTGATCTTGCCGATCCCCTCGGCGGTCTCGTAGGTGACGTCGGTGAAGCCGTCGGGGGTCTGGGGCTTCCACTCCGCGCCGGGCCGGATCTCGATGTCGGACGCCACGCCGCTCCTCCTGATCATGGGAGCGTTCACTCCCACGGTCAGGGTAACGAGCCGCGCCCCGGCCGACGAATCGGCCGGACCGCGGCCGCGCGCGGGCGATCGATGCTCCCGCTGCGGACATACGCCCCGAATCAGGACTTCAGGCACTAGGACGCGGCTCAGGAGCGCGTGCATCGTGAAGCCATCAACGCGTGGGTCGTCGCACCCGCTCGGCCCGGACCACGACTTCCCGACCGCAGCGTGCCTGATCGAAGGGCGGTCGTATGGGAGACCTCCGAAACCCGGCCGGCGATGCCGCCGACGTGCAGCCCAGCCTGGTCGACGAGTTGGCGCGCCTCGCACAACTCCACGTCGCGGGTGATCTGAGCGGCGAGGAGTACGAGACAACATCTGGATCGGAGTCGGCGCCCTGGCGCTGGCGCTGATCGTGATCGGGGCGGTCGTCGCGGTCAACGCGGGCTCCGGCAGCAAACCGAAGGTCGCCGCTCCCACCCAGACGGTGGCGCAGAAGACCGTCGAGAAGGCTCGGGCCCTGAATGCGGACCTCTGCAGTCCGGACCAGTCGGGATGCACGGTCGACGGATCGACGGCCGGAGTGATCGCGGTGACGGTGACCAGCGCGTCGATCGGCGAGACCCAACTCGCGACCGCAGGCAACGAGAGCGGCCTCTGGTCGAACGCCGACGCTGCTCGCATGGTGGAGACGCGCGCGCTCGACGGCACCCAGCGGACGGCAGACGGGTCGGTCTCGTGGACCTACCACCCCGACAACGGGCTGCAGATGGTCATCGACGTCTCGAAGTAGACGACCGCGGCTCCGAGCGAGTCGCCCGAGCCTCCCGACGCGCGGCGTCGGATCCCCTACGTGCGGCGGGAACAGGTGATGGAGCCGAGGAAGCGGACGATGCGGGTCTCGGCGCCCGCGAAGAGCGGCTCGGTCGACTGGACGAGCCATTCCCGGAGCACCGAACGCGGCGTGCCTCGCTCCGCCGCCGCCACGAACGTCGAGATCGTCAGCTGGTAGTCGCAGAACTGGTCTTGGGTGAGCGCGATGTCGTCGGCGAAGAATTCGTCGTCGACCGGTTCGAAGCCCGCCGGGATCATGCTGTGCGGATCGCCCACCTGGGGATTGCGCGGCGGCAGCGGATACCGCTCCAGCGCGACCCGGGTCCACTCCGCGAACTCGGGCGCACCGACCATCTCTCCGAGGAAGTAGTGGTCGTAGAGCGCGACCCAACCTCCCGGGCGCAACACTCGCCGCGCTTCGGCGAAGAACCGCGCCTGGTCGAACCAGTGCACGCCGGAGCAGCACGTGACCGCGTCGAACGACTCGTCGGGAAACGGCAGCGATTCTGCGTGGCCGAGGAGATAGCTGCAGTTCGGCGCGCGCCGCGCGTCACGCAGCATCTCGCCCGAGGCGTCGACGCCCACGACGAACGCCGCGTGATCGGCGAGCGCGACGGTCGACATCCCGGTGCCGCAGGCGAGATCGAGCGCGCGCTCGACCGGTGCATCGGCGACGATCGCGCGGATTCGTGCGAGCGAACGGGGGTGGTGGAACGGGCGGCCGCGCTCGTACAGCGTGCCGGCTCCGGGAGCCGCGAACGGGTTCGTGACCTCAGGCTGCGGAGGCGTCACGCAGGTCCTCCTTCCACGTTCGGAAGCGCGTGTGCGATCCACCGGGCGCGTTTCCCTCGCCCGACCCGTCGGCGAACAACCGGAACGTCCACCGCTCGTCGGTATCGTCGGCGGCGATCGCCATGTAGCGGGCGTCCGCGCCCGCCGCCGGACCGGCCCGCCAGAGGAGGTACCGGCCGATGCGGCGCTTGTACGCGACGAGCGCGATTCCCAGGTCGGCGCCGAGCGCCCGCAACTCGGCCGGCGCTTCGATCCAGCGCTCGGCCGGGATCAGGAAGTATCGCTGCGGGGTGGCCGGGAGCTCGCCCGTGGACCAGTCGCGATCCGTGGGCGGGCGCTCCTCGGCGGGTACGGGCGACACATGCCATCCTCGCGCATGCACGTTGCCGAACTCCCGACGCCGGCCCTGGTCGTCGACACCCTCGCCCTGACCCGCAATCTCGACACGATGACCGCGGCGCGGCCCGGCCCGCACCTGCGCCCGCACGTGAAGGCGCACAAGTGCACGGCCCTCGCGCGCCAACAGTCGGATCGCGGCCACCACGGCTTCACCGCCGCGACTCCCCGGGAGGTGCTCGGTCTCGCGCGCGCGGGGCTCACCGACGATCTCCTGCTCGCCAACGAGTCGGTCGACGACGCGCGACTGCGCGCGCTCGCCGAATGCGGCGCACGCGTCACGGTGGCCGTCGACTCCGAAGCGACGGTCGTCGCCGCCGCGCGCAACGGGATCCGCGAAGTGTTGATCGACGTCAACGTCGGCATCCCGCGGTGCGGAGTCCGCGCCGACGACGCCGGTGCACTCGCGGATCTCGCACGCACGCACGGCCTCACCGTTCGCGGCACGATGGGCTACGAGGGCCACGCCGTGCTCGTAGCCGACGACCGCGAACGCTCGCGACTCACCGACGAGTCGATGGCGATCCTGGCTCGCGCGCACGAAGCAGTTGGCGGCCCGATCCTCTCCGGCGGCGGAACGGGCACATACGCGGCGAACACTGTCGCAACCGAGATCCAAGCGGGCTCGTACGCGTTGATGGACACGGCCTACGCGAAGCTCGCGATCCCGTTCGAGCTCGCGCTCGCCGTGGTCGCGACGGTGATCCACGCGAATCCGAAGTGGTCGGTCGCCGACTGCGGGCTGAAGGCGCTCGGCATGGACCACGGCAACCCGACGATCGCCGACGCCGACGTCATGTTCTGCTCCGACGAGCACGTGACCTTCTCGCCGCGCACCCCGTTGCGCGTCGGCGAGCGCGTGCTGGTGTGGCCGGCGCACGTCGACCCGACGGTTGCGTACCACGACGCGCTGCACCTGGCCGAAGGACCGGGCCTCGACGCCGACGTGATCGATCGCTGGTCCGTCGACCTTCGCGGTTGGAACGAGCCGGTATAGCTTCTCGGCCGTGACCGATCTCGCGAGTCTCGACGCCACCGCCCAAGCCGACCTCGTCCGCAACGGTGACGCCCATCCGACCGAGTTGGTCGACGCCGCGATCGCGCGGATCGAGAGCGTCAACGACGAGTTGAACGCGGTGATCCATCCGCTGTTCGATCGGGCGCGAGCGGCGGCGACCGCGATGGGCGCGGGAGGCGGCGGCGATCGTCCGTTCCTCGGCGTGCCGATCGTCGTGAAGGACCTCGACGGAACGCTCGCGGGCGCGCCGTACAACGGTGGCAACCGCCTGCTGAAGGCGCTCGACTACCGGCCGACCGTCACGAGCCACATCTTCGCCAAGCTCGAGTCGGCCGGCTTCGTCATCGTCGGCAAGGCGAACACCCCCGAGCTCGGGCTGATGACCACCAGCGAGCCGCTGGCGCACGGGCCCACGCACAATCCGTGGGACACGACGCGAACGCCCGGCGGCTCGAGCGGCGGATCCGCGGCGGCGGTTGCGAGCGGCATGGTGCCGGTCGCGCACGCCGGTGACGGTGGTGGATCGATCCGCATCCCGGCGAGCATGTGCGGCCTGTTCGGGCTGAAGCCCTCGCGGGGCCGCGTGTCACTCGGGCCGGCCGAGTCCGAGCCCTGGGGTGGTCTGGTGATGCGTCACGTCGTGGCACGCAGCGTGCGCGACAGCGCAGCCGTGCTCGACGCGATCGCGGGCTACATGACGGGCGATCCCAACACCGCACCGCCTCCCTCGCGCCCGTACGCGGCCGAGGTCGGCGCCGACCCCGGGAAGCTGCGCATCGGGTTGCGCACCAACGCGCCCGCCGATCTCGCGGCGACCGACCCGGTCTGCGTGGCCGCCGCCCAGGACGCGGCCCGGCTGCTCGAGTCGCTCGGCCACACCGTGGTCGAGGCGTCGCCCGTCGCGCTCGGCGAAGGCGACCTGATGGCGAACTTCACGACGGTCATGACGTCGTGGGTGCGCGCCGACCTCGCGGAGATCGCCGAGATCGCGGGCCGGCCGTTGACCGCCGACGACGTCGAGCCGATGACCTGGATGTACCACGAGCTCGGTGGCGCGTTCGACGGCGGCGCCTACGTGCACGCGCTCAACGAGCTGCACCGCTGGACCCGCCGAGTCGTGTCGTGGTGGACCGGCGACGGGTTCGACCTGCTCCTCACGCCGACGGTGGCCGAGCCGCCGCCGCTGCTCGGCGACATCGGCCGTCAAGACGACGGCGGCGGCAACTCCGCGGCGCGCTCCATCCCGTTCGCCGCGTACCCCGCGCCGTTCAACGTCACCGGCCAACCCGCGATGTCGGTCCCGTTGTACTGGAGCGACTCGGGGCTGCCGATCGGCGCCCAACTGGTCGCCGCGCCGTTCCGCGACGACCTGCTGATCCGCGTCGCGGCCCAACTCGAAGCAGCAAGACCCTGGGCGGAGCGTCGCCCGCCCGTGCACGCCTGAACGCTCGTGACCACCGTAACGATCGCCGGCGGCCAGGGGTTCTACGGCGACACGCCGACCGCGGTCGACGCGTTGCTGGCAGAGGGCATCGACTACCTGTGCCTCGAGGCGCTCGCCGAGTTGACGCTCGCGATCCTCCAGAAGGACCGCCAGCGCGACGAGACACGAGGGTACGCGCGCGATCTGCCTGCGTATCTCTCCCGTGCGCTCCCGTTCGTGGCCGACGGTCGCACGAAAGTGATCACCAACGCGGGCGGCATCAATCCCGCCGCCGCGACGCGCGCGGCAGCCGAGACCGCGCGCGCGATGGGCATCACCGGCATCAAGATCGCGACGGTCCTCGGCGACGACATGCTGACCCGTCTCGACGCGCTGCACACCGAACGGACCGACGCCTTCGCGCACCTCGACACCGCCGCCTCGCTGTCGTCGATACCGTCACCTCCTTTGCTCGCCGCCGCGTACCTCGGCGCGCGCCCGATCGCCGACGCGCTCGCGCAGGGCGCCGACATCGTGATCACCGGTCGCGTCGCCGACGCGTCGCTCTTCCTGGCTCCGCTCGCCTACGAGCACGGCTGGAGCTGGGACGACTGGGACCGCCTCGCCGCCGGCATCGTCGTCGGTCATCTCCTCGAGTGCTCGGGCCAGAGCCTCGGCGGCAACTACTCCGGTGACTGGTGGGCGCTCCCCCACCCGTGGGACCTGCCTTACCCCATTGCTCGCGTCGACGCCGACGGCACGGCCGTGATCACGAAGCCCGCGAGCTCGGGTGGCCGCGTCAGCACCGACACCCTGCGCCACCAGCTGCTCTACGAGGTGCACGATCCCGCGCGTTACATGTCACCCGACGTCGTGGCCGACTTCACTTCCGCGCGCTTCGAGGATCTGGAGGGCGACCAGGTGCGCATCACCGGCGTTCGCGGCACACCGGCGACCGACACGTACAAGCTCCTGCTCGCCTACCACGCGGGCTGGGCCGGCGAAGCCCGCGTCGCGTTCTCCTGGCCCGACGCGTACGAGAAGGCGAAGGCCACGGCCGCGATCCTGGCGAAGCGGGTCGAGATGGCCGGGCTCGAGGTCGCCGAATGGCGCTTCGAGTACTGGGGTGTCGACGCGCTCGGAGGACCAACCGTGCCGCGCGCCGACGACGGCGCACCTCTGCACGAACCACCCGAGTGCGTGTTGCGGGTCGCCTGGCGCTGCGACGATCAGCGCACGGCGGGAATG
>Ga0265313_10000280_pt1 | contig 55923 bp, 43 predicted proteins | sample 4123metaG_FD_203122 | JGI IMG/M metagenome (GOLD analysis project Ga0265313, IMG submission 203122) | Rhizosphere microbial communities from Carex aquatilis grown in University of Washington, Seatle, WA, United States - 4-1-23 metaG | ecosystem: Host-associated > Plants > Roots > Rhizosphere >... | reverse complement strand
CATGGAGCGCCTCACCCTGGAATCGGCGCTGCGCCGCGCGCTGGACCACGGCGAGCTGGAGGTCCATTACCAGCCGAAATACCACCTCGCCACCGGCCGGATGGCGGGGATGGAAGCCCTGGTTCGCTGGCGGGCGCCCACCGGCGAGCTGATCTCGCCGGCCCGCTTCATTCCCCTGGCCGAAGAGACCGGGCTGGTGGTGCCGCTGGGCGAAGCGGTGTTGCGCGACTGCTGCCGCCAGATCAAAGCCTGGCGCGCCGCCGGGCTGCGGCCGGGGCCGGTGGCGGTCAACGTCTCCGCCCGCCAGTTGTCAGAGCGCGGCTTCTGCCGGACGGTGCGCGATCTGGTGGAGGCCGAGGGGCTGGAGCCGGCGGCCATCGACCTGGAAGTCACCGAAAGCGCCTTCATCCGCGATCCCGAACGCGCGGCCACCCTGCTGGAAAAGCTGTCGGAGCTGGGCTTCAAGATCGTGCTCGACGATTTCGGCACCGGCTATTCCAGTCTGGGCTACCTCAAGCGGCTGCCCATTTCGGTACTGAAGATGGATCGCTCCTTCATCAGCGACGTTACCGAGGACTTCAGCGCCGCCGCCCTGGCCCGTGGCATCATCCGTCTGGCCCAGGCCCTGGATATCGAGGTCGTGGCCGAAGGGGTGGAGACTGAGGATCAGGCCGCTTTCCTGCGCGCCAATTCCTGCGATCTGGTCCAGGGCTATCTCTTCGCCAGACCCATGCCGGCAGACCAGCTGGCGGACAAGCTGCGAGACATGGTGGCGGTATAGCTCCGCTACCGAAGAGACCAAGGCTTCCCGGAATTTTTGGGGCATGCTATCCTATGCGAAAGGCATGGTCCGATGGACGATCCATATGAGAAGTGGCGGGTAAGGCTGCGGCTGAATGAAATGGGAAATCCCTTACAACGACTTCATTCTCCGGTATTTCTCGCAATACTGATCGCTGCGGTAACGCTTATTATCATATTCGGATTTGGCGCATTCAGTTGGTATAGTTACGACGTTCTGGGTCAAGAACAACTCGCTTTAAGCGAGACGCAGGCTGTGCGGACGAGATTGGCATTCGCCACGCATGTGGAGCATATCCTCGATTACGGCGATTCGTATCTGCGTTCAGCTCGTTTCATTTACGGGCAGAATGGAACGCCGGACATGATGCGTCAGGCGATGCACGAGGTCCGTTCTCCCCGCGATGCCTCCATTATTGATGCGGTGTTAGTCATGGATGAAACAGGCCGTATGGTCTTTCATTCAGGGGATGTCGTTCACGAAGAGGTCAATGTTGCCGACCTCCAATTCTTCAGATCCCTCCGTGATGACCCAACCGACCGGCTGATCATCGACCCGACAAGGGTCGGACGTGCCACCGGCCAACTTCAGTTCCGCCTGGTGCGTCCCCTGCTGAAGAATGGCCGCTTTGCCGGTGTGATCGTGCTTACCATGAACCCTGAACATTTCACCCGCTATTATTACGACCTTCAACTGGGGCCGCATACGGCTTCCATGCTGCTTACGACTGATCTCCATGTGATCGCGCGCGAACCCGCTGCCAATCTCTCGGATTTTGGCCACAACATCCCGGGCCTCCAGGTCTGGCATGGCCATGATCTGGAGATGGAGCCGTCTGGTAGCCTCCGTCAGTCCAGTGTGATCGACGCCATCACCCGGACCTTCTACTATACCAAAATTGCCAATTTTCCCCTGGTGGTTTCCATTGGCGTCGCTGATGTAGACATTGCTTCGCGCAGTGAGGGAACAAGAGTAAATCTGATACTTCTCGTGACGGCATTCACCGTTACGGTGGTGATTATTTCGTCGCTGCTCATCGCCTTCATCCAAGCCAATGCCAAACTCCAGCGGGCTCATGCGGAATCTGAACGTGCGGCAGATCAGGTGCGGCAAGCCAATATCAGGCTTCAGGGAGCCAATCAGCTATTGGAGCAATCCAATGCCGACCTTGAGCAATTCGCCTATGTATCATCACATGACTTGCAGACGCCGTTACGCAACATAACAAGTTTTACGCAGTTGCTGGCAAGGCGCTATGGCGAGCTTCTCGATAAAGATGGTCAGGATTATATTGCCTTCATCGTGGATAGCTCCCACCAAATGTCGTTACTGATTCGCGATCTTCTCGAATACTCCCGCCTTTCCAGTCAGGCCCTTCCGCTCACACAGGTTTCCGCCAAACAGGCGGTTGACAAGGTGTTGTTGGTCCTAAGCCCCCTTATCAAGCAATGTAACGCAACAGTTACGGTGGGAGAGCTGCCCACGATTCGTGCAGAGGAAGGACAATTGATCAGGCTGTTCCAGAATCTGCTCGAGAATGCCATCAAGTACCGCAGCACAGACCGTCCAACTGCGATACGTATCTGGGCAGAGCTCGCCGATTCCCGCATGTGGAAATTATTCGTCGCCGATAATGGGATCGGGATCGAGCCAGAATATTTCGAGAAGATTTTCGTCATCTTCCAGCGCTTGCATCCTGCCAAACGATATGAGGGGACGGGCATTGGGCTGGCCATTTGCAAGCGCATCGTAAACCGCATGGGCGGCGAGATCGGGGTGACCTCTACACCGGGCCAGGGAGCGACGTTCTTCTTTACCGCTCACCGCCCCGAGGAGAATCAGGACTGAGTGCTTTGGCTGTGTGGCCGGACAGGTTTTCTTGCCTTCATTTCTGGCACAGAGCGGACGGCCCACCTCTTCCTTCGAGATAGCCGCTTCGCGGCTTCCCCAGGATGAGGCTAATTTATTGAGCGTAAGGAGCCTCATGCTGAGGAGGTCGCCGTCAGGCGGCCGTCTCGAAGCATCAGGACCGCCCGAATTCCGACCTTTTCAACAGCCTGCTTAGCCCATCAGGCTCGCCGCCGCCGCGCGGGCGTGGTCGGTGACGGTTTCACCGGACAGCATGCGGGCGATTTCCTCGCGCCGGGCTTCGGCGGGCAGGGGCTCGACGCCGGTGGTGACCTTGCCGCCGGCCTCGTGCTTGGCGACGCGGTAATGCTGGGTGCCCTTGGCGGCGACCTGGGGTGAGTGGGTAACCACCAGCACCTGGATGTCGGAGGCCAGACGGCCCAGGCGTTCGCCTACCGCCGCCGCCACCGCGCCGCCGATGCCGGAATCCACCTCGTCGAAGACGATGGTAGGGGTGGGGGTGGTCCGTGCCAGCACCACCTTGAGGGCCAGCATGAAGCGGGACAATTCGCCGCCGGAAGCGATCTTGCCCAAGGGGCCGGGCGGGCTCCCGGGGTTGGTCGCTACCTCGAAACCGACCCCGTCGAGGCCGTTGGGCCCCCAGGCGCTCTCCTCCAGGCCGGTGATCCGGGTCTGGAAGCGGGCCTTTTCCAGTTTCAGCGGCGGCAGCTCGGCGGCCACCGCCTGATCCAGGCGGGCGGCGGCCGCCAGCCGCCGCTTGGACAGGGCGCGGGCGGCCTCGTTATAGGCGGTGCGGGCATTCTGTTCGGCGCGGGCGAGCCGGGCGAGATCGCCACCGCCGCCGTCCAACTCGGCCAGCCGGCGCCCCAGGCGCTCGCGCAGTGGGGCCAGTTCGGCCACCGTGGTCTGGTGCTTGCGGGCGGAGGCCCGCAGGGCGAACAGGCGCTCTTCCACCTTTTCCAGGTGGCGGGGATCGAGGTCGATATCTGCGGAGGCGCGTTCCAGCAGGCTCGACGCCTCGGCCGCTTCATCGGCGGCGCGGTCCAGGGCGGCGATCACCGGGTTCAGCTTGCCGTCGGCCTTTTCCGCCACCCGTTCCAGCGCCCGCTGGGCGGTGCGCAGGGAGGCCTCAACATCGCCGCGCTGGGTCAGGGCGGCCTGGGCGGCATTCATGGCCTCCAGCAGTTTTTCGCCATGCATCATCACCGCGCGGGAGGCGGCCAGTTCCTCCTCCTCCCCTGGCTTGGGGGCGAGGGTGGAAAGATCGTCATAGGCCTGGCGAAGGGTCTCTTCCTCGGCCCTGGCCTTGGCCAGCTCGGCCTCGGCCTCGGCGCGGGCCTGGGCGGCAGCTCGCCATGCCGTCCAGGCGGTGGCGGTTGCGGCCCGCTCCTCGCCCAATCCGGCGAAGGCGTCGAGTACGCCGAGATGGGTGGTGCTGTCCAGCAGGCCGTGGCTTTCGAACTGGCCGTGAATTTCCACCAGTTCGTCGCCCACCTTGCGCAGCAGCCCGACGCTGACCGGCTGGTCGTTGACATAGGCGCGCGAGCGGCCATCGGCGGTGAGCACCCGGCGCAGCACCAGCGGGCCGTCGCCGGCATCCATGTCCTGCTCGGCAAGCAGGGTGCGGGCAGGGTGGCGCGCCGGCGGATCGAATTCGGCACTGACCATGGCCTGGGCGGTGCCATGGCGCACCAGACCGGATTCCGCCCGGGCTCCCAGGGCGAGACCCAGGGAATCCAGCAGGATGGACTTGCCGGCGCCGGTCTCGCCGGTGAACACCGACAGGCCGGAATCGAAGGTGAGGTCGAGGCGCTCGATCAGGACGACGTCACGGATCGACAGCGAAACCAGCATGGCCTACCAGAATTTCGCCCAGTTGAACCAGCCGCCGCTGGTCTTGGCCGGGTCTTCCTTGGCGGGCGGCGGCGGGGCCGGCGTGGTGTCCTTGGGCTTGTCGCTGGACCAGAAGGCCAACGAATCGGTCCAGCTCCTGTCGCGGCGGCGGGAGGGGTCGGTGTCGCCATGGTGCACGACGGCATAGCTGTCCTGGTACCAGTCGCTGCCGGGGAAGTTATGGCCGAGCACGGCGGCGGTGCGTTCGGCCTCCGCGTCGAGGCCGAGAGCGGTATAGACCTCTACCAGCCGGTGCAGCGCTTCCGGGACATGGGTGGTGGTCTGGTATTGCTCCACCACGATCTTGAAGCGGTTGGCCGCGGCCAGATACTGCCTGGTGCCCAGGTAGTAGCGGCCCACCGACATCTCCTTGCCGGCCATATGGTCGCGGGTAAGGTCGATCTTCAGCTTGGCGTCGCGGGAATAGGTGCTGCTGGGGAAGCGGTCCATCTCTTCCTGCAGCGTCTTCAGGGCCATTTCGGTCATCTTCTGATCGCGGCCGACATCGGTGATCTGCTCGTAATAGCACAGACCCTTGAGATAATAGGCGTAGGCGGCATCCTTGTTGCCGGGATGCAGCTGGATGAAGCGGTCGAGGCCGACGATGGCGTCGTCGTACTTGTTGCGCTCGTACAGCGCATAGGCCCCCATCAGCTGCGCCTTGGTCGCCCACACCGAATAGGGGTGCTGGCGGTCCACTTCGTCGAACATCTTGGCCGCCTTGTAGTACTCATTGTTGTCAATGAGGTCCATGGCGTCGTTGTAAAGCTCCTCCACCGGCCGTTCGACATAGTCGTCCTTCTTGTCGGAGCAGGCGCCCAAGCCCATGGCCGAGGCGACCAGGAAGATGGTCAACAGCGGGAGGGAACGGTCGGACAGCAGGGGCAGGTTCATGAAATCCCGTTCGGATGGCGGTGCCAAAGTTGGCGCACTATAGCACGGCCGGGGCGCAAAAAAACCCTCTCGGCCGGAACCGAGAGGGTTGGGTCAAAGCGATTGATTTCAGCCGTTGGCGACGGCGCTCAACGGCTGGGCGCTGAAGGGCGCCGCAGCCGAGCCGGGCTCGACGGTGGTCAGGGTCCAGGCGGTGGAATCGGCGAACAGGGCGCGCAGCAGCTGGTTGTTCAAGGCATGGCCCGAACGGATGCCGTGGAAATGGCCCAGAATGGGGGCGCCGGCCAGATAGAGATCGCCGACGGCGTCCAGCACCTTGTGCCGCACGAACTCGTCGCCATAACGCAGGCCGTCGTCGTTGAGCACCTTGGCGCCGGTGCTGTCGATCACCACGGCGTTGTCCAGCGAACCGCCCCGGGCGAGGCCGTAGGCGCGAAGCTGGGCCACTTCCTGCTCGAAACCGAAGGTGCGGGCCCGCGAGATTTCCGACTTGAAGGTGCCGCGCGACAGGTTGATGAAGAATTCCTGGCGCGAGATGGCCGAGCTGGCGAAGTCGATTTCGAAGCGGACCGAGAAGGCGGGCGAGGGGGTCAGCGCGACGAAGCGGTCACCGTCCTTGATGGAGACCCGCTTCAGCACCTTGATCGCCTGCCGGGCGGAATCCTGCTCGACCACGCCGGCGCATTCGATCAGGAACAGGAAGGGGGCGGAGGAGCCGTCCATCACCGGCACTTCCGGCCCGTTGATGTCGATCAGGCAATTGTCGATCTGCATGCCGGCCAGGGCGGCCATCAGGTGCTCGACCGTGCCAACCACCACGCCGTCGTCATTGCGCAGGCAGGAATTCATGCGGGTGTCGTGCACTGCGGAGAAGTGCGCCGGGACGATGGCGCCGCCGCCGGCGATATCGACGCGGCGGAAGCGGATGCCGGTGCCGGGTTCGGCGGGGTGCAGCACCATGGTGACCTTGGCGCCGGAATGCAGGCCGATGCCGGCGCAGCCGATGCTGGTCTTGAGGGTGCGGCTGCGAACGGCCGAAAGATGGGAGACGCTGGCAAGGATGGGGGACCCGGGACGCTTGTCGCTGACGATCTGGTTCACGCCTGACACCCTTTACTCTGGTCCGCCTTGCCCTGGCTGTGCCTGGGCCCGAAGCGAACGACCAACTTCACGGTGTTAGGTCTACCAGCCCCGAGTCCAGCCCTCAAATCAATCATTGTTGCCGATTGTTACACCGCGGCATGGGGCGTGAAACATTTCCGTGGAACGGGTGGAGGGATCACACGGCCTTGGCAAAGCACCAGATGCGAGCGGGAAGGGCGTAGCTGAGCGCATGAACGAATCCGATTTCGTTCAATCCCGCTTCCGCCGCCAGACGCCGCAGCAGATTCGGCGGGCGGCAATGACGGCGGTTGCCTCCGCAGGTTACCATCGGCCCCATCTCCTCCGGCGCGGGGTAGTCGGTCATGATCAGCTGGCCTCCCGGCCGCAATGCCCCCGCGGCGGCGGCGAGCAGCGGTGCCGCGTCGGGGAGGTAATAGGCCGCGCCGGCACAGGTCACCACGTCGGCGATCTCTTCCATTCCTTTCAGGATGGCCACCATGTCGCCCTGCTTCATGGCGTCATAGCGAGGCCGGGCAATCTCCACCATGGCCGGGGAGATGTCATTGCCGATCAGTCGCGATGCCCGGGGGCGCAGCCTCGAAGCCAATGCGCCTGTGCCGCAGGCGATGTCGACGATGACCAATCCTTGGCGCCCCTCCAGCCAGGATTCCGTCGCGTCCAGGAAAGCTGCCGCGGTTTCCAGATGATGGGGCGCCTGCTCGTAATCGATGGCCCGGATCTGGTCCTCTGCTGTGGCGTCGGGGGTGGAGGGGGCGAGATTTGTTTCCAGGCCGGCGCCAAACAAGGTCTCGGCCCGGACCGGGTTGCCGCGCAAAAACTCCAGCGTCGCCAGGGGCGCGAACAAGGAGTAGCGCGCGGGGGCGTCGCTGAACCGATCCAGCAGGAATTCGCTGGCGGCCTCGATGCTCAGGCCTGGAGCCACAGCATGGGCCCAGGCTTGCAGCAGCGTTTCAATGCCCTGGGCATGAGCCAGCCAGATGGAGTTGATGGCGAGGTAGTGGGCGGTCAGGTCACCGGGGGCCAGCCTGATGGCGCGCAGGGCGAGACATAGCGCCAGATCGGGGCGTCCCTCCGCCCAACGGCCGGAGGCGAGATCGCACAGTTTCTCCGTTTCGGAGGTCATCGCACCTTGAAGACCGGCATCACCGCCGGGCAGGGGAGCCGTTCCTCCAGCTTGCCGGTGGCCAGTTCCGCGGCGACCTTGGCCAGGGCCACGTCCCAGGCGGTGAGCACCCGGTTCACATCCTCGCCGTCATGGGCATAGCAGACATTGTGGCTGGCCAGGAACAGCACGCCGGCGCGCAGCATCTCGCGGGCGAACAGGGTCTTGATGGCTTCCTTGCGGGCGGTGGGGTGGTCCTGTACCGCCAGAATCTTCCACGGCGCCCGGCCCACCAGCGAGAAGATGCCGGACAGGCCGTGGGTGGCGGTCAGCTTGGCGACTTCGTCGGCCAGCAGGCCGCCGGTGGCCCACAGCTTCTCGATCACCGGCTCGCGCTTCATCTTATCGATGACGGCGATGGAGGCGGCCAGCGACAGGGCTTCGCCGCCGAAGGTGCCGGAGATGAAGACGTTCTCCATTTCGTGCATGATGTCGGCGCGGCCCAGCACCGCCGAGATGGGCATGCCGTTACCCATGGACTTGCCGAAGGAGGCGAGGTCGGGGGTGACTCCGAACATGGACTGGGCGCCACCCAGCGCGTAGCGGAAGCCGGTGATGACCTCGTCGAAGATCAGCAGGGCGCCATTGTCGTGGGCCAGTTCCTTCAGCGATTCCAGATAGCCCGGCGCCGGATCGGCGGCGTTCATGGGCTCCATGATGATGGCGGCGATCTCGCCGGGGTATTGCTTGAACAGGGCCTGGGCGGCGTCGAGGCTGTTATAGGCGAAGGGATGGGTGAGGTGCTGGACGGCGTCCGGCACTCCCTTGTGCCGCGAGGTCGAGCCGATATACCAGTCCTGCCAGCCGTGATAGCCGCAGACCGCCACCCGGTCGCGGCCGGTAAAGGCGCGGGCAAGGCGGATGGTGGCGCTGGTGGCGTCGGTGCCGTTCTTGCCGAAACGGACCATCTCGGCGCAGGGGATCAGTTCCACCAGCCGCTCGGCCAGCTGGGTCTCCAGCTCGGTGGCGAGGCTGAACGAGATGCCGTTGGTGAGCTGGGCGCGGATGGCGGCGTCCACCTCGGGGTCCTGGTAGCCCAGCACCACCGGCAGCAACCCGCAGACCATGTCCACATAGGAGTTGCCGTCCACGTCCCACACCCGGCCGCCCTGGCCGTGGGTCAGGAACATGGGCGAGTCGGCGGGGTACTGGATGCGGCTTTTGGAAAAGGTCTGGCTGGCCAGCGGGATCACTTTTTCGGCGCGGTCCAGCAGGGCGTTGCTGGTGGTCACACCGTTCCAGGGCGGCAGGGATTCCTTGCGCAGCGAGGTGGTGAAGCCCTCGTTGCGGCCGATGGAGGCGTTGACGGCGCGCAGCTCCGGGCGCCGGTCCAGCACCGCCAGCACGTCGAGATAGGAGCGTCGCTCGGGGCAATGGGAGGTCACTGCCTCGAGGAAATCGAGATCGGCCGGCTCGTCCAGGGTCCAGCGCTCGGCATGGAGGCCGGGCAGCGGGCAGACCAGACTGGCCTGGGGGAAGCGGTGCCGGCGGTCGCGGATGAACACGGTGACATGCTCGCGGTCTACCGGCCTTGTGGCCTCGGCGGCGGCGGCATCCAAAGCGGCGCGGGTGAAGGCCTCGCAATCCAGGCCGTCGGGCCAGCTGGGCGGGCTGGCATTGCTGGCATAGGCCGAGCCGGTCCGCTGGAGCAGGGCCAGCACCTCGCCGCAAACCTGGGGGTCGAGCAACGGGCAGTCGGCGGTCAGCCGCATGACAATATCGGCATTTTCGGCGCGGGCGGCTTGGGCGAAGCGCTCCAGAACGTCGTCCAGCGGGCCGCGGTGACAGGCCACGGCGGCCCCTTCGGCCCAGGCGGCGATGGCGTCGTCGTCGGCATCGGTGCTGGTGGCGATCACCACCTTGTCGATGCCGGGAATGGCGCGGGCGGCGGTGACCACCCAGTCCAGCACCGGCCGGCCCTGCAGCGGCTGCAGCACCTTCCCCGGCAGGCGGGTGGAGGACAGACGGGCCTGGATGATGGCGATGGTTTTCATGACGGCAATCCGGCAAGGGTGCGGGCGACGACGACGCCCTCCAGTACGGCGAGGGCGTCGCGGCCGGAACAGGCCGGCGGTGCGCCCTTGAGGCTGGCGAGGAAGGCGGACATCTCGGTGAGGTAATCATCGGCGTAGCCGCCGGGAAACTCGGTCTCGGCGGCCACCTCGCCGGTGGCGGTCCACTGGCGGAAGCGGCGGCGGTCGAGGTCCACCTGAATTTGGCCCTGGGTGCCCGCGATCTCGAAGCTCCGGATGCGCGGCCGGGTAACGTAATCCACGTGGATGGTGGAGCTGATCCCGTCGCCATGGTCAAGCACGGCATCGGCCATATCCTCGGCTTCCAGGCCCAAAGAGCCGGAATGGCCGGCGACGCAGGCGCGCGGAGTGAAGCGGCCCAGCAGATGGGCCGCCAGATCGAATTCGTGGATGTAATCGAAGATGGCGCCGCCGGTGCGGGGATCGTTGGCATAGCCCTGGCGCCAGTCCTGGCCCGGCCGCCAATCGGGCAGGTACAGTGCGGCAAGGAAGCGGCCCCACAGCGGCTTGCCCAGATTGCCTTCGGATAGCGCCTTGTAGGCCGCGCGAACGCATGGATGCAGCCGTAGATTCATTCCGGCCGCCACCACCAGATTCCGGGCCTCGGCGGCGTCGAGCAGACGGGCCAGACGTTCCGGCTCATGGGCGATGGGCTTTTCCACCAGGGCATGGCAGCCGGACTCGATAGCCGAGGCGAGATCGGCTTCGTGGTGCTCCGAAGGGGTGGCGATGACCACCGCTTCCGCTGCTTCCAGGGCGGCTTCGCGCGATCCGGTGGTCTTCGCGCCCTCGGCTTCGGCCAGGGCGCGGCGTTCGGGCGAGGGGTCGAAGCCGATGACGGCCTCGCCCAGCGCCAAGGCGTTGCGGGCATGGCGCAGTCCTATGCTGCCGAGGCCCAGCACCGCGATCATTCCAGCACCTCCGCCAGGGCCGTGGCGACACGCTCGACCTCGGCCCCGGTCATGCCGACGAACAGCGGCAGGGTCAGGCAGCGGGCGTAATAGGCATCGGCGCCGGGTAAGTTCAGCCCGGGATAGCGCTGGCGATAATAGGGCTGGCGATGGACCGGCAGGTAATGGACCTGGGTGGAGATGCCGCGCCGGGCCAGCCCGCGCATGACTTCGGCCCGGGGGATGCCGCAGGCGGCGAAGTCGATCTTGGCCACCTGGATATGCCAGGAGGGATGGCAGCCCGCCACCTGCTTCAGGGGCACCACCCGGGGCGCCAGCGGCGCCAGGGCGGAGGCATAGGCGGCGACCAGGGCAGCCCGCGTGCTCATGAAGCGCCCCAGCTTGGCCAACTGGCTGGCGCCCAGGGCGCAGACGATGTCGCAGGCCCGATAGTTGAAGCCGGGTTCGGCCATCTCGTAATACCAGGGATTGGGCTGGCCGTCGGCGCCGAAGGCTTCGTCCGGCTGGAGGAAGGCGGCCGGGTCGCGGGTCATGCCATGGCTGCGCATGGCCCGTAGCCGCGCCGCCAGCCGGGCGTCGGCGGTGGTGACGGCGCCGCCTTCGCCCATGGCCACGGTCTTGACCGGATGGAAGGAGAAGCAGGCCATGTCCGAGAGCCGGCCGTTGCCGATGGGGTTCCAGCCGCCGTCGATTGCTTGCTCGCCGCCCAGGGCGTGGCAGGCATCCTCCACGATGGCGAGGCCGTGGCGCCGGGCCAGCGGCGTGATCTCTGCCATGGCGCAGGACTGGCCGTTGAGATGGACGGGAAACACCGCCCGGGGCCGAAGGTCGCCGCAGCGGCCCAGCGCCGCCTCCAGGTGCTCTGGCCCCATCAGCCCGGTTTCGCCATCCACATCGGCGAACACCACCTCGGCCCCCACATAGCGGGCGGCGTTGGCGGTGGCGAGGAAGGTGAGGCTGGGCACGATCACCGCGTCGCCCGGTCCCAGGTCGAGGGCCAAGGCGGCCAGATGCAGGGCGGCGGTGCCCGAGGCGCAGACCACCGCATGGGGGGCGCCGGTAACTTCAGCCAGGGCCGCCTCGAAGGCGGAGACCGCCGGGCCGGTGGTCAGGGTGTCGGATCTGAGCGCGGCCACCACGGCGGCGATGTCGTCGTCCTCGACGCATTGCCGGCCATAAGGAAGGGGCCGGAGTGGGGTCATGTCATATGCCCTTCAGACGCCGGGCGCCCGTATCCGCGGGCTTGGCTCCTCCGCTTTGCGCCGGTGCTTCGCACCGGCGTCGCTCCGGGGCGTTCAATGCGCCCGCGCTCGACTGTCGTCTCGCTCATAGTTCCAGCCGGCTGATCATCCCCAGCAACTCGGCTTCGTTCAGCCACCATGTGTTGGTGTTGCTGGCATAACGGAACTCGTCGGGTACCGGCTCACCCTCGGCCACCGCCTCGCCGCCGGACCAGTAGGACAGCATGGGATGGATGACGTAGCGGTCGGCCAGTTCGCGGGTGGTGCGGGATTCCTCCTCGTTGACCATGACCTCGTGCAGCTTCTCGCCCGGGCGGATGCCGACGATCTTCTGCGGCAGGTCGGGCGCTATGGTGCGGGCCAGGTCGGTCATCTTCATGGACGGAATCTTGGGGATGAAGATTTCGCCGCCCTTCATCATCGCCATGGAGGAGAGAACGAAATCGACACCCTGCTGCAAGGTGATCCAGAAGCGGGTCATGCGCTCGTCGGTGATGGGCAGGAATTCGGCCTTCTTGGCGATCAGGTCGCGGAAGAACGGCACCACCGACCCGCGCGAGCCCACCACATTGCCGTAGCGCACCGCGCCGAAGCGGGTCTGGGTGCGGCCGGACAGGTTGTTGGCGGCGATGAAGACCTTTTCGGCGGCCAGCTTGGAGGCGCCGTAGAGGTTGACCGGGCTGACTGCCTTGTCGGTGGACAGCGCCATCACCGTCTCGACCCCGTTGTCCAGGGCGGCGCGGACCACGTTCTCGGCGCCCCAGACATTGGTGCGCAGGCATTCGGTGGGATTGTACTCGGCCAGCGGCACATGCTTCTGCGCGGCGGCGTGGATGACGATATGGACGCCGCGAAAGGCCATCTGCAGGCGTTCCAGGTCGCGGACGTCGCCGAGGAAATAGCGGATGGCCGGATATTTGGAGTCCGGGAATTCCTGCTGCATGTCGAAATGCTTCTGCTCGTCGCGGGAAAAGACGATCAGACGCTCGACGCAATCCAGCCCCAGGACCGTGCGCACGAATTGCTTGCCGAAGGACCCGGTACCGCCGGTGACCAGGATGGATTTCCCAGCCAGCTTGCCCTTGATGTCTTCGAGCCGGAAGTTATTGAGAAGTGTCACGGTATGGGTCCCTCGCAGGGTCGACGGGCGGCAGTCCAGGGTGGCGGGAAATGGTTAATATATCGCTTCAGGCCCCCGCCGGGTGGCGATAGCGCAGCACCCCATCCTCGGCCGGGCCGTTGGCAAAGCCGTTGGCCTCGAACAGGCGGCGGCTGGGGTGGTTTTCCTGCCGCACCTCGGCCAGCAGCGGCTGCGGTCCGAATTGCGCAGCCAGCCGCGCCATGGCGGCGGCCATCATCGTCTTGCCCAGGCCGCGCCCGCGCGCCTCGGGCGCCACGGTGATGGATACCCGCCACTCGGCGCTCCACAGGCGGTCGAACCTCACCATGCCGATCTTCCTCCCCTGCGCCTCGCCGATCAGCAACAGATGGTCCGGGGCGGCCAGCACCCGGTTCAGCCATGCAAAATGGCCGGCAACCTCCACACCGGTTCCGGTGAGGGAATTGGCGCAGGTGGCGGGGTCGTTGCGCCAGTCCAGCAGATCCTGGCCATCTTCGGGGAGGGCTGGCCGCACCGCCGGGACCGGCGAGGCCAGGGCCGCCATCAGCTCCGCCAGCCGGCCGGCACCGCCGCCGTCGCAGAGCTGGCGGGCGCGCTCGGCCATGACCACCCGCAGGGCCGGGTCGGTGCTCAGGCGGGTCAGCGCGGCAGCGATCTCGCCCCCCTTAAGCCCCACCGCCAGGGCGGCGCCGGCCCGGTCCAGTCCCTCGGCCACCAGACGCTGGTTGCCGGCGATGACCACCAGCACCGTTGGCAGGCCGAGACAGCAGCGCTCCTGCGCCGAGCTTCCCGCCGCCCCCACCGCCAGGGTGCACCGCGCCATCAGCCCGGCCATATCGGCCACGTCGACCCGCAGCTCGGCCCCGGGCGGCAGCTTGGCCCGCACCGCCGCCAGATGCGGCGCCGCTGCCCCAAGCACCACGGTGACGGGATGGGGGAAGCCGCTGGCCCGCACCGCGTCGAGGACCAGCCCGGTGGCATTGGGCGGATCGGTGCCTCCCAGCGCGATCAGCAGGCGCGGCGTGGCCTCGGTCCGTGCGGCGCGGGCGGCGGCGAAGGCGGGCCGCAGCAGGGCGTGGTGGGCGCCGGCCAGCACCCGGGCGCCCACCGGCACCAACCCGCCATAGCGTTCGGCACCGGCGCCGGGGGTCTGGTCCAGCAGCAGGTCGCAATCGTGGCGGCGGTCGGCAAGGTCATCAATGACCAGGATGCGCCGGGCCCAGGCCCTGGCCTCGCGCTCATAGCCCTCGTCCAGACGGTAATGATCGATCACCGCCCAATCCACCGCCGGCCGGGCATCGGCCGGGAGAAGCGCATGACCGCTCGCCCGCAGCGCCGCGACGCTGGCCACGGTCTCGGCGGTGCAGGCGAAGGCGCAATGCGCCCCCGCCACCGCGAGGGCATCGGCCAGGGTCAGGCAGCGCATGACATGGCCGATGCCCAGGGTGGGCGAGGCATCGGCGCGGAACAGCACGGAGATCATGGGATGATCATCCGCCACCCGAAAGGATTTGTCATCCGGGGAGGGGGCTATTCAGGCGCCCGCTCGCGCGGGTGATGATCGTCGGCGGCGATATAGCGGACCGGCGGGGTATGCTTCTTGAACAGTTTGCGGGTCTCCGGCCGCAGGTGGCGAAACACCGTCGGGCTGACCGAAAATCCGGTGCTGGGCAGCAGGTGGGCCAGGGCGACGGCCTTGCCGAGGACATCGAGGATTTCCGCGTCGGGGCTGCCGACCATGCCGAAGACCACCGGCCCCACATCCATCCGGACGGTGACGTGGACCGGCTCGCCCCGCCGGGCGAACCACGCCTCGCCCTGCTCCTGAACCTGATGGAAGGCCAGAACTCCCTCGTCGATGAGATCTGCGGGGAAGACGGCCAGTCCGCCGTCGCCCATGGTCTTGATCAGGCGGCCGCCGGCCTCGGCGATGATCCCGCCGGTCAGGGTGAAATAGCCGGCCACCGCCGCCATCACTTCCAGTTTATCGGAGGTCTTCTCGGCGTATTGGCGCAGCCAGTTGCAGTCGAAGAAGGCGATCAGCGCCTCGTGTTGCGCGGGCACGCGCAAGTCTGTCCAGAAGGACATCGGGTTCTCCTCGTCATCGGATCATTGGCAAGCGGCCCGGTGGTCCGCCAGTGGGGAGAGGGATCGTCGGCCCTTGCGTCCGACAGTTCGGCAAAGCCTGGAGGCTTCACGGATCGGAGTCAAGATGCGCGGCACCGCATGACAGCCGCCGCGCATGCGATTAAACTCGGGGCGGAATTTCCGAGGGTTTCGCCATGCCGTCTTCGCCCGCCCCCATCCTCATCGACGGCCGTCCGGTCGGGGCCGGTCATCCGCCCTATGTGGTGGCCGAGATGTCGGGCAATCACAACGGCGACATCAACCGCGCCTTCGCCCTGCTGGAGGCGGCCAAGGTGGCCGGTGCCCATGCGGTCAAGCTTCAGACCTATACCGCCGATACCATCACCATCGACCATGACGGTCCCGGCTTCGTCATCCAGGGCGGGCTGTGGAGCGGGCGCAGCCTGCATGACCTCTACCAGGAGGCCCATACCCCCTGGGAGTGGCACCGGCCGCTGTTCGAGCGGGCCCGCGCCCTGGGACTGGGGATTTTCTCCTCGCCCTTCGATGCCACCGCCGTCGATCTGCTGGAGGACCTGGGGGCGCCGGCCTACAAGGTGGCGTCGTTCGAACTGGTGGACCTGCCGCTGGTGCGCCGCATGGCCGCCACCGGCAAGCCGTTGATTCTATCCACCGGCATGGCCCATCTCGGCGAGATTCAAGAGGCGGTGGCTGTGGCGCGCGACGCCGGCTGTAGCCAACTGATCCTGCTGCATTGCGTCTCCGGCTATCCCACCATGCCCGAAGACGCCAATCTGCGCACCATTCCCCATCTGGCCGAGGCGTTCGGCGTCCCGGCCGGCCTGTCTGACCACACCATGGGCATCGCGGTTTCGGTGGCGGCGGTGGCGCTGGGGGCCTGCTTCATCGAGAAGCATTTCACCCTGCGCCGGGCCGATGGCGGTCCCGATGCCGCCTTTTCGCTGGAGCCCGAGGAGTTGGCGGCACTGGTGGCGGGGACCCGCACCGCCTGGAATGCCCTGGGCCGGGTCAGCTATGACGTGGCGCCGTCGGAGCGGGCCAATCTGCAATTCCGCCGGTCGCTTTACGTGGTCGCCGACATGGTGGCGGGCGAGGTCTTCACCGAGGCCAATCTGCGGTCGATCCGCCCCGGCTACGGCTTGGCACCCAAGCATCTCCCCGAGCTTCTCGGCCGTCGCGCGGCCCGCGCCCTGGCGCGCGGCACTCCGTTCGCTTGGTCCATGGTGGACTAGCAGGCCGTTGAATAAGCGATTTTGGCCCGTTCCACCCTTCGAGACAGCCGCTTCGCGGCTTCTTCAGGATGAGGTACTGCATTGAAAACAAAGACCTCATGCTGAGGAGGTCGCCGTCAGGCGCCCGTCTCGAAGCATCCTCGCCGCCAGGAGACGTCCTTTTCCAACAGCCTGCCAGGGCCAGGGGTTCAATTGTTTGGGCCGGGGCTGATGGCGGGGTCTACCAATGGCGGTAACGCATTGGAACAATGCAGATTCTTGTGTCGGTTCACCCTTTGCCCGCCCGGGCCGCGCTGTTAAACTTCCGCGCCGTAGGGACCATCCACGGTGCGTTAGGGGCAGGCATGGGCGCGCAGGAATTCGACGCGGCGGCGTTTGAAGCGATGATCGACCGGCTGATGGAGGGCGGGTACCGTTCCCTGCCGGACGCATCGGGCCCATTGGCCGACAAGCTCCGCACCCTGGCGGGCAAATTGGAGGACCGTTCGCGCGGTTTCCTGCAACAGAGCGTGGGCATGTCTGTCCATCTCAACGGCACGGTGACCCAGGCGGTCCATACCCTTCGCAGCATCCGCGAAATGAGCCAGCGCATGTCCACCATCTCGGCGGCCACGGAGGAACTGGTCTCCACGGTCCAGGCCATCAGCCGCACCTCGGAACTGGCGGCGACCAACGCCCTGGCGGTGCAGGAGGTCTCGGACGAGGGCGCGCACAGCACCGAAGGCGTGATCACCACCATGCGCGAAATCGTCGGCACGGTCGAGGACGCCGCCTCGCGGGTGTCGCGCCTGTCCGAGGCGGCCTCGGCCATCGGCGCCAGCGTCAAGCAGATCGAACAGATCGCGCGGCAGACCAATATCCTGGCGCTCAACGCCACCATCGAGGCGGCGCGGGCCGGAGAGTTCGGCAAGGGCTTCGCCGTGGTTGCCACCGAGGTGAAGAATCTGGCCAATCAGACCGCCCAGGCCACCCGCGAAATCCGGATCCGCATCGACGTGCTGAGCGAGGAGACCGGCGCCATCCGCACCGGCATGGACCGGGGGGCAGGCACGGTTCGCGAGGGCGAGCAGGTGGTGTTGCATTCGGTGGAAAAGATGCAGACGGTCAGCCGGGAAATCCGCGACGTCACCACCCTGATGCAGGAAATCGCCGAGCATCTGGGGCAGCAGCGGCACTCCGCCCAGGAGATCGCCGACAATCTGGAAGCTGCCGCCATCCGCTCCGCCGACGACACCAAGGCCATCAACACCGTGATCGACATCTCCAGTCAGGCCAGTGCCGCCCTGGCCGAGATGTTGAACGAGATCAACAAGGTGGAGATGCGCAACGCGGTCATCCTGCTGGCCAAGTCCGACCACATGGTCTGGCGTCGGCGGCTGGCCGAGATGCTGGCCGACAAGACCAAGCTCGACCCCGACGAACTGGCCAACCACAAGAGCTGCCGGCTGGGCAAGTGGTACTACGCCATCACCGACCAGGCCATTCGTAACCATCCGGCCTTCCGCGCCCTCGAAGCTCCGCACGAAAAAGTCCATCACCTGGGCATCGACGCGGCCAAGCACTTCCGCGACGGAAATTTCGACGCCGCCGTTGATGCCGTCGCCGCGATCGAGGAGCCTTCGGCCGAGGTGCAGCGCCTGCTTGACGAATTGGCCCTGGCCTTTTCCTGAGATCAGGCCGGCCGCCGGACGCAGACCAGGGTGAGGTCGTCCGGAGGTTCGCCCGGCAGGATGTCGTGGAAGCGCTCCAGCACCACGTTTGTCAGGCAACGGCCGGGCTCGGCTTCGGCCAGCCAGGACAGCAGGGTTTCGTCGTCGCAGACAGGGCGGCCCGCCACCTCACTTTCGATCAGGGCGTCGCTATAGGCCAGCAGGGTGCTTCCGGGCGGAAAAGCGACGGTGGCGGCTTCGTATTCGGCATCGATGAAGGCACCCAGCGGCGGGCCGGCCACATCGAGGAAGCGGGGGGGCTGGCCGGGGAGCAGGACCACCGGCGGTGGGGCGGCGGCGGCGGCGTAGGACAGCGTGCCCTTGTCCATGTCGATCAGCCCGGCGAAGACGGCGGCGAACTCGCCCGGCTTCAGCACTGCCTTCAGTTCGCCGTTGAGTTGCTCCAGCAGGGCCGCCGGCTCCTGGATGTCACGGGGAAGGCGGGCAATCAGGAGATGCAGGCGGAACACGTTGAAGGCGGCTACCGGCCCGTGCCCGGAAAAGTCCGCCACCAGGACCCCCATACGGCGCGGTCCGGCGTCGAAGACGGTCCAGAAATCGCCGCCCAGTTCCGAGCAGGTCTCCACCACTCCCTCGACCATCAGCCCGGTCCGGCGGCGCTGCGCGGCGATCTGCTGCGCCGTGGGCGTCAGGGCCAGCTGCGCCCCGCGGGCTGAGTGCAACTCGTCGCCCACCCGATCCTGGAAGGATTTAAGCCGGTCCATGGCGATCCCCAGGCGGAGGTGGACGCCGACCCGCGCCGTCATTTCGGCTATGTCGATGGGTTTGGACACCCAGTCGCTGGCGCCGGCGGCGAAGCAGGCCGCCCGGTCACCCGGCCCGTTGAGGGCGGTGACGAAGATCACCGGCAGTTCGGTCAAGGGATAGTGGCGGCGCAGACGCCGGCACATCTCGAAGCCATCCATCTGCGGCATCATGACATCGAGCAGCACCAGATCAGGCTTGGCCTCGGCGATGGCGGCCAGTCCCTCGGCGCCGTTGGTGGCCATCTCGACGCGGCCGATGCCGATGGCGGTCAGCACCGCCTTCATCACGCCGCGATTGGTGGCATTGTCGTCCACCACCAGGACATGGGCGTTGGCATAGTCCGGCGAGGCCTGGGCGCCGCGGCGCGGGCGCTCATAGGGGAAGGTGACGACGGCGACGCGTCCGCCGCGTTCAAAACGCAGACGCGAGGCCATGGCGGACACCAGGGTCAGGCCGTGCGGCCGGCGGGGATCGCCGGGGCTGGCGAGAAGGGCGGCGTGATCGAAGCCGTCGCCCTCATCCTCGACTGCGATCTCCAGGCCGGTTTCGGTATGGGCGGCCGAGATCATCAGCCGCCGCCGCGCCTGCGCCGGCCGGTCGAGCGCCTCGGCCAGCCGCTCGCCATAGGCTTCGAGCCCGTCCAGGTCGCCGCCGCTGCTGGCAAGGCCAAGATTGCCGTGGAGCAGGGCATTGGTCACCATCTCGTGCACCGAGAATTCCAGGTCCGAGATATCCTGGCCGACGGCGATCAGGCGTGCCGCCACCGCCTGGGCGAAGAGGGGGACGACATCGCAGCCATAGGCGGTGTCGGTACGCAGGGCCAGTGCCAGCCCTCCGGCGGCGAGGTGGGTGAGCAGGTATTGGCCATCGGGCACCCGGCCGACCTCGCCCCATTCGATGGCGCCGCCCCAGGGCTGGGTCAGGCTGTCCCGAATCCGGGCCTCGTCCAGGCGGTCATGGACCTGGACCGAGCGGGCGGCGGGCAGGGGTTTGTCCACCACCCGCCAGCCCTCGCGGCGAAACTGGTCGCCAATCTCGCTGGAAAGCCCCTCGATGATGGCGGCGACGATCATTGAGGATTGCTCCCGGGGGGAATTGGCGCAATCCTGGCGGCGGCCATCAATGCGCCGGCGGGGCGCTGATCGAGGACACGATGCAACACGCTTATGACACCCATCCTGATGGCTTCTGTATCCGGATCACCGGCCGTATGACACATGCCGATCACAAGGCGTTCCGCGAGATTCTGGGCCGGATCAACGACGCGACGGAAACCCGGGTCATCTTCGATCTCGCCCAGGTGGAGTTTCTGGATTCGTCGGCGCTCGGCATGCTGCTGATCGTGCGCGACGCGGTGGTCCAGCAGAAACGCACCGTGGTCCTGAGGGGCGCTTCCGGTCAGGTCGAGAAGCTGATGAAAATCGCCAAACTGCACAAATATTTCGAGGTCGAGTAGCGCTTTGCCCCCATCGGTCCATGACCGTGGGGGCCTTCGCGTCTAGGTATCCAGGAAGCTGCGCAGCTTGCGCGAGCGCGACGGATGCTTGAGCTTGCGCAGCGCCTTGGCCTCGATTTGGCGGATACGCTCACGGGTGACGCTGAACTGCTGGCCGACCTCCTCCAGGGTGTGGTCGGTGTTCATGCCGATGCCGAAGCGCATGCGCAGCACCCGCTCCTCGCGCGGCGTCAGGCTGGCGAGCACCCGGGTGGTGGTTTCGCGCAGATTGGCCTGAATGGCGGCGTCCAGCGGCAGGACCGCGTTCTTGTCCTCGATGAAGTCGCCGAGATGGGAGTCTTCCTCGTCGCCGATGGGCGTCTCCAGCGAGATGGGCTCCTTGGCGATCTTGAGGACCTTGCGGACCTTCTCCAGCGGCATGGAGAGCTTTTCCGCCAGTTCCTCCGGGGTGGGCTCGCGGCCGATCTCATGCAGCATCTGGCGCGAGGTCCGGACCAGCTTGTTGATGGTCTCGATCATGTGCACCGGGATGCGGATGGTGCGGGCCTGATCGGCGATGGAACGGGTGATGGCCTGCCGGATCCACCATGTGGCGTAGGTGGAGAACTTGTAGCCACGGCGGTATTCGAACTTATCGACCGCCTTCATCAGGCCGATATTGCCTTCCTGGATCAGGTCGAGGAATTGCAGGCCGCGATTGGTGTACTTCTTGGCGATGGAGATCACCAGACGCAGATTGGCCTCGATCATCTCCTTCTTGGCCCGGCTGGCCTCGCGCTCGCCGCGCTGCACCGTCTGAACGATGCGGCGGTATTCGCTGATGGGCAGGCCGGCTTCGTTGGAGACCACGCCAATGGCGGTGCGGATGTCGCCGATCTCGCGGGAGAAGCGGTTGGAGAAATCCTTCCACTGCTTGCTGCGGACGGCCACCTGATCAGTCCAGTTGGGGTCAAGCTCCGAGCCGTAATAGGCGTCGAGGAAGTCCTGCCGCTTGATGCGGCAGCCCTCGGCCAGACGCAGCAGGCGGCCTTCCTGGGTCATCAGGCGGCGGTTGAGGCCGTTCAACTGCTCGACCAGCTGCTCGATGCGGGCGTTGTTGAGGTGGATGCCGTCCATCAGGCGGACCAGCTCCAGCTTCAGCTTGTCGTACTTCTTCTCCATGGCGGGCGTTACCGACTCGCCCTTGGACAGCAGGGCCAGGCGCTGGTCCTGCACCTTTTCCAGTTTGTGGTGGGTGGCGGCGATGGCCTCGAAGGTCTCCAGCACCACCGGCAGCAGCTCGGCTTCCATGGCGGCGAGGGAAATGGAGTTCTCCTCGCCTTCCTCGGCCTCGCCCTCGGCCTCCACTTCGCCCTCGGCGCCTTCGGGCTTCTCACCCTCGCCCTCGCCTTCGGTCTCGGCCTCCGGCTTCTCGGCATCTCCCTCCTTGGCGGGAGCGCCGTCCACCGGCACCACCTCGTCCGGGCCGCGCTCCAGGTCCTCTTCCGACAACTCACCGCCGGGACCGGCGCCATAAGTGGCGTCCAGGTCGATGATGTCGCGCAGCAGCATCTTGCCCTCGACCAGGGCGTCATGCCAGTCGACCACGGCGCGGAGCGTCAGCGGGCTTTCGCAGATGCCGCCGATCATCATCTCGCGGCCGGCCTCGATGCGCTTGGCGATGGCGATTTCACCCTCGCGGCTCAGCAGTTCGACCGAGCCCATCTCGCGCAGATACATGCGGACCGGGTCATCGGTGCGGCCGAGATCTTCCTCGTCCACATTGCCGGCGGCGGAATAGCCCTCCGGGGCCTCGGCGGTCTCTTCCTCGGCGGCCTCGGCGGTTTCGGTTTCGCCTTCCTCGCTCTCGACCACGTTGATGCCCAGTTCGGACAGCATGGCCATGGTGTCTTCGATCTGTTCGGAGGACACTTCGTCGGGCGGCATGGCGGCATTCAGTTCGTCATAGGTGACGTAGCCGCGCTCTTTTCCCTTGGCCACCATCTTCTTGACGGCGACACCCAGGGTGTCCAGCAGAGGGCCATCCATGGCCTCGTCCTGATTCTCGGAGACTTCAGCCGTATTCGTCGATTTGGTCGCCATGAAAACCGATGCTCCTGAAGGATCCTGCTCTTCGCAACCGCCATTCCCGTCACGTCGGGGCGGGCGAACTCCAATTATATAGTCTAGTGGGACGTTGCCGTCCCGGCTCCCGTGGTCTGCTCCCCGTCCCGATCTTCCGCCACCTGCTCCTGGCGCTTGACCGCTTCGAACCGCGCCCACGATGCCTGGGAGGTTTCCTCGGCGAGACGGGCATTGGCCTCGCTCACATCGGCGAGCAGGTCCTTGCGGGTATAGTGGTGAAAGACGTCTTCCCACAGCGCCCTGGCTTCGTCGGCCAATTCATATCGGCGGACCGAGCGGTTCCGTCTCTCATTGGCATCGAGCAGGGAGTCAAGCACCGGGGCAAAACCGTCCGAACGTAAATGGGCCGCGAGCCCCTCCGCGTCAAGGTCACGCACGGCCCCGAGGTGCTTTAGAATCCCGCGTCGAAGATTGTCAAGGCCCTTATCCGTGAAGGTGGTCTCTCCGAGGCGCTCTCCGACCTGATCAATCAGGGGCGGATGGTCGAGAACCAGGGCCAGAAGCACCCATTCCTGCGCCTCCTGAATGGGTCGGGGGGGCGGCGGGCGGCCGGCGCCGGGCAGGCGGCCGTCGGGACCGGAAAGGCGCGGCGGCGGCGTTCCCTTCGGCTTGCCCGGGCGCCAGTCGGAATTTCCCTTGATCCATTCCCGCCGGGGTGGGCGGAACGAGTCCTTCAGTTTCTGGCGGAAGGTGGCGAGATATTGCCAGCGCACGGTCTCGTCGGCGATGGACAGGGATTTGTCCGCCAGTTCCTTGTCCAGGGCGGCGCGGCGCTCGGGGGTATCCAACGGGCGGCCCTCGGTGGCCAGCCGCCACGCCACTTCCACCAGCGGCTGGGCGGCGTCGAGCACCGCCTTCATGGCCGCGGGTCCCTTGGCCTTGATCAGCGAGTCCGGGTCCTCGGGCGAGGGCAGCACCGCGAAGCGAAGCGACAGGCCGGGCTTGAGGATGGGGAAGGCCCGCTCCAGGGCGCGGGCCATGGCGCGCTGGCCGGCATTGTCGCCGTCCAGGCACAGGATCGGCTCGGGGGCGAGGCGCCACAGCTCCTCGATCTGCTGCTCGGTCACCGCCGTGCCCAATGGCGCCACCGCATAGGCGAAGCCGGCCTGATGCAGGGCGATCACGTCCATATAGCCCTCGACCACCACCACGCTGCCGATTTCGCGCGCCTGCTCGCGGGCATTGGCCAGACCATAGAGGGTGGCGCCCTTGTGGAACAGCGGGGTGTCGGGCGAGTTGAGGTATTTGGGCTGGCCGTCGCCCAGGGTACGGGCGCCGAAGCCGATCACCCGGCCGCGACGGTCGGTGATGGGGAACATCACCCGGCCGCGGAAATAGTCGAAGGCGGCACCGCTCTCGGGCTTCTTCAGCAGGCCTGCCTCGATCAGCAGGCTTTCCGGGGTCGTGGCGCTCATCACCGCCGATTTCAGCGCTTCGCGGGAGTCCGGTGCCCAGCCCAGGCGGAAGCGGGCGATGGTCTCGTCCGACAGGCCGCGCCGTTTGAGGTAGTCGTGGCCGTCGCGGCCGCCGGGGGTGCGCAATTGCTTTTCGAAGAAGGCGCAGGCGGCTTCCAGTACGTCGTGGAGCGAGGAGCGGCGCTGTTCGCGGGCGCGCTCCTCCGGCGTGGCTTTGGGCACGTCGAGGCCGGCCTCGGCCGCCAGCTTCTCCACCGCCTCGGTGAAGGACAGGTGGCCGATGCGCATCTCGAAGCCGATGGCATCGCCATGGGCGCCACAGCCGAAGCAGTGGAAAAAGCCCTTGTCCTCGTTGACGGTGAAGGACGGGGTCTTCTCGTTGTGGAAGGGGCAGAGGCCGTGATGCTCGCGGCCCTTGCGGATCAGCTTGACCCGGCGGCCCACCACCGAAGCCACCGAGACGCGGTTGCGGATTTCATCAAGAAAATTCGGCGGAAACGCCATGCGGCGGGCTTCCCTGCGGTCCGGGGCCGGAGGTCAGCCCCCCAGTTCCTTTTTCACTTGGGCACTGGCCTTGGTGAAGTCCATCTGGCCGGCATGCCCATCCTTCAGGGCAGCCATCACCCGGCCCATGTCCTTGATGCCGGTGGCGCCGGTCGCGGCGATGGCGCCCTTGACCGCCGCCAGAATTTCGGCCTCGCCCAGTTGCTTGGGCAGGAAGCGCTCGATGATGGTGATTTCCTGGGCTTCCTGCTCGGCCAGTTCCAGCCGGCCGCCCTGTTCATACAGGGTGATGCTTTCGCGCCGCTGCTTGATCATGGATTGCAGCATGGACAAAATCTCATCCTCGCCGATACCATCGGTGATACCCTTGGGCCGGGCCGCGATGTCGCGATCCTTGAGCGCGGCCAGAATCAGGCGCACGGTGGAGACGGTTCGCGGGTCCTTGCCCAGCATCGCCGCCTTGAGCGCATCGTTCAGTTGGCTCCGCAGCATGGTGCCGGTCGCTCCCATTGTCATGGATTCGGAAAGGGCACAGACTACTCCAAACCCATAAAGAATCAAAGCTTTTCCATGGCGGGCAGGACTTTGATTTTGAACGATTTTTTGCGCGCTTGACTCTGATCCGGCCCGTCAATATAAACCCCGCAATTTACCTACCGCCGGGTGGCCGTGGCGCGGCCCTTCACCCTGGGGTTCTTGCTTGAAGCGAGATACCCCGGTGGCCGTGCGCGACCGCCGATGAGACAAAAAGGACCGACATGCCGAACCAGACCGGGACCGCACCGACGCAGCAAAGCCAGGTGCCTTCCTTTGATGATCCGCGTCCTCCGGGCGCCACCGGCGCCCTGGTGCTGGCCGACGGGTCCGTGCTGTGGGGCAAGGGCGTGGGAGCCGCCGGGGCCAATGTGGGCGAGGTGGTGTTCAACACCGCCATGACCGGCTATCAGGAAACCCTGACCGATCCCTCCTATGCCGGCCAGATCATCACCTTTACCTTCCCCCATATCGGCAATGTCGGCACCAATGTCGAGGATATCGAGACCATCACTCCGGCGGCGCGGGGGCTGATCCTGCGGGCCGACATCACCGAACCGGCCAACTGGCGTTCGGGCAAGCATCTCGATGCCTGGCTGAAGTCCTACGGCATGGCGGGATTGTGCGGCATCGATACCCGTGCCCTGACCCGCCGTATCCGCGCCAATGGCGCCCCCAACGGCGTTATCGTTCACGCTCCTGACGGTGTGTTCGATCTGCCGGCGCTGTGGCGTCGGGCCGCAGGCTGGCCCGGCCTGGAAGGCATGGATCTGGCCAAGGAGGTCAGCTGCACCCAATCGTTCAGCTGGGACGAGTCGGAATGGTCCTTGCTCGGTGGCTACGGCCGGCAGACGGCGCCCCGCTTCCATGTGGTCGCGGTGGATTACGGCGCCAAGCGGAATATCCTGCGGTGCCTCGCCGCCTCGGGCTGCAAGGTGACGGTGGTCCCGGCGACCGCCACCGCCGAGGAGGTTCTCGGCCACAAGCCCGACGGGGTGTTCCTGTCCAACGGCCCCGGCGATCCGGCGGCCACCGGCGAATACGCCGTACCCATGATCCAGGGGGTGCTCCAGGCGGGGACGCCGCTGTTCGGCATCTGTCTGGGCCATCAGATGTTGGCTCTGGCGCTGGGCGCCAGGACCTTCAAGATGGACACCGGCCACCGTGGCGCCAATCATCCGGTCAAGGACCTCGCCACCGGCAAGGTGGAGATCACCAGCCAGAATCACGGCTTCGTGGTCGACGAAAAGACCCTGCCGGCCGGTACCACCGTGACGCATCGCTCGCTGTTCGACGGTTCGGTCGAGGGCATCGCGGTGGAGGGTAAGCCGGTGTTTTCGGTCCAGTACCACCCCGAAGCCTCGCCCGGTCCCCAGGACGCCCATTATCTGTTCGACCGGTTCGTGGAGTTGATGGAGAAGCGGGGCTGAGAACCTCCGCTTTTCTCAACGCCACGGCCGCACAAGACTTTATAGAAAAGAAGCTTCCGCCATGCCCAAACGTACAGATATCCACTCCATCCTGATCATCGGCGCCGGGCCCATCGTCATCGGGCAGGCCTGCGAGTTCGACTATTCTGGGGTGCAGGCGTGCAAGGCGCTGAAGGAGGAGGGTTATCGGGTCATCCTGGTCAACTCCAATCCGGCGACCATCATGACCGATCCCGGTCTGGCCGACGCCACCTATATCGAGCCGATCACCCCGGAGATCGTCGCCAAGATCATCGAGAAGGAGCGCCCCGACGCGCTGCTGCCCACCATGGGCGGGCAGACCGCGCTGAACACCGCCATGAAGCTGGCGGATATGGGCATCCTGGAGAAGTTTGGCGTCGAGATGATCGCCGCCAAGCGCGACGTCATCGCCAAGGCCGAGGACCGGCTGCTGTTCCGCGACGCCATGGACAAGATCGGCCTGGAAAGCCCGAAGTCGCGGTTGGTCAAGACCCTGGCCGAGGCCCGGGAAGCCATGCCCGAGATCGGCCTGCCCGCCATCATCCGCCCCAGCTTCACCCTGGCAGGAACCGGCGGCGGCATCGCCTATAACGTCGCCGAGTACGAGCAGATCGTCTCCGGCGGTCTGGCGGCGTCGCCCGTGCACGAGGTTCTGGTCGAGGAATCGGTGCTGGGCTGGAAGGAATACGAGATGGAAGTTGTCCGCGACAAGAAGGACAACTGCATCATCATCTGTTCCATCGAGAACATCGACCCCATGGGGGTGCATACCGGAGATTCCATCACCGTCGCCCCGGCGCTGACGCTGACCGACAAGGAATACCAGATCATGCGCAACGCCTCGATCGCGGTGCTGCGCGAGATCGGGGTGGATACCGGCGGCTCCAACGTTCAGTTCGCGGTCAATCCCAAGGACGGCCGCATGACCGTCATCGAGATGAACCCGCGGGTATCGCGCTCTTCGGCGCTGGCCTCCAAGGCCACCGGCTTCCCCATCGCCAAGATCGCCGCCAAGCTGGCGGTGGGCTACACCCTGGACGAGCTGGCCAACGACATCACTGGCGTCACCCCGGCCTCGTTCGAGCCGACCATCGACTATGTGGTCACCAAGATTCCGCGCTTCACCTTCGAGAAGTTCCCCGGCGCCGACCCCAGCCTGACCACCTCCATGAAGTCGGTGGGCGAGGCCATGTCCATCGGCCGCACCTTCCAGGAGAGCCTGCAAAAGGGCCTGCGCAGCATGGAGACCGGTCTGACCGGTCTGGACGAGGTGGAGATTCCCGGCTCGGGCGCAGGCGACATGAAGGACGCGGTCAAGAAGGCGCTGGCCGAGCCGCGCGCCGACCGGCTGCTGGTGATCGCCCAGGCCTTCCGTCTGGGCCTGACCATCGACGAGGTCCACTCCGCCTGCTTCTACGACAAGTGGTTCCTGGGCCAGATCAAGGGCATCATCGACGTAGAGGCTGAAGTCCGGGCCAAGGGCCTGCCCATCGATGCCCCCGGCCTGCTGCGCCTCAAGAAGATGGGTTTCTCTGACCAGCGTCTGGCCAAGCTCTCGGGCAAGACCGTGGTCGAGACCGCTTTCCGCCGCGAAGTGCTCAACGTCAAGCCGGTCTACAAGCGCATCGATACCTGCGCCGCCGAGTTCCCCTCCTCCACCGCCTATATGTATTCCTGCTACGAGGGCGACGGGGTGACGCCGCCCGATTGCGAGGCCGATCCCTCCGACCGCGAGAAGGTGGTGATCCTGGGCGGGGGACCCAATCGCATCGGTCAGGGGATCGAGTTCGACTATTGCTGTGTCCATGCCGCCTACGCCCTCGACGAGGCCGGCAAGGAGACCATCATGGTCAACTGCAACCCCGAGACGGTCTCCACCGATTACGACACTTCGGACCGGCTTTATTTCGAGCCGCTGACCGCCGAGACGGTGATCGATCTGGTGCGGCGCGAGCAGAGCAACGGCAAGGTCCTGGGCTGCATCGTCCAGTTCGGCGGCCAGACGCCGCTGAAGCTGGCCCATGCCCTGGAGAACGCCGGCATCCCCATTCTGGGCACCAGCCCTGACAGCATCGATCTCGCCGAGGACCGCGAGCGCTTCCAGGTTCTGCTTCAGGATCTGGGGCTCAAGCAGCCGGCCAACGGTATCGCCCGCTCGTTTCAGGAGGCCCTCGTCGTGGCCGAGCGCATCGGCTATCCCGTGGTGATCCGTCCCAGCTTCGTCCTGGGCGGCCGCGCCATGCAGATCGTCTACGATCACGAGGCGCTGGAGCGCTACATGCACGAGGCGGTGCGGGTGTCGGGCGACGATCCGGTGCTGATCGACCTTTACCTCAAGGAGGCCATCGAGGTTGACGTGGATGCCCTGTCCGACGGCACCCAGGTCTATATCGCCGGCATCATGCAGCACATCGAGGAAGCCGGCATCCATTCCGGCGATTCCGCCTGCTCGCTGCCGCCCTATTCCCTGGATCAGGCCACCATCGCCAAGCTGGAGGTGCAGACCGCCGCCCTGGCCAAGGCGCTGAACGTGGTCGGGCTGATGAACATCCAGTACGCCATCAAGGATGGCGACATCTACATCCTGGAGGTCAATCCCCGCGCCAGCCGTACCGTGCCCTTCGTGGCCAAGGCCACCGGCGTTCCCATCGCCAAGATCGCCGCCCGGGTCATGGCCGGCGAGACCCTGGCCTCGTTCGGCCTGACCACAAGGCCGGTGATGAAGCACGTGGCAGTGAAGGAGGCGGTGTTTCCCTTCGCCCGTTTCCCCGGCGTCGACATCCTGCTTGGGCCGGAGATGAAGTCCACCGGCGAGGTCATGGGCATCGATTCCGACTTCGCCCGCGCCTTCGCCAAAAGCCAGCTCGGCGCCGGCACCACTCTGCCCACCGAAGGCGGCGTCTTCATCTCGGTCCGCGACGGCGACAAGCCGGCCATGGTCGAGGTCGCCCGCCGGCTGTTGGAAATGGGCTTCAAGGTCGTCGCCACCGATGGGACAGCCAATTATCTGCGCGACCGGGGCGTCACCGGTGTCGGCATCGTCAACAAAGTGCTGGAAGGCCGGCCCCATTGCGTCGATGCCATGATGAACGGGCAGGTGCAGCTGGTGGTCAACACCACCGATGGCTCCCAGGCAGTGAAGGACAGCTTTTCCATCCGCCGCACGGCGCTTACTCTCAACATCCCCCACTACACGACGGTGGCCGGGGCGCGGGCGGCGGTGGAGGCCATCGAGGCGCTCCGTTGCGGCACGCTTGATGTGGCGCCGCTGCAATCGTACTTTAGTGGGTCGTTCTAGGGGTAGGGTGGTTACTGGATGGAAAAGATCCCAATGACTCCGGCTGGATTGCTCCAGCTGGAGGACGAGCTCAGGACTCTTAAATACGTGGAGCGCCAGGCGGTGATCCGGGCGATCGCCGAGGCGCGCGAGCACGGCGACCTGTCGGAAAACGCCGAGTACCATGCCGCGCGCGAGCGTCAGAGCTTCATCGAAGGCCGCGTCGCCGAGCTGGAGGACATCATCTCCCGCGCCCAGGTGATCGACGTTTCCACTCTGTCGGGGGATCAGGTGCGTTTCGGCGCCACCGTGACCCTGGCCGACGAGGATTCCGAGGACGAGGTGGTCTACACCATCGTCGGTGCCCACGAGGCTGACATCAAGTCAGGGCGCATGTCGGTGCATTCGCCCCTGGCCCGCGCCCTGATCGGCAAGCATATCGGCGATGCCGTCGAGGTCACCACCCCCGGTGGCTCCAAGTCCTACGAAATCGTCGACGTCCGGTTCGGGTAGGAGGAGCGGCGGTGGCCGAGCGTCACGGAGCCTGTCACTGCGGCGCGCTCCGCTATGCCTTCCATACCGACCGGGCGTTTGACGCCGTCGGTGTTTGAAGGTCGCCGATTTCCTGCTTTGCGACCGCTGAAGCCGAGGAGATATCATGGCCGAATCGCAATCCGCCATCTATGCCGAGACTGGCGATTTCGGGCTGTTTCTGACCCTGACCGTCAATGATGGCGCCCATGGGCCTGTGCGTCCATTGCTGGCGTCCATTCCTGGTCTGACCCAGGCGTTGGCCAAGCGCCTGGGCGAGCCCCGGCTGGTGTCGGCGGTGGGGATCGGTGCCGCCGCCTGGGCCGGGCTGGTGGGCGGCGCTCTGCCTCCCGGGCTGGAGCCCTTTGCCGCTCTGGCCGATGGCCCGCGCGAGGTGCCTTCGACGCCGGCTGATCTGTTCCTCCACATCCATTCGCCCCGCCATGACGCCAATTTCATCCTGGCTCGCCAGATCATGGCTCGGCTGAGCGCGCATGTCCGGGTGGTCGAGGAGGTCGTGGGCTTCAGGCATCTGGGCGGGCGCGACCTTACCGGTTTCGTGGACGGTACCGAGAACGCCAAGGGCGACGAGCGCGCCGGCGTCGCCCTGGTCCCTGGCGGCCCCTTCGCTGGCGGCAGCTATGTCAGCATCCAGCGCTATGTGCACGACCTCTCCAATTGGGAGAGGTTGGATGTGTCCGAGCAGGAAGGCATCGTCGGCCGCACCAAGGAGGCCGACGAGGAGATGGATGATGCGGTCAAGCCGCTTACCGCCCATATCGCCCGGGTGGTGATCGAGGAAAACGGCGCCGAGCTGGAAATCCTGCGCCATTCCCTGCCCTATGGCAGCACCGCCGAGGCCGGGCTCTACTTCGTCGCCTATGGCGCCAGCCCGGCACCGTTTCGCAAGATGCTGGAGCGGATGGTGCTTCGCGATGGCGACGGGCACTGCGACCGGTTGCTGGAGTTCAGCCGGGCGATGACCGGGGCGGCGTTCTTCACTCCCTCCGTCGAGTTTCTGGGCGGGCTGACCTGACCAAGGGGGCGGCCGTGACCGAAACCCCGCTGTGCAATTTGTCCGACATCGCCAATCCCGGCGCCAAGGAATTCGTCGTCGAGCAGGCTGGCATCAAGCGGCGGGTCTTCGTGGTCCGGCGTGGGTCGAAAGTCTACGGCTATGTCAATTCCTGCCCGCATGTGGGGGCGCCGCTCAATATGGAGCCGGACAAATTCCTCGATATGTTCGGCGACAACATCCTGTGTGCCAACCATTTCGCCCTATTCGAGTTCAGGACCGGCCGATGTCTGCGCGGCCCATGCCTCGGCCGGCGGTTGGAGGTATTCCCCGTCAGCGTGCTGGATGGGGTGGTGTCATGGCTCCATGGTAATTGGTGAATATAATAATTCAATCCGTAATTGTTTTATAATTACGAGGCGCGCGACAGTAGGGTATGGTGCGGGTCTGGTTTTGCCCGAAAAGCGCTCAGCCGCCGAGGTGGGGTGGGTGGGCTCATGGGAAAAGAAAGGCCTCCGTCATGTCCGATCCGTATCCGCTTCTTACCCGATCCGCCATGCGGCTGCTTGCCGCCCTGGTTCTGCTTTCCCTTCTGGGCGGCCCTGCGGCGGCGTGGGAGAAGCTGAAGGACTTTCCGAAGATCGGGCGTGATCCCGTTTCCCTGGGCGACGCCTGGGTTCACCGGCCCGCCGCCGCCGGCCCGGACCGGCCGCTGGTGGTGGTCCTGCACGGCTGCTTGCAGACACCCCAGGATTACCAGCGCTATTCCGGCTGGGTCGAGACCGCCGAGCGCCACGGATTTGCTCTGCTGATGCCCTCCTATCAGGGGCTTGGCAAGTGCTTCCCCTGGAGTGATGACGCTCAGGCCGAGCAGATGGCGCAGGCGCTGGAGCGGGCCATGGTGGCGGCCCGGGCCCAGATGGGCATGACGGCCGGGACCGGCAAGACCTTCGTGGCCGGCCTGTCCGCCGGGGCCGCCATGGCGGCGGTGCTGGCCGCCCACTCGCCGGACATTGAAGGCGCCGCGATCTTCGCCGGCCTGGCCGTGGGCGCGGCCCAGGTCAATCACTCGTCTTTCAGCATGAACCCAGCCGCGATCATGCTCTGCCCCTATCCCATCGGTTCCACTCTGCTGAAGGCCTGCCGGGTGATGAATTGGGGCGTGGACGCTTCTACCGAGGAATTGGCCGATGCGGCCCGGGCCATGGCGCCGGGGCGAACGGTCTGGCCACGGGTGCTGATCTGGCAGGGCGATGCCGACATCACGGTTGTGCCTGCCAATTCCGAGGCGCTGTTGCGGCAGTGGACGGCCTTGCACGGACTGACGGCGGTTTCGGGGCAGGAGGTCTATGCCCAGGGGAACCGGGTCGTGGTCGAGCGGCGGATTCTGCCGGGCTTTCCCCATGCCTGGGCGGTGGACGACGCCTATGCGGGCGGCTGCGGCAAGAGTGGCGGCAACACCTATATCAAGAATGATGGGCTTTGCGCCGCCGAGGCCACGGTGCAGTTCTGGGGGTTGGCGGATTAGGATGCCAGGCCGGACGGGGTGCCGGGATGGGGAAACCCTCCCGGGCTGCGTGTGCAACGGCACGGTTCCAGCTAAGCCATTAGAACTTTTACAGTTATATGATGGGGCGATCCTACCCCTTTGAGCGGGCTTGTTTCCCCCGTTGGAGTCGAACATAATCGGGGCCCGTTCATACGGGGAAACGCCCCGCGCCGACAAGCGAGCGCGGGCTAATTAGAAAAGGGAGACACCCCAAGATGTCCGATCTGTATCCGGTTCCCGCAGAGACCGCCAAGACGGCCTGGATCGACGAGAAGAAGTACACCGAATGGTACGAGCGTTCGGTGAAGGACCCCGAGGGGTTCTGGGCCGAGCACGGCAAGCGCGTCGACTGGATCAAGCCGTTCACCAAGGTGAAGGACGTGTCCTACACCGGTGACGTCCACATCAAGTGGTTCCATGACGGCACCCTGAATGTTGCCGCCAACTGCCTGGACCGCCATCTGGCCAAGCGTGGCGATCAGACCGCCATCATCTGGGAAGGTGACGACCCCAACGAATCCGCGCACATCACCTATCGCGACCTGCACGAGCGGGTGTGCCGCCTGTCCAACGCCATGACCGATCTTGGTGTCAAGCCGGGTGATCGCGTCACCATCTACCTGCCGATGATTCCCGAGGCCGCCGTGGCCATGTTGGCCTGCGCCCGCATCGGCGCGGTTCACTCCATCGTGTTCGGCGGCTTCTCGCCCGACGCGCTGGCCGGCCGCATCCAGGATTGCGATTCCTCGCTGCTGATCACCGCCGACGAAGGTCTGCGCGGTGGCCGCAAGGTTCCGCTGAAGGTCAATGCCGACAAGGCGCTGGAGACCTGCTGGTCCTGCAAGAGCGTCATCGTGGTCAAGCGCACCGGCAGCCCCATCCACATGGTCGCCGGCCGCGACCATTGGTACGAGGATCTGGTGGCCAAGGCCTCGCCCGAGCACAAGGCGTTGGAGATGGACGCGGAAGCCCCGCTGTTCCTGCTCTACACCTCGGGTTCGACCGGCAAGCCCAAGGGTGTGGTTCACACCACCGGCGGCTATCTGGTCTATGCCTCCATGACCCATCAGTACGTCTTCGACTATCACGACGGTGACATCTACTGGTGCACCGCGGATGTGGGCTGGGTCACCGGGCACTCCTACATCGTCTATGGTCCGCTGGCCAACGGCGCCACCACCCTGATGTTCGAAGGCATCCCCAACTACCCGACCGTGTCGCGGTTCTGGGACGTGGTGGACAAGCACAAGGTCAACATCTTCTACACCGCGCCGACCGCCATCCGCTCGCTGATGCGCGAAGGCGAGGAGCCGGTGAAGCGGACCAGCCGCGCCAGCCTGCGCCTGCTGGGGTCGGTGGGCGAGCCCATCAATCCGGAAGCCTGGACTTGGTATCACCGCGTGGTCGGCGACAATCGCTGCCCCATCGTCGATACCTGGTGGCAGACCGAGACCGGCGGCATCCTGATCTCCCCGCTGCCGGGCGCCACCGCGCTGAAGCCCGGCTCGGCCACCCGTCCGTTCTTCGGCGTCGTGCCGCTGATGGTCGATGCCGAGGGTAAGGAGCTGAAGGGCGCCACCGAGGGCAATCTGTGCATCGCCGATTCCTGGCCGGGCCAGATGCGGACCCTGTGGGGCGATCACGAGCGCTTCAAGCAGTCCTATTTCACCACCTATGCCGGCCTCTACTTCACCGGTGACGGTGCCCGTCGCGACGAGGACGGCTATTACTGGATCACCGGCCGCGTGGATGACGTCATCAACGTGTCGGGTCACCGCATGGGCACCGCCGAGGTCGAATCGGCCCTGGTGGCCCATCCCAAGGTGGCCGAGGCCGCCGTGGTCGGCTATCCACACGAAATCAAGGGCCAGGGCATCTATGCCTATGTCACCCTGATCCAGGGCGAGGAGCCTTCCGAGGACCTGCGCAAGGAGCTGGTCAACTGGGTCCGCAAGGAAATCGGCCCCATCGCCAGCCCCGATCTGATCCAGTGGTCGCCGGGCCTGCCCAAGACCCGTTCGGGCAAGATCATGCGCCGCATCCTGCGCAAGATCGCCGAGAACGATTTCGGCAGCCTGGGCGATACCTCGACCCTGGCCGATCCGACGGTGGTCGATGATCTCATCGACAGCCGCATGAATCGCGTCTAAACCTCGCGTAAACCAAACACGTGGTTAGTATGGGGCCCGCGGAGCGATCCGCGGGCCTTATGCCTTTTCAAGGAGATTGATTGTGTTTGCGAAGGTGATCCTGCTGACGCTGGCGATCCTGGGCGCGGGCTATGGCCTGATGCTCGCCTGGATGTCGCTGCGCCAGCGCCGGATCGTCTTCCACCCTGATCCCCGGCGCTCCCATCCCGGAGACTGCGATCTCCCCGAGATGGTGCCGGTTCCGGTAAGGACGGCGGACGGCTGCACCATCACCGGCTGGTACGGGGCGCCCAGGATACGCGACCGGGCGACGGTGGTCATCTTTCACGGCAATGCCGGCACCATCGCCGGCCGCGCCTTCAAGGCCCGGCTGTTCCTTGATGCCGGCTATGGCGTGTTCCTTGCGGAATACAGAGGCTATGGCGGCAATCCCGGTCAGCCCAGCGAGGCTGGCCTTTACGCCGATGGCCGCGCCGTTCTCCATTGGCTGATTTCGCGGGGCGTGCCGGCGTCCCGGCTGGTGCTCTATGGCGAGTCGCTGGGCTCGGGGGTGGCAACCCAATTGGCCGGGGAAGTTGGTCCCCAAGCGGTGGTGCTTGAATGCCCCTTCACCGCCCTGGCCGATCTGGCGCCGCCCTATATCCCGCCCGGTCTGGCCCGTATGCTGATGCTGGATCACTTCGACAACCTGGCCAAGATCGGCGGGCTGGCGGGGCCGCTGCTGGTGGTTCATGGCGAACGTGACGAGGTGGTGCCGGTGGCCATGGCCAGAGCCCTGCTCCAGGCCGCCAGGGAAGGCGCGGAAGGAGTGTTCCTGCCCCAGGGCCGGCATAGCGACCTCTGGGACCACGGCGCCGGGCCGCGCATCCTCGACTTTCTTGCCCGCCCGGCGGGGTGAGCTACTTCACCGAGACGTGCTCGACCACCCATTTGACGCCATCGGCATCGCGGATGAAGGCGGTGGCCTGGGCGACATCCTCGGCCGAGCGGCTGCTGCCCAGCAGGAAGACCACGCCGTTGACCATGCGCACCACGAAGGCGCCGTTGAGTCCGTCCTGACCCAGCAGTCCGGCATAGATGCGCTGCTCGCGGGCCACGTCGGGCACGAAGCCGGTGGCGCCGGGGTCCTCGGCCAGGGTGAGTTCGTCGAAGACCTTATCGACTCCCTCGGCGGTGCGGGCGAGCTGATCGGCCCGGCGGCGGTGCTCGGGCTTGGAGACCGCGCCGGCCAGCAGCACATTGCCATTCCAGGCCAGCACCGACACGCCCCGGAAGGCGATCGCGTCATTGCCCTTGAGGTTGGCCAGGACGGCGCGCCCGACGGAGTCGTCCCGGTTGCGCTCGGCGCGGGGGCGGACCACATGGCCGGCATTGTCGGTGGCGAGGCTGGATGAACCGCCGCCGGTGGTGGCGCAGGCGGCCAGGGCCAAGACGGCGACTAGGCTAAGCAGTCGGCGGTGCAGCGGAGACATCATCGCGGTCTTCATCCTCGTCGAGGACCGCCTCGGTGGCGGCATCCAAATGGCGGCCGTGGCGGTAGCGGCGGAACAGCCACACCCCGAGCACCCCTGAGGCGACGAACAATACCACGCTGCTGCCGATGCGGAAGACGGGATCGACCTGAATGCCGCTGCCCAGCAGGGCGAAGACGATGCTTTGCGGCAGGTAGCCAAGGAACGAGCCGAGGAAGAACGGCATCGGCGTGACCCCGGCGACACCGGCGGCCAGATTGCTGATCAGATTGCTGCCCACCGGCAGCAATCTGATCAGCAGGGACATGCCAAAGGTGTTGCCGGCCAGGAAGGAGTCTATGCGGGCGATCTTCTCGGGGAAGCGGTGGGACAGCAGATCGCGGCCCATGAAATGAGCATAGAAATAGGCGCCGACGCAGCCCAGCAGTGACGCCAGGCTCGACCAGGCCAGGCCCTCCATGAAGCCGAAGGCGTAGCCGGCCAGGAAGCACAACGCCTGACGCGGCAGGCCGATGCCGATGAAGATGCTGCCCACCAGCACGAACAGGGCGTCGCCCGCCAGCCCCTTGCCGCGCACCTCGGTATCGACCCAATGGGTATCCAGCGCGTCCTTGAGGCCCAGGCCCTCGATCAGGAACCCAACCGCCGCCAAGGTGGCGATCAGCACCAATCCGCGCGCCAAGGCCCTGGGATTGAGCAGGGGGTGCCGGTGCTGAGTCACGCTAGGGCGTGCCGTCGATCATCGGATTACGGGACCGGCGCATCAGCCACATCACCCCGAACAGATCGACGATGCCGACCCACAGGCGGTTCCACACCCCGTATTTGGAGGTGCCGCGTTCGCGCGGCCGGTGATTGACCCGTACGATATCCACCCGGCCGCCGGCACGGATGATCAGGGCGGCCATGAAGCGGTGCATATGGTCGAAGCGGGGCAGGTCGAGGAACAGCTCGCGTGGGAGCAGCTTGATACCGCTGCCGGAATCCGGGGTACCGTCATTCAGCAGTTTGGAACGGATGCCGTTGGCGATCTTGGAGGACAGCTTGCGGATGCCGTCGTCGCGGCGATTGGCTCGCCAGCCGGTGATCATCAGCCTGTTGCCATCGGGGGCCGCGCGCCAAAGGGCCAGCATGGAGGGCAGATCGGCGGGATCGTTCTGCCCGTCGCCGTCCAGGGTGGCGATCAGCCTTCCCTGGGCATGCTTGACGGCGGTGGCGATGGCCTGACTCTGGCCACAGCTGGCACGATGGCGAACCACGGTGAGGCGGGGATGCAGGGTGCGGGCATGGGCCAGCACTTTTGGCGTATCGTCGTCCGAGCCGTCATCCACATAGACGACCTCGAACTCCACCTTGCCCTGGAGGGCCTCATGGATTTCGTCGAGCAGAGGCAGGATATTCTCGGCCTCGTTCTTGACCGGAACCACCACCGACAACTCGGGCGCGGCCAGAGTGGTCACGACAGACCCGCCCGCCCCATCTCCAGGAATTTTTCGCGACGGCGCGCCCGCAGCACGCCGCCCTCGATGCCCGACAGGTCGCGCAAGGCGGCGTCCAGTGACATGCCCAGGGTCTTGAACATCAGATCGGTGTTGCGGTGGGCGCCGCCCAGCGGTTCCGGCACCACCTGATCAATGATGCCGAAGCGGTGCAGGTCCTGGGCCGTCAGGCGCAACTGCTCGGCGGCATCCCTGGCGTTCTCGCCCGAGCGCCACAGGATGGAAGCGCAGCCTTCGGGGCTGATCACCGAATAGATGGAATGCTCCAGCATCAGCACGGTATTGGCCGAAGCCAGGGCGATGGCACCGCCCGATCCGCCCTCGCCGATGATCACGGTGACGAAGGGCACCCGGACATCAAGGCAGGTCTCGATGGAACGGGCAATGGCCTCGGCCTGTCCCCGCGCCTCGGCATCGACGCCGGGATAGGCACCGGCGGTATCCACCAGCGAGATTACCGGCACCTGGAAATGGTCGGCCATCTCCATCAGGCGGCGGGCCTTGCGGTAGCCCTCGGGCTTGGCCATGCCGAAGTTGTGCTTGATACGGCTTTCCGTGTCGTGGCCCTTCTCGTGGCCGATCACCATCACCGACCGGCCGCGGAAGCGACCCAGACCGCCGACGATGGCCAGATCCTCGCCAAAGGTCCGGTCACCGGCCAAGGGCGTGAAGTCCTCGATCAGTTGGGCGATATAGGCCAGGGCGTGGGGACGCTCGGGATGGCGGGCCACCTGAGTCTTCTGCCACGGCGTGAGTTTGGCGTAGGTCGAGCGCAACAGCTTGTCGACCTTGGCCTGAAGCTTACCCACCTCGTCGGCGATGTTGACGTCGCCGCCGTCGGCGAGATGCCGAAGCTCTTCGATCTTGCCTTCAAGCTCGGCGATGGGCTTTTCGAAATCGAGGATATGCATGGGGGCATGTCATACCCGGAGAGGCGGTTCGGGGCAAGTGCCGAGCGTAGGGCGTTGGAGGGATTGTCATTTGCGGCCCCTGTTCCCCGTCAGGCCTCCGCCGAACCGCTTGCTTAAATCGGCATCGGCATGCCAATTTAAGCCGAATTCACCCCGAGGAGGCTTCCATGACCGATCTGGTCCAGACCTGTGTCGATTCCGGTGTGCTGGTGGTGCGGATGAACCGGCCGGATAAAAAGAATGCTCTGATCGGTGAGATGTATGCCGCCCTGGCCCAGGCCTTCGCCCGGGGCGAGGCCGAGGATGAGGTGGGGGTCATTCTGATCACCGGCAGCACCGCCGACTTTTCCGCCGGCAACGATCTGTCCGACTTCCTGACCTGGACGAGCCTGAGTGGCTCGGTGGCGGAAAGCTTCATCCAGGCGGTGGCCGGGGCGCGCAAGCCGGTGGTGGCTGCGGTCCGCGGTGCCGCCATTGGCATCGGCGCCACCATGCTGCCCCATTGCGATCTGGTCTATGCCGCGCCGGGGACGCGGTTCCATATGCCCTTCATCAATCTCGGCATCGTGCCCGAGGCAGGGTCCTCCATGACCATGCCCCTGCTGGCCGGCCATCGCCGGGCCGCCGAGATGCTGCTGCTGGGCGAACCGTTCGGTATCGAAACGGCCCTGACCATCGGGCTGATCAATGCGGTGGTGGCCGACGAGGAGCTGGAGGCGACCGCCATGGCTCAGGCGCGCAAGCTGGCGGCCAAGCCGCGCGACACCCTGCTGCGGATCAAGGCGCTGATGCGCCGTCCGGCCGAGCCCATGGCCGACCGTCTGGCCTTCGAGGCCAAGGTCTTCGACGAATGCCTGACCCGGCCGGAGCTGAAGGAAGCGGTCTCGGCCTTCCGCGAGAAGCGGGCGCCTGATTTTTCCAAGTGCCCTTGAAGTCTTACTTCACCGCGAAGGGCGTGGCGCCCAGCTGCTTGGCGGCGTGTTCGACGATCAGCTTGGACAGGGCGAAGCTGGCGGAGTCGAAGCGGACGCGGACCGCGCCCTCGTCCTGGTGGACGATGGTGGCGGTCACCCGGACCGAGCCGTTGACGTTGATCCGGCTGCCCTCGCGGCGATAGAGGACGAGGGTGACGTTGTCGTCGGCGGGGGAAGACTTCCGGTCCATCCTGGCGCCGCCAACCGAAATGTCGTGAAGGTCCACCAGGGTCCCGGCCAAATTGGCGATCAGCCCCCGGCCATCGAAGCGGGTGGCGCGGCGGCGTTCGGCGATGGGGGCGGTGGCGCGACGGGGCATGAGGCTCTCTCCATTGAACCTGCCAAGTATCGCGTGTTCGGCAGCAAGGAGACAGGCGCGAAGGTTCAGGAATTGTATTAATTCTTGACGGGAAACGCTCAGGGCCTCCGGTCTTCACCGGAGGCCCTGTCACTTTATTCGATCAGTTTTGCCGGGGCCTGCAACAGTTAATTTAGTTCGTCGCCTCGCCCGTGGGGGGCGGCTATTTTCAGAGCCCGTAGGCCTTGGCCATTTCCGGGTCCTTGGCAGCCACCGCCCGGGCCAGATCGACCATGACCTTGGCCTGCTTCCAGGTGGCGTCGTCCTGCATCTTGCCGTCGATCATCACCGCACCGGTGCCGTCGGGCATGGCGTCGAGAATCTTTTTGGCGAACAGCACCTCGTTGACCTCGGGGCTGAACACCTTCTTGGCGATGTCGATCTGCTTGGGATGCAGGCTCCAGCCGCCGGCGCAGCCCAGCAGGAAGGCGTTGCGGAACTGGGCCTCGCAGGCGGCATCGTCGGAGAAGTCACCAAAGGGACCATAGAAAGCCTTGATCCCCGCCGACTGGCAGGCATCGACCATCTTGGCCACGGTATAGTGCCAGAGATCCTGCTGGAACAGGGTGCGGCCGGCCTTGCCCTCGGCGGCATCCTCCAGCACGCCGTAGAAAGGATGGCCGCCGCCGACCCGGGTGGTCTTCATGCCGCGCGAGGCGGCAAGGTCGGCCGGGCCCAGGCTGATGCCGTGCATGCGTGGGCTGGCCTGACAGATGGCGCCGACGTTATCCACGCCCAGCGCGGTCTCCAGAATGGCGTGGATCATGATCGGGCGCCTGACGCCGTGCTTGGCCTCCAACTGGGCCAGCAGCTGGTCGAGGTAGTGGATGTCCCACGGCCCTTCGACCTTGGGGAGCATGACCACGTCAACATTGTTGCCGGCCTCGGCGACGATGGTGGTGACGTCATCGAGAAACCAAGGGGAGTTGAGGCAGTTGACCCGGGTCCACAGGCCGGTGCCGGGATTGTCCCAGGCCTTGGCGACCTCGACGAAGCCGGCCCGGGCCGCTTCCTTGGCATCGGCGGGAATGGCGTCTTCCAGATTACCCAGCAGGACATCGACGGTGCGGCCGATCTCGGCGGCCTTGGTCCGCATCTTCTCCACATGGGGCGGGAAGAAGTGAATCATGCGTTCGAGCCGCACCGGCAATTCGCGATAGGGAGCGGGAGCGCCGATGGCCAGCGGCTCGAAGAACTTGCGGGGCGGCTTGATGCTCATGGGCGCAATCCTCTTGCGGGAAATGTGTCGGGGCCGCAATAATGATGCGCCGTGGTGCGTCGCACAAGAGAAAAGGACGCATGCGGATAGCGGCAGTCTCGCGCCTAATGTATAGATCAAGGGTGGTGGAGCTGGTCGGACATTGGACCGCGGCATGGGTGTTTGGTCATTCCGTCTCTTGATGGCTGTGTCGGCGCTGCTTTTGCTTCTGTCGGGGGGCGGAACGGCTTGGGCTCTGGCGCCTGTCGCCAAGGAAGACGAGCCGTCCGTTCCTGCCATCACCGTGGCTATCGACGATACCTACCCGCCTTATGTCTTTCGTGACGAGACCGGCCAACTGCGCGGCATCCTTCCCGAATTGTGGAGCTTGTGGTCGCAAAGGACCGGGGTGGCGGTGCGGTTGCAGGGACAGGATTGGGGTGAGGCGTTACGCCGCTTCGCCGCCGGCGAGGCCGATGTGGTCGATACCGCCTTCCGGACTCCGGCGCGCGAGCGGACCTTCATTTTTTCCGAGCCCTACGCCAGCATCGACGTCTCCATCTTCTTTTCCGGCGACCTGTCGGGGATCGGCGACGCCAGGACGGTGCGGGGCTTTGCCGTGGGGGTCAAGGACGGCGACGCCTGCATCGACAAGCTGGTCGAGTCCGGGATCGACAGCTTCCGCCACTATTCCAGTTACGAGGCGCTGGTGGATGGGGCCGGTCGGGGCGAGGTCAAGGTCTTCTGCATCGACAAGCCGCCGGGGGCCTATTTTTTGGTCAAGAAAGGGTTGGAGGGCCGCTTTCGCGCCTCGCCGCCGCTTTACACCGGCCAGTTCCATTGGGCGGTGCTCAATGGGCGTGATGACCTGCGGCGGATGATCCAGGCCGGCTTCGACCGCATTTCCCCCGAGGAGCGGCGGATCATCGAGGAGCGCTGGCAGGGGCAGGCACTGCATCGCTTCGGCACCGAAGACCTGCTTCGCAGCCTGCGCCCGATGCTGCTGGCCGCCGCTGCTGCCACCCTGGCCCTGCTGGCCTGGGTCTGGACACTGCGCCGGCAGGTGCGGGCACGCACGGCGGAACTGACCGCGGCTGTCGACGATCTGGCGGTGAGCGAGCGGCGCTTCCGCACCATCTTCGACACCATCAACGACGCCATCCTGGTCCACGATGTGGCCACCGGCGCCATTCTCCAGGTCAACCACCGTGTCGAGGAACTCTACGGCTGGACCGCCCAGGAAATCATCCAACTGGGCGTCGACGTGTTGAGCGAAGGTCAGCCGCCTTACGGTCGGGCCGAGGCGCTGAAGTGGATCGCCCGCTCGGCCGAGGGGCCGCAGGTGTTCGAATGGCGGGCCCGCCACCGCGACGGGTCGCTGTTCTGGGCTGAGGTGGCCATGCGCCGCGCCGACATCGACGGGGGCGGCGAGCGGTTGCTGGTGGTGGTGCGCGACATCTCCGAGCGCAAGGAAGCCGAGGAGCGCCTGACCCGAACCATCGATGCCCTGACCCGTTCCAATGCCGACCTGGAGCGCTTCGCCTATATCGCCTCCCACGATCTGCGCGAACCGCTCAATACCGTGGTCCGCTATGCCCAGTTGCTGGAAAGCCGCTATCGCGGCCGCCTGGACGGCGACCTCGACGCTGTGGTGGGCTTCGTGGTCGGCGGCGCCAAGCATATGCTGAGCCTGGTGGAGGGGCTGCTGGAGTTCTCGCGGATCGAAGGCGGCACCACCCGTGCGGCCATGATCGACGCGGATGGCGCTCTGCGGGCGGCGCTCGAAAACCTCGGTCATACCATCGGTGAATGCGGGGCCGAGATCGTCGCCGGTCCGCTGCCCCGGGTCCGGGCCGACGAGGTGCAGCTGATCCAGCTGTTCCAGAACCTGATCGGCAATGCGCTGAAATACCGCGCCCCCGAGCGTCCGGTTCGGGTGGAGATCACCTGCGGGACGCGGCCCGGCGGATGGGAATTCACCGTCGCTGATAACGGGATCGGCCTTGATCCTGCGTATGCCGAGCAAATCTTCGTCATCTTCAAGCGCCTGCATACCCAGCAGGGCATTCCCGGCACCGGGATCGGTCTGGCGCTGTGCAAGCGCATCGTCGAGCGACATGGCGGCCGCATCTGGGTGGACTCCGCTCCGGGCGAGGGCGCGCGCTTCCACTTCACCCTGGCCGAAGACGGCGGCCTTCTCTGAGCGCTTGCAATAGGGAGCGGGTCTTCGGACAATGGCCCCGAACCAGCAAAAGGGGATTCTCGCATGCCTTCCTTCGACATCGTCTCCAAGACCAATATGGCCGAGGTGGACAACGCGCTGGCGGGCATTACGCGCGAAGTGGCACAGCGCTTCGACTTCAAGGGCTCCAAATGCTCGGTCGAGCGCAAGGACATGATCATCACCGTGCTGGCCGACGACGATGCCAAGCTCAAGCAGATGCATGAATTGTTGAAGGTCTACTTTACCCGCCGCAGCGTTGACCCCAAGGCGCTGGAATACAAGACGGTGGAAAAGGCCTCCGGGAATACCGTGCGCCAGGAAGTCCGCATCAAGGACGGCATCGAGGCCACCCTGGCCAAGTCCCTGGTCAAGGAGATCAAGGACGCCAAGGTCAAGGTCCAGGTCGCGATCCAGGGCGATGAAGTCCGGGTCACCGGTAAGAAGCGCGACGACCTGCAGGAGGCGATTGCGCTGTGCAAGAAACTGGACGTCGATCAGCCGCTGCAATACATCAACTTTCGGGACTGATTTCTGCTGCGTTGCGGCAAAAATGCCATGGCCGCCATGCGGTTGACGCGGGCCGCCATGCCCCCGGGCGGGTCCGGTATCAATAGCTTGGTAAGGGTTTAGGGCTTATGCTGCACTGCATTGAGAATGCAGCGCGGCATGGTTCCGCCGTCTGCCGGGTCGGTTGGAGAGTTCCATGAAACCGTCGTTTGGCCTTCGCTTCGTGCATGCCCACCTCCAATGCGAGGAATCCCTCGCCAATGGTCTGGACAAGAAGGCGGTGTGCGAGATCACCCGCGTGGCCGAAGATATCGTCTGGTACTCGGTGCTGGGCCGCAATGGCGCCCATGTCAGTCGTGAATGGTGCGAAGCCGCCCGCTTCCCCGAAATCGCCGCCGAAGCCGCCTGATTTCTCATCTAGCCAGTGCCGCGTCGATGGCGGAGCGCAGGCGCGCCGCATCGGGGGCGGTCGTGCTGGCGAACCAGTCGATCAAGGTTCCGTCACGCCCGATCAGCAGCTTGTGGAAGTTCCAACGCGGAACGCCCAGCGGTCCGGTCCGCTCGGCCGCCCAGCGGTAGAGCGGATGGGCGTCGCGGCCGCTGACCACCTGCTTGGACAGCAGCGGGAAACCGACGCCGTAATTCAATTGGCAAAAGGATACCACCTCGGCATCGGAGCCGGGTTCCTGGGCGCCGAAATCATTGGACGGCACCCCCAGCACCACCAGCCCCCTGTCACGGTAGGCCTGCCACAGCGCCTCCAGCCCCTGGTATTGCGGAGTGAAGCCGCATTTCGAGGCGGTATTGACCACCAGGACGACCTTGCCCCGCAAGGTCCCGGCATCAAGCGTACCGCCGCCGACGGCTGGCAGCGGCAGGCTGGCCCAGTCCAGCCGCTGCGGCCCGTCACCCGCGGCGGGTGTGATGGTGCAACCCAGCCAGGCCAGGGTCGCGGCCAGCGACGCGAAAATGGGGCTTTGCATAAGGGGGCTTCCTCACTCTGTCTGATCCACAGGTTGGACGAGGCGGGCGGCATGGCAAGGGGATTATCCCGGAGAATCCGTCCGTTAACCCGCACGCGGCGCTGGACGACATCGGCAGGAGCACCGTATCCTGTTTCGTCTTACCTAAACGGCATAGGCATTAAGGACGGGTAATGCTTCGGCTTGATGTCGGCACATTGGCCTTCACCACGGCGGTGACCTCGCTGGTCAGTGCCTTCGTCATCGTGGCCTATAGCTGTCGCCAAGGCTGGTGGCGCGGCTTCTCCCTGTCCGCCGCGCTCTATGGCGCCGGTGTGCTGGTCATCATCTTCCGCGATCCGCTGCCGGCGGCGCTGGCGGTGATCGGCGGCAATCTCCTGGTGATGCTGGCGGCTGCGGCGTTGCATGCCGGTCTGTGCGAGCTGTTCGGGCGTCCCCGGCCGGGCTGGCTCTATCTCGGGCTTACCCTGGCCTATCTCCTGGGGGAGTCCTATTATTTCTATGGGGTCCCCAGCATCAATGCCCGTATCGCGGTGATCTCCCTGGTGCGGGTTCCGCTGTTTCTTCATGCCTTTCTTTTCCTCCTGGCGCGGCGCCCCGCTGGCGGGGAGCGAGTGCTTGAGGTGGTCGTCGGGCTTTGGGTGCCGCTGCTGCTGCTGCGCGCCGTCGGGGCGCTGTGGATCGATGGCCCCATCGACGAATTCGTCCGGCAGGCCGGAACCCAGGCCTTGTATTTCGCCGCCGCCGGCTTCGGCTATGTGGCCATCGCCATTGCCCTGCTGCGGATGGAAGGAGAGCGGATGGAGGCTGCGCTCGCCCGGCAGGTGGAGAGTCAGGCCCAGGCCCTGGACGAGCAGGCGCGGCAGCACGCCGATGCCCGTCAGGAGATCAAGGCGCAGCTGGCCTTCCAGGACGTGCTGTTCGACACCATTCCCAGCCCGGTCTTCACCAAGTCGGTGGACGGGACCTTCCTGACCTGCAACAGGGCCTTCGAGCAGGCCATCGGCCTGTCGCGGGCCGAGCTGGCAGGCAAGACCGTGGTGGATTTCGCCCTTTCCGACGCCCTTTCGCTTTATCACGAGGCCGACCGGCGGGTTCTGGCCGGCGATGGTCCGGACACCTATCAGGCCCCGGTGCGTTTTGCCGGCGGGGCCATCCATCAGGTGCTGTTCTGCAAGGCCTGCTTTCGGGATGCCGCCGGGGCCGTCGCCGGTATCGTCGGCGTGATGACCGATGTCACCAACCAGTTGCGGATCGAGGAGACGCTGCGGCGCTCCGAATCCGATCTCCGCGCCATTCTCGAGAACATGACCGACATATTCTATCGCGCGGATTCCGATGGGCGGCTCATCATGGTGTCCAAGTCGGCCATGGCGGTGCTGGGCTACACCGCTGATCAGATGCTGGGGCGTCAGTCGGGTGAGTTCTTTAGCGATCCCGACGCCCGGGGGAAGGTGATCGACGCCATGGCCCTCCAAGGCGGATCGGTGACCGATTTTGAATTTCAGATGCGGCACCGGGACGGCCGTCCGGTGTGGGTCGCCATCAGCTCTCGCCTGATCATGGACGGCGATACCTATGCCGGGTCCGAGGGCATCGTCCGTTTGATAGAGGAGCGCAAACGGGCCGAGGGCACGCTGCAGGAAAGCCAGGCCATGATTCAGGCCATGCTGGATGCCTCGCTGGACGCCATCATGCTGTTCCGGGCCGACGGTACCCTGCTGGCGGTGAACGAGGTCATGGCCCGGCGCCTTGGCAGGACCGCCGGCCAGATGACCGGGGCCAGCCTGTGGGAGGCGTTTCCGCCCGACGTGGCGGTGGCGCGCAGGAAGGCGGTGGCCAAGGTCATCGAGACCGGCGCGGCCGAACACTATTTCGACCGGCGGGGGGACCGTGACCTCGACAACGCGATTTTTCCGGTGACCGGGCCGGACGGCACCGTCGACAAGGTGGCGGTGTTTTCCCGCGACGTCACCGAACAGAAGGCCGCCGAGGAGAGGATCAAGGCCTATATCGACGAGGTGGAGCGGTCCAACGCCGAGTTGGAGCAATTCGCCTATGTGGCCAGCCACGACCTGCGCGAGCCGCTGCGCACCATCAGCTCCTTCCTCTCGCTGCTGGAACGCCGCCACGGCGAGCATCTGGACAGGGACGGTCGCGATTATCTGAATTTCGCCCGCGACGGGGCCAAGCGCATGGATCGTCTGGTTCTCGATCTTCTCGAACTCTCGCGCATCGACCGGCGCGGTTCGCCCATTCTACCCATGGCGGCCGGGCTGGCCCTCCGCCAAGCCCTGCTTAATCTGTCTACCGCCATGACGGAAGGCGGTGCCGAGGTTGAAATTGACGCGGTTGAGCCGGAGCCGATGGTCTTGGGCGATGGGGACCAGATCATCCGGCTGGTTCAGAATCTGGTGGGCAACGCCATCAAATACCGCTCGCCGGATCGGCCGCTTCGCATTCGTCTGGGGATGCGGCGTCTGGACGGGCACTGGGAGTTTTCGGTGTCCGACAACGGCATCGGTATCGATTCGCAATACTTCGAGCGGATATTCGGCATCTTCCAGCGCCTGCATACCCGCGAGAAATACGACGGAACCGGCATCGGCCTGGCCATCTGCAAGAAGATCGTCGAGCGCCACGGCGGTTCCATCCGGGTGGAATCCGAACCCGACCAGGGATCGACCTTCCTCTTTACTCTGCCGGCGGCGCCACCGTGAAGTGGAACCGGCTGCCGCGTCCCGGCTCCGATTCCACCCAGATGCGTCCTCCGAGCAGCCCCACCAGACGGCGGCAGATCGCCAGTCCGACGCCGCTGCCGGGATAGTCGGCGGAGGGATGCAGGCGTTTGAACAGCCCGAAAATCTGATCGAGATAGGCGGGCTCGATCCCGATGCCATTGTCGGCCACGGTAAAGTGCCAGACGCCGTTCTCGACCTTGGCATCGATGCGAACGCGGGGAATTTCCTCCTCCCGGCGAAATTTCAGGGCGTTGCCGAGCAGGCTACAGAAGATTTCCACCAGGATCGCCCGGGTCGCCTGGACCTGCGGCAAGGCGCCAACCTCCACCTCGGCCAAGGTGACATCCAGTTCGTGGCGAAGCAGGGAGAGTGCACCACGGACCGCCTCGGCGGCGTCGACCCGCTCCAGCCGCTCCACCGTGTCCATGACTCCGGCATAACCCACCAGATCGTGGACCAGCTGGCGGGCGCGGCGGGCACCATCGACCATGTCATTGAGATAGAGCTGGGCCGGCTGCGGCAGGCCGCCTTCGCATTGGCGCTCCAGCAGTTGGGAGTTGATCAGGATCGCCCGCAACGGCTCCTGGAGGTCGTGGGCGGCGATCTTGGTGAATTCCCGAAGCTCGGCATGGGCGGCCGACAGCTCGTCGAGAGTCCGTTGCAGGATCCGGGACTGATCCTCCAGGTTCTGGCGCGCCTCGGTCAACTGGTCCAGCGCCTTGTTCTTCTCGGCCACCACCCCTTCCAGGTGGCCGATATACTCACTCTCCAGCCCCTTGACGATCTCGTGCTGGCTGAGAATTCCCACTGGCAGCCCTTCGCGGTCCACCACCACCACCCGCCGGATTTTCCGGGCCGCCAGCATCTCGGAGGCATCGAGCAGGGTCGCGTCGCGCGGCACCGTGACCACCGGGGTGGTCATGACCGTGGCGACCGGCGTCGTGTCGGGATCGAGGCCTTGCCGGAGATAGCGCACCACGTCGCGCTCGGTCATGATGCCGCGAACGCCCTCGGCGTTGGCGACCACCACGCAGGATACATCCGAACGGGCCAGCATCTCCAACGCCCGGCTGAGCGGGGCATAGGGCCCCAACGCGGCCACCGGCGCCATCACCGACGCCACGTCCTTCAGGCGGATGTAATAATCGGTTCCCAGGGTGCGGATATAGTCGCTTTCGGTGACGATTCCGACAATCTGCCCGGTGGCATCGGTGACCGGCAGGTGGCGGATGCGCCGCTCGACCATCAGGCGGTAGGCTTCCAGATGGCCGGTGGTCATGGGAACGGTCAGCGGTGATGCCGTCATGATGTCGGCCACCCGATTGCGGGCGTGGCTGGCGACCCCGGAATAGGAGCGCACCAGATCCTTCTCGGTGACGATGCCGCAGACCTTTCCGCCGCTGGTGACCAGCAGGCAGCTGATCCGGCCCTCGCCCATGACTTTCAGCGCTTCGTCGATGGTATGGTCGGCCGCGATGGTCAGCACCGGGCCGCGGATGATGGTGGCGAGAGTATTGTTGCTCATGCCAAGCTCCCCCCGGGCCATAGCCAATGTTTAAATCGGGCGAGACCCTAGCATTGGTATGGGGGGCTGTCTGCTAGAGGATTTCTGAATCACCCCTTGGTGGTCACATACTGGGTGATATCGACCTCGTCGATCTGTTCGTGCAGCAGGTAGCGCTCGGCATAGCGCTTATAGACCCCCGAGGTCAGGAACAGGTCGAACAGGTCGGGGTCGATATGCTTGTCCTTTTTGAAGAAGCTCAGAATCTTTACCGACTCCGACAGGGTCTTGGCCTTTTTGTAGGGGCGGTCCGAGGCGGTCAGCGCCTCGAAGATGTCGGCGATGGCGGTGATGCGTGACGGCACCGACAGATCCTGGGCGTCGAGCTGCCGGGGATAACCGGTGCCGATCAGGGTTTCGTGGTGGGTGCCGGCATATTCGGCGACGCGGGCCATGTGCTTTGGGAAGGGCAGGCGCTTGAGCATGATGATGGTCTGGATGATGTGCTCGTTGATCTTGAAGCGCTCTTCCTCGGTCAAGGTGCCGCGGCCGATGGCCAGATTGTACATCTCGCCGAAATTGTAGAGGTTGGGGGGGATCCTGGTCTTGAAGCCGTAGGCCGGATCGAACAGCGCCGAATTGGCCGGGCGGGGAATGATATGATGGACCTTGTCGGCCAGCAGCGCCTCGGCGACCGGCAGGGCGGGAACCGGGTCGGTATAACGGCGCAGCTCCTCGTGGGACAGGCCCAGGCGGTCGTCGAAGTGGCGCATCCAGGTCCGGGTGGCGATCTCCTTCAGGCGCTCGACCCGCTCGGGGGCCATGAACTCGCCGCCGAGATTGCACTCCGCGATGAAGGCGAAGTCGTCGAGCAGCGCGGCCCTGGCCGCTTCGAAGCCGGTTTCGGCCTCGGCCGTCGCGGTGCCGGCGGCGATTGCTTCCAGCATGGCGATGCGGGCATCGCGCAGCAGAACCTCGAACCGCATGCGCACTTCGTGGATGCGATTATAGATGGTCTCCAGCTTGGTGGCCTTGTCTACCACGTATTCCGGGGTGGTGACCTTGCCGCAATCGTGCAGCCAGGCGCCGATCTTGAACTCGCGCCATTCCTCCGGCGTGGTAAAGGCGAAATCGGCCAGCGGGCCCTCGGTGATCCGGGTCGCTTCCTCGGCCAGCATCAGGGACAGTTCGGGAACCCGCTCGCAATGGCCGCCGGTATAGGGGCTCTTGGCGTCGATGGCGCCGGCGATGATCTGGATCATGGCGTCCATCAGCCGTTCCTGCGCGTCGAGCAGTTCACGGTTATAGAGCGCGGTTGCCGCCTGGGCGGCCAGGGCCTCCACGAAGCGTTGAATCTCGGCCGAGAACTGCACGATCTCATCACTGCCCTCGGGGCGGGCGTTGATCAGCTGGACAGCGCCGATGACGTCGCCGCCCCGGGGCTTCAGCGGCACGGTCAGGAACGAGGTCGAGTGATAGCCGGTCTTGGCGTCGAACGTCTTGGTTCCCGAGAAGTCGAAGCGGCCTTCGTCATAGGCATCGGGGATGTTGACGGTCTCCTGCTCATGCACGGCATGGCTGACCACGTTCTTGTGGTTGGGCTTGCCTTCGGCGTCCAGCAGGGCCACCGGCGGCAGGGAGGGGAGCGGCTCGCCCTCTCCCCCCATCCGGATATTCAGGCTGTCGTTGCGGATGATCTGGAAGCGAAGCTCGTTTTCGTCGCGCATATAAAGGGTGCCGCCATCGGCGTTGCTCAGTTCCTTGGCGCCCAGCAGGATCATGTCCATCAGCTTGCCGCTGTCGCGCTCGGCCGACAGGGCGATGCCAAGATCGATCAGGCGGACCAGCCGCTTCTGGGCCGAGGCCAAGTCGGCGGTGCGGCTGGCGATGGTGGTCTTCATGGTGGCGAAAGCCATGCCCAGGTCGTGAAATTCGGCGATGAACGAGCCGGAGGGATCGGCGCCGCTGAAATCGAAATGGCGGACACGCTCCGCCTCGGTCACCAGACGACGCACCGAATGGGCGATGTTTCTGGCCAGCAGCATGGCCAACGGAACCACGACCAGCAGCACCAGACCGGCGACCTTGATGATGCGGCCCTGCATGTCCTTGATGGGGCCGGTGAAGTCGGAGAAGGGCGAGACGACGGCGATGGTGATGGCTTGGCCAGCGTGGTCGTTCCACAGGCTCCTCTGCACCAGCGCCTCGGTGCCGCCGGCATCGATCAGTACCGCGCCGTCGCCGACCAAGCCTGCGGTCAGAGGTTTGAGCAGGGGAAGGGCGATGTCGTTCAACTCGGCCAGCGGGCCGGGGGCCTTGTCCAGGTCGGCGACCAGGGTGGGGCTGAGTGCCAGCAGACGGTTCTTCTGGTCGATCAGAGCCACGCCGCCATGGGGCGATATCACCTGCCGGCTGACGAAGTTCGACAGGCCGGTCAAGGTGATGTCCACGCCGAACACCACGCCTTCGGTCGGCGTCTGGCGGGACGCGGTCAGCCCAGGGGCCTGAAGCGACGAGAACACGTAAGGGTCCGACAGGGAACTGCCCGCCTTGGCGCGGGCCGCCAAGTACCATGGGCGTTGGCGTGGGTCATAGGTCGGGCCGTCATTGACGGTCCGGCCGAGGACGGCGCCGCCTTCGCCAAGGAAGCTCCAGCTTTCACGGCGAAGGCCGTCGGCGTCCAGGGCGATGGCGCGAAGAATGGTGCGGGTGCCGGCGGGGGCCTTGTTGGCGGCGACGACACGCTCGTCGCCACGGGTGGCGATGAGTTGGAGAAAGTTGCCGTCGCCCTGGGCGATATAGGCGGAATAGAGGCTGGAATCCTGTTCCAGCGCCCGTGTCAGGAACGGCACGATCGGATGATCAAGGGCGTCGCCGCGAATGGGGATTGCGGTGGCCGGCAGCGAGGCGCCGAGGCCGGCAAGGTCGAGCAGGCCGGTGATCTGGTCGTCGATGCGGTCGGAGACCCGGGCGGTGATCTCGGCGAACAGCCGGCGCGCCCCGTTCTGGGCGGCGTCGGTGCTGGCGATGAAGATGCTGGTAGCGGTGCCGACGGTAAGGCAGATCACCACGAAGGCGATAATCAGTACGATGCTGATCTGCAATCCCAGACGAGGCTTGCCTGCCATGCCGTCTCCTCCCCACCGCTCTTGACCTCGTATGCCGCATAGTCTGCACGACTAAAGGAATAAGGAAAGGGCTTAGTGCGGGGCGACCAAAAATCGCATATATATGGACCGCTATTCAGCTAAGGTTGATATGTAGGCCCATAGATTGGTCCAATCCGCGGCGGAGCGGGCGCGCAGGATGGCGATGTCGTCATGGGTGCGCTTGCCAGCCAGGAAACTTTCGACCTGGGTCTTGAGATAGGCCATGTGTTGGGCGGCCAGCGGCGGACGTTTGAGCCGGCCCTCGGCCCTGGCACCGTGGCAGGGGCGGCAGTCGGCGTCATAGAAAGCCTTGCCGGCCTCGACCTCACCGGGCTCACGCGGAACCTGGAGCACCTTCTTCATGATCTGAAGGCGGGCGAAGCCGTCGGCGGGCATTTCGGCTGGTGGTTTAGTGTCGATCTTGATCTCCGACAGGAAGCGGGCGATGTCGAGAACGTCGCGCTCGGATAATTCGCGATCAACCGTGAACGGGATCATGGGGATGTTCTCGCGTTCGCGGCTCTTGAACTTGTGGATCTGGTCGGCCAGATAGTCGGCGTTGAGTCCGCCCAGGCGGGGATACACGCCGGCACCGCCGCCGGCGCCGGATTCGCCGTGACAGCCGGCGCAGATCCGCATTACGTCGCGGGCATTGTCGGGGTCGTATCGGTAGGGCTCGCCCTTGACCGGAGCGGGAGTGTCCTGTCGCTGTGCCCTGGCGGCGGCCGGCAACACCGCCGCCAGGGCGAACATCACCAGAGATGCGACGATGTGGCGGGTCATCAGGCTATTTGGCGCGGGGCTCGGCATGGGAATACATTTAGGCCGGCTCCGGCGGCAGGCGCCTTGAGCCCGGTCAAGAGCTGCCGATCCGGGCCTTGACGAGATCGCCGATGGAGACCAGGCCGGCGATCTCGCCGTCCCGCACCACAGGCAGGTGGCGGCAGCGGGTCTCTGTCATGATCATCAGAAGGTCGTCCACATTGTCATCGACGGCACAGGCGATGACGTCGCGGTTCATGACCTCCGCCACCTGCCGCTCCACCGCCTTGGCGCCGAAGCGGGCCATGGCCTGGGCAAGACTGCGTTCCGAGAGCATGCCGACGATTCCGCCCGCGGTATCCGTGCAGATCAGGGCGCCGATCTGGTTGTCGGTCAGCCGCTTGGCGGCCTCTAGCAGGCTTGCCGTCGGCGCGATGGAATGGATGACGCGACTCTTGCCCGCCAGGATGTCTTCGACCTTCATATCCGCCCCCTTATACTCCTGCCATCTCATACCATTTCCATACGAATAAAATATGGGGATGGGGATAATCGTTGGCGTCGCGGCTGCAAACAGGTTGCAAATGAAGCGGGGCTAAACCTCGATCGCCGGCAGGGTGAAGGAGAATGTGCTGCCCTGGCCGGGGCGCGAATCCGCCCAAATCCGTCCGCCATGTCGCTGGACGATGCATTTGCAGACCGCGAGGCCGATTCCGGTTCCGGGGTATTGCGCCTGGGTGTGCAGGCGGCGGAATATTTCGAACACGTCCTGGCTGCTCGGTGCCATGCCGATACCGTTATCGGTGATGGCGAACAGCCAGTCCTCGCCGTCCTGGCGTACGGCAATGGAAATCTCCGGGGGACGGTCTGGCTGGCGGAACTTGATGGCGTTGCCAAGCAGGTTCTGGAACAGCTGCATCAGCTGAACTTCGTCGCCCATGACCTCGGGCAGATCGCCGACCGTGATGGCCGCCCCGGATTCCTCGACGCTGTAATACAGGTTCTTCAGCGCCATGGAGCAGGCCTGCTGGGCCGAGACCCGGCCGAAGCCCCGGCTTTCCCCCGCCACCCGTGAATAGGTCAGTAGGTCGTTGATGAGCTCGTGCATGCGTTTGGCGGCTTCGACGATGAATCCCATATACTCGTCGGCCTCGGGGCCCATCTGGCCGTGGCAGCAGCGGTCGAGAAGCTGGGTGAACGAGGTGAGCGTGCGCAGCGGCTCCTGGAGGTCATGGGAGGCGACATAGGCGAAGCGCTCGAGCTCGGTATTGATGGCAGTCAGATGCTCCACCGCCCGGTGCAGTTCCAGATCCTTCTTCTGCCGCTCCGTGACATCGAGGGTGACGCCGACGAAATGAGAAATCTCGCCGTGGGCGTCGCGGACCGGCGAAATGGAAGCTTCATCCCAGAAGAAGCTGCCGTCGCGGCGGCGGTTGTGGAAGGTGCCCCGCCACGTCTGGCCCGAGGTGATGGTCTTCCACATCTCCTCGTAGACCGACGGCAAGGTCTCGCCGCCTTTGACGATGCGGGGGTTTTGCCCGATCACCTCGTCGCGCTCGAACCCCGACTTGGTGCAGAAGCAGGGATTGACATAGGTGATGGCGCCGGCGGTGTCGGTGATGATGACCGCCACCGGGCTTTGTTCCACCGCCTCCGACAGGACGCGGACCTGCTCCTCGGCGTGGCGGCGGCGGCGGCGGTCGGCCGCGTCGCCCATTTCCCGCTCGATGGCCGGCACCAGCCGTGCCAAGGCCGCCTTGTCGAGGAAATCGTGGGCGCCGCGCTTCATCAGGCTGACCGCCTGCTCCGCCCGCACCGCGCCCGACATGATGATGAAGGGAAGGTCTCGACGGCTTTCCTGGAGCGTCACCAGGGCCGCCTCGGCACTGAAGAAGGGCAGGTTGTAATCGCTGAGCACCACATCCCAGCCGCCCTCGGCCAGGGCCTCACGCATCTGGGCCGCGGTTTCCACCCGTCGCATGCGGGGGACATAGCCGCCGCGGATCAGTTCGAGTTCGACCAACTCGGCGTCATCGGTGGAGTCCTCGACCAACAGAACGTTCAGCGGTTTTGCCATCGCCCCCGTATTCCCCCTGGCTGGCGACGGTGCCTCCGGCGTGAAGAGGTCGAGCCCCACCCCATGCTGGGTCGTCATGCCGAGGGCATTTTATCAACCGGCGGCGCGTTTGTCCCGCTCCTCAACCAATGCCCGCAAAAGATTTGCATGCTCCATAAGCGATATCGGACCGATATAAGTCTAGCGCCGATGTCCGGGTTTCCGGCCCAAGTATCGTGGGGCGCTTCCCTCAAAATCACATGAGAGACAACCTGCTGTAATTTGATGGTTTATGGCGTATTTGATTAATACATAAGGCGTGCTTCCAAGGGTGCGATGCACAATAAAATTCAATATAACAATTAGTCATGCCGCTATGAGCGATTGTGTGTTTGCATTAGTTCTGTTGTAACCGCCTGTTGCTGCTGTGATGCTTGGAGTTGTCTGAGTTGTTTATTGTCGCCGTCCGCGAGTTGATCTATCATGGATCGGTGGATCAAGGTTGCGCTGGTCCGGTGACTGGGGGCTTTGGGATGGACGTTCTGGTCTTGATGACCGTCGCGGCCGTGGTGATCGTCCTGGTGTTCGACTACACCAACGGATTTCATGATGCCGCCAATATCGTCGCCACGGTCATCGCCTCGCGGGCGATGACGCCGGTGCAGGCGGTGATGGTGGTCGGAATCTTCGAATTTCTCGGACCGCTGCTGG
>Ga0265313_10000276_pt1 | contig 56212 bp, 47 predicted proteins | sample 4123metaG_FD_203122 | JGI IMG/M metagenome (GOLD analysis project Ga0265313, IMG submission 203122) | Rhizosphere microbial communities from Carex aquatilis grown in University of Washington, Seatle, WA, United States - 4-1-23 metaG | ecosystem: Host-associated > Plants > Roots > Rhizosphere >... | reverse complement strand
CTGCGCCGCGATCTCCCGGGTCTGCTTAAGAACCAAACCCCGCCGCCCAAAACACCTCCCGACCAATGGGCCCTACAGCTTTGAACCGACTCATCAATCCGCTGTGGGACAGCAGTGGGTCGCACTCCATTCTCCAGTTCGACATAACCCCGATGCCGCCGACTGTGGGACTTGACGGCGGCACTATCGTCACCGCACCGAGCGGCGAAGTGACCGTTCCCAACATCCCGACCGCCAGTCCTACGATCGGCGACAGCATGCTCCGCGAGATGGTGCTGAACACGAACTTCTTTCTCGAGATCATGGGCCAGACCGCTGCCTACCTATTCAAGGCGGGAAAGCCCCTGATAGCGGATGGTGGGGGAACCACTCTCGGACCGCTCGTCACCAATAGCTACACCATGGTGCGTGTCGTGTACGACACAGCCGGCTGCGGCACGGGCATCGGATCGCCGGGCTATAGCGTTGTCGGCGCGACCGGCACCTTGATCGACTCTCCGCCCGACGTGTACCTCTTTCACGAGCTGGTACACGCCTATCACCATATGAAGGGCGACTTCGACCTTACAAAGCCCGAACTTCAGGCAGTCGCCGGCTACCCGGGAGAGAACGACTACAGGGCCGCCCGCACTCCCGTACTTCCGGCAAGGACGACCGGCCCGAAGGTTCACGACGGTTTTGCCAACTGCAGAATCCCGGCCGCTCCAACTCCACCAATGACGCCGGCTCCGGCGCCCGGCACCGGCGGGTGTTTCCCTGCATCCGCGGCTGTGCTTACGCCTCAGGGTTCTTGCCCGATCGGCATGATCGAGGCTGGCTCATTCGTTCTGTCATACGACAGCAAGCGGGCTCGCCTTCGCCAGAGAGTTGTTTCGAGAAAGCTCACTCATGCTCCTGAAAGAGTCTGGCGGATTTCCCTGCAGGGTACGGCAGCGATTGATACGACCGTCGAGCATTCGTTCCTCACCAAGCGCGGTTGGGTGCGGACAAAGAAACTGAAGGCGGGGGACGAAATCGTGACCGCCCCGGCAGCCGGCGGCAAAAAGACCCTTCGGGTTGCTTGCACGGCCGACACGGGGCACGTGGAGCCCGTCTATAACCTCCGTACTGTCGGCGAACACAACTTCATCGTCGACGGGGGCGTGGCGCATAATTTCAGCAGCTTTCGCGGCCTGCGCCAGTTGTGGCATCGGCTCTTTGTCGATCCGTTTGTTGCGGTGGCCGGCGGGGTGCCGCAGCAGGCCTACGGAAACTTCGGCGATCCCAACGAAGGCAACGAACCATTCGATCCGAACAGCTGGTATTACACGGTCACGATCACCAACGATCCGGCGAACCCTTCGCCCGTTGATTTTAAGCTCTTTTTCCAGAGAAAGAACGTCACCGGCCTGGAGTTCCGGGAGATCAACGGTGTTGCCGTCGGGTCGCGCGCCGTTTTTGCGCTTTGCTCCTGCGACCAGTTCGTCTCGTATGCATTCGGTGTATTCGTGGGCGACGAAATGGTCGGGAGCGCACCGGGTGATCTAGAAAATGACCCTCCCATCGACAGCACGACGAAAGCCGACGGCCAGCCCTGTGCCGATTCCTGGATCGCCACGGCAGGTCCATGATGGGCACCACGGGCGGCTTTGCCGCAGTTCTCCAGGTGTCCGAGCCCGCGCTGAACGCGCTGGCAAAGTCGGCGCATTCGCTCGGCCGAATTGGCCACGCGGCGACCTGGATCAGCGCCACCGACACGCTTCAAGTTGCCGTGGATGCGCCTGCGATTTCGCTCGATCCCGGCGGGCCCGCGGGTGAATTGCGGCTGAACGCGGCAGCGCGGCTCCTCTGTCACGAATGGAAGTCGGTCGATCCACGGGGATCGAACGTTGCCTGCGTTGCAAACGTCAACGTGCGCTGCCGAGTCCGACCTTCGAGCGGTGCGGACCCGGCGCCGCTCAGCAGCGACACGCGGCTGGCGTTTGACGAGTCCGGAACCGGCACCACCGACATTGCGTTCCCGGCGGCAGTCGATCCTGCCGTTTCCGCTTCGATTGCGACCGACATAGTCGAATTGATGGCTGCCCAGGGCACTGGGCAGGCCAGTCTCGGAACCCTGGCGGGCCAGTTCTCTTCAATCGGCCTGCGTGTTCTTCCTGCCGGCGGTCAATCGGCTCCGGTCATCGCCATCGGCCTCAATCAGGCGGGCTTCACCGGAACGAGCGGCGGACTAGCGACCAATTTCTGCGCGAGCGATTGGGGAATGGCGATCGATGCAAGGGTCGTCCTTCAGCAGGTGTTGGGCGCCATATCGGCATCCTATGGAGCGGTGCCACCTCCGCATGGAGGCAATACGGTCGTCATCGACAGTCAGCCGGGAGTTACCACTTACCTGGACTCGTTTGACGTCGTATTGGCAGGCTCTGTCCTGGTTCTCGGTACGCTGAGACAGGAGCGCGGAGGGCTCTTCGGCACGATCACCACCAATTTCTCTGCGTTCTTGGGGCTGAGCCTTGATGGCGGAGGCGGCATTGAGGCGACGGTGCAGTCGATCGATGTCACGTTCTCGCAGTGGTACGCCACGGTCGGGAACTTCCTGAGCGGAGGAAAGATCGCCGATATGGTCGCGGATGCGGTTCGAAGCGCCTTGGTGGGTCCCGTGTCGCAAGCGACGCTCGGCACGCAGATCCAGTCAATCGTGCAGGAAATCGCCATGTCCGGGGCTGCGAACCTCGCTCCGGTAAATCCGGTGCCGACTCTCGTACATGTCCTTCCCGACGCAATCGTTCTGGAAGGCAGGTTGGGCGTCAGCTCTCCGGCCTCGTTCCCGCGGCTTCAATTGAGGGCACGGCTTGGTCCATCGCCGAGTACCTTGATCCTGAGCGCGACGGGATCCTGGGTGCCAGGCGGCAGTCTGGCATCGTTGAACTGGGATTTCGGCGATGGATCATCGATGTCGACCGCGGGCCCGACCGCCGCATTGGCCGTGTCACATGCGTATTCTCCTGGAGGCTATGTCGTCACCGCCACCGCTTCGGACGGCGCCGGCCATACGACCTCTGCAACATTGGGCGTTACGCCTGGCCAACTGTATTGCAGCCTCGTCGGCACCGGCGCCGACGAGCTGTGCTCAGATAACCCTATCCTCCAGGTTCAGGTTTCGACGGCCGGCTGCCTGTTTCAGGGTGCTGCCGTCGTTGCCGAGGGAGACGGTTGGTCCATTCAGGCAACTTCCGACTCGAATGGTCGCGCGGTATTGCGGATCGATCCGAACGCCGTGATAAACCACGGACTTCCGGCAGCGAATTCCCGAGCGTACCAATTGGGGCTGTTCAAAGTCAGCGCGCAATGGGTCGGCTATTCGAGCATGCCTCTTTATGTGTCGCTGATAAATTGCGCGGCACGTGCCGCGGCGGCAAGCCAGGCGAACAAGTTGCGCGATCAACTGATGGCGCATTTGGCCAAGTACCCCTCCTTGTCGACCTATCTTGGCCGGGGCGATTGGGTGAAGTCGGTGCTCGACAATATGTTCAATCCGGTGGGCGATGTGGTCGCGCCAAGCGCAATCAATTCACCCTACGATCCCGCCAGTCCCGAATTGGACAGCATTGCCGTCCGGTTGAGAAGTTCGCTGTTGGGCTATGCGGAGCTGGTTCATTTGTCCGTTTCGGATGCCGGCGCACTCGCGCGGGAGACGGGCTTGCAGCTTCTGGATTCCAAATCGATAGAGAAGCTGACCCAGGAGTTGATCAAGCAGATCGACCAGGTCGGCGGCGAGCTCAACGCGCGAGCGGGCGCCGGGCAGAAATCCTCCACGAAGTAGCGCCACTCCAGACCAGGTCTTGGGTTCCAGACGCGCCCAGCCGGTCACCCGCTTCGCGTTGGAGCGGGCTCAGGGAGATCGGAACGGCGACATATCGATCGGCGGCTTGCGTCCCATCACCAGCTCGGCCGCGATCAAGCCGCAGAGCGGCCCGGCCGTGAATCCCATCCAAGGGAACATGTTCATGAAAAATCCGGGCAGGCCCGGCACCTCGCCCAGGATCGGTTTCCAATCGGCGGTGCCGTTGACGATCGCCGGCCATACCCGGAGCAGGCGCGCCGAGGCGACTTTCGGCACCACCGCGGCCGCGGTCGCGAGATTGGCCCGCAAGGACGCGAGGTCGACGGCAAGGCGCTGGCCCGCCTTGCTCCAGCGGGCGGGCCACCCGCCGCCGATGAGCAGCGAGCCGTTCTTGGCCTGCTTCAGGGTCAGTTTCTCGCCGGCGAAATAGACGAGATGGGGGATGAAGGGCGCGACCGGTTCGGTGACATTGACCTGGATCGGGTGGCCCTCGATGGGAAGATCGAGGCCGAGCATCTTGGCGACCCGCCCGGCTTCGGTCCCGGCGCTGTTGACGACGCGGCGCGCGCGGATCGGCCCGGCGCTGGTCTCGGCCCGGTAGCCGCTCCCCTCCGCCGTGAGGCCCAGCAGCGTCGTGTGTCCAAGAATGCGCGCGCCATGCTTCAACGCCGCGCGGGCGAAGGCCGGGGTCGCCTTCAGGGGATTGGCCTTTCCCTCGGTCGGGCAGAAGGCGCCGCCCAGAATATTCGGCCCGATGTAAGGCGCCACGCGCTCGAGCTCATCGCGTTCCAGCCACCGGACGTCGAGACCATGCGCCCGCTCGATCGCCATCTTGCGCTCGATATCCCGTCGTTGCGCCGCGGTCGCGGCGAGGAGAATCCCTCCATCGACGGAAACCTCCAGGTCGGCGCCGAGCTCGGCTTCGAGCCCGCTCCACAGGCGGATCGAGGCGACCAGCAGGGAAATCGCCGGCGCGTAGGCCGTTGCCCAGGCTTCGCCTTCAGTCACGAAGGGTTCGTGAGGGATCTGGGCGTGCAGGCTGCCGGCATTGGCGCCGGAGGCCTGGGCATTGAGGTCGTCGCGCTCGATGAGCGTCGCCTCCACGCCTTCGCGGGCGAGGTAGTAGGCCGTGGCGACGCCGGCGAGGCCGCCGCCGACGATCAGGACGTCCGTTTGCACTGCGCGGGGGCTCTGCATCTCGCGAGAAAGGGGGGTTGTCTGCATCCGGCTTGCGCCATAAGTATACAGTGAGTATACGCTAGCCGGATCGGGTTGGCCGGCTGAAACTTGCGCGCCCCCGAACGCCAGAGCCAGGAGGGATCGAGCGATGCCCAAGCAGTTCCGCGGCAGCTACACCGTCACCATAACGCCCTTCACCGAGGATGGCAGGAAGATCGACCTCGCCGCCTGGCGCCGGTTCCTGGACTGGCAGATCAAGACCGGCGTGCCGGGCATCATCATACTCGGCACCACGGGGGAGTTCCTCACCATCTCCGACGAAGAGCGGCGGATGTTCGTCGAGGCGACGGTGAAGCACGTCCGCGGCCGCATGCATGTCCTGGTCGGGACCATGAACGCCTACACGGTTCATGCCGTGCGCTACAGCCGCGAGGCCGAGGAGCTGGGCGCCGACGGCCTGATGATCCTGCCGCCCTATTACTACACGCCGACGGAGGACGAGATCTTCGCCTACTACAAGGCGATCTGCGAGAAGGTCTCGATCCCCATCATGCTCTACAACAATCCCTTCACCTCCAACGTCGACATGTCAGCGAAGCTGGTGGCGCGCCTCACCAAGGCCTTCGAGCAGGTCCGCTACATCAAGGAAGCGAGTCAGGAGATGGCCCGGGTCTACGACATCGTCGAGGAGACCAAGGGCGTGATGAACGTGTTCGCCGGGCAGCGCATCGTCGAATCCTATCTCTACGGCGCCGTCGGCTACGTGAACCCCTACGGCAACTACATCCCGCGCGCCTCATACCGGATCTGCGACTACATCGTCGAAGGCCGCATCGAGGACGCCAAGAAGATCGAGCGGATGATCGGCCGGATGCAGGTGGTGATCAACGAAGGCCATCCCACCTATGGCCACCAGTGCTATTCCAAGGCGCTCGCCACCGCCGCCGGCTATCCGGTCGGCGACGTGCGCCCGCCGCTGACCACCTTCAAGGAGCTGGGCAAAGAGGGCGAGGCGCGCCTGAAGAAACTGAGGGCGATCATGCGGGAGCTGGACGAGTTGATGGATCGGCTGGAGGCGCGCGAGCCCGTCGCGAAACCCATGCGGGCGGCGGCGGAATAGCGGCCGGTGCCGGCTCCTTCGCCTGCTGGCACCGGCGCGGCGATCATCCGGCCGGGCGAGCTGCCGCTGGAAGCCGAGCCGGAGAACGGGCTCACCTACCGGCGCATCGTCAGGCGTGACCGGCATGGGGCCGGCCTCAGCATGACCTGGGTTTCGCTTCGCGGCCGGCATCGCCGCCTCGTCTGCCACGAGAGCGACCGCGTCTATTATATCCTGTCGGGCAAGGCTTCCTTCCGGCTCGGCGAGCAACCGGGCCAGAGCATCGGCGCCGGCGACAGCGTTTTCATCCCCCGCGGCACTGCCTATGGCTTCGAGGGCGAAATCGACTATCTGGTGATGAACGGGCCTGCCTTCCGCTCCGGCTCCGACGAATACCTCGAGCAAGATCGGGTCAGCTTCTCTCAGGCTGACTCGTGAATCTTGCTCGACATGTTAGGATTAGAGCCTGATTCACGTCTCAAGCTGAGCAGGCTTGAGACGATCAGGCTCTGGAATGACTCTTCGGCGCTTGTGGCGCCGTCGTAAATCCGGCAAGAACCCCCCCTCTCTCCAATATCCGGAGCATCACGTGGCCCACGCAAAACTCTTCACGCCGCTTGCCATCAGGTCCCTTACCTTGCGCAACCGCGCGGTGCTCTCGCCCATGTGCCAGTACCAGGCCGTGGACGGACGGATGCAGGAATGGCATTTCGCCCATCACGGCCGGTTCGCCGCCGGCGGGCTCGCCGCCGCCTTCGTGGAAGCGACAGGCGTCACCCGCGAGGGCCGCATCACCTATGGCTGCACCGGCATCTGGGAGGACGGCCAGATTCCGGGGCTGAAGCACGTCACGGCGCTGTACAAGGCCTTCGGCGTTATACCGGGGATCCAGATCGGCCATGCGGGCCGGCGCGGCAGCGCTCTCAGGCCCTGGGATGGCGCCTCGCCCATCAAGACGACGGATGGCCCCGAGCCGGCCTGGCAGACCGTAGGTCCGAGCCCCGTCCCTGAGAAGGAAGGTTCGCCGGTGCCAAGGCAACTGAGCGTGCCGGAGATCGAGGGGCTGGCCGAGGCGTTCCGCACCGCGGCGGCCCGGGCGCTCGCCGCCGGTTTCGAGATGGTGGAGATCCATGGCGCCCATGGCTATCTCGTCCATTCCTTCTTCTCGCCGATCAGCAACCGGCGCACCGACGAATTCGGCGGCAGCCTGGAAAACCGCATGCGCTTCCCGCTGATGGTCGCCGACGCCGTGCGCTCGGTCTGGCCCGCGGCCCTGCCGCTCTTCTACCGCGCGTCCTGCGTCGACAATGTCCAGGGCGGGCTTCCGATCGAGGACACGGTGGCCTTGGCGCGCGCGCTAAAGGCGCGCGGGGTCGACGTCATCGACTGTTCCTCGGGCGGCATGGCGGGCTCGGCAACCCTCTCCACGGCCAAGATCAAGCCCGGCTATCAGGTCCCCTATGCCGCGGCGGTGCGCAAGGGCGCGGAAATCCCGACCATGGCCGTGGGTGCCATCGTCGAGCCGAAACAGGCCGAGGCGATTCTGCAGGCGGGCGAAGCCGATCTCATCTGCCTTGGCCGTCAGATGATGGCCGAGCCTCATTGGCTCTATCGCGCCGCCCTCGAACTCGGCGAGGAGAATCCCCACGCCGTGCTGTCCAAGTACTACGCCTTCTACCTCGAACGCCGGGCCGCGGTGCTGGAGCGCTGAGCATCTGCCGATAGCAGCTGTCGCCGGTTTCTGATCCCGGCGACCGCGAAGGGAGAGCCGAATGCGCATCGTCCGAGTCGACGTGTTCGCAAAATCCTACACGGTCGCCGGCGGCACCTTTTCCATGTCGGGCGGCAAGTCCGCCTCGGAACAGGACGCTACCATCGTCCGGATCGAGACTGACGATGGGCTTGTCGGCTGGGGCGAGCAATGCGGCTTCAGCCCCCGCTACCTCGCCGCCCATGGCGAGGGCGCGCGGGCCGGGCTGAAGCTGATCGCGCCCGCCGTGATCGGCCTCGATCCCCGCGCCGTGCAGCGCGTCTATGACGCGATGGACGGCGCCCTCAAGGGTCACGACTACGCGAAAGCCGCCCTCGACATGGCCTGCTGGGATGTGTTCGGGCGCGTCAGCGGCTTGCCGCTGCGTGATCTTCTCGGCGGCGGCTATCGCGAGCAGCTGCCTCTATATGTGGGCATCGCCATCGGCACGCCGGAGCGCATGCGCGAATCCTGCGAGCGGGCGCGCGCGTCCGGCTACCGCCGCATTCAATTGAAGGTGGGCAGCGACGTGGCGACCGACATTGCCCGCATCGAGGCCTGTCTCGAAGTGCTCGCCGGCTTCGAGAAAGTCATCGTCGATGCCAATGGATTCTGGAGCCAGCATGACGCGGTCCGGGTCGTCGGCGCTCTGAACGACCGCGACATCTTCTTCGAGCAGCCCTGCGCGAGGATGGACCAATGCGCGGCGGTGCGCCGGCGTGCCAAGCGCCCCTTCATCCTCGATGAGAGCATCGAGGGGATGGACGACATCCTGCGGGCGAAGCAGTCCGAAGCGGCCGATGCGGTGATGCTCAAGTTCTCCCGCTTCGGCGGCATCACGCCCGTTCGCCGCGCCCGCGATCTCTGCCTTTACCTCGGCCTTGCCATGACCGTCGAGGATTCGGCCGGCGGCGATATCGTCAGCGCCGCCATGGCCCAGGTCGGCGCCACCATCCCGGACGGGCTCCTCATCAATGGCTCGCTGATCGGGCGCATGGTCGAGGAGCGGCTCGCCACCGACTGGTCGCCGCTTGACGGCGGCGGCTTCGGCACATTGCCGCCCGGGCCGGGCCTCGGAATTACGGTCGACGAGACGCGCCTCGGCGCGCCGGTGTTCAGCGTTTCTGCTTAGAGCATTTTCCGCCGAAGTGGGCACCGGTTCGGCGCAGAAAATGCGACCAAACCAAGGAATCTAGAGCGTGTTTCGATTCAATCTGAACGAAACATGCTCTAGAGCCTGATCGCCTCAATCCAGCTCAACGAACGTAGCTGGCGCCGTTCACGTCCAGGGTGGCGCCGGAGAGATGCCGGCAACTGCCCGTGGCGAGATACGTGACCAGGGACGCGATGTCGCTGGGTGGAATCCATTCGCCCATGGCCAGGTTGGCCGTCACCGCCTGCTCGCCGCCCTGGCTCGCCGCGAACTTCTCGGACAAGCGCGTGCGCACCACGCCCGGCGCCACGATGTAGGCCAGTATGTTTTCCTTGGCATAGGCGCGCGCGATGGTCTTGGTCGTGGCCATGACGGCGGCCTTGGACGCGGCGTAGGCGATGGTGGCGGGATTGGTCGAGCCGCGCTGGGCGTTCCAGCTCGAGATCGTGATGAGAATCCCGCCGCCCGCCTGACGGTAGTGGCGAACCGCGCCGCGCATCAGATCGGCCGGCGCCTTGACGTTGACCTGGAGCGTCTCGGCCCAGGTCTTCTCCCAGACCGGATCGGGATCCTCGAAGCCGCCCTCGAAGGCCATGATCGCCGCATTGCTCACCAGCACATGGATGCGGCCCTTCCAGGCGAGCGCCTCGCCCCAGAGCCGGTCGGCCTCGCCGGGCTTGGCGAGATCGGCGCCGATCAGCTTCACCCGCGCCTTGGCGATGCCTGCGGTGGCCGCCTCGGCCCCTTTCCGGTCGCTGCGGTAATGGGCGATGACATCGGCACCTTGCCGGCCGAGGGCATCGACGATGGCCGAGCCGATGCCCTTGGAGGCGCCGGTCACCAGGATGGTCTTGCCGGTGAGGTCGAACACGGGCGTCGCTCCTTTCATTCTGCAGGCCGAGGATAGCAGCAAAGCAATCGGCGGGAGGGTTGAGGATCGGTGTGACCCCCATGCTTCGACAAGCTCGGCATGAGGGTCAAACAAATCGGCCTCGTCCTGAGCCTGTCGAAGGATGAGGTCTTCGAATCGACCGCTTGCCGGCGAAAGCTATCCGGCGCCGGCATCCACCACGAGGGCTTGCCCTGTGACACCCGAGGAGAGATCGCTGGCGAGGAAGAGGGCCGCGCCCGCCACATCCGCCAGGCTTGGCATGCGGCCGAGCGCGGTCTTGCCATAGCGTTCAAGGGTCTCCGCCGCCTTGGCACCTCCCTGTTCCTGGCGCCGGGCAAGCCGCGCCAGCAAGGCCTCGGTCGCCACCGGCCCGGGGCACAACGCGTTGACCCGGATGGCGAAGCGGCCGACGTCGAGAGCCACCGCCCGGACGATCCCCAGCACCGCGTGCTTGCTGGCCACATAGGCCGCCTGCTTGCCATGGCCGACTGCGGCGTTGACCGAGGCCATGGCGATGATCGCGCCGCCCGCGGGCTTCATTAGCGGGACCGCGTGCTTCACGGTCGCCGCGATGCCGCGGACATTGACGGCGAAGACCGTGTCCCATTCGGCGAGGTCGAGGGCCTCGCTGTCGTGCCAGGGCGGAACGATGCCGGCATTGGCCACCACGATGTCGAGCCCGCCCAGGTCCCCCTTCGCCGCGGCGAGGGCGCGGGCGAGGTCTTCCTCGTCGCGCACGTCGCCTTTGCCATGGCTCCAGCCTCGCGGCAGGGGGCGGGCGGGCGCCGCGAAATCGAAGGCGATGCCGCGTGCTCCGGCAGCCGCGAAGGCTTTTACGATGGCAAGGCCAAGGCCAGCCGCACCGCCGGTGACGAAGGCCCGTTTGCCGCTCAGCAGGTCGGCCATCGGTCTATGCCCGCGGCTTCAGGGGCTGGTCGATGTTGGGTGCGATCCAGCCTTCGGGTGGCGGCCGGCGGGCAGTCCGATAGAGATTGACCGTGAAGCCGGCATCGCAGCCGTTCATCTCCATCCGCCGCCAGGCGATACGCCAGCCGTCCCGCGTCCGCCTCAGCCGGTCGTGATACTGGCCCATTACCGTGGCCGTCGAGCCGTCGGGCCGCTCATGCCAGGCAAGCACATAGCTCAATGACCTGGCGTTGTCCGCATCCTCGAAAGCAACCTGGATGTTGGAAAGATGATGGGATGTGCGCGACCAGCGCCACATCCGCTCCAGGGACTTGGCCACCCCGCCAGAGCCCCGGCTTTGCATGCGCTCCTCGGGGCCGTATTCAACCCGGCAGTCCTCGGTGAAGAGCCGGGCGATGGCCGCAAGGTCCATGAGGTCGAGGGCCCGGCAATATTCAGCCAGGAGATCGGCGATCTCCTGCCGATCGGCAAGCCTGTGATTGTCGCTCATGACGGCTTCCCTCTGTGGCTTCGGATGGGACGGCGATTCAATGGCTCGCAAAGAAGCCTGTCAACGAAGGGGCTTTGTTGACACGGCTGTCGGCGGTCGGTCGAATGTGCACGGTCTTTTGCTCGCGGGGATGTCCATGTGCGCCACGCCTTCCGTCGTGACCGACTCATTTCGCGTCGCCGGAACGGAGCCCGGGGCCGAAGGCGTCACTTTCACGTTCGAGGGCCGGCCCATTCGCGGCCGGCGCGGAGAATCTCTCGCCGCGGCTCTGACCGCCGCGGGCGAGCGCGAATTGCGCCTGACGCGCAAGGGCCCTTCGCGCGGCCTCTTCTGCGGCATGGGCGTGTGCCAGGAATGCCTGGTGGAGATCGATGGTCTGCCTGGCCAGCGCGCCTGCATGACCAAGCTCGACCGGCCGATGCAAGTGCGCCGGCAGGATTTGCTTCCCGCCGCCCGGACCATCGACAGGGGCGCGAAGCCTGGCGCGAATGCCGCGGCTCTCGAGCCCGACCTGATGGTGCTGGGCGGCGGCGCCGGCGGGCTCAATGCCGCGATCATGGCGGCCAAAATCGGCGCCAAGGTGCTGTTGGTGGATGAGCGGCCCGTGGCCGGCGGCCAGTTCTACAAGCAGCGCCTGGAGGCTTCGGGCATCGCCGACAATCTTCCCGACGATGCCCAGTTCGCCGGCGGCCGGGCGCTGATTGCGCGCGCCAGGCAGGCCGGCGTGGCCATGCTGCAGGGCGTCCAGGTCTGGGGCGCCTTCGAGCCGCTCGACCTCATGCTGTTCGACGGCAAGCAGAGCCGCCTCTGCCGGCCCAAACGCCTGATCGTGGCGACCGGCGCCTATGAACGCGGGCTCCCCGTTCCAGGCTGGACGTTGCCGGGCGTCATGACGACGGGTGCGGCCCAGACTCTGCTGCGCAGCTACGGTGTGCTCGCCGGCCGGCGCATTCTCGTTGCCGGCAACGGGCCGCTCAATCTCCAGGTCGCCCTGGAGCTCGCGCGGGCCGGCGCCAAGGTCGCAGCGGTCGCCGAGCTGGCTTCCGCGCCGGGGCTGGGATCTTTCGCGGCATTGCTGCGAATGGCGACCAGCACGCCCGATCTCCTGTTCCAGGGCCGGCGCTATGTCGCCGAGCTGGCCAGACGCGGCATTCCGCTGCTTCACGGCCATGTCCTGGCAGGCGTCGAGCAGACCGGGACCGGGCTCAAGGCCAGACTTCGCCAGTGGCCGCGGGAGCAGGATGCGCCTCCCGTCGAGTTCGATGTCGGCGCGGTCCTGATGGGCTATGGGTTCATGCCGTCCAACGAGATCCTTCGCGCTCTCGGGTGCCGCCACGCCTTCGATCCCGTACGCGGCCATCTGGTTTGCCAAAGGGACGCGGATTGCAGGACCAGCCTTGAGGCGGTCTATGCCGTCGGCGATTGCGCCGGCCTCGGCGGCGCTCCTGCGGCGGAAGCCGAGGGCGTGATCGCGGGTCTCGCCGCCGTGCGCTCCTTGAATCTGGCGCCGTCCGCCGAGGCAATGCGAGAGGCCGAGACGGCCCGGCGCGCGCTTCGTCGTCATCGCCGCTTTCAACAGGGGCTGTGGCGGGTCTTCCAGGCGCCACGGCCGATGGCCGAGCTTGTCGTTAGCGAAACTCTGGTCTGCCGCTGCGAAGAGCTGGTGCTTTCGGACATCGAGTCCGGCTTCGCGGCCGGTTCGGAAGGGATCGGCGCCGTCAAGCGGGCGACCCGGGCCGGCATGGGCCGCTGCCAAGGCCGCTATTGCGGTCCGATCCTGGCGAGGCTCGCGGCCGATCGCCAAGGGGTTGCGCTGGACGAGGCGGCCCATTGGGCGCCACGCCCGCCAGTGAAGCCGATTGCCATCGCCGACATCATCGCCGGGGCCTAAGGCGGAAGAGCGCCGGGCGGTCGGGTTGGGTGGTGACGACGGCCATCGGAATGACCGGCCCGACATCGGCGCGCGCCACGTGGAAGCGCTGGACGATCATGGCCAGAACCAGGGTCGCCTCGGCCATGGCGAAATGGGCGCCGACGCAGACCCTGGGTCCCGCGCCGAAGGGCAGGTAGGCGAGCTTCGGGACCGGCGGCCCGTCGCCGAGGAAGCGCGAGGGATCGAAGCTTTCCGGATCGCGCCAGAGCTTGCGATGCCGATGGAGTATCCAGGGCGCGATCATGACGAGCGAGCCTGGCGGGATTGCCGTGTCCTGCCAGCGATCGGCCACGACGCATTGGCGCACCATGACGAAGGCGGGGGGATAGAGCCTGAGGGCCTCGCTGACTACTGCGCGGGTGAGGACGAGCTTTGGCAAAGCCGGCGGGCCAGCCGCAGGCGTCAGCGCCAGGCCGTGGACTTCTTCGGCCAGCCGATCTTGGACGTCCGGCGCAGAGGCCAGAAGATAGAGCGACCAGAAGAGCGCGAGCGCGGTCGTCTCATGGCCCGCGACGATCATGGTCGCGACTTGGTCGCGCAGCTCTCCGGCGGAAAACCCCTGGCCCGTTTCGGGGTGACGCGCCCCCCGCAGCAAATCGAACAGATCGCGCGGCGCATCCGGGTCGGGTGCATCGGGCCGGGTGGCGATGATCGCGTCCATCAGCCGGAGCCACTCGGCGCGAAAGCGGCGGCGCGCCAGATCGCGCAGGTTCGGGATTCCCACCGGCAGCAGGATGTCGAAGAGATGCGGCCGGCCGAGTTTCTCGCCGAAGCGCCGGATGAGGCCGCGCATGGCCGGGCCGTGCTGCTGCATCTCGAGGGAGAACATCGAGCGTCCGGCGATCTCGAGCGCCAGGATCTGCATGGCCGCCAGGAGATCGACGGGCGCGGACGCGGCCCCGAGCCGGGCGAGCGTCTCCTCGGTCGCGCTTGCCACATGGCTGAGGAGAAGCGGCACCACCCGCGGCGCCAGGGCCGGAGCGATGATCTGGCGCTGGAACCGCCAGGCTTCGCCTTCGCTGAGGAACAGGCCCTCGCCCACGAGCGGCCGCAGGATCCGGATGGTTGCCCGCGAGCGCCGGTAGTTGCCGGCATTCTCCACCAGCACATGGCGGATCGCCTCGGGGGCGTTCAGGAGCAGAAGCTTCCGGCCGAGGAAGCGCTGGTGCAGGACCTCGGCCTCATAGGCTTCGCGGGGCCAGGCGGCGAGCGCGTTGCTACCGAGCGCCGCCATCCGGCGATGCCAGCCGAGCTCCTTGGCCGGAACCTCCGGGCCGATGGCGTGAAACAGAGTCGATGCGCTCACTGGATACGCTCTTCGATCCCGAAGTTTCCCGAGGCGTGGGCCGGAATGGAGGAAGGCCCAATCATAGCATGTCGGACAAGACTCGCAGGCCCACCCGATTCAAGTAGATCCGATCTTGCTTTAGGCAATCGGAAGCGCAGGGCTCGCGCCCGCGGCGGCATTTTGCTCCGCGGAGCCTTCGACCCGATCGCTGAAATGGCAGGCAACCGACCCGCCCGGGCGCACGGCCGTCAATTCCGGCTCCTTGGTCCGGCATTCCTCGGGATCGCCCAGGCGCTTGCATAGCCAGCAGCGGCTGCGAAAGCGGCAGCCGGTCGGCACTTCCGAGGAACTTGGCATGTCGCCGGCAAGGATGATCCGCTTGCGGCTGGCCTCGATGCGCGGATTGGGAACCGGTGCGGCCGAAAGCAGCGCGATGGTGTAGGGATGCAAAGGCCGGCGGTAGAGCTCGCTCGCGTCCGCCACCTCCACGATCCGCCCCAGATACATGACCATGATCCGATTGCTGATGTAGCGCACCGCCGCGAGGTCATGGGAGATGAACAGATAGGCGAGGCCGAGGTCTTTCTGCAGGCGCTTCATCAGGTTCAGGATCTGGGCCTGGATCGAGACGTCGAGGGCGCTGATGGGTTCGTCGGCGATGACCAGATCGGGATGAAGCGCCAGGGCCCGGGCGATGCCGACGCGCTGGCGTTGTCCGCCGCTGAACTGATGGGGAAAGCGTGTCACCGAACGGCGCGGCAGGCCGACGATGTCGAGAAGCTCCAGCACCCGCGCCCGGCGCTGGGCCGCATCGCCGCGGCCGTGGATCGCGAGCGGCTCGCCGATGATGGCGCCCACGGTCATGCGGGGATTGAGGCTGGAATAAGGGTCCTGGAAAATCATCTGGACGCGCCGGCGCAGCTCGGCGCCGACTTGGCTCGATGGCCCCAGGATTTCCCGTCCCTCGAGGCGGATGGAGCCCGCCGTGGGTTCGTTCAGCCGCACCAGCGCCCGCCCGGTGGTGCTCTTGCCTGACCCGGACTCGCCGACCAGGCCGAGGGTTTGCCCATTGTGAAGGTCGAAGCTGACGCCATCGACGGCGCGCACGGCACCCCCATGGCGCTGGCGAAACAGGCCCCGGGTGACGGGGAAATGGACTGCGAGACCCTCGACGGCCAGAAGGGGCGGCGGCTTGACGCCGACGGCTTCCTTGCCCTCTGCCTCACTCATGGCGTGACCCCGCCGTCTGGCGCCGGCGCCGGCATGAAGCCCGGGCGCATCGGCCGGCCGGCAAGCGCTTCGCCGCTGGTGACGGGGTTGTGGCAGGCGACGCCATGGGCGGAATCGGCCGGCAGAAGCGCCGGGTTCTCCCGCCAGCAGGCTGCGATGCGCCACGCACATCGGGGCGCGAAGGGACAACCCCGGATCGGCAGGTAGGGATCGGGCGGCGCGCCCTCGATAGGCACGAGGCTGTCTCCCGCGGCGTCATCGAAGCGGGGCAGGGAATGGAGAAGCCCGACGGTATAGGGGTGGAGCGGATGGTCGAAGATCTCGGCCGTCGGCGCCCTTTCGACGATGTAGCCCGCGTACATCACGAGGACGCGCTGGGTCATGGCCGCCACCACGCCAAGATTATGGGTGATCAGCAGCACCGCGGTCCCGCTCCGGCGAGTCAGTTCGGCGACCAGCTCCAGCACTTGCGCCTGGATGGTGACGTCAAGCGCGGTGGTCGGCTCGTCGGCGATCAAGAGCTTCGGCGCCAGGCAAAGCGCCATGGCCAGCATCACCCGCTGGCGCATGCCGCCGCTGAGCTGATGAGGATAGCGCTCCAGCTGGCGCTCGGGCTCCGCGATGCCGACCATGCGCAGGAGTTCGACCGCACGCGCCTTCAGCGCCGCCTTGGCCATGCGCTTGTGGGCCGTCAGCGCCTCGTTCAGTTGCCGGCCGATGGTCAGGACCGGGTTGAGGGAGGTCATCGGATCCTGGAACACCATGGAAATGTCCCGGCCCCGGATTTCGCGCATTTGGCCTTCCGGCATGCCGACGAGTTCGGTGCCGGCGAACAGGATGCGGCCCGCGGCAATGCTTGCGTGAGAGCGGGGGAGCAGGCCCATGATGGCGAGGCTTGTCGCGCTCTTGCCGCAACCCGATTCCCCGACGATGGCCAGTGTCTCGGCGGCCTCGAGGTCGAAGCTCACGCGGTTGACCGCATGCACGGTTCCGTCCTCGGTGCGAAATCGAACGGCCAGATCCTGAACCGACAGCAGCATGGCGAGCCCGCTATGACTGTGCTACTCGACAACCATGGGGTCGGGCAGGCTCGAGGGCAAGTTCGCGATCGTGACCGGGGCCGGAAACGGCATCGGCCGCGCCATCGCCGAAGCCTTTGCCGCGGCTGGCGCCGGCGTCTGTTGCGCCGACCTCGACGAGGCGGCGGCGATCGCGGCGGCCGAGGGCATTGTTGCCGCCGGCGGCACGGGCTTCGCCCAGGCCGTCGACGTGAGCGACGGCGAAGCCGCCCGCCGCGCAGTGGCATCGGCCGTCGCGCGCTTCGGCGCCTTGCATGTCCTGGTCAATAACGCGGCCGCCTTCCCGCCCAAAGCCACCCTGGTCGAGCTCGCCGAGGCCGAGTGGAACCGTGCGCTCGCGGTCAATATCGGCGGCGCGTATCAGATGAGCCGCCATGCCATTCCGCACATCAAGACGGCGGGCGGTGGCAGCATCATTCATATCGCTTCCCAGATGGCGCGGGTCGGCTCGCCCGGCGAAGCCGCCTATTGCGCGACCAAGGCGGCGCTGGTGGGTCTCGCCAAGTCCATGGCGCTTGATCACGCCAAGGACGGGATTCGGGTGAATACGCTTTCCCCCGGCGGCGTGGCGACCCGACAGATGACGGTCGAATTCGGCGACCTCGCGACCGCGGAGCGGGAATGGGGACGCGCCATGCATCCCATCGGGCGTCTCGGACGGCCGGAGGAGATCGCGCGCGCCGCCCTGTTCCTGGCGAGCGAAGAGTCCTCCTTCATGACCGGCGCCGACCTGCTGATCGACGGCGGCTACACCGCCCAATAGCCCTTCGGGCGAACCGGCTTGCGTTGCGGCCACCGCTGGCGAAAGATGCCGGCCCGCTTCCCGCCGCCATCGAGGGCTCTTCCTTTGCCGACCATCAATCCCGATCGACTGCTGGCCGATCTGCGCGCGCTGCGCCGGTTCGGCGCCCACGACAATGGCGTGGTGCGTCTGGCGCTCTCGCCCATCGACATGGAGGCCCGCCACTGGCTCGTGGGGCGCATGACGGAGGCCGGGCTGGACGCCGGCATCGACGGCGTCGGCAGCGTCTTCGGCCGTTCGCGCAAAGCCGGCCCCGCTCTCGTCATCGGTTCTCACACCGACACCCAGCCCACGGGCGGCTGGCTCGACGGGGCCATGGGCGTGATCTACGGGCTTGAGATCGCGCGGGCCCTCGCCGAATCGAGCGATACCCGGGAACTGGCCATCGACGTCGCATCCTGGATCGACGAGGAGGGAACCTTCGCCGGATATCTCGGTAGCCGTTCCTTCATCGACGAGCCGGTGGATGACGCGATCGCCCAGGCCAGGAACCGCGAAGGCCAGACGCTCATGGATGCGCTTCGGGTCGGCGGGATTGCCGGCCGGCCGCGCGCCCGGCTGGAGCCCGGCCGGCATGTTGCTTATCTGGAACCCCACATCGAGCAGGGCGGGCGCCTGGAGGCCGAGGGCAAGAAGATCGGCGTGGTGACGACGATTGTGGGCATCCGCGAAATGCGGGTTACCTTCCTCGGCCAGCGCAATCACGCCGGGACGACGCCGATGGCGATCCGCAGAGACGCGGGCGCGGCCCTCATCGCCTTCGCCCATCGGCTCGATTCCGCCTTTCGCGCCTTGGCGCGGCCCGAGACGGTGTGGACGATCGGGCGCATCGATCTGGATCCGGGCTTCCTCAGCATCGTTCCAGGGCGCGCCGAGATGCTGCTCCAGTTCCGCGACGCCGAGGCCGGCCTTCTGGCGCGCATGGAGGCGAAGCTCGCCGAGCTCGTTGAAGACGCCGACAAGGCCGGCCCCGTGCGCGTCGCCATGGAGCCCGCCGATGCGCCGGTCGAGCCGACGGTCATGAACGCGGATCTTCAGGCCCATATCGCCGCCGCCGCGGAGGCCGAGGCGCCGGGCCGATGGATTCGCATGCCGAGCGGTGCCGGCCATGATGCCCAAGTGATCGCCGCCCGCCTTCCCTGCGGCATGCTCTTCGTGCCCAGCATCGGCGGCGTCAGCCACGACTTCGCCGAGGATACCGGGGCCGAGGACATCGTGCTGGGCTGCCGCGTCGCTGCGGCGGCCGCCGCGTCCATCCTGCGCTCGTTCTCGAAGCGGCCGGCCTAGCGGGCGACGCGGCCGAGCGGTTTTGCCGGCTCCGGCTTGTCGCAGGGGAGGAACCGGCCGCGGCCGGGCTTGCCCACCGGCTTTCCGTCGCGCCAGACCGCTTCGCCGCGCGAGAAGGTCATGATCGGATAGCCCTTCACCTTGAAGCCCTCATAGGGCGTGAAGTCCATGCGGTCATGCAGCATGGAACGGCCGATGGTCACCTCGCGCTCGGGGTCCCAGATGGCCAAGTCGGCATCGGAGCCGACCGCGATCGTGCCCTTGCGCGGATAGAGGCCATAGATCTTGGCCGCGTTGGTCGCCGTAACGGCGACGAAGGTGTTGAGGTCGATGCGGCCCTTGCCCACGCCCTCGGAATAGAGCAGCGCCATGCGCGCCTCGACCCCGGGGACGCCGGGGGCGACGTGGCGGAAATGGGGGTGCGGCCCGTGCACCCGCTTGCCCTGGTTGCCCTCGAATAGGAAAGAGCAGTGGTCGGAGGAGACCACCTGGAAATAGCCGCCGGCAATACCGCGCCAAAGGTGGTCCGGGTTGGTCTTGTCGCGCGGCGGCGGCGCGCAGAGATACTTGGCCCCCTCCCAACCGGGCTGGGCGATCAGCTCTTCGTTCAGGAACAGGTATTGGGGGCAGGTCTCGCCATAGACCTTGAGCCCCTTGTCGCGCGCCCATTTGATCTGCTCGAACGCCTCGCGGGCCGAGACGTGGACGATGAGCACGGGCACGTCGATGATTTCGCCCAGCGAGATGGCGCGATGGGTCGCCTCGCGTTCCACCGCCATGGGCGCCATCTTCGGGAACTGAGCCAGCGAAGTGTCGCCGCTGGCCGCGAGCTTCTGGGTCAGCCAGTGGATGCAGTGGTCGTTCTCGGCGTGGATCATGACCATGGCGCCGGTGCGCCGGGCCATGTCGAGCACCTGGAGGATCTGCAGGTCGTTGAGGACGAACCCTTCATAGGTCATGTAGATCTTGAGGGAGCTGTAGCCGTCCTCGATCAGGGCCGGCAGCTCCTGGCCCAGCATCTGGTCGCTGGTGTCGGTCACCATCAGGTGGAAGGCGTAGTCGACCACCGCCTTGCCCTCGGCCTTTTTGTGATAGTCCTGGACCGACTGGCGCAAGGACTTGCCGGTTTCCTGCTGTACGAAGGGGATCAGCGTCGTGGTCCCGCCGCAGCCGGCCGAGACCGACGCGGACTCGAAGTCGTCGGCGTTGAGCACGCCATAGAAGGGCGGCTCGTCGACATGCAGGTGGGAATCGATCCCGCCGGGGAGGACGAGCTTGCCGGTCGCATCCACGACCTCCTCGGCGTCCTTCAGGTCATGGCCGAGGAGCGCCACGCGCCCGTCCTTGACCGCGACGTCGCAGCGGATGATGTCGCCGGCCGTGGCGACGGTGCCGCCGCGGATGATGAGGTCATGACGCGCCATGGTCCTGCTCCTTGGATTTCGAGGGTCGGAATTGCAGCGCCGGCAAGGGCAATCGCGACCGGCCGCTATTCCCTGCTATACGATTGTATAGTACAGTTGCATCGTCGAAAGGCGCAAGAAGCGACCATCGAGGGGGCTCCATTCACCAACCGCAAAGCGGGCGGGCTGAATTCGCACGCCGGAGAGGATCCATACCATGAACAAGCTTGACGATCCTATCGCCAGGGGCCCGGCATCGGGCATCGCTGGTTTCGCCACGGCTGCTCGCTTCCTGTTGGCGACGGCCGCCTGTGTCATTCTCGGCCTGGCTGCGCTGCCCGCCCGGGCGGCCGACAAGGACACCCTGGTCATCGCGTCGGGCGCCGACGCGGTCACCCTCGATCCCGGCGTCTCATTCGACGGGCAATCCGTGCTGCTATGGCGCGGCGTCTACGAGGGGTTGCTCAAATACAAGGGCGGCACCACCGAAATCATTCCCAATCTGGCCGAGAGCTACAGCATATCGCCGGACAAGCTGACCTATACCTTCAAGATCCGCAAAGGGGTCAAGTTCTCCGACGGCGAGACGCTGGATGCCGCGGCGGTGAAGTTCAACATCGATCGCCAGGTCGCCGTGAAGCAGGGCATCGCCTACGCCCTCGGTGGAATCACCAAGATCGAGACGCCGGACGATTCGACGGTGGTGATCCACCTGAGCGCGCCTTCGGACGGATTCCTCTCGGCCTTCGCCGGCCTCTACACCGTCGAGATGATCTCGCCCAAGGCGATCAAGGATCACACGACGAACAATGATTGGGCCCAGGGCTGGCTGCGCGACCATATGGTCGGCACCGGGCCTTATCTGCTACAGGGCTACACCCAGTCGCAGCAGGCCGTGTTCACCCAGAACCCGACCTATTGGAAGGGCTGGGACGGTGACCACTTCAAGCGCGTGATCGTCAAGTACATCCATGAGCCCAGCACCGAGCGCCTTCTGCTCCAGCAGGGCGAGATCGACGTGGCGCTGTTCCTGCCCGACGACGTGGTCGAATCCCTCGACGGCCAGCCCGGCGTCACGGTCACCAACGTGCCGTCGTTCAATCTCTATTACATCGTGCTGCCGACGAAGAAGGGCCCGACGGCCAACGTCAAGGTGCGTCAGGCGATCGCCTACGGCCTCAACTACCAGGCCTTCGTCAAGGACATGCTGCGCGGCAAGGCCAGGCAAGCGCGCGGGCCGCTGCCCAGCAACTTCCTCGACTACAACGCCGACATCCCGCAATACAGCTACGACCCGGCGAAGGCCAAGCAGCTGCTGGCCGAGGCCGGCTACCCGGGCGGCGGCTTCTCGCTCAAGTACATTTACGAGTCCGGCTATTGGTGGAAGCGGCCGTTGGGCGAGCTGTTCCAGTCCAACATGAAGGATCTCGGCATCACGGTCGACATCCAGGAAATGTCGCCTTCCGCCTGGGCGGCGACCTTGTCCAATCCCGATACGGCGGGTGAGGCCTTCGGCCTCGTCTGGTGGCCGACCCTGGCCACGCCCTACGACTACATGTGGTCGATTTTCGACACCGGCGCGCAAGCCAGCAACGGCTACAACTGGGGCTACTACTCGAATCCGAAGCTGGACAAGCTGTTGGATACGGCCTCAGCCGAACCGGACGACGCCAAGCGCGCCGCGTTGTACGGCGAGGCGCAGAAGCTGCTGGTCGAGGAATCGCCGGCGCTTTACGTCTATGAGAAGAACTACCGGCTGCCGATGAGCGACAAGCTGCAGGGCTTCGTCTTCAATGGCATCTATATCGAGACCATAGACTTCTACGCTGTCCACAAGGGCTGACGCAAAGCCGGCCCATAGTCGGCACCAGCGCCCCGGCCGGGCTCGAAAGCGCCCGCGCCGGGGCGCATACTGTCTGGCCAGCGGCGATCCGAAGTGACGGGCAAGAATGGGGACTTTCATCCTGCGCCGGCTCATGTTCCTGGTCCTGGTCCTCGCCGGAATGTGCGTCATCACCTTTACCCTCACCCATGTCGTTCCGGGCGATCCGGCCCGGCTGCTGGCGGGCCAGCATGCCTCGGCGGAGGAGGTGCGCACCGTCGCCAGCATGTATGGCCTTGATCGGCCGCTTCCGACCCAGTTCTGGATCTACGTGCGCGATCTGCTCCACGGCGACTTCGGCATGTCGCTGACCGACCGCCGCCCGGTCGCGGAGGATCTGGGGCAATTCCTGCCTGCCAGCATGGAGCTGACGCTGGCCGCCGTCCTGCTGGTCATTGTCATCGGATTGCCGGTCGGCCTTTGGGCGGGGGTCAGCCGCGGCCGGCCCATCGACCATCTGCTGCGGTTCCTGACCGTGGGCGGAGTATCGATGCCGATTTTCTGGTTCGGCATCATCCTCCAGATCGTCTTCTATAAGCAGCTCCAGATCCTGCCCATCGGCGGGCGCCTCGGAATACTGGACATGGAGCCGCCGCGCGTGACCGGCTTCTATCTGATCGACACCTTGCTGATCGGCGATTGGCCGACTTTCGGTTCAGCCCTGGTCCATCTGATCCTGCCGGCCTCCGCTCTTGCCGCCGGCAGTCTCGCCGTCGTGACCCGGATGATGCGCGCCTCTGTCATCGAGGTGCTCGATGCCGATCACGTGCGAACCGCGCGGGCCAAAGGGTTGCTGCCCGCGATCGTCCTGACGCGTCATGTGTTCCGGAATGCCCTGATCCCGACCACGACGGTGCTGGGCCTGCAGATCGGGGCGCTGCTCGCCGGCAATGTGCTGGCCGAGGTCGTGTTCAACTGGCCCGGCATCGGCCTATACGCGGTCAATGCGATTCGCAATCTCGACTATCCCTCCATCATGGGGGTGACGCTGGTGATCTCCGTCATCTATGTGCTGGTGAATCTCCTGGTCGACATCGCCTATGTCGCCCTCGACCCGCGCATCAGCTATGGCGGTGGAAAGCGTCGGGCATGAGCGAGTCCGCCAGCAGCTCTCCCACGCTCGAGCAAGCCGCCGCCGCGACGACACCGGTGCGCCGGCGCGGCACGCTCCGGCGCCTCATCGCCAATCCGCTCAGCGCCGCGGGCCTGGCCCTGGTGCTGTTTGCGGTCGTGGTCGCTCTCGCGGCACCCCTGATCGCGCCGGCCGATCCCATCGCCATGATGCCGGACCTTCGCCTGCAGCCGCCCAGTCTCGCCCACTGGATGGGCACCGACGACGGCGGGCGCGACATCCTTTCCCGCATCATATTCGGCACCCGCTCCTCCCTGCTGACGGCGCTCGGCATTCTCGCCGTGGCCTCGGTCACCGGCACCGCCATCGGGCTTGCGGCCGGCTATTTCGGCGGCTGGGTCGATGAGATCCTGATGCGCATCACCGACATGTTCCTCGCCTTTCCGGCCCTGGTGCTCGCCATGGGACTGGCGGCGACCCTCGGGCCCAGCCTGTTCAACGCCATGTTGGCCACGGCCGTGGTGTGGTGGCCTTGGTATGCGCGGCTGGTGCGCGGCCAGGCCCTGCATCTGAAGCAGGAAGCCTTCGTCGAAGCGGCGCGCGTCTCGGGCGCCTCGGCCCTCAGGATCGCATTCCACCACATCCTCAGGAACTGCCTGACCCCGATCATCGTCCAGATGAGCCTCGATATCGGCTACGCCATTCTCACTCTCGCGAGCCTTTCCTTCATCGGCCTGGGCGCCCAGCCCCCGACGCCGGAGTGGGGGTCGATGGTCTCCGTCGGGCGGGATTATTTCCTGGACCAGTGGTGGATGGTCACGTTCCCCGGGCTCGCCATCTTCCTGGCAGTCATGGCCTTCAATTTGCTGGGGGACGGCCTGCAGGAAGCGCTGTCGCCACGGCTCAGGCGCTAGAGCGAGATCGGGTCAGCTTCGTTCAAGCTGACCCGTGAATCTCGCGTTACATGTCAGGCGCTCGTGGCGAAGCCGGCGCGAACGAACCGGCCCTCGACCATCGCGTCGATCCAGGAATGGGCGAACCGGGAGGCTTGCTTGGGAGAAAACCGCGTAGGCTCGAGGCAGAGCTGCATCCACAGCCCTTCCGTCATGGCGGTGAAGCCAAAGACCGTCTGCCGCACGTCCAGGTCGAGACCGCGCGAGACCGCAATCCGCTCGATCAGCGCGCCGAGGCGTCGGCGATATTTTCCATAGATCGTGGCGTGCGTCTTGCGAATCCGCGCATTGGTCGGAACCAGGCTCCAGAAGGCCAGCCAAACCGCCAGCTTGCCCTTGTCCAGCACCGGCGGCCGGAAATTCGCATCGACGACCGCCCGCAGGCGCTTGAGCGGATCTTCGCCCGCCTGTTCCATCGCCTCCCCGAAAATCTCGGCGACGTAGCCGCCGAGATAGGCGTAAGAAGCCGCGACAAGATCATCGATGCCCTCGAAGTAATGGATGACCATCCCGGGGGACAGGCCCGCCCGCGCGCAGACCAGTCGCACCGTGGTCCCGCTATGGCCGAATTCGGCGAGGCATTGGAGAGTCGCATCGATCAGCTGCTGGCGGCGCAGCTTCTGCGGCGCCTGGCCGGTTCCGCGCAATCGTTTCTGCGGCTTGTTCATGCTGGCCCCAGAATATACGCGCGCCGCAGCAATCCATACAATCTACGGTCGCCCACGTGCCAATGGACAGCTTGGGCATGGACGTTCACGAGGGCCAGACGCGGGCGAGGCTTTGGCGATCGGCGACTATCGGGCTAAGGCCGCGGCGTTCGATGGAGGCGCGCGCGTTCCTGGCGCATCACGCCAAGGAGGCGACCGCCGCAAGCGCCAATCCCGCGGCGGCGACGACGGGATCGATGACCCAGAGGCCGGTCTCTTCCCGGATCTGGTGCGAATAGGCGGTCATGCCGGCGCAGCCCAGGATGACGCCCTGGGCGCCGCGTTCGCCCAGGCGCCGGGCCGCTGCGACCGCCGCGGCGCGAATCTCCGGAGTGTCGGCGAGCGCCGTGACGGGAAACCCGATCGCCTCGATGCCGGCCAGCCGGGCGTCGAGACCCTGGGCGCGCAGCAGGCGAATCTCCCCGCTGGCATCGCTCGCCAGATTGGTCACGATGCCATAGGTCTCGCAAAGATTGAGGGCTGCCGATACGCCTGCCTCGCACAGGCCGATGACCGGCTTCGAGGTGATCTCCCGGGCCGCGGCCACGCCCGGATCGCCGAAGCAGCCGATCACGAAGGCATCATACTTGTCCTTGTTGCGGTCGATCAGGGCACAGAGTGGCACGGTCACCTCGTCGGCCTGCCTCTGGGTTTCGATCCCGAGAGGTCCCTCGGCCAAGGTCACGCAAGTGATCTTCGGCCCGCCGGCATAGCGCATCTTCTCAAGCGAACGGTCGATGGCGGCCGTCATGGCCGTGTTGCTGTTGGGATTGATGACGAGGATCTGCTTTTCCACGATTCATTCCTCGACCAGGGAGAGGGAAGGGCGACAGCCGCAGCGCGGCGCTGATGCCTTCGGCGCCCGCAGACGTGAAACCATAGCATGGCCGGAAGCTCCGGCGATATCGGGCCCCTTGGCCGTCATGGTTTGACCGCCAGGAGCAGCTTGCCGGCCACCTGCCGCGATTCCAGATGGTTCAGCATCCTGGCTGCCTGCTCGAGCGGGTAGCGGTCCACGATCGACATCTTGAGCCATCCCGCCGAAAGACCGTCCATCACCTGGTCCAGTCCGGTCCGCCAGGCCTCGGAGCCGACATCGACGTGGCCGAGATGGAAGCGGGTGAAGGTGAGGGATTTGGGCACCAGGCGTTCCCAGAGATTGGTGAAGGGCCTGCCCTCGGCTTCGCCATAGCTGACCACATGCCCGAGATTCCTGAGCGCGGAAAAACTGCGATCGAGAGTGGAGGCGCCAACGGAATCCAAAATCAGGTCGACGCCTTTGCCTCCCGAGACCTCATGGCATGCCGCCAGGAAATCCTCGCGACTCCGGTCGATGACCCGGGTCGCGCCAAACTCGAGCGGCTTCCTCTCCTTGCCGGGCGTGCCAACGGTGCCGATCACGACCGCGCCCGCCCTGGCCGCCAGTTGGGTGGCTGAAAGGCCGACCCCGCCGCCGATTGCATGGATGAGCACGATCGAGTCTGGCTGCACCCTGCCGACGGTGTGGAGCAGATGATAGGAAGTCAGCGCCTGCACGATAAACGCGGCGCCGACGTCGAGGCCGATATCGGGGGGAAGCGGCACGACGCATTCGGCCGGCGTGACGCAGGTTTCGGCGTAGCCCCTGCCATGCGGAAGATAGGCTGCCACCCGGTCGCCTACGCGGACTCCGGCGACGCCTTTCCCTAGGGCTCGCACATGACCCGAGACCTCGAAGCCCGGCGTGGCGGGATAGGTAACGGGATGGGGATAGGTGTTGCGGCACATCATCGTGTCGGCCCAATTGCAGCCGCAATAGGCGACGTCGATCATGACCTCGCCGGGCCCCGGCACTGGCACCGGCCGCTCCAGGATCTGCACGCCATCGGGCTCGCCGGCCTCAGGGATCACGACTGCGCGCATGGTGTCTCTCTTTGGCTTCCTGCGATGCGGGAGTCCATTCTGCCCGATCGGGGAAATAGGCGGTAGCGCCCCGCCGGCGCGCCCATCGCCGGCGGGATCGCGTGCTGAGCGCCTAGGTGAAGGCCACCTGGGACATGAACAGGCGGTTGGGCACCCGGGAGATGCCCGTCAGGTTCTTCTTCGCCAGAGTCAGGTAGTTGTAGAAATAGGTGAACAGGACCGGCGTCTCGTCCAGCAGCAGGCGCTGGATCTTGCCGGCGACGGCCCGCTGGCTTCCGAGGTCGAGAGCCTTGATGTAGTCGGCGACGAGTCCGTCATACTCCGGATTCTTGAAATGGGCCGAATTCCAGGTGCCGTCGCTCTTGAGGGGCGCTGACAGGAACACGTTGGGCACGCCGCGATGGCCGTAGTCGGTGATGCCCATGACGGAATCGAGCCAGTCGGACTGGCCGAACACCGCCTTGCCGTAATAGGCGTCCTGGCTCTCCACGTTGAGCTGGATATTGATGCCGATGGGCTTGACCGCGTTCTGGATGATCACCGCGTAATCGGGGATCTCCAGGTACTGCTCGGTGGTCAGCTTCACCGTGAAGCCGTCGGCATGGCCGGCCGCCGCCATCAGCTCCTTGGCCTTGGCGATATCGCGGTGGCGCTGGGCAACGGACGTGTCGGTCGAGGGGAAGACAGGCGCGAAAGGACTGTCGTTGCCGATGTCCGACCGTCCGCGGAACAGGCCCTTCACCAGCTTGGCTCGGTCGATGCACAGGCCCACCGCCTGGCGCACCCGCTTGTCGCTGAAGGGATCCATGTCGCAGCGCATGTGAACCTGCTGATGGGCGCTGGTCCTTTCGCTGACGATCTGGAGCTTCGGGTCGTTCAGCAGCGCCTGGGCGCCCTGGACCGAGACCTGGGAGATGATGTCCACCTCGTCGCCCTGGAGCGCCAGCACGCTTGCCTGCATGTCCGAGTAAAAGCTCCATTCCACGCGGTCCGGGTTCGCGGGCTTGCCCCAGTAGTGCGGGTTGCGCACGAAGGAGGCGCCGACCTTGGCCGTATACTTGTCCAGCATGAAGGGACCGGTGCCGATGAAGTTCTTCTCGAAGTCGCCCGCATAGTCAGGCGGCAACATGATGGCGTTGTAGTTGTCCGAGGAGACGAGGTAGGGGAAGTTGCCGTTGGCCTGGTCGACGTGGAACTCGACCGTGTAGTCGTCCACCTTCTTGGTGCCGTCCTTGGACAGATTGCCCTTGAAGGCCGAGAGCGCGTTGGACGTGTTGGCCGGATCGGCCAGCCGGCTGATGCTGGCAACGACGGAATCGGCGTTGAACTCCTTGCCGTTCTGGAACTTGATCCCCTGGCGGAGCTTGAATGTCCATACCGACCCGTCGGCATTGGGCTTCCAGCTCTCGGCGAGCATGGGCCTGAGCCGTAGGTCGGGGCCGGATACGCACAGGAACTCGCCCGTCTGCAGCAGCATCTGCAGGCCGCCATTGTCGTCGACAGTCACCGGGTCGATGGCGCCGGCCGGCACCGAAACAGCGACCCGGAACTTGCCGCCCGCCATGCCGGCCGCGCGCGCCGGTGTCGGCGCGGCCGCTAGGCCGAAGGCGCCGGCGATGGTCGAAAGCAGCGGCATGGAAAGGCCCAGCACCGTGCCGTGACGCAGGAACTCGCGCCGGCCGATCCGCCCGGCGGCAAGCTCGTCGATCAGATCGTTCTCCACTTCGTTCAGGCCGCGGCGAATGCCAGTTAGTTCCTTGTCCCTGCTCATCGCTGTCGTTCCTTCCCTGTCTGATCGTTGCTCAACCCAGCAGCCGCCTCATGCGACCGCCTTCAGTCGCCTCAAGGTTCGTTGACCTTCAGCCAGGCGATGTAGTCCGCCATGGCCTCGCCCAGCGGCCGCGGCTTCCAGCCGAAGTCCTTCTCGGCCCTGGAGATGTCATAGGCACCCCAGCGCCCGGTACGCCTCTTGTCCGTGTCCCTGATATCGGCGCTCTCGAGGGGTGCCGTTTCCAGCTTGAACCCTGGCGAGGTTTTGGCCGCGAGCGCCGCCAGGTCCTTCACCGTGGCCGGCTTGCCATAGGCGATGTTGTACACGTCGTGTTTCAGCGATGCTTCAGGCGCCAGCAGCAGGCGGCGAATGGCGATCGCGATGTCGGGCGCATAGATATAGTCGCCGACGGCGTCGGGCGCGGCGGCGCTGATTGGCCGGGCCGCTGCCGCGGCATGGGCGATGCGGTTGGCGGCATTGCGCACGTTGCGCACCGCCGTCGTCCGGTCCATGGGCCCGAACACGCTCGCCAGCCGAACGATGCGGGCCGGCATGGCGAACAGCTTGACGAAGCGCCTGGTGATCAGCTCGCTGGCGTATTTGCCGATGTCGTAGAAGAGATGCGGGCCGATATAGCCGTCCTCGGGCAACGGGAAAGGATCGTTCTCCTGGGCCGGAACCTCGTCGGCATAGACCGAGCCGGTGCTGACATAGACGAAGCGCTTCAGGGCGGGAAGGTCGCGGGCATAGATGAGCGCCTGCACCGTGCCGAGCACGTTCACCTCCAGCCCGCGCGAGGGGTTTTCCTTCTCCGGATTGCGGTGCTTGCCGTCCTTGTCGACGAAACTGTGGGACGTGACCGCGGCGCCATGCACGACATAGGCCGTGTCGTTCGGCAGGCGCGCCCAGGTCGCGGGCGATACCACGTCGCCCTGGAAGAACTGCATGCGCTCGCCGAAGGGCGCGAAATAACGCCGGCCGATGTCGTCCAGGGGCGACGCATCGATCACCACCGCACGCGCGTCCTTGTCGGAGGAGAGCCAATGGCTGACCAGGTTCGCCATGACGAACCCGCCGCCGCCGCTCACTACGAGTGTCTTCGATTCTGTCATGTCAGCCTGCCATCCATCCGCCGTCGACCATCAGGTTGACGCCGGTGATATAGGTTGCGAGATCGCTGGCGAGGAACAGCGCGGCGTTGGCCACATCCTCCGGCCGGCCGAGGCGCGGCCAGGGCGCGCGCCGGCGCGTGTTGTCGAGCATGGCCGGGTCGGAATCCGTGGCCTTGCCGGTGATGATCTTGCCCGGTGCCACGGCGTTGCAGACGATGAGATCCTTGGCGTAGTCGACCGCGATCTGGCGGGTGAGGTAGACGCCGCCCGCCTTGCTGACGCCATAGGAGACATCGCCCGGCGAGGCCACCATGCCATGCTGGGACGTGATGTTGACAATGCGGCCGCGGACCTCGTTGACAGGCTCCTGGGTCAGCATCTGCTGCACCGCCCGCTTGCAGCCGAGGAACATGCCGTCCAGGTTCACCGCCATGACCCGGTTCCAATCCGCCTCGCTGGTTTCCGTAAGCGGCGTGCCGCACCAGATCATGGCGTCGTTGACCATGACGTCGAGGCGCCCGAACCTGCGGACGGTTTCGCCGACGAGCCGGTCGATGTCCGCCCAGCTGGTGACATCGGTCTCCTGATAAAAAGCGCGGCCGCCTGCCTTGGCGATCAGGCCCAGGGTCGTCGCGCCGCCCTCGATGGGCGTGTCGCGGATGTCCGCCAGGCCGACGGCCGCGCCCTCCTCGGCAAAGCGCTGGGCGATCCTGCGCCCGATGCCGGAGCTGGCGCCGGTGACGATTGCTGCCTTGCCGGCGAGCAGGCTCATGCCGTCCTTTCCTTGATGCGCGTCTTCATCTGGCGGCGCTCGCCGATTTCGGGGGATGGTGGGCGATCCAATGGCGGGCGATCTCCTCGCGCCGGCAGTGCCAGACACGGTCGTGGCTCCGCACATAGTCGAGGAAGCGCTGCAGGCCCGCGATCCGGCCCGGCCGGCCCATGAGGCGGCAATGGGTGCTGACGGTCATCAGCTTGGGCGATTCCTCGCCCTCCCGATAGAGGACGTCGAAGGCGTCCTTCAGGTAGCGGAAGAAATCGTCGCCGACCGAGAGGTCCTGGTTGCGGGCCATCCGGCTGTCATTGTTGTCGAAGGTATGGGAGATCACCAGGTGGGGCTTGCCCCCGACCATGGTCCAGAAGGGCAGGTCGTCGGCGTAGGCGTCGCCGTCATAGAGGAAGCCGCCTTCCTCGACCACCAGGCGCCGGGTGTTGAGGCTGGGCCGGCCGGTGTACCAGCCGAGCGGGCGCTTGCCTGTCAGCCGGGCGATGAGCTCGACGCAGCGCCCGATATGCTCGCGTTCTTCCTGTTCGCCCACGAGGGAATAGTCGATCCAGCGCCAGCCATGGGCCACCAGGTCGGAGCCCGCCGCCATGGCCGCCTCGGCCACCGCCGGGTTGCGCTCCAGGGCGAGCCCGACGGCGTAGACGGTCGGGGTCAGCTGGCACTCCTTGAAGGCGCGCAACACCCGCCAGACGCCCGCTCGGGCGCCGTAGTCGTACATCGACTCCATGTTCAGGTCGCGCTTGCCCAGCACGGGCGGCGCCACGCCGACCTCGGACAGGATGGTTTCGGGACGATCGTCGCCGTTCTGCAGGCTGTATTCCGCCCCTTCCTCGTAGTTGACGATGAAATTGAGGGCGATCAGCGCCTTTCCCGGCCATTTGGGGTCGGGCGGCGTAGGGCCGTAGCCGATGAAATCGCGCTGCAAGTCTTCTGCCAACCCCGTTTCCCCTCTTTATGATTGCATCGAAGCCTACGCGGATCGAAAAGGGCCGACTATCGTATCGGGGACATCGCTTGTCCCGGACCGCTCAGGCCGGCTGGCGGGCGCGGAGCTTCGCCAGTTCGGCCTCGGTCATGGTGATCGGCCCGTAGCTGCCGGGCTTGCGGTTGCGGGCGAAATCATAGAAGCGCTTGTATTCCTGGCTCGCCTCGAGGTCGCAGTCGGCCTGGATTAGCTCGTCGCCCCGCCCCTGAGTCAGCGCCACGACCTGGCCCGAGGGCGCGATGATGCAGCTATGGGCCAGCATCTCCACGCCTTCCTCGCGGCCCGCCTTGCCGGACGCGGCGATCCAGATGCCGTTCTGATAGGCGGCCGCCTGCATGCAGACCAGATGGTGGAAGGCGCGCAGCTCGTTCTGCTCCGGCCAGTCGGGCAGCTGGGCGGGGGAATTGTAGCCCAGCAGCACTACCTCCGCGCCCTGGAGCGCCATCACCCGGTAGGTCTCGGGCCAGCGCCGGTCGTTGCAAATGCACATGCCCATCTTGGCATCGAAACTGTCCCAGACGGGAAAGCCCAGATCGCCCGATTCGAAATAGAGCTGCTCCAGATGCTGGAAGGGCAGGTCGGGATTATTTTCGTCGCTGCCCGGGACATGGATCTTGCGGTATTTGCCCACGAGCCTGCCGTCGGCGCCCGTGAGGATCGAGGTGTTGAACCGGCGCTTGCGATTGCCCGCCATGACCAGCTCGCAGTAGCCGAGATAGAAGCCGACGCCTAGCCGTGCCGCCTCCTCGAACAGGGGCCTGGTCTCGGGCCCCGGCATTTCGCGCTCGAAGAAACTGTCGAGCTCTGCCTCGTCCTCGATATGCCAGCGCGGGAAGAAGGTGGTGAGCGCCATCTCCGGGAAGACCACCAGCCGGCAGCCCCTTTCCTTGGCTTGGCGCAGAAGTGCGATGAGGCGCCGGACGACGCTCGTCCGGCTTTCGCTGCGGGCGATGGGGCCAAGCTGGCCGACGGCAAGGGCGAGGCGCCGGTTCATTGAAATCTCCTGCCGAGGTTGCGCGGGATCAGAGTGCGGCCGTCACCATGATCTCGACCTTGTATTGCTCGCCAGCGAGGCGGGATTCGACCGTGGCCCGGGCCGGCGTGTTCTTCGGATCGACCCATTTTTCCCAGACGGGATTCATCTGATCGAAAGTCTTGATGTCTGAAAGCCAGATCTGCGCCGTCAGCAGCTTGGACTTGTTGCTGCCCGCCTTTTCCAGATAGCCGTCGATCTTGGCCAGGATTTGGCGCGTCTGGCCGGCGACATCGGCCTTGGTGTCGTCGGCCGTGAGTCCGGCCAGATAGACGGTGGGTCCGTGGATCACCATGCGGGAGAGGCGAGGGCCGACGTCGAAGCGCTGAATGGTCATGTTGCGGGCTCCTTTTTGAGGTCGTGGGTCGGGATCAGGCATTGGCGGGTGCGAACCGTGCTGGCGAAAGCTCGGCCTCGGTGAGGCCGTGGGCAATTGCCTCGGGCGGCAGGCCTTTGCCGCGGGCAAGCGCGGCGATGGTCTTCGAAAGGATGGGCGCGGTCTTGATGCCGTAGCCGCCCTGGCCGGCGAGCCAGAAGAAGCCGCGGGCTTCGGGATCCTCGCCCACCACAGGGCCGCCATCGGCGGCGAAGGTGCGCAAGCCGGCCCATTTGCGCAGGATGCGCCGGACCGGGATCGAGGTCGCCCGTTGCAGCCGGTCGACGCCAAGTGCGACCTCTTCCTCGTCGGGCTGGGCGTCGGTCGGCGCGCTCGGCTCGGCGTCGGCGGGGGAGACCAGGAGCCGCCCGGCATCGGGTTTGAAGTAGAAGCTCTGGCCGACGTCGTTCACCAGTGGCCAGGCGTCGATGGCGAGCCCCTCGGGCGGATCGACGACGAAGGCCGAGCGCCGCTTGGCGACCAGGCCGAGCGGCCGCAGACCCGCCGTCACGGCAATCTCGTCCGCCCAGGCGCCGGCTGCATTCACGATGATGGGAGCTGTGTAGTGCTCGTCCCTGGTTTCGATGGCCCAGCCCGAGCCCTCGCGGCGAATGCGGCCGACTTCGCGATCCGCCTCGATCCGGCCGCCGCGCCGGCGAATGCCCTTGAGGAATCCCTGATGCAAGCCATGGACGTCGATATCCCGGGAATCGGGCTCGAAAATCGCATCGGCGAGATATGACCGGCGGAGCGCCGGTACCAGGCTGATGGCTTTCTCGGGTCCGATCCTGACGATGCTGGCGACGAATTTGCGCGCCCGGTCGAGCTCGAGGTCCAGGGCTTCCGCCTGATCGGCCCTGGCGATGGTGATCATGCCGCGCGGGCGCACCAGGGGGTGCTCGCAGAAACCATCCGGCGGGTTCTCGAAGAAGGCGCGGCTCGCCCCAGCCAGCTTGCGGATCGTGGCCGTGCCGTAGTTCTCGGTGAAGCTCGCCGCCGACCGGCCGGTGGCGTGATAGCCGCATTGGCCCTCGCGCTCCAGCAGCAGGACTTTGACGTCCGCGGCGAGCTCATAGGCAGCGCCGGCGCCGGCGATACCGCCGCCGATGACGATGACGTCGGCGGCGATCACGGCACGCCGTCCCGGGCGATGTATGCGGCGAGCAGCGCCGTGGCGGAGGCGAAATCCGCCAGCGCCATTGCCTCGTCCGGGTTGTGGCTGCCATGGGCATTGCGGACGAAGATCATGGCGCTGGGCACGCCCATGGCGGTGAAGACCGCCGCGTCATGGCCGGCGCCGCTGGGCAGTTCCAGGGCCGGGATGCCGATCTCGCCCGCCAGGCCCTTGAGCCGCGCACGCATGGCGGGGTCCATGACCGCGGCGTAGCTGTAGCTTTCGGTTCCGAAATCGAATCTGACGTGCTGGCGCCGTCCGATTTCCTCGGCAAGCGCCTGGCCGACGCCGGCGGCCTTGCGCATGGTCGCTTCCTCCAGGCCGCGGAAATCGAGGACGAAGCGGGTCTCGCCGGCCACCTTGCTGGGGGCGGCCACCTGTGGATCGGTGTTGAACTGGCCCACGGTGAAGACGAGATCCTCGCCCTTCTGATCGATGGCGATGCAGGCGCCATCGAGCCGGTGGACGAGTTCGGCCGTCGCCGCGACCGCGTCCTGGCGCGTCGCTCGCGGGGCCGCGCCTGAATGGGCGTAGGCGCCATGGCAACGGGCATGGGCATAGCGCAGGCAGCCGCGTATGCCCGTGACCAGGCCGACGGGAATCTGCTCTGCCTCCAGCACCGGGCCCTGCTCGATATGCAGCTCGATGAAGGCGGCGACGGCCTCGGGTTTCAGGTGGCTTTCGCCACGCAGGACTGCCGCCGGGTCGCCGCCGCCTTCCGCCATATGCTCGCGCAGGGGCCGGCCATTGTCCGATCGGCGCACGTCGAGCGCCTCGGGCTCGAGCCTGCCGAAGGCGGCATGAGAGCCGATATAGGAACTGTTGAACCAGGCCGCCTCTTCGGCCCGGATGGCCATGACGGTGACGTCGCGCCGAGGCCGGATGCCGAGCCGGCTGAGGCCGGCAAGGGCCGAGAGCCCCGCCACCACCCCGGCGGCGCCGTCGAAATTGCCGCCCTGGGGCACCGAGTCCATGTGCGAGCCGACAACGAGGCGCGGCAGCGCGCGATCCTTGCCCGGCATCGTCATGTAGAGGTTCAGGGCGGCGTCGGTCGTGATCTCCAGGCCGAGGCCCTCGGCGGTCCGGCGCGCCAGGCCATGGGCGAAATTCTCGCCCTCGCCGTAGGAAGCGCGGACGATGCCGCGCCCGACTCTCGTGCGGGCGGCAAGCTCGTCGAACAGCGACCGTGCAAGCGCCATGTCGGGCGTTGGCCGCGAATGAGCCGTCATCTTGCCGCGGTCCAGGTCTGGAGAGCCTCGGCCAGCGCGCGCATTTCCTCGATGCTTCCGATGGTGATCCTGAGGCAGTCGCCGAGACCATAAGCCGACATGGGCCGAAGGAATATGCCCTCGCCCTTGAGGAAACTGTACGCGTCGGCGGCGTCGGGCGCGCCGGCGAAGCGGGTCAGCATGAAGTTTCCACGGCTGGGATAGGGCCGAAGCCCCATGGCGGCGACCTGGCGGGTGAACCATTCGCGGGTCTCGGCGTTGGTCCCGCGTTGGGCCGCCATGCGGGCCCGATCGGCGATGCTGACTGCGGCGGCGGCCATGCCGGGCTGGGTGACCCCGTTGGGCTGGCGGATCCGGTTGATCGTCTCGGCGATGGCGGCGGGGAAATAGCCCCAGCCGACCCTGAGCCCGGCGAGCCCATGGATCTTGGAGAAGGTGCGGATCATCACGGTGTTGCCGGTCCCCTCCACCAGCGCCGCGCCGTCCTCGTAATCCGGCTCGCCGACGTAGTCGGCGTAGGCGCTGTCGAGGACCAGCATGATGTCTCCGCGCAGCGTCTTGGCGAGGCGGCGGATCTCGGACCCGACCAGCACGCTTCCCGTAGGATTGTTCGGATTGGCCAGCATGACCATGCGGGTACGCGGGCCGACCCGGCCGAGAATGGCGTCCACGTCCATGGCGAGATCGCGCTCGGGCGCCACGGCGACGGTCGCGCTGGCCTGGCGCGCCACCGTGCGGAAGAAGAGATAACCATGCTCGCTCACCACCGCCTCGTCGCCTGGGCCGAGATAGGCTTGGGAGAGAAGGGAGAGCAGCTCCATGGAGCCGGCGGTGCAGACGATCCGCTCGGCCGAAAGCCCTTCCGCGGCGGCGATCGCATGCCGGAGCGGCCCGGCGTCGCCGTGGGGATAGCGATTCGACTCGGCCAAGGCCAAACGGGCGGCTTCGATGGCGGCCGGCGAGGGCGGGCTCGCGTTCTCGTTCTGGGAAAGATGGATCGCGCGCTTCAGGCCGGCGGGCGGAAGTTCCGCCAGCTCGTAGCGCGCCAGCGAAAGAACATGCGGACGGGGCGCCGGCTGGCTCATGGCCGTCTTCGTCCTGTCAGCCGCGGCAGACAAGCTCGATCAGCCGGGCGATGTCGCTGTCTCGGTCGGCCAGCCGGCGCACCGCTTCCTCGATCGCTCGGCTGCGGGCAGCGCCCAGGGCCGGCTCGGCATATTCGCGATATTTGGCCAGGATCTCATCCTCGGCCATGGGGTTTTCCGGTCCGCCCCTGGCGTTGAGTTCGCCCGAATTGAGCCGGCGCCCGTCCTTCAGGATCAACGTCACGTCGCCCCAGCGCCCGGCCGGAAAGCGCTCGTTGTAGCGATCCGCCTCCCGGACCGTGGTTGCGGCCACAAGGCGGGCCGCCTCCGGATCCTTGAGACCGGCGCCGGCGATCTCCTCGACGCCGAGCCGGCCTTTCACCAGTGCCGAGGCCACGGGGAAGCTCACGGCGTATTGCGCCACCGGCGTCGTCGCGGGAACCTCGCGGTAGAGACGCGTCGCCTCGTGGAAGCTGGTCAACTCGATGGCGACGATATCCTCGGCGCGGATGGCATGCGTGCGCTTCAACTGCAGCGCGCCGTCGACGAGCGCGTGGGTCCAGCGGCAGACGGGGTAGGGCTTGATGTAGTGGCGGGCGACGGCCCAGGTCTCGCCCAGGTCCCGCCAGACAGCATCGACCTCCTCGGCTTCCACCGTGATGGCGGGCGCGCCGGTGAAGCCCATTTCCGCCAGATCGAGGGCCGTGGCGCCGGCGAGCGCACCGAAGGCCGACCCGTCATGGACCATGGTCGGGCTGTCTATGACCCGCATCATCTGGCCGCGCGGGCCATGATATTCGGCAATGCCCAGGGCTTCGCGCAGCTGATCGCCGGTCACATGCCTGAGGCGCGCGCCGGTGGCGACCACCGCGAGCGCATTCCAGGCGCCCGAGCTGTGATAGTCCGAGACCGTGCCGTGCAGCGCTATGGCCGCCCGGGCACCCACCTCATAGCCCGCCACCAGGGCCGAGAGCGCGTCGCCTGCCGTGGGCCTGGCCAGGCCCTGGGCATAGACGAACAGGGCCGGCACGACGACCACGCCGATATGGCCCTTGGTCGGGTTATAGCCATCATGGGCATCCAGGTTGTCGATCTGGGACGCGGCGGCGAAGGCGGCGCCGGCGGGGCTGACGAAGCGTCCGTCGAACAGCATGCGCACCGCGCCCGGGCCGGCGCCGAAGGAACGCGCGGCCAGATTGCGCGCGATCCGGCCCGCTTCCAGATCCTTGGCCGCAGCCGCCACGCCAAGGGTGTCGAGCAGCAGGAGAGAGGCGAAATGCCTCACCTCGGGCGGGATCCGTCCGTAGTCCAGACCGAGGGTGAACTGCCGGACCCGCTCGAAACCTGTCAATCGTGCCGCATCCATAAGGGGCTCCCTGCCGCTATCTTTCGCCAGTGTATGATACGCGATGGGCATCCAGCGAATGCCGTCCGGAAGTGGCCGGCGCTGTTGCGCCTGGGACATTCCTGCCGAGCCGCCCTTTGGCCGCGCCGATCAATAGCCGCGCGCCGGATCGACCACGTTTTCCAGCGGCAGGCCCTGGCGCCAGCGATCGAGGTTGTCGCAGAACATGTCCATGGAGCGCCTGTCCCATCCGTCATAGACGCTCGAACAATGGGGCGTGAGGATGACATTGGCCATGCCCCAGAGCGGGTTGTCGGGTGGCAAAGGCTCGGTCTCGAACACGTCCAGCGCCGCGCCCCCAAGCCTGCCCGACTGGAGCGCTTCGATCAGCGCCGCCTGGCGCATGATGCCGCCGCGGGAAACGTCGATGAGCACGGCGCCGGGCTTCAAGTGCCCGAAGGCCTGCGCATCCATCAGGCCGCGGGTCGCCGCCGTCAGCGGCAGGCAGAGCAGCAGGAAATCGGCTTCCGGCAGTACGCTATGCAAGTCGCTCACGGCGTGGACTTGATCCACATCGGGGGTGGGCGCCGGATTGGCGCGAAGGCCGAGGACCCTCATGCCCAACGCCTTGGCCAGCCGCGCCGTTGCCCGGCCCGTCTTGCCGAGCCCGAGAATCACCAGCGTGCCGCCCTCAACGGAGCCCACCTTGCTTGAGAATTCCCAGTGGCGCTGGCGCTGTTCGCGCGCGAACTGCGGCAGGCCCAGGCTGAAATGCAGCATGGCGGCGATGGCGTACTGCGCCATGGTCGGCGCGCCGACGCCGGCGGAATTGGTCACGGTCAGGCGGCCGGGATCCCAAGGCGCCAGGTGATCGGTGCCCGAGCCGCCGACGGAAACCCAGCGCAGGGACGGCTGGTCCAGGATCGCCTGACGCGGATAGTCTGGCGCCCCGCCGAAACGGATGGTGTAGAGCACCTCCGGCATATGCGCGGCGATCATCCGGGGCAGGCTTTCATAGTCGGTGCAGCAGGCGATTTCGGCGTCGGGCGCGCGCCGCTGGAGGATGTCCAGGAGGCGTTCCGGTCGGTCGTAGAACAGCATCAGGCGCATGGGCGGTTTCCTCGCCGACGGGTTGGGCGGACGGAGCCGGTCAAATGCTGAGGCGATCGTTGCGCGGCGAAATGCCAAAGCGCTGACGATAGCATTTGGTGAAATGGGAATGGGTGCTGAAGCCCGTGGCGACCGCGATCTCGACGATGGGCGAAGTGGTGTTGAGGAGCATCAGGCGGGCGCGCCTCAGGCGAATGTCCCGATAGTACTCGGTCGGCGACATGCTGGTGTGATGACGGAACAGGCGGTGGAGCTGGCGGCGCGTCAGTCCGGCCCGGCCGGCGAGGCGATCGATGCTGAGCGGCGTGTCGAGATTGCCTTCCATGGCGGCGATGGCCGCGGCGAGCTTTTCCGAGCGGTGCAGGATCGCCATGCGGTGGGCCCGTGTCTGCTCGTCGACCGAGGAGCGGATGCGGTCGACCTGGAGGGCTTCGGCAATCTGGATGGACAGGCTGGGGCCATGGGCCTCGGATACCATGTGCAGGAACAGATCGAGGGTCGCCGTGGCGCCCGAGCAGCTTAGCCGGTCGCGGTCGATGACATAGAGGTTGTTGCGCAGCTCGATATGGGGGAAGTCGTTGGCGAAGGCGTCGGCGTTCTCCCAATGGATGGTGCAGGCATAGCCGTCCAGAAGCCCGGCCCGGGCCAGCACATAGGCGCCGGTGGTGATGGCGCCGAGGCGCACCCGCCGGCGGGCGAGCCCGCGCAGCCATTTGAACACGGCCGGATTGCGGAACCGCTCGGGATTGAAGCCCCCGCAGACAAAGAGGAAATCAAGATCGGGCGCGGACTCCGGCGCGCCATCGACGTTCAAGACCAGACCGTTGCTGGATTTGACCGCCTTGCCGTCGGCCGAGTAGCTGCTCCAGCCATAGAGCTTGCGGCCCGACAGGCGGTTGGCGTGGCGCATCACGTCGATGGCGGCGATTACGCCCAACAGGGAAAAGCTGGGCAGAAGCAGCAGGCCCACTTGGGTCGGCTTCCCCTCGGCCCCGCCAGGCCCTTGGATCATGTCAGCTCCGCGCATTTTCGCGCACCGTTTTCCCGTTCTTGGGCAAGACAGGCGATGTCCCAAATGCAACAATCGGACCGCCGGCTCTCCCCTATACTGCCTTGAGAAATGCGTTGCGGGAAGATGACGCAGGTCAGCGCCGGGAATGTCCTCGGGGGTTGACCTTGGAGAACAGCCGGGTGTCTCCTCTCGTCGCCCGCGCCAAGGAGATCAACCATGCACGGCCAGAGCGACCTGCAATCCAGCCTCGAGATGCGGCGCAAGCCCGTGCAGGGCTTCAAGGGCGTCCTCGTGCCGGCGCTCACCCCCTTCAAGGGCGACCTCAGCCTGGACGAGGAGGCCATGCTCGCTTTCTGCCGCTCGCTCCTGGAGCAGGGCGCGGACGGGCTCGCCATCTTCGGGACGACCAGCGAGGCGAACTCCCTGTCGCTCGCCGAGCGGACGGCGATGGTCGAACGGCTGATCGAAGGCGGAATTCCCGCCGGGCGCCTCATGCCCGGGACAGGTGCCTGCAATATTCCGGAAGCGGTCCAGATGACGCGCCATGCGATCGCGTCCGGGGCCGGCGGGGTGCTGGTGCTGCCGCCGTTCTACTACAAGAACGTCTCCGATGACGGGGTGTTCGCCTATTACGCCGAGGTGATCGAGCGGGTGGGCGATGGCGCGTTGCGACTCTACCTCTACCACTTCCCCGCCCTTTCCGGCGTCTCCCTCTCGCCGGCTCTGGTGTCCAGGCTCGCCTCCGCCTATGGCCCGGTGATCGCCGGCTTGAAGGACAGTTCGGGAAGCTGGGAATCGGCGGCGCTCTATATCAAGGAGTTTCCCGGCCTCGCCATCTTCCCGTCCTCGGAGCGCTTCCTCCTCCAGGGCCTCGCGGCGGGGGGTGCCGGCTGCATCAGCGCCACGGCCAATTTCCAGGTTCGTAACATCCGTCGGCTCATCGACGCGCCGGAAGGCGAGGCGAGGCGCGAACTGGATCAGGCCGTCGCCCGGGTCCGTGGCGTGTTCGAGAAGCTGCCTCTGGTTCCGGCCCTCAAGGCCGCCATGGCGATTCGTTTCAAGCGTGAGGCCTGGCGGGTCGTCCGCCCGCCCCTGGTGGAGCTCTCCGAGGCTCAGCGCCGGGACCTGGCCTCGGCCCTCGACGCCGTGGGCGCGTGATCGCCAGGCACGGCGGCTGAAGAATCTCCTATCGGAATTCGAGCAAGGATCGGTTGCCTATGGAAAGTCACGCGAGGGTGGTGGTCATCGGCGGCGGCGTCACGGGCTGCGCCATACTTTATCACCTGGCCAAGATGGGCTGGACCGATGTGGTCCTGCTGGAGCGCAAGGAGCTGACCTCCGGCTCTTCCTGGCATGCCGCCGGCAGCCTTTTTGCCCTCACAAGCCCGTCGAACGCCGCGATCCTGCAGAAATACACCATCGAGCTTTACCCGAAGCTCGAGGCCGAGAGCGGGCAATCCTGCGGCTATCATCCCACCGGCGGCATCCATCTCGCCCGCACCGACGACCAGGTGATGGCCCTCAGGCTGCTGCAAAGCCGGGGCAAGCGCAACGGCATCGAGTCGGAATTCATCGACCTCGCCGAGGCGCGGCGGATCGCGCCCATCCTCAACACCGATGGCCTCAAGGCCGTGCTCCATGAGCCTCTCAAGGGCTACTGCGATCCGGCCGGCGTCACCCAGGCCTATGCCAAGGCGGCCCGGGACATGGGCGCCAAGGTTCATCGCTTCACGCCCGTGATCGAGACGAAACAGACTCCCGACGGCGAATGGGATGTGGTCACGCCCGCCGGCACGATCCGCGCCCAGTTCCTCGTCAACGCCGCCGGACTCTGGGCTCGGGAAGTGGCGGCGATGGCCGGCATCAAGCTGCCGCTGCTGCCGGTCGAACACCATTACATGGTGACCGAGACGATTTCCGAGATCGCCGACATGAAGGGCGAGCTGCCCAACATTTCCGAGCCCAGCGGCGGCTACTACTCGCGCCAGGAGGGCAAGGGTCTGCTGCTCGGCGCCTACGAGGCGACATGCACCCATTGGGCCGAGGAAGGCACGCCGGCCAATTTCGGCCATGAACTGCTGCCCGACGATCTCCAGCGGATCGAGGTCAACCTCGCCCGGGCCATCGAAGCGCTGCCCTGCCTGCAGACGGCCGGCATCAAGCGGGTGATCAACGGCCCGATGATCTTCTCGCCGGATCTGGGGCCGCTGCTCGGACCTTATCCGGGGTTGAAGAATTACTTCTGCGCCGCCGGGGTCATGACCGGCTTCAACCAGGGCGCCGGGATCGGCAAGGTCATGGCCGAATGGATCATCGAGGGCGAGCCTAGCCTCGACGTGCTGTTCTGGGATGTGGCCCGCTTCGGCGCCTGGGCCGGCAAGCGCTACACCAAGGCGCGGACCAGGTATTTCTACGAGCACCGCACGGACATCATCTATCCGTTCCAGGAGTTCGAGGCGGGACGGCCGATCCGAACCTTCCCCATCCATGACAAATTGACCAAGGCGGGCGCCGTCTTCGGCCTCAACTTCGGCTTCGAATATCCGCTCTGGTACGCGCGCAAGGGCGAGGCCCGGGAGGACCGCTACGGCTTCAACCGCGGCAACTGGTTCGAGGCCGTGGGGGAGGAATGCCGGGCCGTGCGCGACGGGGTGGGACTCTTGGAGATCTCGACTTTCGCCAAGTATCTCGTTTCGGGAAAGGCGGCTGAGTCCTGGCTCGACCGGATGCTTGCCAACCGGATGCCCAGGAAACCCGGCAAGACCGTGCTCTCGCCCATGCTGAGCCGGAAGGGCCGGCTCATCGGCGATTTCACCGTCACCCGCCTGGACGGGAACCGTTTCCTGCTGCTGGGGTCGGGGCCCATGCAGCGTTATCACATGCGCTGGTTCGAGGAGAATCTTCCGGCCGACGGCCAGGTCAAGGTGGAGAACCTGAGCGCCCGCTATGCCGGGCTGCAGATCGCCGGGCCGGCCTCGCGCTCCCTGCTCCAGAAGGTGGCGGAAGAGGACGTGGGCGCCAACGCCTTCCCGTTCCTCTCCGGCCGCGAGATGGGGATCGATTCCTGTCCCGAGGCGATCGTGGTCCGCGTCTCCTTCACCGGCGAGCTCGGATACGAGATCTACATGCCGGCCGAATATCAGCGCGGCGTGTATGACGCGCTCATCGCCGAGGGCGATGCTTTCGGCCTGCGCCATACCGGGTCCCGGGCCTTGCTTTCCATGCGGGTGGAAAAGGGTTTCCCCAGCTGGGGGCCCGACCTTTCGCCTGACTACAGCGTCTTCGAGCCGGGCATGGGGCGGTTCCTGCGCCTCGACAAGCCGGACTTCATCGGCAAGGCGGAGGCCGAACGCCGCGCCAAGGCCGGTCCCGCGGAGCGCCTGGCGAGCTTCGTGGTCGAAACCGAAAGCGTGGATTGCTTCGGGGGCGAGGCGATCTATCGCGACGGCAAGCTGGCCGGCTACGTCACCTCCGGCAGCTATGGCCATCGCCTGGAGAAAAGCATCGCCCTGGGCTATGTGCGGGACCCCTATTTCGAGGATGGCGCCGCCTTCGAGGTGGAGGTGCTGGGCGAACGCCGGCCGGCGCGCATGTCGGCGCGTTCCTGCTACGACCCCGACGGCGGATTGATGCGGCGATGAAGGCCACCGGTTAGCATGGAGAATTCACGCCCTGTCCGCCGGCCCCGGCGCATGCGCGAGACGCATCGTCTGGGGGCGGTGCTGTTGGGCCATCCGCCCCTCACCAACAGCTTCAAGCCGCTCGAGGTCCTGAGCGAAGACCAGCTGATGGCCATCCATGAGGCTTCCCTGACCCTGCTTCAGGAAACCGGCATGGAGTTCATGGGCCCCGAAGCGCGCAATCTCTTGCGCAAGGCCGGCGCCAAGGTCGACGATTCGACGGGCCTGGTGCAGTTGCCGCGCGAGCTGATCGCCGAGGGCCTGAAGTCCACCAGATCCAGCTTCACGCTCACGCCGCGCAATCCGGCCCGCCGCCTTCACGTCGGGGGAAATCACGTCTCCTTCGGTTTGGTGGCGGGGCCGCCGAACATCCATGACTGCGTCAACGGCCGGCGCTCAGGCAACTACGCCGACTACATCTCCCTGATCAAGCTTGCCCAGAGCTTCGACATCATCCATTTCATCGGCAACCAGCCGACCGCGCCCGTCGAGCTGCCGACCCGCACCCGCCATCTCGACTGCTATCTGGCCAACGTCACCTATTCGGACCGCGTCTACCATTGCACCGCCATTGGCCGGAACCGGGCGCTGGACGGCATCGACATGATGGCCATTTCCCGCGGCAAGACGCGCGAGGAGATCCTTGACGACCCGTCGGTCGTCACCATCATCTCGGTCAATTCGCCGCGCCGGATCGACGGCGCCATGAGCGACGGCCTGATGACCATGGCCGAATACGGTCAGGCGGTCTGCGTCACCCCCTTCACCCTCATGGGCGCCATGACGCCGGTGACCATGGCCGCGGCGCTGACCCAGCAGAATGCCGAGGCGCTGGCCGGGATCCTGCTGACTCAGCTGGTGCGTCCCGGCGCGCCGGTGATCTATGGCGCCTTCACCTCCAACGTGGACATGCGCTCGGGCGCGCCCGCCTTCGGCACGCCGGAGAACACGCGCGCAACCCTGGCGGCGGGACAGCTCGCACGGCTCTACAAGCTGCCCTACCGGGCCAGCAATGCGAGCGCCAGCAATGTGGTCGATGCCCAGGCGGCCTATGAATCCGAGATGTCGATCTGGGCCTCGGTCATGGGCCACGCCAACATGGTCTATCACGGCGCCGGCTGGATGGAGGGCGGGCTCACGGCCTCCTTCGAGAAGATCGTCCTCGATGTCGAGATGCTCCAGATGATGGCCGAGACCATCAAGCCCATGGACGTGAGCCCGACGGAAATCGCCGAAGGGCTGAAGACCATCGCCGGCGTGCCGACAGGTGGGCATTTCTTCGGCACCGAGCATACGCTCGCGCGCTACGAGACCGCCTTCTATCAGCCGCTGATCTCCAACTGGCAGAACTACGAGAACTGGGAGGACGCCGGGAGCCTGACGGCAACCCAGCGCGCGACCAAGCTATGGCAGGCGGCGCTGGAGAGTTACGAGCAGCCGCCGTTGGATCCGGGCATCGCCGAGGCGCTCGCCGCCTTCGTTGCCAAACGCAAGCTGGAACTCGCCGATGTCGACCACTGAGGGCAGCAGGCGCCTCGACCTCGTGATCCGCAATGGCCTCATCGCCACGGCCGGCGATGTGTTCCGTTGCGACATCGGTATTCGCGGCGGGCGCATCGTCGCTCTCGGCGACGACCTCGGGCAAGCCGAGGAAGTTATCGACGCGAAGGGCAAGCTGGTGACGCCGGGCGGCATCGACAGCCACTGCCACATGGACCAGCAGCCCTGGGAAGGCCAGGTCACCTGCGATGATTTCCATTCCGGCACCATGTCGGCCGCCTGCGGCGGCACCACCACGGTCATCCCTTTCGCCATGCCGCTGCGCGGCCAATCGCTGCGTGAGGTGGTCGACGACTATCACCGGCGCGCCGGGCCCAAGGCCGTCATCGACTACGCCTTTCATCTGGTGGTGAGCGAGCCTACGCCCCAGTTGCTGGGCCAGGATCTGCCGGCGCTGATCCGCGACGGCTGCACCTCCTTCAAGGTCTATCTGACCTATGAAGGTCTGGCGCTGTCGGACTACGAGGTGCTGGAAGTGCTCGACGTGGCGGCGCGCGAGCGCGCCATGGTCATGGTCCACGCCGAGAACGACGCCGTGGTGCGCTGGCTGACGGAAAAGCTGATCCAATCGGGCAAGACCCATGTGAAGCATCATCTCGATGCCCATCCCGCGGCGGGCGATCGGGAGGCGACCCACCGGGCCATCACCTTCTCCGAGGTGACCGGCGTGCCGCTGCTCATCACGCATGTCTCTCACCGGGCGGCGGCGGAGCAGATCCGCTGGGCCCAGGACCGAGGCCTGAAGATCTACGGCGAAACCTGTCCGCAGTATCTGTTCCTCTCGGCCGAGGACATCGAGCATGGCGGCATCGAGGGCGCCCGATGCGTCTGCACGCCGCCGCCGCGGGAAAAGGCGAACCAGGAGCATATGTGGCGCGGCCTGGTGAACGGCACCTTCCAGGTCTTCTCCTCCGACCACTCGGCCCATCGCAGCGAGGCCAAGATGAAGGAGGGTCCCTCGACGCCCTTCACCAGAGTGGCGCTCGGCGTGCCGGGGATCGAGCTCAGATTGCCGCTCCTGCTCTCCGAGGGAGTGGGCAAGGGCCGCCTCACCCTCAATCAGTTCGTCCAGCTGGGCGCCACCAATGCGGCGAAGATTTATGGCCTCTATCCGCGCAAGGGCACGATCGCCGTGGGCGCCGACGCCGACATCGCCATCTGGGACACCGAGCGCGAATGGGTCGTGCGCCACGACCTGCTCCACGACAATACCGACTACACGCCCTACGAAGGCATGAAGCTCCGCGGCTGGCCGGTGATGACCATTTCCCGGGGCGAGGTCGTCTGGAATGACGGCGCGTTCAAGGCCGCGCCCGGTCGTGGGCAGTTCCTGCGCTGCGAGTTGCCGCCTGAGGCGCGATCGTGAGCGCGGCCCCGGCCGCGCGGCTCGCGGGTCGGGTCGTTCTGGTGACCGGGGCGGCCCGCGGAATCGGCCGGGCCATCTGCCTCAGGCTGGCGGCCGAGGGCGCCAAGGTCGCCGCGGCCGACATCGAGCCGGCGGGGGCGGAAGCGACAGCCGCCGCAATCGCCGACAGGGCCATCGCGATCGCCTGCGACGTGACCGACGAAGCATCGGCAAAGCGGACGGTTGGCGCCTGTCTCGCCGCCTTCGGCACGCTCCATGGCCTGGTCAACAACGCGGCCGCCCGATCCGTGGGCGCGACGGTGGCCGAGCTTTCCCTCGCCGACTGGAACCTGGAGATCGGGGTCAGCCTGACCGGCGCCTTCCTCATGAGCAAGCATGCGGTGCCGGCCATTACTGCTGCCGGCGGCGGCAGCATCGTCCATATCGCATCCCAGTTCGCTCATGTGGGCGTCGGCGGGAGTCCGGCCTATTGCGCAGCCAAGGCGGGCCTGGTGAACCTGGCCAGAGTCATGGCCCTCGACCATGCGCCCCAGGGCATCCGCGTCAACACGCTCTCGCCTGGCGCAATCGGCACCGAGCGCCTGGTGGATTTCCACGGCAACATGGCGGCGGCGGAGCGCGAGCTGGCGCCCAAGCATCCCATCGGCAGGATCGGCAGGCCCGAAGAGATCGCCGCCGCCGCCGCTTTTCTGATCAGCGACGACAGCAGCTTCATGACCGGCGCGGATCTATTGGTCGACGGCGGCTATGCCGCGCAATAGCGGCGCCAAGGGAAAGCGGAAAACGCCACCGGGCGCGCCTGCGGCTAGGCAGGCACGCGCGGGGCACCATCACTGAAAACCGAGAAGGCCGCGCTGGCGCGGCAAAATCGCTTCTACGCGAGAAGCCTTGCTATGACGAAAGCTGCTCCCCCGCCCCCCTCGGCGACAGAGACGTTAGACTGCTTCCTTCAGCTCCTTGGCGGCGCGGAAGGCAACCTTCTTGCTGGCCTTGATCTTGATGGCTTCGCCGGTCGCCGGATTCCGCCCCATGCGCGCTGCACGCTTCCTCACCTGCAGGATGCCCAGGCCGCTGATCCGGATCCGGTCGCCCTTCTTCAGATGCTTTCCGATCAGGCTGACCAGGTCGTTCAGGATCGCTTCGGACTGCTTCTTCGGAATGGTGTGGGATTCGGCAAGCTTCGCCGCCAAGTGCTTCAACGTCACTGTCGCGGCGGCCGCCGCCTTCGCTGGCTTATCGGCTGGCATTGTTTTTGGTCTCCCTCTTGCTTGCACCAGTAAATATGGCCATTCAGAGAATCACGGCCGCAACGAGAATGCAATGGCTTGCAGCAGCAAGTTATCCACTAGACAGGCCCCTTTTTTCGAGTCTGCCCCGGCCGATTCGAAGGCTGGGGGCCGCGAATCGAGGAGAAAATCATGCCGGCATTTCAGGTGAATAGGCCTGTGGGTCTTTCGGCGAGCTCCGGTAGGGGCGCGGTGGCGGCCGGACATCCGGCCGAGGTCAGGGCGGGACTCGCCATGCTGGCCGAAGGCGGCAACGCCTTCGATGCCGTCGTGGCCGCCGCCTTCATGGGCTACGTGGTCGAGCCCGCCATGTGCGGGATTGGCGGCTACGGCCGGCTTTCCGCCTTCCACGCGGCGTCGGGCGAGTTGATCTCGGTCGATCACTACCTGCGCGCTCCGGCCGCGGCCCGGCCGGACATGTTCGAGATCGACGAGACCAAGCCGCTCAAGTACTACGAGACGCCCTACACCACGGGGTTGCGGGCTGAGCAAGGGCCGCTGGCGGTGGGGGTTCCGGGTGCCGTCGCCGGCCTTTACTGGACCCAGCGCAAGCTCGGCCGCCTCGCCTGGAAGACGGTGCTGCAGCCGGCCATCGAAGCGGCGCGGGCGGGCCTCGAAGTCTCCTGGTCGCTATTTCTCAAGCTGGCCGAGAACGAGGCCGCCATCCGGGCCCGGCCCGCCGCCGCGGCCCTGCTCTTGCCGGAAGGGCGCCTGCCTCGTCCTTCGGGCCAGATCGAGCCAGCCGAGCGCCTGAGCTTGGACGGGCTCGCCGACAGTCTTGCCCTCATCGCCGAACGGGGCGCGGCAGGCTTCTATGAAGGCAGGCTCGCCCAAGCCATGGCCGAAGCCTGCAGGTCCGGCGGCGGCATCTTGAGCGAGCCGGATCTCGCAAACTACCGGCCGCGGATTCTGAAGGAGACGCCGGCGCGGTACCGCGATCTCGACTATGTGACCTGCTTCGATCCCGTGGGCCTGGAAGCCCTCAACATCCTGGATCGCTTCGACCTCAAGTCTCTGGGGGCCGACTCGGTCGCCTTTCGCCATCTGATGGCCGAAGCGATGGCCGCCGCCTTCGTCGACAACATCGCCCATTACGGCGATCCCGATTTCGGGCCGCCCGGCCCGGTCGCAGCCCTCGCCAGCCGCGCCTTCGGCGAACGCCGGGCGGCGATGCTCGATCTTGCGCGAGCACTGCCCCGGCCGGTGGCCGCCGTCGATCCCGGTTCGGGCGATCTGGGCCAGGCGCTCCGGCCGGTTGCGGCCGATCCCTGGCCGCCCAAGCTCGCCGGCACCAGCCAGATGGTCGCAGCCGACGGGGAAGGCAACATGGCCGCGCTCCTGACCAGCGTGTCGGCCAGCTTCGGCGCCATGGTCGCGGTGCCGGGCACCGGCATATTGCTGAACAACGGCATGGGCAATTTCGATCCGAGGCCAGGCCGGCCCAACTCGATCGCACCCGGCAAGATGCCGATCTTCGCCGTGCCGGAGCTGCTGGCGGTGAAGGACGGGGGCGCGGTTTTTGCCGCCGCCGGGTCCGGCGGCTACCGGATCACGACGGCCATCCTGCACGCATTTTCCTACTGGAAGGATTTCTCCATGCCCCTTGCCGAGGCGGTCGCGGCGCCGCGGGTCCACTGCCAGGGCAAGGAGACCTACGTCGATGCCCGCATCGATCCCCAGGTCATGGGGGGTCTGACGAAGCTCGGTCACCGGGTCGTCCCGCAACTGGACGACCCGGGCCTCAACGCCTTCGGCCGGATCTCGGCCATCACCCGCGAGGGCGGCCGGCTCGTCGCCGCCTCCGGTCCGCCCTGGGCCGGTGCGGCGGGCGGATTGTAGGTGGGTGATCTGGCAGCGCGTCAGCGCACAGAATCAATTTATCACCGCCCCCTTGATGGGGGCGGTGGGCGCGAAGCGCCCGGTGGGGGAGGGGCCACCGGTCCATTCGTTTTCTGCGGCCCACCCCCCACCCTAACCCTCCCCCGCAAGGGGGGAGGGAATTGAAGAACCGTCAGGTATCTCAGATGCAGACGCTGGCCAGCGGCGGGAAGCCGTTGAAGTTCACCGCCGAGTAGGTGGTGGTGTAGGCGCCGGTCGCGAGAATCCAGACCCGGTCGCCCGCTTGAAGCGCCAGCGGCATGGCGTAGCCGCTCTTTTCGTAGAGGACATCGGCGCTGTCGCAGGTCGGCCCGGCCAGCACGACCGGCTCGGCTTCGCCGCCGTCATGGGTCGTGAGGAAGCGGTACTTGATCGCCTCATCCATGGTCTCGGCCAGGCCGCCAAACTTGCCGATGTCGAGATAGACCCAGCGACGGTTGTCGGCGCCGCCCTTGCGGGCGACCAGCACGACTTCGGCCTGGATCACGCCGGCGTCGCCCACCAGGCCCCGGCCGGGCTCGACGATGATCTCGGGCAAGACCGCGCCGAACCGGCGCTGCAACGCCTCACCGATGGCCCGCCCATAGGCCTCCATGCCCGGCACGTCCTGGCGATAGCGCGAGGGAAAGCCGCCGCCCATGTCGACCATGCGCAAGGCCACGCCGCGCTCCGCCAGGCGCCGGAAGATTTCGGCCGTCGCGGCCAGGGCCCGGTCGAACTGGCTGAGGTCAAGCTGCTGGGAGCCGACGTGGAAGGAGATGCCGTAGGCATCGAGGCCCAGCGTTTTGGCCATGCTCAGCAGTTCAACGGCCATGTCGGCTTCGCAGCCGAACTTGCGGCTCAAGGGCCATTCCGCCCCGGCGCCGTCGGTCAGCACGCGGCAATAGACCTTGGCGCCCGGCGCGGCGGCGGCGAGTTTGCGCAGTTCCGCCTCGCTGTCGAAGGCGAACAGCCTGACACCCCGCTCATAGGCGGCGGCGATGTCGCGCTGCTTCTTGATCGTGTTGCCGAAGGAGATCCGGTCGGCCGTCACCCCATGGGCGAGGCAGAGTTCGATCTCGCCCATGCTGGCGGTATCGAAGCAGGAGCCCAGCCGCGCCAGGCGGGCGATGATTTCGTCGGCCGGGTTGGCCTTGACGGCATAGAAGATCCGCGCCTCCGGCATCGACCGGGCGAGGTCGAGGTAGTTGTATTCGACCAGGTCCACGTCCACAACCAGACAGGGCGAGGGCAGCTCGGCCGTCTCCAGGTAGCGGGCGATCCTGGGCGGCATGCCGCCGCGCTCGGCCGGAAGCTCCGCCGGATGGACCAGGCGAAGACGAGCCTTGCGGCGCGGAGCGCGCGCTACGGGATCGAGGGAACGGGGCTTTTCGGACAGGCGCGAACGGGCTCGGCGGCCCGAAGTGGGAGCGAACATCGCAAACACCCTTTAAGACCCGGCGCTAAACCGGCGTTATCCAAAAGGACGCTTCCGTCGTTGCATAAACCACAAGCGGGCCAGCGGCACGTGCGTGTGCGTCTTGAAGGTCGCGAATATAGCGTCAATTCGCGGCGTCACAAGAGTTCAGTGGGGCCAGCGCAAATTTTTTTGCTAGCTCGATCCGGGACCGCGCACGATCTCGACGCCGGAAGGAGTCTGCTCGACCGTCGGGTGGGTGTCGATCCCGGGAACCGGCGGTGGCGGACCCGCCGGTACGGCCGCGGGTTGTTGCGGCGCTTGGACATTGATGACGATGGGCTGCGAGCTGGTCGTGCTGTAGCCGGAGTAGTAAGGGTACGGCCAAGTAACGATCACGGGCGGTTGATGGTGGTGATGGTCGCCGTCACCGCCTCCGTGGTCGCCATCGCCATCGCCGCCGCCATGATTGTGGCCATTGCCCATTGCGGCGCTGCTGCCCGCGGGCGACAGGCTCCCCCAACCGTTGGACGGCACCGGCAGCGCCCAGCCATTCTTGGGCGCTCCATTGGCGGTCATGCCGGGGCTGTCGGCAAAGGCGGGCCGAAGGAGCAGGGCGCTCACCACCGCCCCGGCCAGAATTGGAGCAAGCCTGGGGATCATGGGCAGAGTCCGCTTTGTGCCGGGCCACACCAAGGCCCTCACCGGAAAGATAAGCCTCCTTCGCCGCTCGCGCAGCGTCCGTCACGAATGTTTGAAGCCGGATCGCTTTCCGGGAACCGGGGCCGCCTTGCGCGAACGATTCAGGGGACCTCGTTGAACAGCAGGTCCGGATAGCTGTCGCGCCGGCGCATTACGTCATAGGCGCCCGAGGCGGCGATCAGCCCGACTTCGGGGCGCGGTCGGCCGTTGTTGGGCGTCATCTGGTCGAGGGTGTAGGCGCCGGTATCGAGGAAGGCGATGACGTCGCCGGGCGCGGTGGAGGCGGCGAGCTGTCTCTTGCCCGGCAGGCGCGGCAAGACGGCCTCGAGCAGATCGCGCGCCTCAGCGAGTCGCGGCTCGCCGGCCAGCCGAGCCAAAAGATGCTCGCCCTCGACATCGAAGAAGGCATCGCCGTTGTCGCAGAGCGGCCCGACCATGCGGAAGGCGGCGCTCGCCTCGTCCAGCTTCGCCGCCGACAGGGCGTGGTAGTACCACTTGTAGGTATAGGACTCGACCAGCACGTTGTAGCCGGCGTCGAGATAGACCCAGCGTCCGTCGGCCCGGTCCTTCACGTTCTCGACCCGCGCCAGCAGGACGGCCGTGTCGCCGACCATGGCCCGGCCGGGCTCCAGGATCACCTCGATCTCGGGTCCGATGGCGCGGCGAAGCGCGGGGAGCAGGGCAGCGGCGATCTCGGCCGCCCCGATGGGCGGCGCGAACAGGCCGCCCTGGTGCGTCCCCGTAAGCGTCGAGGCCGCGCCATGCATATAGGGCAGGGGAAAGCCGCCGCCGAGATTGACGTGGGCGAGGCGCTTGCCCAGCGCCGCTTCCAGATGGGTGAGATGCCGGGCCATCGCTTGGGCCGCCTGGAGATAGGGGCCGCTCTCGGTGATCTGGGAGCCGACATGGACATGAAGGCCGACGGCCTCCAGGCAATCCGCATTGGCCTTCAGGATCGCGATCGCACCGTCGATTTCCTGCGGCAGGATGCCGAACTTGGTCGCGGCCGTGCCGGTCTGGTTCCCGGGCGAAGTCCCGCTCGCGACTTCCGGCACCACGCGCAGGGCCAGCCGGGCGCGGCGCCCCAGACGGCGCGCGACTTGGGCCAGGCGTGTGAGTTCGAAGATGCTGTCGACGTTGATCGCCTTGATGGGCGGGTCGAGGGCCTCGGCCAGCTCCGCTTCGCTCTTGGCCACCCCGTTGAAGACGATGGCGTCCGGCGGAAAGCCCGCCAGCTTGGCGCGATAGAGCTCGCCGCCCGAATTGACCTCGACCGAGGCGCCGGCTTCCCGGATGAGGCGCAGCACCTTGATGGCCGAGAGCGCCTTGGCCGCGAAACAGAGAGTCGTGTTGCGATCGATGGCGGCCAGCACCGCCCTCAGCTCCCTGGCGCGGCCGGCGATGCGGGCGGCGGAATAGACATAGAGCGGCGTGCCGCGCTCCTCGGCGAGCGCTGGCAGGTCATGGCCGTCCATCCACAGCCTGCCGCTTCGGTTCTCGAGAAAGCCTGGAACCGCCCAGGCCGGCGTCTCCGTCATGCCGGCTTGTCCGGCGGCGGGACCGCGCCGGTACGCTCGACGATCAGCCGGTAATGCTCCGGCCGGCGGTGGGCGGCGAAATTGAAGATGTCGTCGCGATAGGGCTTGGCGAAGTCGAGGTCGCATTTGCGCACCACCAGTTCGTCGCCCATGGTCGCGCATTGGGCCACGATCTCGCCCGAGGGCGCGACGATGCAGGTCTGGCCGATCATGTTGTAGCCCTCTTCGTAGCCGGCCTTGGCGACGCCCACCACCCAGGTGGCGTTCTGGTAGGCGCCGGACTGCATGACCAGGTGATTGTGGAACGGCTCCAGCGCATCGAGCTCATAGGGATCGCCCAGGCCCACCGGCGAGTTGTAGCCGAGCAGGATCATCTCCACGCCCTGCAGGCCCATGACCCTGTAGGTCTCCGGCCAGCGCCGGTCGTTGCAGATGCACATGCCGAGAATCCCGCCGAAGGCCCGCCAGACCGGGAAGCCCAGGTCGCCCACTTCGAAAAAGCGCTTCTCCAGATGCTGGCCCGGCCGGTCGAGGACCTCGGCATGGCCGGGCAGATGCACCTTGCGGTACTTGCCGACGATCCGGCCCTGTTTGTCCACCAGGATCGAACTGTTGAAGCGCTGCTTGGCGTTGCCATGCCGGATCAGCTCGGCATAGCCGAGGCTGAAGCCGAGGCCGAGGCGCTGGGCTTCCTCGAACAAGGGCCTCGTCTCAGGCCCCGGCATTTCAGTTTCGTAGAAGGAATCGAGCTCCGCCTCGTCCTCGATCGCCCAGCGCGGAAAAAAGGTCGTCAGCGCCAGCTCTGGATAGGCGATGAGGTCGCAGCCGAAGCCGTGGGCTTCGCGCATCAGTTCCAAGAGGCGGCGGACGACATGGGCCCGGCTCTCCTGCCGGGCGATCGGGCCGAGCTGCGCGGCGCCGACGGTGATGGTTCGTGCCATGATTGCTCCCTAGGACTCGAAGAACCGGGGACCGGAAGAACGGGGCGGGAGCTTAGCCTATCCCGCGGGCGCTCGCGAAGCGGCCATGGCATGATAGCGCCGGCAGCGGCCTGTCGGGCTGTGCCAGGCGAGGGGACGGATGAGCCAGGCAGCGGCGGGATTGAGCCGGCAGACTCTCGGCATGCTGAGCGTGGCCGCCGGCGTCTCCATCTTTTCCCTCCAGGATGCCATCGTCAAAAGCTTGAGTTCCGGCTATCCGGTGCACGAAATCGTCTTCGTGCGCAGCGTCGTCGCCTTGCCGCTTCTGTTGGTGGCGACCGTGGCCGAGGCGCGCGGCTGGCCGGCGCTGAGCCGCTTCGGCCTTCATCTCTTGCGCGCGCTGCTCATGTACGTTGCATTCACGGCCTATTACCTCGCTATTGCCCACCTCCAGATCGCCGAGACCGTCGCCCTCTTTTTCGTGGCGCCCCTCATCGTCGCGGGCTTGAGCGGACCGATCCTCGGCGAGAAGGTCTCATCGCGCAGCTGGATCGCGATCGCCATCGGCGCGGTCGGGATGCTGATCATTTTGCGGCCCGGTGTCGGGGCCCTGGATCCGGCCCTGTTCATGCCCTTGCTGGCGGCGCTTGCCTATGCCCTCTCGGTGCTCTGCGGCCGGCGCCTCGGCCAGACTCAGAGCGGCGCCGCCATGGCGCTCTCGGTCACCGTGGTCTACATCGCGTCGAGCGCGGTGATGGCCCTCCTGGTCGCCGGCCGGCTGCCGGCGGCGGATGCGGATGCCAGCGTCAAGTTCCTGCTCGATCCCTGGGCCTGGCCCCATCTGAAAGACTTCGGCCTGATGGCTGCCTGCGGCGTCATATCGGCCGCGGCGTTCTTCTTCCTGGGCCAGGGCTATCGCATGGCCGAGGCGAGCCGCGCCGCGCCTTTCGAATATGCCTCGCTCCCCTGGAGCATCCTCTGGGGCTATCTCTTCTTCGCCAATCTGCCGGACTGGCCGACGATTGTGGGCGCGCTGGTGATCGTCTACGGCGGGCTCTATGCCCTGAAGTTCGAACGCGGGGCCGGTCCGCGCAAGACGGCGCTCGTCATCCTCTCCGAGGAGGACGAGCCATGACCTCGGGGCGTCTCTGGTCAGCGCCGGCAGTCATTGCCGAAGCCGCCGGGGGCACTACATACGCGGGTTCAGATGCGAAGGGAGACTGCCGACATGTCCGACTCCAAAGCAGCGATCAAGACGGCCGCCGTCCGCGCCGTGAAGCAGATCCAGCGCGGCCAGCCGACCAGCGACGGGGCCGGCGTTCGCTTGAACCGCTTGATCGGCGGCGGCGCGCTGCCCGACGTGGATCCCTTCCTGCTGCTGGACGAGTTCCGTTCCGACAACGCCTCGGACTACATCGCGGGCTTCCCGGAGCATCCCCACCGCGGTTTCGAGACGGTGACCTACATGCTGGCCGGCCGCATGCGCCACGGCGACAACAAGGGCCACACCGGGCAGCTCGATGCCGGCAGCGTCCAGTGGATGACCGCCGGGCGCGGCATCCTCCATTCCGAAATGCCGGAGCAGGAGAACGGCCTGATGTGGGGCTTCCAGCTCTGGGTGAACTTGCCGGCCAAGGACAAGATGACGGCCCCGCGCTATCAGGAAATCCCGCCGGAGCGGATTCCCGTTGCCGAACTCGCCGGCGGGATCAAGGCCAAGGTGGTGGCCGGCAAACTGGGCGACGTCGAAGGCCCCATCGGTGGCATCGCCACGGATCCGAATTTCTTCGACTTCACTCTGCCCAAGGGCGCCCGCCTCGACCTGCCGGTGCCGGCGGGCCACAGCGTCTTCGTCTACCCCTTCGAGGGCGACATTGCCGTGGGCGAGCCGGGCAAGCAGGTCGCCCGCGGCAGCATCGCGCTGCTCGGCGAGGGCGAGCGGGTCGTCCTGGCGGCGCCGTCGGGGCCGGCGCGGGCCCTGCTGGTCGCCGGCCGTCCGCTGCATGAGCCGGTGGC